>Ga0307516_10000793_pt1 | contig 43174 bp, 64 predicted proteins | sample 19_EM_MG_FD_203310 | JGI IMG/M metagenome (GOLD analysis project Ga0307516, IMG submission 203310) | Populus trichocarpa ectomycorrhiza microbial communities from riparian zone in the Pacific Northwest, United States - 19_EM | ecosystem: Host-associated > Plants > Roots > Unclassified | place... | reverse complement strand
TCACGCACAGCTTGGAACGTGCTACAAAGGATCTGGCGTAGTGGAAAAGCGAGGAGTGGGAGAGGGTGATAGGCGCTGGCGATCTCCGGGTGTGAAAAAGGAAACGGGGGTATCCCTTTCGTGAACGCCGGGGAGTTTCCAATCCTCAAACACCTCCACTGGTCCATAAAGTACATCAAGAGACTGAAGAAACTACGAAGCTCGACGGAACTACCGCCCGACTTAACTCTTTGGATAACACGAGCAGCGGAAGCCAGAGGGGTCATGCATCATGTGAGACCCCCGTATACCATGCAAGACCTGAAACTGGTTAGCATTCCCCCAACCATCGGACGACGGCGGCTCTGGATTCACTAACAGGTGAATTTCTGACTTGGCCACGACCCAGAGAAGGTTCGGATGGTCGGTACGATCCGGGCCGATGAATACTTTCTATGCATCTCCACGCGCAGTTGGCGCGGGCAGGTGCCAGTTTTTTACGTAGTTGGTGCGGCGTGGTGGGTGATACAACGTACGCAACCTGACCGCGACCCTGGGGTTCCCGCCCTGGAGTCTGGACCGGACCCGGTCGACCGTGAGTGGAATCGTTGGGGTGGACCCTTAGAACGCCTGCTAGGGGGATCCGCGTTCTTTGGGTGGTTCCATGTGGGTACAGCGAGGAGGTGACCTGGGGATAATTGGCTCCCAAACCACTTCGTGTGCAGCGGCATCCCCCGTCTGTGCGTATCATCCACCTCTTTTTTCACCGACTGATCTCATACTGTCGCTGCCTGCAGTCCAGGACCTGGTACGGCTCCAAAGCACATTTCTCAGTATGAACTGCAGGGTGCTATTTCGTTTAGCGCGAACGGAACGTGCGGTCAGAGACGCACCAAACCTCAGCCTTGACGGAAGAAAGATATCACGAATGTGCAGGGCCTCGGACCTCAACCTGGAACTCCACCTCATGCAGGCTTAAGGTGCACTGCAGAACGCCGGAGTCAGGGGGATCGACGATCTTTCCTCTGGAAGCCGAGTATGGTGTCGTAGCACTCGGGAAACCACGAGGAATGGGTACATATCATGCCTCCCCAGAACCACCAGGTCTTTGTTCCTTATCGATTTATCCCCTTCCCAATGAACGACCACTTCAAGGACGTCGTTCTCCAGAGTTTCCTGGAGAATGTCACCTCGCTTGCATCACCCCAAGACGCGGTGAGCAAGACCACGAGTTATTTCTAAATACACTGACAAATACTCTCCCGCAGGGAGCGCTTTCGCAACAAAATGGCGTGTGCATACCCCAAAGGCGATACGGAAAGGGTGCGGGCCGCGACCTCCTAGACAACCAGCGGCTAGTGCTGTTCAACCGGGAAGACGGGTCATATATCCCAGTTCCCGCGGCCGTGGCGGGGAACTATGTCGGCTTGGTCTGCCGTGATCTGCCAGCGTTTGGTGAGGCCGGTTTCACGATCACCATACGGTTCGAGGTGAATGGATCCTCCCATCCTCGGTGGTACACTGGTACTTATTTGTTGCGCAGTGGCTCGGGTATCCACCCCAGGATTTCCAGGTGAGTTGACCGATGTGGTGGGATCGGAAGGAGGCTGACCTCCAAAATTCTAGCTGCGAACCTACGATTGGTGTAAACCCCCAAAGAGAATCCACCTGTCCAAGCTCGCTACGGAGGTAGCTAAGATCGTCCAGCGTCTCATTGAGGTTCGTCCCCATACGTAATTGGGCTGAATCACACATTGATCCCCCGCAGAGGCTGCAAGCGCTGACGATAGCCCCAGAACACGCGATATGGGCAGTCGGACCCAATGGGATCCAGGCCAGACACCTGCGCCTCGCTGCACTCGAGCAGGTCTCTGCCCAAAGTTGGCAACCTCGACTATTCTACAAGCCGTAGATTTACACACTCTAACCGGTTGCTTCCTCTTCGGACCTTTCGAACGGGGTTCCCTCACCGGCGTCCCACGAGATCCGTTTTAGAGGTCGTCGCATAAGATTTGAAAGAGGGAGACTATCAACCTGAGTGTAAAATACAATGCAAGTACAGCTATAGACAAGTTTTTGAGAACGCTTGCCTCGGCGCTGCGATAAATAAACGTGGGGGATCCGATTCCTCCCTGCTGACGATAGATTAGAAGAGATACACAATTTGACTTTCTGCATGATGTCGTGAATGCTGCCCGCCTACAACGCGCCCCGGAGAGAGGAACGAGACAGTAGCAACCAGCTCAGAAGAGCGCAGCACCGATCTTGCCCAATATTGTCGTTGGGGGGACTTCTGGCTTTTCCGTTTCCTCCATCGAAGGGATGTCAGACACGAGGTCGACATCCTTTAACTTGGGGATCTTGGTCTTGAATGTAATCTTATAACCGAGATAGAGGACGATGTAGATCGGGATGTTGATATCTGGAAACCCAAGTCAGCAAAACTGCGAAGCAGAAGCAGCCCAACGAACGATCGCGTACATGAAGTGAGGAACTTCGAAACGTCCCATTTGTAAAATACGGTGAAGCCGTTGACAAGGATAAAGAACGTGGTCCAGAATACACCCCAAATACCGAGGTATGGCTGCCAGGGCGAGGTGTAGGCGAATCGCGTCTTGTCGTTACGGTCCACACCCTGAACTCTGCAAGCAGCCCCTGATAACGCTAAGTTGGTACTTGTTTGTGAACTAAGGAGATCGACCAGAGGGCTTACAGAATCGGAGGAAGGTCAAGTTGATGGTCCACCAACCAATGAAGGTACCAAGAGTCGAGATGCCGATGAACCAACTATTTGACGGGATTTCATAAACAACCCCGCCACGACCAACAACCACTTGTAAAAAAAACTCACGTGAAAACCTTCGCGGATCCACTCTTGACGACCATGAAAGCCAACCAGGGGAAACAAGCCTAATATGGAGCGCATTTGAGTCACACAGACGAATATCGATCAAAGATCCACATACGCAGACACCAAGGGCGGCGACAGGGACCCCATTCTTACTGCAGTAGGCAACCCATCGTGGGGCTAACCCTCGGACGCCCAATCCGTAGAGAATACGCGAGGCGGTGAACATGAAGCTGCTCGAGGCGGAGAGGGCACTAGTGAAGATACCAGCATTGACAATGGACGGAAGGACTAAACGGAAGGGCGGGAGAGTTAGTTGGCAACCCTAGGAGTGCAATAGCGCGAATGCATACCCTTGATGCCAGCGCGCCCCATGGCAATGATGTAGGGACTTTGAGCAGCAGTTCCGGTCTGTCGAAGCAGATGGCGATCATTGGACGGGACGGTCATTCCGATGATTAAAGTGCCGCAGATGTAGAAGATGAAAATGCGCCAAAAGACACGACGAACGGCCCTGACAACGTTGCGGCGGGGGCTTTCAGTCTCAGAAGCAGCGCTACATTGGCGCCAGTCAGTAACCGATGTTCTGAGGGATAGGAGTACACCAAAGGCTCTTACACAGCGACCTAAACAGGTATCGTTCGGCGATCAGTAGTGGTTGGAGGATTGGAGGCAAGGACTCACAATTTCGATACCAGAGAAACCGAAGGCAGCCTGCACAATTGAAGACATGATAGCGAGGAATCGGTCCAGATGGGGTTTGGTTGGTTCCAGTCCCGCTCGGTTGAAAGCACCGGGAGTATCCCAGTACTGTAAGAAGGCACAGCTTAGGAGGGACCTACGATCCAACTTAACAGCACACTTACGCGGAAGCCACGTCGGTCGTGATCCGGTCCCCCTCCGAGATCAATGATCAAACCAAGGAGGATCAGACCGGTAATCATCGTGACTGGACAAGGTTAAACATTAAGCATAAACCCCGCGTATCAAAAAAGTTGCGGGACTCACGCTTGACGATGGCGAACACGAATTCCGCTATGAGCTCTCGTAAGAAGAGTGGTCTCAGAGCGGGGGCACGTGACTCTCACCTTCACCGAAGTAGCTGGCACCCAGGAAGTTGACGCCGATCACGAAAAGGATCACAACGGTGATGTAGATGGAGATGTGGTCGAACTGACCCCGAGCGATTAGTTGGCTGTCCACGGGGATCTACCTCCTGATAACTCACGTTTTGATCCCAATATGTGACCAAAATCGAGGTAGCAGTAATTTCACCGGGAACACCAATAGCAGCAGTCTGGAGGCCCATCAACATCCTGATGCACTGAAGTGGAGAGATAGGGGAAGAACTTACATAGAAATAGTTCTGACCGTTCGGGGGGAGACATCAGCAACTGAATTCATGTCAATTGGATTGATGAACCGTACCCATCCAATCTAACACGCCCCCAACGTCAGAAACGAGTTCGTGTATCAGGTCCAGTTTGCAAATACTCACAGCGAATCCGAGAGCAGGGTCCACCCATCGAGCGGCTGTGGTGAATCACTTGATGAGGCGTAGATCCCAAACTGAGTGAGTGGGAGAGATGGTTACCGAAGAGGGGGAAAGAACCCTGTGATGACCGCGTTTAATAAAGGTAGGTTTCTGAACCGAAGACAGCTACTCACAGAGATGGGAGCGTAAGCGGCCAACTCGCTCACAGCACAAAGGGTCCTACGGAACAAATAAGTTCCCACGAGCATTCGATTTCGTTGCCCGGAAAAACTAACGCGTATGCCACGGAACCGACGAGTATATACGCGATCAGAGCACCAGCTGGACCCGCTGTCGCGAGGACGAAGCCGGAGTTCAAAAAGAGACCAGTACCAAACGTTCCAGCAATGGCAATCCTACACCACGAACGATGAGACCCGGTAGATCGGAATATAAGGTGAGACGTGACGCTCACATCTGAATATGCCTCTGCTTCAGGCGTCGTTGGACTGGGTCAGCCGGACCTTGAGGTCCCCCACCCCCGTGTGACCAGTTCCCGTTGGACGAGGACCTGTCATCCTTGTCCTTCTCGATCGCGTTGACGTAAACCACGGTGGGGGCTTCAATGTCGGACATCGCGGACTGAGGTGCCACGACAAGTGAGGAGGGAGAAAGGAAGGAAGGGGAAGGGATGAAGAAAACCGAAGCCTTCTGAAGATCGCCGTCCTTTTTACTTCCGCGGGGTCGGCCAAGGGAGCACAGCCTGGGTGAGAGTGGGCCTCAGTGAAAGGCGTCACCGGCGTCCATCGTTTCATGTTCGGACTCTGCTGTATCCCCAACGATATCATGATTTGATCGTTGAGAAGGATTAGGGCGCCCCTAAGCCGCCCAGAGCTCCAAAGGGACCCCTCCCAGCAGACGAAGGCCCGCGGTCGTCCATGTCTGTCCGATTACGCCAAGACGAGCGCGTATAAGGGCGTGTGCAAGAAGCAGACCAGCGCCTTTCCTCAGGAATCCGAGGAAGAGGAGAAAAGCAGCAAGATGTGGACTACGACAAAACGTCCCACATAAAATGACACGGAACGCCCCAATCAACGAACCCTCCGATCAGCTCGTTTCAGGCCGCTTGGAAGCCAAATACTGCCTGGTGGGCGTTGATGATCAAAGATGCGGAGTACCGCTTGGGGCATGAGGCTTGAGATGAGGCCCGGAGCTGAAGGTTTGACCCTGGCCCTGAACTCGATCTATAGGTCGATATGATGTGATGGTATGGTTTCTTTTGTTCATCACGCCACGTACAGGCCGTGGCAGTGAGTGGGATCTACACTCCGACGCGAGTTCTCGCATCAGTGCGGGATGGCGGGTACGCGTTGGATGGCGAAATCCCTGACGATGCGGAAAAGCGGATACGTGTTGGATGGCGTCCCTGACGGTGAGGAGGCGTTCCCAGGAGCCCCCCAGGCACGTCCCAACGCCGAGGCACACGTCATGCGCTGTTGGTCCCTGGGATTTCACATTGGTGTGCTGCTGCACGCGGCATCACACCGTGTAGACCGCTGGCACTGCTTTCCGCCCGAATCTGTATCTAGGCGAGAAAGGATCACCGCTTGTTGGATCCGTAATCGAAAATGGAAAGGATTATGCCCGAGAGATCTCACGTAGGGAGCGGGGGACAATTAGGATGGTGAGGTACAGTACGGTGCGATATGTACATTGACTGTCATTAGGATTAGGTTGTAGGGGAGGATTATAGGGGGTGAGAAGAAACAGCCACCAAGTCGGGAAGCCGATTGGATTCCCGCTGGGTGCCACGAATGCGAACAAGGAAAAAAAGGAGCGAGGTAAGTTGAGCTGTCGTCTATGGGATGAGGGGGGAAGGGGCGTCTAAATCTATGGCTTGTAAAATAGTCGGGGTTGCCAACTTCCAGAAGAGACCTGCTCGAGTGCAGCGAGGCGCAGGTGTTTGGCCTGGATCCCATTGGGTCCGACTCTCCACATCGCGTATTCTGGGTCGATCGTCAGCGTTTCCAGTTTCTGCAGGGGATCAATGTCCGATTCGGCCCAATTAAGTATGGGGGCGAACCTGAATGAGACGCTGGACGGTCTTAGCCATCTCCGCAGCGAGCTTAGACAGGTTGATTTTCTTTGGGGGTTTACACCAATCGTAGGTTCGCAACTTGGATCTTATTGCTCAGCCCTCCCTCCCCTGATGGCACCACATTAGCCAACTCACCTGGAAATCTTGGGGCGGATACCCGGGCCACTGTACAACGAATGAGTACCAGGGTGTCACTGGGGACCGGAGGATCTATTCACCTCGAACCGTATGGTGATCGTGAAACCGGCCTCACAGAGCGCCGGAGAATCACGGAAGATCAGGGCAACACAATCTCCCTCCACGGCCGCGACCACCGGCATATATGACCCATCTTGTTGGAAGAACAGCACCAGCCCCTGGATGTCCGGGCTGTCACGGCGAGCACCCTTTTCGTATGGCCTCTGGGGTATGCACATGCCGTTTTCTTGCGAAAGTGCTGCCTGCAGAAGTGGGTTGGTCAGTGTATTCGGAAACGACGCACGATCTTGCTCACCGCATCTTGCGGTGGTGCAAGCAAGGAGATATTTTCCGTGAGACGTTGGAAAACGATGTCTTCGATGTTGTCACTCATCGGGGGTCGGGGAGGAAGGGGTGAGGAATGATTTGAGTTCGGGGGGGGGGTATTTTATAACACGTCTCCTTCACTGTTTTCTACCCACTTTGTTTTACAAAAAGATTGGCTTGCTGAGGAACGTAAATCATTGCTTAAGCAGTAGTTGGGTAGTTGGGTCCACGTAGGCGGTGGCGACCAATCCAATAGGATTGTGGAAGGCTAGGGGCGGCAATTCCAAAAAACAAATATTTCTGAGGAGGAATAGCCACATTCCACAGGAAAAATTGGTGTTGGGTTGAGAGAAACGGAATATTCGGTTGCCATAGATGCCATTACCGACTCCTCCGGTCAGGGTTTTGTGGAATACCCGAGGTTCCGGAACGGAAACTAGAGGGGACGCCATGGTGGTAGTACAGAGGAAGCCACACACGTGTCGGTTTCCTGAGGGTGGATCCTGTGGGACGTTTGCGTAAAACGGCCCAAGTGTATCCTATGGAGGTGGACCATCTTGTGGGTTGCGCATATCCCGGATCACACGATGTCTTAGGGCGTCGGCCCACATTTTGCAACCAGACCCGAGACGACACCCAAGAAGATCACGAGGTCCATAGGATCACCACGTGCTGGAACGCTCACCTCGATAAGAGGTTATCTCAGAACCCGAAAGAGTGGCGGTGGAACAACTCCAAGTAAGGCGCGAGGATCGGCCAGCAAAGCGTGGTGGTGGATGCGGATCAGAAGTGAAATGGCGGCGGCAAAGTCCGAAGTGGCCATTCCTCGCGACTATGGCGACGGACTCTCGCTGGCTGGGAGGGGACGGGTGGGGCGGGAGTCTGGGTGAGGAGGGAGGAAGAAGTTTGAGCTGGCCGTCACCGTTTGGACGCTTCAAGCCCCTTCGGGTTTTATCCGGTGCACAGTGTGTATTGTTCGCCACATTGGCCCAGTCAGCTTGACGGGGATATCTTGTCCGATGTTTGTCACCCCCTTCCCCCCACAGATTCCCTTTGCGCCCGCCACTTCCACCTCTTCCACCATCTACCACCTTTATCTCACACGGCGGATCTTCAACCTGTCGACCCACCGCACCTCAGTTCCCGTTTCTCCCCGGTTGCTTCGTTTTGCCTGGCCCGTCCAAGTATGATCAACAAAAAACTGTATTGTTACAAGAAATAGAAGGATCGGTCATACGATACGAGGTGGCCTATGTGGAACGCTAATATGTACAGATTTACTGACATGGTGAAGGATGGTATGATGCGCTGACATGCGCTTCAGAAGATTAAAAACTCAACGAAACTAGGTAGTATTGAACGACGGTCCTACTAATGGACGTCGTCGTGTCTAAACGAGGTGTAGTGGAAGAGGTAACGGAGAGAGAGAGATCAACGCGACTGGGGTGGTGTAATCAAACGGAAGTGAGGCATCCATGAAGACTTGGAGACTCTCTTCAGGGCAACGAGCTCCAAGTGGTCAAGGTCAATGACTCCAGATTGGACACGATAGTCCCAGAACGACGGGTCTGCATTCTTTCCTTCCATGTCCTGATACGATTCAAGGCTCAGTACACTGCCACTCGGGCCAAACACCAGACGTTACCTTGAGGAAGGCCTTCACCCTCTTCGCCACCTCAGTTGCGAGCTTTGAGCGGGTGATGTGATCCTGATCCTTCTGCCAAGTTAGTGTTCGAATCTACGGGACCCGTTAATTTCCACGCAATCAACCGCTGGAGTCGGCACCGACCTGCTTCGTCCACTTTTCATACGCCAACCACTGCAAACAAAGTTCAGGACCATTGTCGGGCCGCGCTGATGCAGATGGACCCACCTCAAACCTAATGGAGATGGAGGACTTGCAATGGACGAACATCTTGTCGTCCCTTCCCTCGAGGTTGGTGTACTGCTTCTTTAGTGCGTCCACAAGAGGATAACCGCACTTTCCGTTCAAGCGGAACGATATGATCTCCTGTAGCTGTTCCGGAGTAAGAGGATCGGTCCTCGGCCTTTCGTATATGCGCTGTGGAATGCAGGGGCCATAACCACAGCCACAGACACAAACACAGGAATCCATGAATCTGGGATAGGCGGGACCCTTAGGGATCTTCGATCAGCACAGCATAATTACACCTTAACATAGAGGGGCGCTCACCAGACCGTCTACCTTAGGGCTGATGGGGCTGAGCTCCGACAGTGAATCTTCGTCGCCTGGGTAGCCCATCCAAATGTCGGTGGAGTTGGAGGGATCGGGAGGCTGACTCTGGTAATGACTGTCTTCGGGGATGTACTGGGAGGTTGGGGACTGGTTGTGCTGAGGGATTAAGGACAAGTTGAGCTGGGGGAAGGTTCCGGGATTTCCGTACGTCAACACCGAGGGGTCGATGGTCCCATTGACGGGGGGGGATAGCGGCTCATATGCTGGATCGGTTGGGCCGCTTTGATAGTTCTGGGTGAAAGGGTGAGGCATTTCGTTGGAAGCGGCGTGGTCTAGGAGCATGGTTGTGGACGGACGCAAGACGAGGGGAGGGCTTTGCCATGTCTTATATATGGCTAACTTCCTGTGGGTGGCCCCAAGCCTCGAGGATGGACTTCTCATGCCCGTTTGCTTTACCGGTAACCAACTATTGCATTGGTGATTATTGGCTCACACCCCTTGCCGCCGGGCGTGGTCCTGGAAGTGGCCAAAACCGGGTCCTGGAACTCACGTGTTTGCGTCGTCCATCGAGGAATAACAGTGCCAGAGAAATGGGCAGACCAGACTACGAGCCAACTGGCGGTGGCTAGCCGATGGAGTGGGGCGCAGCTATGTGGCTTTGTACCAGATGCTGTGCCGGGCGCGAAACGGCACGAGAGCAACAGCATAACTTTTACGTGCCACTTGACAACGCGTGAACCTTCCTTGCGGCCTTGATGTCCCATACTCGGCTGCGCGACGGGTGAAGTGGTCGAACAACTCCGAAACTTGCCATTGCACGCACGCGCGTGGAGGCGAGGGGTCTGGTTAGCGGTGCAGAGGTTGGATCAGTGGCTATGGGAACGCTCCCCGGATTCCCAAAACCGCGAACCTTCTCCATCACGGGGTCTCATTCTCGTTCCCTTAGTGTTTGTGGGATTTACGGCACCAGTGGGCTGCGTAGCACCGGCCAAGGAGCAAGGACAAAGGTTGGAAACCACGGAAGGCATTCATTGGGTAACTGCCTGACAACTGAATGTCGGGTTCTCGACGCGTGGGAAAGAAGCGCAAGTGCAAAGCAGAAACGGAGCGGAACAGGAGCTGGGGGATGCCCGTTATCGCGAACCGTCCGTTCGAGCCAGAAAGTCGATCTTCTTGGAGTCCTACAATGTCCGGTATGAGTCAACACCGATCCATACGATCATACTCCAACTGTCGTCTCCGACTCCCTCCAAAGCAGCTTACGGGATGTCATAACCTCCCCCGTTCCCGTTACGTACGCACCAACCGTGAGACTTTTGCCCCCCCCCCTGCGGACCAAGTTCCAGGAACCTACAATGAAAACCACTTAGGGGTCAACAATGCCAACCCCCCAGTCGCTGCTGTAATGAGAAGATTTGGGTATGGTCGGGTCTGTTGGAAATACCTTATCGGTCGGAGTTCGTTAGTCGGCGGCTCCATGAGAGAACGCCTCGTCTCCCAGACTATCGACTGGTCAGGTACCTGGAAAAGAGACAGATAAGGATCCCAGAAGGCACACCCAACCGCGAGAACAGCTCACCCAAGAGATGAAGGGGCAACCATCGTGGGCGGTGACACGGGAAGACCCGATATTTCACCGCCTGCGTCAGGGCACCACAGGATTTTCATCCCTGAGGCAGTGCTGAACCCCTTTCCCCCTCATAGAAGACCTTCGGGTGCATCAGACGGCCAGTGGGGCTTATGTAGAAAGTACGGCCTACACGTACTGAGATAACGAAGTGGTTAGGTTTTCCCGAACAGCAGTTCGTCCTTGGCCACACGAGATCAGGATATCCGGGTTGGAACATATCGGCCGTGGTTCGGGAAATCGTCCCGGCCTGACGCTGGGGTGCCCACCCAATGCCAGACGCCGTTGTGTTTCCAGGACAAGGGATACATGCGTTACTTACCCGCTCGGCGTCCCTGTCAAGGAGGATCACAGGTATCAACTGCGATAGCGTACCGCCCGCGCACCAATATATCGATAGCAGGGAGTTCGCTTTTGTGTTGACCAAGGTGCTTTGGTGGAAACTTTGGGTAACTGGAAACACAGGATGGGCATTCAATCATGCGGTGTCGTTGATCCGGACCTGTGCGGCCAATCAGATAACGTTGGTGTTGACGTGAGGATAGCGCGTGGGATGCTCAGAACAGGATTTGGAGGTGACTTTTTGAGGTTCGCTTTGGGAGATGCTCCAACGGATAGCGTCTCGATGAGAGTGAGTGAAAAACGGAACATTTAGACAGAGGGTCACGTTCACCGCCAACGTGATCGAATTCGATTGGGGTTCGGAATGCATGCGGGGTTGCAGACTCGTTGTTGCTGAATAAGCCGTTGACAGTGCCATCATCCGAGAACTCAAACATGTCAGGTTGGTTACCGCAGCCACTGGTAGCTGGTGGTCTCAAAGTTTAGTTCAAGCCGAAGGGCCCTCCCCAAATCCGAAAGTTTTGACGGCGCCAAACCGAACAGGAACTGGGTTCTGAGAATGGCAGTAAGTGGACTGGGTCGTCCGTGACCCCCACGACATTCCCACAGAAAGCGTGTGGCATACCACAGTGATCGATGAGCCCAAATGCCGGAGGGGGACATGATGTCAACAAGAACTAAAGAAATAGTCTGTCCCGCAAGTCAACGCGTCACGGTGTCAAAAAAAGTGTGCGGACGATAACAAGACCACACCGGGGGTAGGCGGCGCTGTTCTCCAGCTGGCGAAATATCGACATGGTGGCTCCAGCGCGTTTGCACCAGCGGGGCTAAAAAATATCAATCACTCTGGTGCGATGCGAGCCCTTGCGCTTCGAGAGACAGCGAGAACGAATAAAGCTTGTATTGATGGTCCAGCGTGTGTCGACATCGCTGCCTAGAGGGGGGGCTTAAGCCCATTATTATTGCTGTGGTGGGGGACGTACCATTGGAGCTTGATTTCCCGGCGAGGTAGCCAAAGAAAAGGGTTCCCGATCCGGGGTGGGTGTCGGCAACCTCGATGAATGTCCGGAGACATGCATCTCCTCCAAGTGGATATCCGATCGAATGCGTTACAGCAAGCAAGATTTCCGCCAACGCCAAGTCGGCATTTCTCTAGTTCGATTGGGGTTCGGAATGCAGTTAGAGTCGGCGTACTTGGCCGTGAAGTTCTGAAAATCAGACTCAAGCTCGGCGGTTCACAAAGCCCGGGTGACAGCTGAGAGAAGTAAAATTCCAGCGGCCAGAAAATACCGAAAGGAGATATGGAGGAAAACGTCCGAACATCACATAAGTAAATGGATCTCTCTCTCTCCGCATCGCGCGTGGCCGGGGCTAGATTTCACCTGGGGGAAACGTGACCCACCGTATCGATCCCGAAAGCTGTGGGACGGCCTCGGTGCGTAATTGTGATAAACAACGCCCGGGAGGTCCACTCTGCAAGCCGCAAGTGATCGAGTGACGCGACCTTGTCACGTCGAACGTCCTCCCCGGATATCCCTCTCGGTACTTACTCGTCGTACCTCATTCTTACGTGAGGGGCTGCGGGAACTGGAGGATTTACTGGGTGACTGTCCGTAAGCCTAAGAGGTGTGCGCACCCCTTCAAGAAGCGGTGCCAAACGGTGCCAATTCGAATTCGCGAGTCGGACGCAATAGTCAATCTTCAGGGTCTGGGAGCCCTGTGGCCACGGGTCCCCCTCCTCCCCCGGGCCGGCCGTCGAGGATACGAAGTGCTGGCCGGGTGCGAGTCTAGTGCATACGTCGCCGTGTATACCTAGCCGACTACCTATGTATTCAAAACCTGAAGCCTGAACCATTGAAACCCAAGGTTGGTAATGGGATTACGAGCGGGGCGAGGAGAGTCCTCCCAAATCACCCCACTGACCTGGAAATTCGCGGGGACCTCGGTTAACTGAGCTCTCTGGTACCGAATCCCAAACGACGGTCGAGTCCTTCGGGGTCCTGACAGTTCCCTTTTTTGTCACGGCAATCACTGACAGCGAACTCGAAAACTGCTCCTTAGGCTTACGGACAGTCACCCACTCTTTTCGACACCGATATCTGCGTCACCTCTCAGCGTCGCGTACGAGAAGTCGTGTCCAAGTTCAAGCAAGTTCGGACCCAGTTCCGGAACCAACGCTGCCAACAGGCCACGTTCCTTACAGGGCTTCGTGCAGAAGTGGGACAGTTAGAATGCCGGTGATCCCTGGGGTGCTCGGAGAGAACGTTCTCGCTTGGGTCTGGTGGGTTGGCGACTTCTCTTGGGCGTCCCTTGGCCGACTCCTATCGTGAACTGGGCTATCAGAAAACCAGCACCACTTGATATGATGGGCTTAACTGAGTGGTGCCAGCTCCGAGCCCGGATGCGGCTCGCAGGTTGAAGGTATTGAATCGATTGGCATCCGACGTCGAGCTGGACGCTAAGATCATCAACCCCTTCAGGTGACCCTGTCGACGGGTTTTTTATCCCTGTCAATGAGGCTCCAACGTCCGTTCTGCCTGGCGCATGCCGTAACCCCAAATCTACGATTGGGCGGCTCCAAGTCACTGTGCGAGAAATTGCGTCTCCTCCATCACGCACTCTCCACCCGACACAACGCTCCCTTTACCAGTCATGTCGTCAGTGGTCTATCACCGCACTGCTCCAGCCCACGACGCTCGTGTCTGTTTGGTCGCCGGCTTATTCTTAGCTCGCGTGGGTGGTCGCGTCGCTGTGCGCGTCCCTTCCCGTGAGCCTCAGGTGCAACGTCCTCTCCTACACAAGGTGATCGTTTATGTAACGGATCTGAAGATGGTTAAATCCAATCTCTGTCCCAAAAATTACCTTGTGCTTTTCTCGGGACCCCAGAAGGACAAGAGCACTCCGTGTCAGGAGAAGAGCGCCGCGGGTTGCGGCAGGTTTTCGACCAGAAACCTCCGTCCCCTCCTCGGCAATTTCCCTGCCTTTGAAACCGAGCGAATTCGAATCTCTCACGCCCGACACGCGGGAAGAAACTCGCCACCCTACCTCCTCTCCGCCAACACATCACCTTCCGTCACTAACCAACCAAGTTCGGTGAATCTCCGTATTTTCGGGGGTATGGTATACAAGGCGCCCCTTTGTGGTCGTTAAACTTGGAACGCCATTCAACCATCGTTCAATGAGCCTCCCGCTCTTCAGGCACAAACCATTCCCCTGCTCTGTTGTCGCTCCTCCATTTTAGAGCTTCCGGGACCGTGCATCCATCATGATACACAGATCGGATCTCTTCCCGGGGCCCGCAGAAAAGGGGGAGAAGAAGCCGAACAACCTTGGCAAATCCGACCTGGTCCCTCTTTGTTCCTCGCAGGTCCATGACGTCACATCAGGCCGGCCAGAATTTGTTCTGGTACGAAACCACGAAAAGAAGGCAACCAGATTCCTGCGAAATCCGTCAGGGCGTGGTCATGCTCGGGAAGAGGCGCGACAGCCAGCCACTCTCTTCCATTCAACACGTCGTTGGTGACAGGTTCACAAGAAACCCAGGATAATATACATGCCCAAGGCGCGGCCAATCAGGATAAAGGGGAGGTGGATTCAGCAATTACCAGAACCAGGAGAGCGTGACAATGCGTCTGCCCTGGGCGGGGGTGAGCGGTTCAGCTGTCCACGAGTCTCCCTCTCTCCTTTGTCTTTTATCAGGGCCAGATGGGGCACGACAGCGTTAGCGCCGAGCAGCGGCTAATCGGATATTCCGACTGCCACAAGGTAAATAAAGCCGATACCTAATTTGGGTATAAGATTGGCCAATGACTCTCATCGAATTCGTGTGCCTCGCCCACATCGCGTGATCTGCGAGGCAGACCTTGCGTGCTTTAGCGGGATAGATTGTCCACCGCATGGGGAAACGGAACCTCCTCCCCCTGAATTTGATATGGGATGTGCCGCAGACACGGGTTGTTCGTGCGGCTAGTTTTTGACACCATGACAGGAAGAATGGACGATTCTCTGTCGAGGGTGCCACCGGACACTTTGTTCTTGTAGTGGTCTCAAACCCTCAGGTTATCCCTCCTTGGCTGTAGACAAGGGCAGCGAACGGTCTCCGTCGCCCAGGTGCCGTAAGCGCACCGCTGTGAGAGGAGACCTCTCGTGATCGAGGTTAGGCGCCATGGGTCAAGTGCCCGGGAGACGTCGCGAAGACATACCCGCATCTCCGGAGATATCGCATATCGCGGCCTGAACGAGGTGGGGACGTTTTGCAAGAGATTATCGATTAGGTACCGGGCGAGCGGGTCAGATTCTGATTCGCCTGCCAGTAGTATTGATACTCCGACGTGGATGGAGGAATGGAAGCAGAAGGGAGAGGGGCAGGGCGGATGCGCGCCGTGGGCTTCCGCGAGCTGGCAGAGGGCGCAGGTTCGCAGGTTGCGACCGTTGTGAGGGCTCGCGGAGGAGAGAAGATTGTGGTGATCAAATCGTATCATGAGAAGCGTGGCCTCGTTGCCTTTGAGAAGGCAATAACTACCGGGAGTGTTGATCGATTATGGTATAGCTCAACAACGTTGGTAAACATGCTAGAAGCCGAACCTGTTCTTGGAGAGAATTCGACGGCGTGGGGGAATCGACTGAGTGTGAGCGTGCCCCGTACGTAAGACGATTCAAAAATGTTCCCGACGGCTTGCCGCAACCTCATGAATCCCACTCACACATACACACATGATGGGGCGGTTCGGGAGGCGAAAAGCGGGTGGGGAAATCTCTTTGTATAAGAGTAAACTTGCCGCGGGCGCAGATCATCAATTTTTTTCGGACGGAGCCTCGTACCGGGCCAATGCGTCCATGGGTGTACATATACTCCAGAACGAACCAACTTCGGATTTTCTTTTCCATGACCGCGGGATATTCTGAGATCGCGCGAAGCTGTTCGGACGGCGACCGGTCCCGGTTATCGGTCGCCCCCCGAGACCGCAGGGTAGGCGAATCGCCGCAGCTTCCGTCCGTCTGAAGCTGGGCGGGGGAGTGCATCTGTTGCTTGGGGGATCTCAGATCTGATCCGGTGGCACGGCATAAAGGCAGACTGTACTGAATAAGATGGGCAGAAAGTTTCCGCTGTTCACTCGAGGAGAAGGGAGAAACCAGATTTTCCCTAGAGTGCGAGTGCGATCCGCGCGCGACGTCCGGTAACCTGATCGGTCACAGTCCCCGTTTCTACATTTCTTCCGCACGCTCCGTTCGAATCCGGCTGAAGCAAAACCTCGGCGCTCCCCCCCTGCTCGGGCCCCCCTCTGTCTTGACGTGTAGATCCGCGCATCTTTTTCTTAACCTTGCGGACACTGACGTTGATTGGGTGGCAGGCCGCAAAACGGCTAGGCCCGACCGCACACGTTTTTTCTGTTGGCGATCGACCCACCATCACAAATGTGCCTTAACCGAACTTTTCAAAGGGCTTCACATTCCCGGACTGACGGTACGGGCCAAATCTTTTTTTGGCCTCTCTGCATGTGTCGGGGTCGGCAATGCCCTCTGTTCAACGAGCTCATTTTGCCGGCGATTGTGGATCCTACTGTATTTGTGCTATTCGGCTTTCCCGCAACTTGGAGCGGCTTCGGCAATTGGTTCCGACGCTTGGACGCCATTTCAAGGTTGCAATTCCCGCGGGAACGGTTTGGTGACAAGCTAACACCAAGGATGAAACTCGTTGACATCAATTTGATTATCCGTCCCCCTTCCCGCATTTGTTTTTTTATAAGAATAATATAAGGTTGTCGCCCCGCAACCCTCTCCCGCGCCTGCTTGCTCCCCCCCGCTGCCACCCCCATGTCTCCCCCAGACGTGCCGCCCCTCATGAAAGCGGTGGTCACTCAACCGGTAGGTCCTCCCCGCTAACCCTCCCTCACTCAGGCTTTGATGACGATCAGACTTCAGAACCGCACTGGGCTGGTTCAACAAGTGCACGTCGCGATGCCCGGTAATAATGAAATCCTCGTCAGAGTCAGGACCGTGGCCATAAACCCGACGGATTGGAAACGTGCGTGTGTTGTCATCTCGCTCCAAAGCTTAGCTTACATCCCCTCCCCTCCCTCCAACAGACCTCAAGTTCATCTGCAGTAAGCCCATTCCACCTGCGCTCTCCAACTCCACGTCGTAACCCCTGCCTTCCGCGTAGATGTTGGAACAATCTGTGGAGCAGACTACGCGGGCGAGGTCGTCAGGGTTGGGCCGAGACAAGGCCCCAATATTTCCCTCAAGGTTGGTGATCGTGTTGCGGGTATCGTCCACGGAGGTGAGTGCAAGGGGGACCTCGAACGCCTGGTTCAACTTAACGTTGTTCTAACCGAGCAGGTGTTCACAAGGACCAAGGTGCCTTCGCTGAGTATGTCAGAGCAGACGCAGCCATCACCTGGAAGATCCCAGACTCTATCAGTTACGAGGAGGCGGTAACGGTCTCAGTCGGTGCCCTTACCTGCATCCAGGCGATGTTCCATCCCAAACGACTCGGCCTCGTCCAGTATCCGAACCAGGTGCCAAGCCAGCCATGGGTGCGTTTTCCGTTACACCCGGGCCCGCTCGAGTGTAGCTGATCGTTCGGTTACACCTCCAACCCAATCCAGATTTTGGTATATGGGGGAAGCACTGCGGTTGGCCACTATGCAATTCAACTCGCCCGGCTGTCTGGCTTCAGGGTGGTCACCACTGCGTCCCCACGAAATCACGGGCTGATGCGCAGGTTGGGGGCAAAGGCTGTGTTCAATGTGAGACTGATTCTCCACTTTCTCTCTTCTCCCGATTTCATTTTGGAGGCCCGGAGGCTGAAATGTTTGCATTGGAAACCCTGTACAGTATAGGGATCCTAATCTGGTAAAGAAGATAAAGGACGTCACCGGTGATTCGGTCCACATAGTATTGGACGCGTATAGCGAAGAGGAGAGCCAACTCATTTGCATCAAGGCTTTTGGCCCCGGCGGCGGGCGATTGATGCTGGTTCAGCATGAGGCACCTTACATCAGAAGGCTAAGGAAGGACGTGACCGTTCAATGTACGTGATATGTCTGCAGCCGCTCCCGCCGGCTCCTTTTTCATGTGTTTCACATTTCACCCACGCTGACCTGCCGCTTTTCGTTTTCTTGTCTATTATTATCATTACCAATTTGCCGATTCGTGCAGCCACGATGTTATACTCCGTATTCGGCAGGCCGTACATGATGATGGGCAAGACGTACGAAGCGGACCCGGATGATCGGGTACAGCTGATAGAGTACCTGCGGACCACGCTGCCAGATCACTTACGCAGAGGACTCTTACGGCCCATGAAAGTGCACTTATGGGATGGGGGGCTGGAAAAGATTGCCGACGGATTCCAGTACATGATTCAAGGCCGGGTCAGTGCCGAGAAGCTTGTGTTCAGATTGACATGACAACGACGACGACGACAACGACAAGCTGTTCTGGATACCCTCTCGTCTGGTCCAGGTTTTCATTTCTCCTCATCTCACTCCCCCCCTCCCCACGTCTCTGGCTCCATTACCTACAGTCAACCCATCATGCCATCCATCCTGTCTTCACTATTGGCTTCATGTATACTACCCGTACAATTAGTTAGTTGCATCCTTTCCATTCGCACCTCGTCGCCATCTCTCGTCGCACAACATGTTCACGCACTTTCTCCCACCCGCTTTCGATTAGTTTCCCTTTGTCTTTGCCTTTATCGTCCCCTCCGCGCTCCCCTCATACCAACCACTTCATGTCACTCTTTGGATTTTTTCGCTCCCCTTATTCCCCTTTTACTACTCACCCTGCTTTCTTCCCCGATTGCAGTTTTTGAACCCAACAGGTCTTCCCGATGAGTTTCGAACGGTTCTTTCCACTCCCAAATAGACCGGGTTTTGCATGTTCGTTATAGTTTCCGCACGCACCGCAAACCATCTCAGGGAAATCGTTATCTACCCGTCCGAACATTGACTAAATGGTTGACGGTGGCGAGCGACCATCTTGGGTACGCAGGGGAAGGATTGGGCCTTGGCCCTTTTCTCGATCACTTTCCCTCCTGTGGCTCACACTGCTTACGCTCGCAACACGGAAAAGGTTGTTCGACCTCCCAGCCACACAACCTCGTGGTCGTTTCTCTCCCAGTTCCCACCTCGTGTCTGTATCGTATGTGGTCATCAGGATCCGAAACTTCATCTTCCGACTCCGGAGTTGGGAAACCGACCCAGGCCTTGCCTCAACGAGGCACGACTCTGGCTTCTAAGAGGAAAGGCGCGTACGAGCCACCCCAGGGTGCTGTTCTCATGGGCGGTGGCCCAGGAGATGGTGCTGGTGCCATCGATACGGGGGAGTTTGATTGGAATTCCGTGAAGGATGATGACATCGAGCTGTGGCTTGTTAGGGTCCCAAACTCGGTATGTTTACGCTTGAATCTCTTCTTCCTTTTTTCCGCCGGTCTAGCCAGCGACTCTGGTCTCGTCTCGCACCGATCCCGAGGGCTCCAGACGGTTGAACGGGGCGGCTTGATGGGGCTTATCTCTGCAGAACCTCACACCCGATCTAAAATTTCACACATGCATAGATCAAGCCCAAGCATCTCAACGGCGCCATTTTCGACGCCCCTTCCTCGTCGTCCACACATACTCTCGGCCAAGTTAAGCGGAGACACGAGTCATACGACTTGTGGTCACTTGGTGACCGTGATAACAACGACGCCGATTATGACCAGATTGGCGGCGACGAGATGAAGGGATTCTCTTGTCTGTTGCCTCGGAACTCTAAGGACGGAAAACTCTACCTTGGTGAGAGTTCCTTTCGGCTTTTGGGTATCTCAGTATGTGCAGTACGTCTGACTTTCACCAGGCCCGAAAACAATCACCCGAAGACTCATCCTCGCGGCTTCGCCTCCGACGCCGGGTACCCAAGACCCGATCGTGTTGCACCAGAACCCTCCGCGGCACTCCTACCCGTCCGAAAGATTCAAACACCGTTACACTCCTTACGGATCTTCTACCCCTGTCCCTGCGCCACCCACTGCTGCCGACTCAGCCTCAGCCATGGACGTTGACCAGGAAGGAGGCACATCCGCTACGACCCCAAAGCCCAAAAAGCGTTCCAAACCCACAGACGGCCCCAAAAAGGCGACGAGGAAACCCAAGGCCGGAAAGTCCTAATTTTCTGGGATTATCGGAGATTTTTTATAAGCCGTTTCGGTTGACGTCCAACAAACGACGCGTAATTAACCCACGCGGTGCGAGGCGTTCGGTGATTTATGAAGATTGGGTGGATTGGAAGGGCACCCTGACTTTATTTTGAGATTGATGTATGCGTTCTAGATGAGGCCGGGAGGTCGGGGCGCCCCCCGCGGAAGATGGCGAGCGGCTGGGACAACCGAGGAGACGATAGAGTGAAGGGGAAACTGGGGAGGGGAGTAATCAAACATGAAATGTGAAACGCGTGTCAAAAGGTGATGAGGGCATGTGACTAAGAGTGCCTCTGGCTGTTTTTGCACCGTCAGTCTTGTTGTCCCTCGCTTGGACGATTTACCCTGCCAGGTTTGGCCTCGTGATACGGTTCCCCTGTGTACCGCTTCGTGTGCCCCGTCTTTCTGTTCGCGGAACAGATCCCGAGATCTTCCCGTCCACATTGGGGTGGGAGCGGGCGGGGTATGGAAGACAATTTTCAGATGCATAAACGGGGAAAAGGAAGCTCTGAGTCGTTCTGTGACAGGGCCAAAGGCGGAGAACGGCAGCAGGAATGTAGAGCGGAGAACGGAGAGCGGAACACGGAGAGGGCCGCCGACGCCGCCGGGCCCCAGAATGTGATGTGCGTCACCTAAAAGATCCCCAGTATCATGATTATTACAAGTACTTTGCGTGCGAAGAAAGGACGCCGACACGACCGAGCATCATGAGAAAAAGAGTATCGTACACATGAAAATGCGAGAACGTAAGGTATATACTGTACATCAGTCAGCAAAAAGTCCGGAGACGAGCTGGGAAGAGGTGTCTGGGGACCAATGTGAAATCGTGATTCAGAACATGGGTGTATCAGCTGGAAGGAGAGCAAGACCATACGAATGAATACAGAAAACATAACTCAATGAAGTCCATTGACCTGCTTGCCCAGACCGGAGGATTCAGCAGGGTTGTCGACCTCCATGGGGTCTCCCCCTGCTCGATCATCCGTCTTCTTGTCTTTCCCAAGCGCGATTCTGACTTCCTCATCGACCCCTTCAAACACGCTCTTCGGGGGCAGGCCCCAGATCCGACCAGGGCTCTCTCTCTGTTTGGTGTCAAATACGCCACCAACAGCCTGAACCCACTGCTTCCTCGTCCGCACGAGGTCCTTCAGCGTGTCCGGAACCACCAGCTTGTTGTCTGCGTCAGGGCCTAACCCCAACGCGGCCGGGCACGGTGTTGGTGCGGGTGGCTGTGGAGGCTCAGAGCCTGCGTGGTCGTTTGCCGAGACAACACCCTTCTTCTTCTTCTTTATCGTCTTTGGCGCGTCTTTCTTCTGCAGCTTCGTGTAAACCGTGGTGATGTTCTTGTCCAGCGAATCACGGGCCTCCATGTACTCTTGGTACGCCAGCCTGTCCCGGGCAATCTCCACGAGGCGCTGCTTACGTGCCTTGTTGGTTGCAAGCACCCGACGAAGCTCTTCTTGTGATTGACGTAGGGCGCTGGCGATGGGATCGTCGACAGCTTCTGAATAGTCCGGCTGGCGGGAAATGAGGAGAACCCCAGTCAAACGAGTGCCTAGAAGGGGAGGTGGTCCATGAATTACTTACGTTTGAATCTAGAAGCCCGTGGTAGCGCATTGTGTCCCGCAGCCTTTGTTCTAACTCCATCGCGGACAACTTCTCCTTCCCAGCCGCTGCTGTCGCGCCATTTGCAGGGCGACCCTCCATCGCATCCTCGGCAGCCTTCACGCCTCTCCATTCAGCGTTCGGTATCGGTAACAAGGCGCTGACGAGCCTTTCGGTCAAAGGCCCGTGCCCCCTCTCTTCTGATAGAAGATCTTGTTCAGTCAACGTGGAAGGATCCCATTTACCCCTCGGCGGAGTTGTTGACGTGCTTGCCACGCGAGCGGCCAAGGTACTTTGAAGCGGGGCGCCATAGAATGCGGTATCTTCCTCTTCCCAAATATTGGCATAGTGTCGACCGAGTTTGGGTACAACGAAGGGCTCAACCTCGTCTCCGTTGAATTCGAGAAAACCGATATCTTCTTCCTTAATCGGTCGTAGCCACGGCTCGATGCTCGCGTAGAAGGTAGTGACGAGGACTTGGGACGGTTGCTTTGAGCGACTAAAGTCATCCGTGACATCTGTGGGTTTGCTCGGGCCAGGAAGTGGTGGCGGTAGCACTATAGGTTTTGTAGCAAGCAGGTTCTGAGAGGATGGGAGGGACCAGTCAGGCGCCGCGATAGGTTGCGATGCCTAAAACATGTAAGGTTCGGCGCGAAGTGAGGTGGTCGATCAGGTCACCTTTGTTGACGAATGCGAGACTGTGGTCTTTAACGGTTTGTGGGATGGTGGTAGGGACTGTGACAATGCAGGGGAGGGTTTCCGCATCTTCTGGGGTGCTGCAAGAATGTTGAGATATCGCGCAGGCAAAGGGAAAAAGGCCACTTACCAGGCTCGACATCGCTTCCGTCTTCTCTCTTCCGTTTGTTCTTCTTCCTTTTGTGGTCGTCAGATATTCTAAAGTTGGTACTTTAACGTCTGCGCCACCAGGGCGGCTGTGTGGCGGACTCACGATGGTCGAGGGTCGAGCGAAGACCGGGATGAAGAAGGACCGTTGGCCATGTGCGAAATCCCATAGCCAGCCTTGACAGAGGGTACGGATGAGACAGACAGTCGACCGTCGTCGCCATTTACGCTGGGCGTGTCTGTTCAAGCCGCGGCAGACGACATCAACATCCAACAAAGCTTGGATGGATGACAGGATGTGAAATCACGCACAAGCTCTATCTTTTCTAGCTTTCTCGACGGCTCTAGCTTTGCCTTTCTCCTTTTCCTTCATCCGACGCATGGATTCCTCGATCGCCTTGAGGTCATTGCCCGCCTTCTTGGCGCGTTCGTAAGCCTTTTGCTGGAGGAGCTTGAGCTCGGCCTGGAGGGCCTCGAGGTCGTCGATGGGCGGAATGGCATCCGGAGGGTCTCGAATGAGGGGGGAGAGCAGAGGAGGAGATGAGGGATAGGGAGAGAGGATCGACGACATTGTGTTGCATCAGTGGTCAGGCCACTCGTGTCTCCCGTTCAGGCCGTCGTAAAGCACCCGCGGCGAGCCAACAAAATACGGAATAATTCGTAAATAAATCCCTGCGTACCCTCTGGCCGACGGGTGGAGGATAAAAATAGAGAGAAATAGAAGAGAAAAAAATGGGTGAGGTCAGGTGGACGGCTGTCGACGACGAGTCCACGCGCTGGTTCGTGGTCGTGGAACAAAAGGGCAGGCAGCAAGACAACCTCCACGGCCGTTCACGGAATAACCCAACACCGACGGCGATGGACGACCCGGGCCACCCAACGTCGCTCAGCGACACCGAAGACGACGAGGATATCGAAATGGTCGGCCTCGAGGAGATTGCGATGACACCTCTGACGGCCGTCCACCCCAATGACAACGACTCAGAGTCTTCCGGCGACGAAGACGACGACGCCAGCAGGGGTCTGCTCGTTTCAGCCTCTCCGCGCAGACCCAGCCATGCTCACACGCGTTCTCTCAGCCTCAGTAGAGGTATCGACATTTGGCAGCAAGTTAAGAACATCGTCATAGAAGTGAGCAGTTCCCCGCCAGCCGCGCGCTTAACCCACTCACGCCCGACAGACCGTGCCTACCCTCTTGTTCACAACGGTGGGCATCATGTTCACTGGGGAGTTGATGGAGAAAGTCCCCGTGAGCACTCCCGCAGCTTGGGCGGCCTCACGATAGTAACAGAACGCTCTTGACTAGGACTGGAAACCCATGAAACGGATCGACGAGCTTGTCATCCTCATTCCCGTAATCCTTAATCTCAAAGGGAACCTCGAGATGAACCTTTCGGCACGGCTCGGAACTGCCGCCAATACCGGAGCCCTGGAGGTTGAGGGGATCAAAAGAGAGATCGTCCTCGGAAACCTCATTCTACTCCAAGTGCAAGCCACCGTGGTATCCTTCGTCGCGGCTTGTTTCGCCTTCCTCGTTGGACTCGCAGTTCCAGATCCTCCTCCGCCTTCAGGACCACCATCTGTTACTCGCGAGATTAGGGTGTCTATCTTGAGCCACTTCGCAAGGAAGCCGATCCACCCACATCCAAATCCCAAGAAGGAATCACCCCCGTCCGGATTTTCCGAGTGAGTTGAGGGGTCCGCGTTTGTCGAACACAGTTAACACCCGCAGGTTCGCGGTAGTTGCTGCATCCTCAATGTCCGCAGCATGTCTCTCGAGCGTGTTCCTCGGTTCTTTCATGTGCGCTCTCGTCCTCGGCTGCCATAAGTATGGCCTAGATCCGGGTGAGCAAGTACTCTGCGGTCCCAGTTTTGACACCAACATTGACACCGTATCTATGATCTCAGACAATATCGCTCCTCCAATTGCATCATGTTTAGGCGACCTCATCACGCTCTGCCTTCTTGCGGGGGTATCATACCTTTACATCAACCTCCTCCACGCACCTTTCGTCCTCGTAATAATTATCGTCGCGATATTCGTCGGCGCAATCGGCTGGGCTGTCCTTGCCAACAAGAACCCACATGTAAAATCTCTCCTTCGAGAAGGCTGGTCGCCGCTCTTCGGGGCCATGGTCATAAGCAGCGGTACCGGTGCCATTTTGGACCTGTTTGTTAACCGGTATATGGATTATGGGCTGCTCGCGGTTGCCAATACGAGTGGGTTTCGAGTTTCTTACCGTACCTTGGATGACTTCCTGACAAGAACGAAGGCTTACCTGGTGGTGTGGGCTCAATCCTGATCTCACGTATCTCAACGTCTCTTCACTCCGCCGTGACTGCCCTTCCTTCCGCCTTGACCTCCCAGAACAAGTGGGATGGGGGCAGAGCAAAACCCACCCTCGGGCTGGTCATGGGTACCCTTCTCGTTGTAACGCTCCCGATTGAGATTGGGTTTTTGGGGGTGTTGAGGGGTGTAGGGTGGCTGGAGATTCCGTTCCTGTTTATCGGGTTTTATGTTTTGTTTTTCTGCGTAACGGTAAGAACTTTATCCATCGCATCACCTTGTACAGGCCAACTGAATCCCGTCCCCGCTCGATTTGTTTTCCCAACTTTGATAGGTAGGAACCTCACTCTTGGTCGCCAAGTTCCTCACGAATTTCCTCTGGTCCAAAGGATACGACCCGGACACGTATGCCATGCCGGTACATTCCGCAATGATGGACCTTGTCGGTCAATTGCTCCTCGTGGCCTGTTACGAGCTCGTGAACGCAATGGGGGGGAAAGTCCGGGCAGTGGCAAACGTTCTGCCCGCCCCTCCTCATTAAATGCATTCGAAAAAGACCCTGACGAAATCCGCCCGTCAGGCCATATCGCCTTGACACCGCCATCGGGTCAGCTCTCCGAATCGCATGCCTTTCGTATTCTCTGGGGTTTGGACCGTCGAGATCTGCAACGAACTCGACCGTAATCACGTCACTCATTCCGCATTCCACATTTACCTTACTCCAGTTCTACACGCCGGTGCATTTCAGCACTTGCGCATCGTGTGTCGTGTATTTGGGCTCTGCGTACGGGTACTTTATCCGACCGTCGACGTCATCCCTGTAGAGTGCGCACACGTGTAACACTAGTTTTTTCGTTTACGGGACCGAAGGCTCGACTTATCTTCTCGGGTCTTTCAGGTACCCCGGTGGGAAATACATACGTATGCAATGGATAGACCATTTTGCAGCTCTGCATTTAATTGTCCTCGTGGACTCACGGGCTCATTCTTTCCCGGCGCCAATGGATTCGATCGTCCCGAAACACATAGACCATGAATGGTGGGGAAAACTCCGGCTGCGGGTGCGTAGAAAAGGCTGATTCACGGAGTTGCGAAAGCCGGCGGTGATGCGGGGGGTACGTTGACGCTCGAAGCATGGTACAACTTACAAAAAATTGGTAGCACCGAGTAGTTAAATGCGAATACATAAGATCGGCTGGTCGACGCGTACAACGTGATTTCCCTAGAAAGGATAGATCGCTATGGGTGAAGAGTACACGAGGAACTGACGGGACACCCACCCAATCACAGGAACAAGCCTGACCACGTTCGCAGCCCAGCCGTCGGGAATCGGCGCCCTTTAACCCTTTTGGAGCTTCCACCCTTCATCCAACGCGTCCTCCACCAAGAAATCGTACCAAAACTTCACGATCGGCACTGTCGACAAATGCCACAATGCGTGCGCATCGATGATAAACATCCACGGGGGGAAGTCGAGCAGCTCTAACGCAGTGGCAGCCGTCGTGAGCAGGACGAAGACAAAGGCCTTGTTTACGAAGGCCGGACGGTAAGCCTTAGGCTGGAATGGGAATCGGGGGAGAAGCGAGCGAGAGGAAGGTAGGGAGTAGATGGTCCAGAGAGCGTTGTGCGTGAGGCCAAGGATAAGGTTGAACGCCATGTTGTAGGCATAGTCGAATCGAGGGAGCATGGTGAGGTAGGTGACGTGTCCGATGTACGCGAGGAGGCAGGTAACGGTCCATAGTTTGAGGGCTGGATGAGGGGCGGAGGAAGAATGGGAGGATGGAATCTGCCGGGAGCCGGAGCTTGTGTAGAGGTGGAACATTCGGATGACAACTGAATACAACGCGAACATAATCGAGGATGCGGCGGAGAAGTAGTCCAGCTTCTCGGTCCACGGGATATCTGATAAGGGTCTTGTCATCAGCAACGACAAGGAGAGATGCTTGGAAAGAAGGAACCTCTTGTATGAAACACCGATGACCAAAACCACGCGTTAGTGCTTATATACGACCAAGCGAGGCAGTACTTCCGCATGGGATGGTCTTTGGGGACACTCCTTGACACCATTCGCGCCCCTCGAACGTGGACGACCAAGTTCAGCACTGAAAACACGACCGAGGCAGGTTCCTGCATCCCCGCATACCGAATGAACGGCCACTTCCCATAATACTGCACGATAGGCTGGTGTTCCTTGACAGCGTCATCGGTGAGGAATCGCATGCACTGGTACTTGCATTCGTCGGTGCATGTCCACTGGGCGAGGCGGGAGAGGAAGGGGATGTCGCAAGGTCCGTCCAGGCAGACCGGGATGCAACTTTGGAAGAGTTCGGATCGGTCGCCTGCTGAGGCGAGGACGAAGGAGGTGTATACGAGGATGGTCAGCCACAGACGTGCGGCGCCAGTGCGAGGATACATGTTCGAAATGCCCAACCAATTTTTTTTGGCGCCTATATTTTTCTCACCCGCCAAAATCGAAACATTCGGCATCTGCCGACCCGCCTCTCACCGCGGGCAACGAGCTATATACCCGCTGAATAAATATTGACTTTGCTCTGAAAAGTGAACCGTTTTCTTCGGGACAAAGGAATCGAACAAACGTTGAAAGAATGCAGAAGAAATAATCGGGAACGAATCTCATTGGCTGGCTCCCGAATAACTTTACATTTTCTTTCTATTTCTTCGACTGCGCTTTTCAGAAGATACCGGTTCACACTTCAGGATAAAATCACGATTTATTTTATTCAACAGACATATTGTTCACTGCCCGCGGTGTCTCCACTGGAGGATGGTCGGACGAACCTCACGCCGAGACTGATTACCCTGAGCGAGAATAATCATGACGGAAGTCGGAAAGCCAGCAGTTGGTTCCCGGGCTTCAAGCTTCAGGAATGGGCGCGGGCAATCCGGTCCCTCGGAAGACTTCAATCCCCCAGCAAGTCCCCGTAGTGGAGATAGCAGGATGGCGGTTTACGCTGGAACACCTTGTAGCTCGACACTGTTTCTACAAACCCGGAACGACTCGCCGGTATTCGTCTGTGGTAATGTAGCAGCGTATCCACTTATCCACCCTCACTCAACCAACCCTGCTTCGAGTTATTGAATTACAGAGCAGGTTACAGACACCGGGAAGACGCGTTGACTTTGGGTTGCGAGGATCTAGATATCTCGAGATACCGAGAAAACGCATTCAAATCACACAGGACCAGCTCAGTACGACAAGTCCATATGGGTACCTGTCGGGGAGACCCCGAAGATAATAATCCAGCCTGGCATGAAGGCACGAGGCTGTAGCAAATCAGTGCCAACAGATGCTTAACACCACTAACGTGGTAGGCGATCTACCGCATCAGAACCAGTTGACTACGCGAGGAGATAGATCTCGACGAGGGCTTCGATCATAGATACGGTTCAGGGGATGGAAGGACGGAGGGTGGACCGGTACCGATGATCAGTAAATCATTCCTTTCATCACTAAACCGTCGACCTCGAAACATGGCACGCCGCTTGATTCGGTCCGCTCTGGGGTCAGAAGGTTGTGTTTCTAGGCAGGTTGCAGTCTGAGTTTGCGCGAAAACGGGCTGAAACAAGTTGCACGGTTTGTTCATCGATGCAGTGGGGGGGTTCTTTCCAAGTAGCAGAGGGAGTTCTCGTCGTTGCCACCCCAGGTAAGCTCGCGTCACATCATCCCCACCCTTGCGTTCACTGAACAGATTTGTCCTGCATTGTAGCCACGTCCACAACGTAAAAGTGCTGAACATCCACCCTATTAGGGAAGGCCGAACAGACACTGTCAACGCCGTGTTAGCGACCAGGTGATAAGCATATGCGTTTGATGATGTTGGTCGTGAGGTTGTCGCTGGGTAGAGTCCACACGGCTACCGTTTCGAGATCGCTCCTACTACGATCTCGAGCATCCAGTTCCAGCAGGGAGGGTTCAACCCCACCATTTTTGAGAGTCCGAGGCAGGGGGACGGGAGCCTAGCTTGGCAAGTGGAGTGATCCTCAGTAGGTATTGCGCTCATAACCCGCAGGCGGCGAGGTCGTTATCCCACCCGAGCGGGAAGTCCTATCCAAGCGGCCAGTGCACAAACACACCCCCAAGGCGCCTGGTCGGGTACCGTCAAGTACGTCCTTCATCTCAGATGTCAGACAGCGGCCGTGACCTAGTACCAAAGGTCGAAGCTTGCCTGAGGTCAACGGGGTTCTGACTTCAACACTTTCCACTTCAACTTTAGCGTCCACCACCACTCGCTGTGCGGTGCTGCGACTTGGACACCCCTCGTGTTCTACACACCTCATTACACCCACGGCCAACAGGGCCCAACAAACCAGCCCTCACCGCATGAATGCTCCTCGCAACTCGCCGCCGTTGGTATGGCACCCGAAGGATCGCCGATTTCCCCCTACCGCTGGTCCCCATGCATTACCCCTAAGACTGTGTCCTGTGTATCGTCTGCGGCCCTGTACTATGCTAGTTACCGCACGGACATACATTACTTTGTATCTCCAGTAGTACCCAGTACCCTGCAATCAGCGGGTGTAATCAAACGTGATCCAGGATTCAGTTACTTCTACGTTGTCGGGTACCAGGACGCGACACTAAATAGAGATGAAGGTATCCGAAACACCAGTGAGCAACTCAGGTACCCTCGCGTGCCACCGCGTACCAACCTTAGATTCTGCTGATTTGGACATGAAAAAGGGAGCAATCGTGGGAACCGGTCTCGATCACCATCGACATCACTCAAGGTCACATGAGTTGTCTCTGATCCCTGTAGCCAGCGGGAAGCGCCATCGACTCGGACTTCCCAGTCCACCCCTGCGATATAAGTAGTACCTGAGGTCCGCGTGGTGATATCGTTTCAGAGTCTGTGGGTCTACGACCGGGTTCCGCATCCCTTGACCTACTGCTAATCAAGGCGGGCGGGGTGTGAACTTGCATGGCCGACGTGCACATGAACGAGGAAATCCTTCATTTCCCGGTGTGGTATGTGTGGTCCGATTTTCACTCAAGATGGATCCCAAGCGTGACCAGCGAAAACCTTTTAATTGAATTCGAAAAAATGTAAGCGTGCACCTTATGTTACACGGTAGGCCGAGGCGATCGATGTACAATGGTACATAATAAACAAGCGGGCAAGAAGGGAGGGGGAAAGCGAGAACGAGAAGGGCCAAATAATGGGCCAAGTGGTTCGAAGGCGTGCAAGCGCGAAGAGCGAACAGGTCGCAATAAGTCAACCTCTAGGGATAAGAAAAAGCAGCGATCACGTGTATGAAGAACGAAGGAGTGGAGTAGCCATAAGAAGAGATGTGGCGAACAAGAAAGGCGAGGGAGGGGTGATGAAAGGCAAGGGAGATCGTTGGCATTGGTGATTAAAGGCCCCATTAACGTACTTTGGTCTCATGCAAAGCCCCCGACGAGTGGGGCCCAAGTCGGGGAAGTAAACTCTGGCATTCGAGGGGCAAAAGGCAACGAATAATTCGTGACCTTGGAACCCCAAATGCTAGCCGTCCTCCTCAACCTCTTCCTCCTCGCGATGTCGAACTCGGAGAAGCTCCCACGTTGTACAGGAGGGGGAAGGAGTTCTTGAACGAACTCCAACTCGAGGATGTGTTTGCCCTCTTTCCAACGTTCGGTCCGTTCGTGAGCGTGGATCATCTTCCAACCGAGATATGAGCTGCACACGAGGCATATGACTTCTTGGATGGTGTACGCCCCCGTGGTCATCAACTGAATCGAGGGCCGATCATACCGGACATTCATCCTGGAAGAGTACAAAGGAAGAGAGAAACCGGTTGTCAGCTTGGGTGGTACATACGCCAGGAATTCCATCATAGTGAATCGAGGGGAGAATGTACTCACACGTCCGCTGCCAACGCTGCCTTTCCTGCGTGAGCAAAAACAATACATTTCCAGTAAGATACTATATTCTTGGTGCTGCGGAGAGTTTCCCGCCGATGGGAAGGACTATGCTTACCAGCGAATCCCCGGTATGACTGTGATAGGCGAAAATATATCAATATTTGATCGGGAAACACACACGAAGCGAACAAGGAAACTGACCGATGAGACTAGAGACTTGAGAGAGCAAATCGAGGTCCCGCATTGTCTACAAGCAAGCGAACTCCCCTCCCGGAACTGCGGGGGCATGCTCGAGGTGACATCCTGATGGCTTGTGCCACGGGATCCTGACGCGGACATTTTGTGGGTTGTTTTGGTGGGTGTGAGAAAAATAGGTCAAGGGGGGTGTCACGAGAGATTGGTCTTCTCAGAAGAGCGAAAAAAAAAGTAAAGGACAGTAGAAGAGGGAGAGAGCGAAAAGGTAAAGGTCCACAACGAAGAGAAGGAAGTTCGCCGTCTGAAGAGAAGCGGATCCAGGGCGTCCCCTCGGGGGGTGCTTTATATACGACAACGCAACGGCTTCTCACCATTTTGTCGACAAGATTTGTCGCCGGGTAGCGAGCGCGAACGATCAAGAAGGGGATATTCCTGACCCTCGGGTGGTATCCAGGGGACATGAGCGTGAACCCAAACCCGTGGGAATGGGTCCTCTTGCCGGCCGGTTTCCTTATGACGTTCCTGGTAACTCGTAAGCCAATCGTGGGAACTAAGCGTTGCTCGAACTGGGTGTGATCCACTTTCACTTGATCCTTTGTGAGTTGTTACTACCACCGTGGGCCGCCGCTGGCAAATTGATTCCCTCTTCCCCGCCCAGATCAAATTCCACTGCTGCGAGAACGCTTGACACACGTCTTGTGTTCGTTCTGTACATGAGATGTCTCGCAGTGCTCCGAATCCCCGAACCGGCTTATCACCGGTCACCGGTGGCGGCCAGTCTCTGTTTTTTGTGTCAAGCGGAGAGCGAAACGAAGATCCGAAGAGTGTGCCCGCCGGTCGGGAATGAGCGGAACCAAGACCTGCTTACTGTTCAGGAAAACCCGATAATGGCCCTCGGGCTTTCGGATCGTGTGGGTTCGGCGATTTGACCTCCCAGACCACACACAAACGTCATCGCTAACAGACTTTTCCGTCTGGTAACGACACGGTTCGGCGTTTCCTGTACCGCTCGCCGAGGTTTATTCCTGCCACTTCGGGTCGGTTTCGGGTCCGCAGTCGGATAGATTGGCCATCTCTCTAATCATGTTCCCGTTAACAATGGACGCGGGTACCCTCTTGTCACCACAATCAAACCTCTGCCTTGGGGCTTGATGCACGGTCGATCATTCAACGTTCAACATTCTAGCTTCCAAACGATCTGAAACAATCGACGTAGCGTGCTTCGAAGGGATTCGATGAGTCAGGGAGTGGTCAGGGGACTTGCTGGTGCTGGAGGAGCGCGAGCTCTCAGTCACTGTTGGGAACGGCTGCTTGTCCCCCAGCCTACAGGGTCTTCGACCATAGGGGTTCCACCTTCCTCGACCAACGACCCCCCCTGTTCGGACTTGTGTTCGCATAATGTGCAATGTTATCTTATCACAGAACCCCCCTTTTATTAGGCATCGAGAATGATCCCGGGTAGCGAACCCGAGTCGAGTAAACCCACGTTTAATTATATCGCTACCTTAAAATACAGCGTCCATCTATGCTTGCTTGACGAACAGTTCTGCGAATGACTTTTTGATGGGTCTTTGATGTGAGAACATAACTTTCCCAGGTCCACCTTCTCACCCACTCGATGGACTGTCACTGCTCCCGGCTTTGTGGCTTTCGATAGCTTAACCTTGGAGGCCATCAAGACCCACCAGAAACCACAACACGCCATCAAGCACCACTTTCAAGCGCCTCTGATGACCAGTTGACAAGGCTCGAGTCCAGAAGCCCAGGAACCTCTCCCTTTTCCTCCGCTCCAAACTGATCGAGCCTTGCCAGCATACCTGGGAGAAAGGCGGATATTAGCCGGGGGAAGCAAGGCGCCAACTGAAACAGGGGAGTCGCTCACCAAAGGGTCGCACAAGCAATGACTGCTCCCTGCACGTACGATCAAGTCATTTCCACATCTAGAGCCGCTCCCGCAGACTCCAGAGCTCCGTTATCAGTTGCTGTTTCGGCTGTAGTGTTGGGAGTCGATGGGACCAACGCCCGCTCAACGTCCTCCTCAGACTCGGCACTTTCTGACTTGTCCGAGTGATCATCAAAATCTTCTACCGCTTGCCTGGTCGATGTGCGGCCCTTCCTCCTCCCCCTACCTCTGCTCCTACCCCTTCCGCGACCACGGCCACGCCGAGGCGTAGGAGCTGGGGTCGATTCATCGGTTTCGTCGTCAATGGTTACACCAGTGGTCAATGGCGTTGCGGATACCGAAGTTTTGGGTGGCCTCCCCCTCCTTCTACCACCTCTGCTTCTCGTCGAGGTCCCACTCGCGTTCAAGTCCTCTCCCCGGGTGACTCGCCTCCGCCTGGATAGATCGGGTTCATGCTCCACTTCATCCCTGTCGTGATCGCCGTTTCTGTCGTAGAACTCGTTCTGGGCCACAGAGCGATCAAGTCTGCTCTCCGGATTATCGTCAGCGTCTTTGTCTTTTCCCTCCTTCTCCTCTTCTAACCAGCGCTCCAGGTCCGGAGGGAGTTCCGACATCATAACACTCGGCGCACCCTGGAGGTACCTCAATTTACTTCGAATACCGATTGTGATCCGTCGAAGGGACGCTGGTGAGTTTTGGTTGTCGACTTTGCCTGTGAGGGGAGGATGGAGCTTCCATTGCGAGTCCCGGAAGAACGGATCATAGATTGTCCGTGGGAGTTCGTCGGGTAGGGAAGCGCCTACGAGCACAGCAGTCTCGTAAGTCCAGCACCTTCCTACATTTTTGACGGTGTAACCACCACCGCCGACGACGAGGAGGGGCACGCCAAATTTGCGGACGAAGTTGACACATTCGCCGTGAGCGGCAATCGAGAGGTTAAACGCCCCGAGTCGGTCGCATCCCAAAGAGTCTGCTCCGCACTGGAGGACGATTGCTGAAGGGCGGAAGGCGGTGACGGAATCCTCGATGACCGTTTTGAAGATGGTCAGATACATTTCGTCATCGACCCCGTCCCTGAGAGGGACATTGAGGGAGAAGTATTTTCCGAGACCGAGACCGTTGTCGTCAAGTTTCCCAGTGCCGGGAAAGAAGTCGCCGGTGTATTTGTGGAAGGAGACGGTCATGACGCGGTTGGAAGTGTAGAACGCTTGTTCGACGCCATCTCCGTGGTGAATGTCGATGTCGATGTAAAGAACCCGGGGGTGGTATCTGGTCGGATGAAATCAGTTCCGGCTGCGAACGGAACTCTCGTGAGACGAACTTTAGTAGCTCTAGAATAGCCAGCACAATGTCGTTGACATAACAAAACCCGCTTGCTTCCCCGCGTTTCGCGTGATGGAGGCCGCCAGACCAATTGATAGCTATATCTGTTGTTCCAGCACATAACTTGCGGGCGGCAGCAAGGGAAGATCCGGCATACATGCAACAGAAGTCGAATATGTCCGCAAAGATAGGGCAATCCTCCACGCAATTGAAGTTGTCGATCAGCTGCCTCATATCGTTTTGGTTACGGGGAGTGACCCTGGATCAATCGTTTCCGTGTGAGGAACATTGGACAGTCTGAACCCTTGGCATGGAGGGAGAAAACATACCTGGATAGGAAGTCGATGTAATCCTTGTCATGGTAACCAAGCAATTCGGCCCTTGACGCGGGTGGGGGGTTGTAGATTTGATGAATTTGTTTGTCTAACCCATAGCCAATCATGAGGGCGTTGACAAGGGTCAGCCTGTGGGGCTTCATAGGATGGTATTGCTGTTTGGGATGTCAGTCAAGGTTCCGTGACGTAAGAAACGGTGACTTGCACCATAGTGAAATCCACCAACGCCCTCAGGGAAGTAGTACGATACGATCGGTCGCGAATGAGGCTGAACGATGAAAATGAGGTACGACGCGTCGTGTGTGGGTCAGTTCACGTACGTTCACGTGTTCGGTTATCGGTTGGGCATAGCCATGGACCCCACGGTCGTCGAAGTAGGACTCGGACGAGAACGTTGTGGCTTGGGAAGTGCGTACCATGGATCGCCTGACCTGACGGTCAACGGACGTCGAAGGCGAGGGAAGATGGGCCAACTTAAGAAGGGATTGAGTATGTGCTCAGTTGATACAAATCCGGTCCAATGGGTGGCGGGTCAAGATGAGCCTCACGGTGGCTCGGCAAATGCCGCCAGCCTCTGCGGCGGTGTCAGCCATCGCGGAGGCTTTCAATTAATCTCAGTGTATTTGTTCTGCTGCGATGTCAGAAGCGTTGCGACCGGCTGAGAACTGAGACTTCATATCGCCACGAGTCCGCTTCTCTGCCCACACTTGACCAGATCTCTCGGGGCTTGGTCTCGTTCCCCCGGTTGCGGGGTCGGACTGAAAGTGGATCTCAGGTCAGGTGGACCCTTGCCGAGCAGCGCTCAGATTCCCCACACCCAGGCGTCGGGGGACAGGAAGCGCCGTACGATGTCTCCCCTGCTACTCGAGCCAAGGACGCGATTGCCGGGAGTTGGACCGGGGCTGACTGTGTTCACGACCACGACCGGTTTCACCCCAACCGACGGGTTTAGACCCCGAGCGATCGAGCCACAGCCCAACACCCCCACCCGTCATTGATGCCGCCGGAACCTCCAATTACAACATCCACCATCAAGGAAAGAGGAAACGCCGCCTTCAGGGATGGCCGAATGGAAGTGTAACTTTCTCTTTACCCCTGTCTTTTGCTTCCTCGCTGACGCGTCGTTTGGTATCAAGGGCTGCCGGGTTATATCGCTTGGTACGCGATGGACACTCTGCCAAATACTTCGGAAATCATAACCCCGGTGTCGTAACAGGCCGAATCGCAGGATAGGACCGACCGCACGTACCCATCGAACCTCAGCGCTGCTCTGTACGAATTAGGGGACTATCGGGGGTGTTTCGAAGCCATATGCCGCGCGACCCGTCTCCACTCCCAGACTGATATCCATTTCCTCCTACGTCTTTCCACCAGACTCGTCAAATGTCTCACCCAGGGTGCACGAAATGGCTCAATCTCGGATGAGGCGATCGCGGACGAGTTTGCGGTCATTGAGAAACTAAAGGGTGTCGGATCCACCTCTGGGAGCGTCGGGACCACGGAAGATCTTCAATCCGCATGGGGGGAGTGGGATCTTATGCTAGACGAGACGGTGGGAGACAATGTTGAACGCAAAAGGGTCGCACAGTTGAACCTGGCCGGGATGAATTTCAGACGAGAAAAACTGTACGTAGTCCCTGCCCCCCTCCCTCATGTGGAGTCGCTGAAAGTTGCGTGTAGAGAACATTCAATGGAATTTTTTCACGTATGTTCCCAGCCTTGCCCGTGTCAGATTTACGTCTCTTGACGGTCTGTCGACAGATTGGTACTGATGAGATTATGTCATTGACGCACGGATGGGGTAGCTATGAGCCTATTCCTCTCAAACTTGCATCATATTCAAACGAACAACTGTCCAACATCAACTTTTTTCTCGCCGGTATCGGAGATGGTATGTAAAATGACCCGTTCTCCGGTCCCATACGATGATTCACATTCTTTTCCTCAGGGAGACACCTCCTTGGGTCTCTTATTGGACTAAAATCCGCCCATCGCTCTTTGTCGAAACGCCAGAAGACTGTGGCTCGGTTCCACTTGACCGCCCTAGACATCCACCCCGCCGCCATTGCAAGGGATCTCGTCTTAATGCTTCTGCTGAACCAGTTGGTCGTTGGTCAGGCCCTCGCTCCAGAGACCAGAGCGGAGGTTGTTGCCACCTACATGTATACTTTCGTGGGGGTGATCATGCCTGATTATTGCCATAAAAGGTGGGCCTGGTACTCACTCTTCAGACCCCCTCGTGATTTGATCGTCATTTGTAGAGTAATGGCTATCCTCGACGGCTTGTGCCACAGTCTCTCGGAGAACCCACCCAGCCTTCCCTCTTGGATCTTCGTGTCTCCGACCTCCATCCCCCCTATCTTAGGTGCGATCAACTACTGGATTGATATGGCCAAGACAACCAGGACAGAAAAGGCAATCGAACTCCACCGAGTTCCTGACGTCACTACGTCGACGTTACCACCGGGAATGCCAGGCCCTATGTTCCCTAACCCAGGGAACATGGGAGCATACAGCGAGAAACTGCTTCGGGAAATCGCTTCGGCCGGTCTGGAGAGTATGACCGGCGAACAGCTGGTTCGAGGCGGAATGATACCGCCTTATTTAACCCCAAGCCAGGCAGAACAGTATCTCGAGAGGCACAAGCCCCGGATCGTCGAGATTATGCTTGACAAGTTGAAGGCAGGATTGCCCACCCCAGATACCGACGTCGAGGCAAAATGGTATTCGATCACGAAAACACACCCCATTCCGAAAGCGCTCGAGGGGAGGCATACCGTCTTGAAACAACTCGCGGGTGCTGTGAGACGAGGCAAAGACGTTACGAAGACATTGATTACCAAGGTAGCTCTCCCCCCTAAATGCTCCGTTTCTGAGTGTTCACTCACGTTGGACAGGCACAACAGGAGATCGAAACGACATGGAAGCCCAACATTACGCTTTATGTATGTTTTTAACCCACCCGTCCACCCACCATTTGTTAACAAATCTCCAGTCTGAAGGAGACCAGGTCCAAAGCGGGGATCACAAGGGGTACCCGACCACTAGTTTCAGCCTACCGACCGCCGTCCGTAACGTCAGGCAATTCAACCCGTCGAAGTGTTCGACCGACGGAGGTGTAGACAGGTCGGTAGGGTCTGATACCTTCCAAACCACGTACGACTGGGCCTCGAAGATCCTTGGCGCAGCGGCAGAGTCTCTGGTAGCGCTGAAAGGCAGCGTGAAAGTCGAATTCCTTTGTGCCGAGCTGTTTTCTGAGCTGCAGTTGATGAGGAATGGGGAGGATCATCACCGGCCAAAGGAGTTCCCGCGTTCCTTCCTCAGGGTGTGGATGAGCAACATCCCGTGAGTTTGCTGTTGCTTGCACCTGCCTTGTTCAAGCGCACCTCTCATGTGGGGATTTTATAGCGACTACACTCACGGCGTGATCAATGCCGTCACCCAGGTGATCCCCATTTTACAGACAGATAACGAGGAAGCCGCCGTCGCCTTGAACTGTGGCTTGAACACCACCGCATGGTCTAATGATGAACAGTTCGTATACACGTGAGATATCCCACTCCATAGACGGTTGCCCGCGTGAGACTGAGACGGTCAATAGGTACACGTTCTTGCAGTCGAAAGACGTTCCCCGCTTTCTTGGATGCCGTATCATCACCAAAACCCCCGCCTTTGGTATCCTTTCCTTGGGGCGCCTCGAAACTGAGTACCCGCTCCCACTGTCAAAACTCGCCACGAGAAAAGAGCTGACGCACTGGCTTTCCACACAACTCATCAATATCCTCGTTCCTGGTTTGAATAAGGACCCAGGACCCAGCCGAATCCGTCTCGCGAACAACCCTGTCGCGTTCTTTCGGTTGCTCCTCTACCTCCACTCGATCGGCTACCCGTCACACTGGCTTTCAGAATTATTGCAAAGCGTGCTCTGGAACGATCTGACAACAGAAGCGGTCCGAGCTGAAGAGCTCCCCATCCCCCTCTCTCATGCCACTGCTGTCGTCCCTGCGAGGAAGGTGGATTTGGCTCCTTGGGTTCCAGAGTTCGAGATGATTTTGGCGTCTACGAGGATCGGATTGCCGTTCTACGTTCGGTTGCCTGCCAAGTTCGCGACGACGCCGGAGGAAATTGGGACTTACGAAGCCAACTACCGATGGTCTGGTTCCGGTCGGATCGTCGCCGGCCTCTTCTCTCCTTACGACCACGCTGGGATGTTGGTGTTTTGGAAGTATGGTTCGGTCGTGTATCCGAAGGACGTGTCGGAGTTGATCAAGGGTAGTGTTGGAGAGAAGGGGGGAGGTGTTCCGAGGAAGGATTTGGTGGTTGTGAATTGTTTGGAGGCGTTGGGTGATGGGGTGGTGAGGTGGAAGTTGGCGAAGAAGAGGGTGGAAGGGATGAAGCAGGATGGGGAGTGGAATATGGCGGTTTTTAGGTCTGATGGTTGTGTTATTGGTGAGTCCCTTTGGTTTTTGATGCGTGGGGGAACGGTGGACCTGACGTCGATCTGGTTTTTGTAGTCAGTAGTGAAGTCCCCCCATCGCGGTGGAGGGAGATCTCCCCTAAAACGACGTCTTTCGAAATTTAGTACGTAATCTATGTTCTGCCCCGATATGTAGCCCTTGCTCCGTCTGTTATATGCCACATTACGTTCGTCTGCGTGTTCCTCGCGAGAAGGCGTCGGTGATGTTACGGACGCTTGGGTGCATGAGAGTGGGTCTCGTGGAGGTGCTGCCGGCGATGTACCCGGTGAGGTATTTCTCCAAGGTCGGATCGTCGTGATGTGGAAAATGTGAGTGCGTACGCGGGTGGTCATAAGTGTGACATATACAGCATAGGTCGGGTTACAACGTTCGTTCAGATAAATACAGCGGCAAAGAGAGAACAACATGCAAAAGAAGGAGCCAAGAAAGAAACTGCCAAAACAAAACCCACTGGGTAACAGTGGGGAAACGGAGCGACCCCACACTCGGGTTCACCTTGTGACGAATGAAGGTAAAGGTGTCAACTCCCTGAAAACTCCACCCCTACCCCTACTGAGATGTACCTGAGCGACCGTGTTGAGGGGTGGATCCTGCACCTCATGTGGCACCTCCCCAATCCCGCGGATGGACGGTAGCTGGGTTGTACTAGGCTTGGACTCGGGTCGCAAGATGTCGTTCTCGTCGGATACCCAGGTGCCTTCTCGAGCGAAACCAATGACACCGGGTGGAAACTTGGGTCCGAATGGGAGATGGGCCTCCTCATCAGCCCTTGGATTGGCTGGTCGGTTCGACTTCAAGTTGGACAGGAGGTTCCGGTGGTGTTGTAGATGTGCCTCTGCCGCGATTTTCCGTTCTTGCAAATCTAGGTGCATGCGTTCCACGAGGGTTCGGTCTGCTGCGCTGTGACTTTCATCGTTGACGGTGGACGGCGTGGGCTCGTCGGGGAGGTCGACCGAGCAGGCGGTGGGAGACCGTTGAAACTCTTCGATCTCGTCCTCGTCTTGGTCTGGGGTCATGGGACGGTGGGGGGAGGTCGATGCGGTACTAAGGGCGGGGACTTGTTCTGAATCTGAGAAGTGTCCTGCTGCGGCTCGTTGGCGGGCAACACTGCGGGTATTGTATCGTGGCATTTTGTTGAAGATGTGTTGGGTAGGAGGAGGGTGGACCCAAGAGGATTGTTCGAGACAAGGGAATTTGGGGTGGGTTAGGCTTACCAGTTTCTTTTGGTTGTGACCTTTTAAAAGGTCCACATTTGGACGGCCACGGTGTCGTTCCGCCATGGGGTGGTGAAACGATAGGTGTGCGCTTTGAAGGGCCTTTGAGCGGCACGGTCACGGTGTTGGGCCGCGAGGCTCTCGATCACTGTTGGGGGTGAGTTATCCCGAGAACGTGGTAGGCCGTGCCATGGGTCCATGGAGCGCTTTGACCTGGTAGCGGTGATGCACTCACTGAGGGCGGGGGTAGTTCCATGATCAAGGCACGAGAGCCAGCACGGCGTGAGGTGCGGTTGGATACCCTTGTGTTCCTTGCGAGAAGGCGTTGGTGATGTTACGGACGCTTGGGTGCATGACAGTGGGTTTCGCGTAGGTGCTGTTGTGACCCAAGGTGAAAATAATACGCCCGGGAAACGTGTCGCGATCTCCCGGTATTGAGAAAGACCGGGGGCACTTTCCCCTCGAACCTCATCCGAGCCAAGACGAACACATCTGGTATATTCGTGTCTGTTTTGGGGCGGTTCAGGATCCAGAGCTTTTTTGGAGAGCGCGGAGGCAGCTCTGGAGGAGATGGGTGCAGGCTGGAACAATGAGATCCAGATTGATCCGACCCACTCTTCGTGTGCACATCACCGGCCGCGACTCCCACGGCCGCTCAGGCAAGTGGAGGAACTGTCCGCACCTCTGGTCCAGGAGCTGAGTACCAGAGGTCGTTGCAGTTGAGCATAACAGTGGATCCTAGTGTCTCAACCAAAAACGACCGGGGCCATGGCAGCCATGGCGACCCTGGAACAGTTCACGTGACCGCATTTTCGAGGCCCGCGGCGCCGGCTTTCACTTCCTGATTGATTGACTCCAAGTCTCCGATGATGGGCTCGACGCGGTAAATCCTTCGCCATGCCAAACACCTCCGACCGCGAGTTCGAGGAGTGGTGCCCGTCTGTAGGGGGCCTCGGGCCCAGGTTCGACGAAAACGTCCGTTTCGCAGAGGGAATGATCCAGGTGCGAGCAGGAGGACTTTGAGACGATGGTGGTAAGCACATTTCCCTTGCTTCTATGACCCCTGCAGCTCATGCGGTTTCACACCTGTCCCCGCAGGATACATACCTCCTCCTCAAGGAGGCCACGGGGAGCTCATCAGATTGGATGGAACGGTTTCTCCGCGCCCTCAGGGTTTTGTTCGAAGGGCTCGACCGCAGGGTCACCGGGTTTGTTCTCCTAATAAGCACCCTCACTGACCCAGCAGTGAGCGAGTGGTTCTCGAGGGCGAAGGACGCCAACGAGGTGGCTGTAAACCGCCTGAAGTACTTCGTTCTCAAGACGGCCTCAGGTGGAACAGTCTCTCAGGATTTGATCATGGCGTCCAAGGTAAGGGTATTCCTTCGTTGGTAGGACTCCTTACCCACAACAATGTGACGCCCTGCAGGACAGGTTCGAGGTGATGAAGTCCGCCATCAAGGTTCCATGCCCGAAACTTGAGGATTGGTTCGAAGCTCAATTTAAGGTAGTTGGTGGTGACGGAAATGGCAATGTCAAGATCGAAGACCTTGATGATAGCCCTCCCGCGGTTGGTCCCGTCTTGCGCCAGGCGAGGAGACCAAATCCTCCCGAAAATTCAGTGAGTGAACCAGAGGCCTGTGACTTCTGGGGCAGGCCCCAGACCATGCGACAGGGGTCTGATCCTGAAGAGGTTCAACCACTGAAGAAGAGGAACACCGGACCCACAAGCGCTAGTCACAGAGTCGAACCGCCGCCTGCGCTGGCCAACTCGGTAAGGCACCACCGTCTATCTGGCTTGGGTTCAAGGTGTACCGACTGCCACTTGACTCAGGAACCTGACGAAACCCACCTGGGTGAGAAGAAAAAAGGGAGGCGAATGCTACGTGAAAAGATTGGGCCACCGCCCATAGAGGTAAGTGCCTTTGGCTCCGCTCTCAGCGTTACCTTGACCCTCTTGCACCAGGCGAAGTACCCCCCTGGCCGCCAAATCCTGCGACCCCGTCATCTCAGCTTCGAACTCTGGGCTCTTGAGCTCGAAACCTGGATCCTCAAATTCGACACCCGGCCCCTCGAGCATGTTGAAGCCCCCGACAAAAACCGTGAATTCTCCCCCGGCTCACATTTTCCCCTGGTCTCGGGAGGGAGCGGTCGATAAGTTGGGACAGTTGATGAGAGCGAAGGCATTCTTCCGAAGAAGAGAGTTGGAGTACTTGCGCTCCCTTCGGAGGGAAATTCTCCGCTCCCACCTGGACAGCGCGGCGTGATCGGGTGTCGAGATCTGGTGTCCGGCACTGTACCTACTCCTAGTACACGTGGACTGTTTCTAGTACACGACCACCCTGCCCTCAGAATTTCCATCGGAACCCACAGCCAACCAGCACCGCCTCGAAGCCGATGAGTACGTGATAAGATAAGGGGCGCCACACTTTATATACACCGGTAGCCGTTAACCTCACCGTCTCTCTCCATCCCGCCGCACGGATACTGTACAAACAACCCCCACCAGGATGAAGTTGGCTCTACAGTTCCTGCTCATCTTAAAGCGACTGATAACCTTCTTCCGCAAGCGATGGGATCAATCCACCCGGCGGTTGTGGTACATTTTCGCGTTCGTGCGCTCACGCGTTTTGTCTCGGGGCCCAAAGAAGAGGGATGAGATACGTCGGGGCGCAAAACCTTCGACCACGGTGATCTGCGCCAGCAGGTTCCCTCCTCTCACACCGATCATTGCAGGTGACACTCCCATCACTGTTGAGCAGACGCGAGGTCAGCGCCAGACAGGACGCAATGACTTACCTGGTAGGGTGAGAGAGGTTGCTTAGTGGATGGTGAGAGTAGAAAGCAAGAAGTGTTAGATCATATTCACACGCCTAAT
>Ga0307516_10000791_pt1 | contig 43297 bp, 58 predicted proteins | sample 19_EM_MG_FD_203310 | JGI IMG/M metagenome (GOLD analysis project Ga0307516, IMG submission 203310) | Populus trichocarpa ectomycorrhiza microbial communities from riparian zone in the Pacific Northwest, United States - 19_EM | ecosystem: Host-associated > Plants > Roots > Unclassified | place... | reverse complement strand
TCACCACGCATCAGAACTGTGAGTGACTGGAGTTCTAAAAGAGGGTAACTTGCCTGACTGGATTGAAATTGAGCACCTGCAACTGCTCGAGACATGTCGCGCGTGACAACGCAACATACGCTTTCCCCCAGAATTGTAAATTCATCCGACATCATGCGTCCATACAGTTGATCCGACTCACCTTGGCCTTTCTCAAAGGTCCTTCTCAGATCCACTTTGACGCGTTCCAGCGTTTGTCCTTGTGACTTGTGCACACTCAGTGCCCAAGCAAGAATGAACGGTACCTGTTGCGGGTGATCAGGGAACAAGTTCTTCAGCGCAGGGTAGACTCACCTGGTCACGGCGGGCTTCCATGGTACCATCGGCATTGTCGACAGTGAACTCTTCCGGAATGCACATTGCCTCTCGACCGCCTATGAAACGGACAACTGGCCAAGGTAGGTCCCCAGAAGGATTATTCCGATCTCCTGTCTTGACAATCGGGGTACCATCCTTCAAGGCTTCCGCAACGCTACTAAACCTTATAACTTGGCCCACAGATCCGTTGACCAGCTCTCCTTGAATGAGGTTCTAGAGGAACAACAATGTTTGTAAGCAATTTAGATGTCGATCGACAGGATATATTGACCTTTACCAGCATCACTTGTGCGCCAACCTGCTCATTTGGTAATGAATTAAGAGATCGTGTCCTTGCGAGTTTGGGAAGACAAACCTTCAATTGTAATGTTTTGGGTACCACAAGGCGTTCAAGAACACGATTCATTTGGGTAGCGTCGATCCTTTTGCCATTCGAATCAACGCCAGGGGAATCTCGAGCGGCGTACGTGTGGGGTTCTGTTTGCAGGCGCTCGATACAAAGCGAATTGGCCGTGTCCACTTCATGTCGAGTTGGATAGCTATTGGATGTCAGCCAGGTGATGATATCGCAAACGAAGATTTCCTAACAGTTCCGTGGGCTCGATGCCATCATGATAAGTGACTGGGCGCGACAATTGTCTGAATGCGAAAATCACATCGTCATCCATTTGACCAAAGCGCATTGCATTCAGCATGTCAACGAATTCTGTGGGCGAAGGTGAGGAAAAGTACCGTGATCAGAATGGAAGCAACCTTGATTCTTTTGCCGGAAGACGCGAGTCAAGGTGACAGGCGGTCCAACACAAGAGTCCCAAGTGTCGGCCTCAAATGCGAATTTGGGCTGTATTTGTTGTCCTGTCCTATTTCTCTGGGGTACTGGGGGCAGCTGGAAAAAGTCGCCTGAAAGTACGAGCTGTTGATGATCAGGACGGAGCAGATTGATTAACCTGTGGACCAACTTGAATGCCTCCAAAAGGACGGTCATTGCCTCTGACCCCGCGGGCTATCCGTTCCTAGGAAGGGACAATGGGTTGTAAAACGGGATGTCATGGGTCAGAGACGTACAAGCTTGTCGAACATGACACCATCAATCATAGAAACTTCTCACCATTGAGTAGAGGCGACGAGGGATGATGAAGTCTGCCTACTTTCGTCGATAAGAAGAGTGTCGACTTGTTCCCATCGGACGCGTATATTGTGAAACTGGTGAGAACCAAAGAATTTACCAATGTATCTTGCGGGATCTTGTTCGCCTAGACCGATGCCAGCCCACGAATGGAGAGTGCTACCGCCGATATTTACCGCGGCGATGCCCGTAGAGGCCGTTATCCCGATGGTTTTGCCGGAGTCTTGAACGGAATGGATAATTTCGCGGAGCAAGATGGATTTTCCAGTACCTGCCATAACCTGGGGTTTGTTCGATCAGAAGTCTAGGGTTTTTCTACGAACCTGCTGAACCAGTGAAGAAGACACTGCGACCCTGCCCTACTCTATTCAAAACCTGTTGTTGTTCCGGTGATAGTACGACTCGGGGCAGTTGTTCCTTGACATTACGTTGTCGACTTTGTGATTGCCGTGACGAGATGTTCGGCACTGTTGTGTCTGGTGCTCGAGGGAGAGGCCTTTTGGCCACAGAGGCTGACATGGCTTGGAGGAATGGATGAAACGAGTATAGCGGTAATCAAGTGAAACACTTACAAGCTAGCCATGCCTCTGCTTGGGCACGGGACGGAAAGCTTCGGTGGACGGCGCCAGGATATCTTGAGACCTGGAGGGAGTCAATGTGGATGCCGGTGAATGAGGGTGAGACGGACTTGTGTCTTGCACTGGGCAGAGCGGTGTCAGTGGGACTGGTGGTGTGGAGATGGAGTGGGGAGATACCTCATCCCAGGTGGAGTATATCGCTGGCGCTTCCCTGCCAATCAATACGGCGTATGACTTGGGCATTCGTGACGTCCGGAATGTTGATCCTAGATAACTAGATAAACAGTGACACCGAACCCGATCCTCCCCATGCTTCTTTTTTGCACTCATCCATGGCCGCCACAGATTGCAAGCCCAGAATCTACCGGCCGACTTTGAGAGGCATCCTTTCCTTGCCAGTGAGTTTTTTTTTACCTCAATTCTAGTCGGAGTTATGACGCCAACGACCGTCCAGTTCAGGATCTGCAATCCTCCTCCAGCAGTTGGCAAAGTGCGGTCATGTAGTGGTCAGTTTTCCCAATAAATTCGGAATCCTCGTCTAACCGACGTCTGAAGTCACTCCTTTGGTGAAAATTCGTCTCGAGGATGTTTTGGATAGAAAGCACCTGCCACCACTCGGTGAGAATTTTTAGCACAGCTACTCAACATCACTCATTTTTGGCTCAGGATTGAAGGATTTTGAGGTGACTTCATCCGACCTGTCTTTACTCCGTTTCTAAATATCGACGTACCAGGAATGGCTACTGTATGTCGAGACGTCCCCAGAGAGTCTGTAAGTAACCAAAGCAGCACTTCTCTCACTCACTTATATTACCCCACTCTAGCTACTTCATTCTCTGGTTAAAGGAGTACACTGCCAAATACCAGGAGTGGGCAGCTAACTCCAAGTTTGAACAAGAGACGTCCGGACCATATCGAGTGCAGCGACCTGCACCTACTTCCTCTCAATTGGCCATGTTCTACACACGAGCCAAGCAGACCTTTTTCATGCCCAATTCCACGTACGAACTCGACGTTCCTTCCGACATCCTTGCACCTTTCCATGCGTCCGACTTGTCCCAACATCCCGATCCTATCCTCTTCAATGAAATCTCTCATGCAGCACATCAAATGCTCAAACAGTCCCTCGATCGGTTTGTTCGTGCCCAACTTAATAATGTAGGCACCAACCGAGTCCTTTGTGGTATAATCGCTGGCATCCTCTTCTGCCTTTCGGGTTCCATTGCCCCCATCGTTGTCAATTTCATACACGGTTACTCTCGATGGAGCCGTCTAGCTGCATTTCCCGGCCTCTGGTTCGGTCTAACGGTCCTGCTGGCAGCTCTCAATGGCATTTGCCTTTCGGTGTATATCCTTGGAGATTTAAGACAGCTCCACCGGTTCGAGCTCGCCAGACCTTCGATCTCCAAACCCCAACCGTTATGCACCCAGCAGCACCGGCCAACCATTTCCCTACCACTGTCCACACCCCCTCCGCCGCCCATCAGGGTGGTGCCTCTCACGCAATCTCCGTGGATCGCCCCCTTACCCCCATCTCCTGTTCATGTTGCCGACAGTCGCCTATCTCGTACGTCAACTCGAGAATCTTGGGACGATTTCAGCGACGCTAGTTCCTCGACAGCCTCTTCTTGTGGAGCTTTGGACACAAGGATCGAAGTTTCTGGTGCATATTACGATGCAGACCCCGTGGACGGACCCGCCACCAGCCCCATCACTCCAGAATCCGATTTTCAGTTTCCGCCAAAGGTCCATCAACCCGACGTGCCTGTTTTCACCAGCACCGCAGCATTCATTCATCCATACCATTCCTTGAGCGAACCAAAATTCGATTGCGAAGCCCCGATGCTTTCGCCAGATGAACGACAGCCCGTATCCCCTTTCGATTTTGATGCTCTCCCCACTCGTTCGACTCCTCGATATAATGTACCTTACGACCCCTCCCCGCCCGAGCATGGCATTATTGAATCTCCTCACCCCGCAAGAATCGCAGCAAAATCGCTCACGGAACGCTTTCAACTGACATTCAAGTGGTCTGTCGTCAACCCCGATATCCCTACCACGTCGCAAAGCAGTTTCGGCAATGGTTTCGAAAAACCAACAGCTTCTGCAGGACGGATGGAACGAAGCCAAAAACATTGGAATGTCGTCCCCGCGTTTGCCTCCCTTACCCCGATCTTGAGTCCCGTCGTCATTAGAGGTCAGTGGGAGATTGTTGTGCGATCTTCGGTCATCTCGTTCGTTATAACCTGGGTCATCGTGGGGAGTCTCCTGGCTATTCCCGTGGCTCGATGAACACTGGACCTTCCCGTGCCACGACTTACTGATGACCCAGACGCTTCTTCTCCTAGTTAGCCGTTGTAATTAATCTTGGACACCCAGCGCTCTCGCCAACCCATGTATACCGTTCCGTTCGCCTGGTACCCGTACAGACACTCTCATGTCCACCGCAGTCGCCCCTTCTAATTCTGTCAATATTCTTTCTTGTTACTGGCATCCATGGTCAACTCAAGTGTTTTTACAAACCTCGAGTGTCATATGGGATATCGATGACACGAGTGATCGACGGATATACACATATATGTGCATGGCCCTAGATTGAACCTTAAGTAGATACCGCATTGTCGCTTTTTGGGAACTTGAAGCAGACATGGAATAGCCCGCCGTGAGATGTGTGTCCACCGTGTAGAAAAATCTTTCGATGGTTCAATCCAGGATCGAACTGGAGACCTTCTGTGCCACAGCTAAACATATTGCAGATGTAAGACAGAAATCATAACCACTAGACCATTGAACCAATGCTGCACTGGCGTCTGAATTAAATAACATACACTGGACAAACCTCCGATGACACTGCGTCCCCTCGACCGTATGATCCATCCGTTTCTCACAGTCCTAAAAGTTTAGTGATCCAAAATATTATTATCATGAATGTGGCGTCCGATTCCCTGGGGTCTGCTTCGCCGTCAGGGTACATACAAACTGTTTCCAATTCACCTTATTGGTTTCTTCAGTCGAGAGGGAGGCCATCTTTCCATCCATGATCACTCGTTGCCACTACCCCTCCAAAATAAGTAGGGATGAAGTCCTGTGCGAAATCGTCTGCTTCCATACCAGGTGTCAGCGCGCTCAGCCTTCGGGCCCTTAAGATTGACATCGGATGCAATTCATTGCGGCTCTCAAGTGTCAAACTGGCTTAGGACCATGCTTTTGGCCAATATTAATGACTATAGTCTGTCAGCGCTCCCTCGCACAAGTTGCCTCGAGTACGGCACCACAATGTGACATCATTCACAGTGGTGTGGTGTGGGGACCGGATTTCGGGGTTCTTCCGTGGTTGCAGGTTGGGGGTAAAAGGAGCCGACGTCAAAGGCAGCGATAAACATGTATGTTATCTTCCTGTGCCCCAGGTCAGCTGCAGGTTCAATGGGCATAAACCATTAGATATGGTCATCAGGCTGGCAGATTAAATATGTCAATAGGTCGTTGCCGATACCTCGTGGTTCAAAAATTCCCAACCTTGGTATGTACCACTGGTACCTACCAAGGTTGGATGAATCAGGATGATCGAGTCCGACCTCCAGGTTCCCTTTTTGCGTCCCCCAACTCCGCTTTTTTGGGGGGGATTGCGAGCCTGCATTTCTGTCGCCGCTTTCTGGACACCTTCCTCGTAAGTTGATTGGGTGATCCTTGAGGTGGTCATGTGTCCCACGTTGCAGAAAGTTGCTGTATTAGGTGCACTTCGACGTGAATGTGTACACGAGGTGGATACCAGATTGATAATTAATGAGTGCCAGGGTATGTAGGTGGGTACAGATATAGTTCATCACACAAACTTACTATAATGTTGGGCGCGGATGAAAGAGGTGCGTGTATCGGGTATCGACCGCGAGCTCCGAACGGAAATTATGAAATTTAATCCAAAAAACCATCTTGTTCGTAAAGCGGCAAAAAAGCGTTGAGATGAATTAAGGCAACTCGTGCTATCTTTTCTGACAGCGCCCCGATCTCCTCGGTGAGGGGCTCCATTCCTATCGCGGAGCCAGAAGAGATTTGCAGAGCGTTGTCCATTTTTGCGCAAAAGGGATAGTTGGGGAAATTAGGCGGGGCCGTCCCAAGCTTGTCACGACCCGAGTAAGTCATTGCCACGACGAAATCGAACACGACGTCTCGCAGTCGGTGGCGAAGCATTTTTGCCAATGGTGCATGAGGCTGAATGTTGGAATCCGCCCAACGCTGAGCAAGGCTTATCGTCTGTTGGGAGGGAACACCATTGAGAAGTTGCGAAGACGCGGATGTACGAGGACGCCCGCGTGCTTCCGTTGCTCGCTTTGCTATCTGTAGAGCGATATCCTGCTTGGTAGTCCCAAGGTCCCCCTCCTTGTTCTTGGAGCTTGTTTTCAATTGAGGAGAGAAAAAAGACCCTAAACGTGATGACGCGATGTCACGAATTTCGGACTTTAGTTTCATCAAGTCTGTGGGATGAATTGTTCTCTCTTGTGATGAGGGTGAGGATTCCTTGGATTCAGAGAAAACGATTTGGCGGAATAACAAAATAAACATGTGCATCGCCAGAATATCGGCCACATCTGCTCCTAAGAGTGCTAGACGAGTATTGTCCAAGTAGGACGTTTCAGGATATCCGGCGAGTCGGGAAGAAGGAGTGGCAACGAGCGTGGTTATTGGGGTCGAAGGGGTCGATGTAGGAGTGGAAGGAGGTGAAGAAGCTGGCGGAGGGTCGAAGACCAAATCTACAAGGCCCCTGAGAACTGCCAGATATGTTTGCTGATTCCTGGGAAGAGCGCGGTAATCGAGGCGCTCAAAAGGGTCCCGCTCACGCGGTGTCGGCCCTCGCGCGAGCATATCGGCATGAGCCAAACGCAACCATTCTTGTGTTAGGCGAAGAGAATTGCCACCTTTACGATTCCTGAAAGCCCTGAGTTCGAATTGTCCTGAGGTTCGAATCAAAAATGGTCGCAACGTCTGTAGTTGATGATTCGCGATGTCCTAAATCACGTTTAGTATACTTGATGGCTATGATGTAGTTTCGCAAATGACCTACTAATTTCATGAGTTCAAGAAGCTCCATACACATTCTAACAGTTGAAACAGCGTCGTGTTTGGTACCGGTCCCACCAGGTGCGCAGGACTGTGCGGTCTGAATCATCGTTTCTACAGCTCGATCCCTCATCGGCGCGCAGTGCCTTTTCAGTATGTTACCAATAGCACAGAATAGGCCAGACGGGTCAAATAGGCCATGTTGAAGTTCTTGCTCAATCAGGGTAGGGTCAAAAATCGAGCGAACGTAGGAAGCTTGAGCGGAGTGCTCGTGCATCTGAGGGCTAAACGTGCTTGGATTGACGTAGAAGCCGGAGACGCTCGAGAGGGGTTGTATGACGAGAAGTAGAACCTCGAGGAACTCTGTCAGGAGGCCGGAGATCCTAGAAGGCATCCGCAAAGTATAAATGCTCAAGGCAGACGAACATACGGCTCCGGGGTGAGAGGGTGGCTTCGGGACCTGTGCGCAGATGCAGACAACTGGTTGGGATTTGCCACCCGAGTCGAACGATACGCAGGTGCATCCTGTTTCTATTTCTCGAGCGATGGCCGCCCAATACGTTTCCGCCAGACTGCGCTTCTTGCGACTGGAGGTCGGTCGAAACTGCAATGTGGGATCAAAGAGGAGATCATGACCTGTCAAATGACACTAATTCAAACCCGACAGGAAAGCATGTGAGAGGGAATGGTACCGACGGAGTTGGGGATTACACAGGATGACATCCAGGTCGAGTTCCTTGAGAGTCTGGCGGTTGATGAGGGGTAGACGCGAGGGGATATAGGCGGGATTGATGTCGACGGGAGATAGCGGGGGCGAAGATGAGGGAGACGCGGGTCTCTGCTGGCCAGTGCGTAGATGGAGCAGCGAGCCAGTGGAGGGACCGGGATCGGTGACAGGAACCACGCCGAGATCCTCGATATCACTGCCATGTCGTGCAATAGGTGGTGGCCTAGAGAGAGTGACTTTGAGGGGTGATTTCCTCGGCATCGGTCGCTTCAGGGCACGCAGGGCGGTCTGAATTTTCTGAAGACGAGGCCGTTTGGTAGTGCTGGACTCTTCTGGGTGTGGAGTGCGGAAGAGGACTGGAGGAGAGGGAGGGTCAGGGACTTGAGGAGAGGGGGGTGGCCAATCTGTGCGTGAGGGGAGGCAGAGCTGGCGGGGTGCAGCGGCTTCTGGGGTGGGGGATGGGTCGGGGACGAGTGGGACGTCGGGAACAGGGTCCTGGAGGTCGTCTGGGGGAGCTTTGCGCTTGCGATGGTTGACGTTGAGGGGGAAGTGGCGGGCAAGGTCGTCCATGGGGAGAGGGAGGAGAGGAAAGGGAGGGTCGACTATATAAGGGGTGGAGACGCATGGTCCAATGCAGAAACGAGGACTTTCACTCAGGCTAAAATCTCAGTCACCACGCGACTTGCTCATGCATACCCCCTTTTAGTCCTAAGAGGTACAATATACTATTTCCCGGGCCACAATCTCTCTCTATGCATCAATTAACCTCTCATCATCTGCCTTGTTACCGTCATGTGCCGCCACGTCGGCACCGCTCGCAGGTTTCCTGGAAGGCTTGCGGCCATAGAATTCGGCTATGATCTTGGGGTTGATCCGGTTCAGCTGCTCTTTAGGAAATATGCGAAGAAGTGACCACGCCAGGTCCAGAGACTCAAAGATAGTCCGAGATTCATATGCTCCTGTACCCGATGATATCAATCCAATATCGGTACAAGTAAGAGCAGAAAAGTACTGACCCTGTCCCACAAACTGGTGCTCAAACTTATCAAGAAACTCGAGCGCCAGCTTGTCCTCAGAAGACAACGCCTCCTCGCCAACAACAGCCTTCATCGCCGCCGCATCCCTTCCGATCGCATATTTGGCGTACTAAGCTCTCGTCAGTGATCTTGAATGGTCACGGGATCGAGCTACTGTTACCAGCTGATTAGAAACATCCCCGTGGTCTTTTCTCGTCAGTTTCTCTCCGATCGCGCTCTTCATCAACCTTGACAACGAGGGCAGCACGTTGATCGGTGGGTATATCTGTCTATTATAGAGCTGGCGGTCAACGAAAATCTGCCCTTCTGTAATGTAGCCGGTCAGATCGGGAATGGGGTGCGTTATATCTGGCAGACGTGTCACGATCGGTAGCAGTGGGAGCGTACAAACAATGCGTACCGTCATTGGGCATGGTCAAGATAGGGATTTGTGTAATAGAACCATTCCTCCCTTGGACTCGTCCCGCGCGTTCATAGATGGTTGACAGATCCGTGTACATATACCCGGGATACCCGCGACGGCCGGGAACTTCCTCACGAGCAGCAGAAACCTTGTGGAACGCATATAAGTCACAATCGACCCAAATAATTGGCAACGAATAAGATTGACTTGCCTCACGCAGGGCGTCCGCATAGGAGGACATGTCCGTCAAAATAACCAACACATGCTTCTCCAGCTGGTACGCGTAATACTCCGCTGTAGTCAGCGCCAGTCGAGGCGTGATGATCCGTTCAATCGTGGGGTCATTGGCCAAATTTAAGAACAACGTCACGCGATCTAAACTGCCGTTCGACTCGAAATCCTCCTTGAAGAAACGTGCAGTCTCCATATTCACGCCCATGGCGGCGAATACTACCGAGAAATTGTCTTCATGTCCGTCGTGAACATCTTTCGTGGGCCGCTTGACGAGGCCTGCCTGACGCACGATTTGAGCCGCGATCTAAAAAGATGGGTCAGCTCAAGACAGGGTCAAGCCCGTTATGTGCAACGAACCTCGTTATGCGGCAAACCGGCGGCTGAAAAGATGGGGATTTTTTGACCACGAGCAATCGAGTTCATCGTATCAATTGTCGATATACCCGTTTGAATCATCTCCTCCGGATAGATGCGAGAATACGGATTTATAGGCGATCCTAGGACCTTAAAGTGTTTGAAAGAGGTCGCCTTTCGGTCTAATCCTGCTCACCATTGATATCCAGATAGTCCTCCGCAAATACTTTTGGGCCGTTGTCGATCGGGTTGCCTGAACCGTTGAAAATTCGGCCCAACATGTCTTCTGCGACAGGAAGCTTCATGCTACTCCCAGTAAATTCCACGTGTGTTGCTTTAACATCGACTCCAGACGTGCCCTCGAAAACCTGGACGATCGCTTTCTTGCCCTGAACTTCCAGAACTTGACCACCGCGTTTCGAGCCATCGGGCAACGTCAATGTCACAATTTCATTGTAAGAAGGAAACTTCGTTGCCTCTTGATCAATGTGGAGAGCTCCATTCAGACGTTGAGACATACTTTGACATTATCGAGCACCACAAGAGGTCTGAAGGTCAAGCATAAGGAGGCATTCAAAAGACGATCTCATCGTGGATTTACCCATTGATACCGGATACAGTACGATAATCTGGATTATATGAGACTCAATGAAGCCCTCCTGTAACAGGACCAAGAGGCACATACCGAGATGAGGCTTCACTGTATACTCCCGCGTTACTGCGGCAGCGTTGATCTGAGCCAACTCCTTGTCACTCAGCCGGGCATCTGCCATGATGTTCGGGGATATGGTAACGCGATGGAAATTGCCACGAGTGCTCGGTGGTGGATACCTATTGGCTTGGTGTACCGAAGAGACACGCTTCTCGAGCACAAGTCACTAAATTGATCATGATTCGCTGCTATTCTCACGGTCATAACGGTGGGGCTACGATATAGATATCCCTAATGACCAAGGAGAGCTACTACACGATCTGCGGCTTCTTTCCAACTATTTGCATCATCTGAAGACCTGGAGAACAAATTTCAATCATGATCAGTAGGAGGCAACTCAACCCCTACATACCACTCAGTCTCCAAGAGCAAATCTTCGACTTCATCGAGGTCCCGGTCGGTGTCCAAACCTTGTAACACGACATAAAGGTACTCCGCCGTGTCTCTGCGGACCTGGAGGAAGTGTCACATGAGTTCCAGAGCACAGAAAGATATGGTTACCAACTTACGCCAGGAAATGGATGTCCGAGAAAATCAGGCAGGCCCATCACGCATGGGGTAAATAACGGCTCCAAGGTCATGAGATTGACGACACTAGAGGGGGAAATGTTTAACACACGACCTCCCGCAGGAGGCAAAGCCCTAACATCTTCATGGATTCGCGTATCCTTGGGACACTCTTGAGACGAACAGTATTTGTCGTAGCAATCTTCAGGAGTTTCTCCAACCTATATTGTAAAAAAAATGAGTAAGATACATATGAGTTCGATCGATGCAAGACCTGTCAAGCCCCAAAGAAGTACGCGCAACGTCGCGAAGGACACCCCCTTGTAATAAAACGTTGAATGTTTGCAGAACGGGAATCACGACTGTGTTCGAAGTGACGCGAGATTGAATACGGGAAATCAAATCCAAGACGATGGCGTCGGCGTCATAACCAACGCCGTCAATGGTGATGGGCAAGGAATTGAAGTGCGACACGAGGCTCGTGGAAAGGGGTCGTTCCTGCCGCGTTAATTAACTCTGCGAGAAGAGCGCGAGGCACTGTCGACGTACAGTGCTTTGGGTCTTGCTGCTCAAGCTGAGTATAAATCCAGATAATACGGGCTCGCGGTATTGAGGTATTTCCAGCAACCGGACAGCCTTTGGAAATAACCAGCTTCCGTCACTCCAACTTTTTGTATTCTCGCTGGGAGGGAATGTCACATTCTCTTCAAAGCAAAGATGTTAGGCTCATACCCCTTGAATAGTTCTTCCAGTAATGGTAAACCTGGTAGTCGCCAGGGCTCTGCGTTAGATACATCCGGTAATGGAAGATCCAAAAATTTCAGGAAACATTCGCCAGCAACGTGGCGAACATTATCCAATCTTTCAACCCCCTGTTTGAGAATTTGAGCAACACCAGCATAGAATTTCGGCGGCGTCAAATAAGATTCCAGGTTCGGTATCGAGTTCGCTTTGTAAAACAGGATTTGGAGAATGTCCGTCAGCCCGTTTATACAGGCGATTCGGATCCAGGAACCCACGTCGCCTCGAGCATCAGTTGAATAGTCGTCGAGGCCGGCAATCAGGGTATCATAGATGGCGTTCAACTTCTCGGCCGATACGTCTAATATGCGATCAAATATTTCTCAATTTTTGCAAAGTGCTGGCCATACCGTGGGATAAGGTATCCTTGAGCGTTGACAGAATCTTGGGGAGCGCGGAATAGCAATTCCGCCGAGCTTCTACATTCGGTTTTTGGGGAACCTGGAAGCTATCAACATAATTGTCCGTGATCTGGACAAGATGAGTGCTTTACGGATGGTTTCACAAAGTTCAACAGACATGAAAGGGCTTCGGGAAGTGCGTTGGGATGGGCCGAATAATCGATGGACGCGAGGAAAGTCCCAAGACTCTGTTGTACCACGAACGAGCTGGACTCCATTTCGCGAATCAATGTGCCATAGGACGTAAGCAGAAATAGCGCTTGGATATTGCAACGCTTATCTTTTGACCGTTGCCGAGCAGTCTACCAGTTTGCTTACCGAGCCCATCGCACTTGCGGCGGCCTCTTGGACGAGGGGATTCCTATGTTTCAATCCGTAATCGATGACCTTTCGCCAGTGAGGAACCGACGTCCTGTCAGGGTATGTCTCTGGTAATGTCACAGAGATGGAAATCAAGCGGCACGCTGCAGCGGCTACGATCGCATTTCGGGGTCCAGTTATAATATCCAGGGGGATCCTGGCGAGGGCGTCGAAGTTCTTGAAGGGACTCGGTTAACGAAGGTCAAGAGTCAACAACTTGTCAATGCTTACATCACTTACACACCCATCTAGTGAAGGGTCCGTAACCTTGGAATCTTTGCACGCCAAAGATAATTCCGATAGCGCAAGCAAACCACCATGGAGATCCGTGACGTCCACGCAGTCAAGCAGCCGTATCTGTGAACGGTTCTGACTCTGAGCATAGGAAGCGACAAGAGATTTACCGCTTTCGCAGAAGCTTGTGGAGCCAGGGTGAGCGGGTCTGTGCTGCATATCAAACGGAGCGACTGAGATCCCAGCTCTCGCATGGCTGGATCCCAGTGCCTTAAAACCACATCGAGAACATGGTCAAATAAGGAGTCACGGTACTCCATGTGCCTCAAGGAAGGCTAAGTCTATCCTCTTTACGTTCTCAAGACTGCGAAACTCACTGGGCAACTTGAGGGGCAGCACTAAGGAATGCATTCCGTCGGACACTGACGGCGTAGAAATCAGTCTTGGCGAGAACATCGATTCCATGAGGAAAGAGTCCCTTTGTGAACTAATGAGGAACTCTATGCGATTCGATATGCTGCGGAAACTCACATTTCTCCCAACGTGTTCCTGGAATGCTGCACTCGCAGCACGGCGGATGTGAATCTCTCGATCATAGAGAGCAACTGTTGTTAGTCGCTGTGCAAGCTTCATGGCGTGTGGTGCAAGGATTGGAGGATCTTGTGTTCTAGCTAGCGCCCATAAGGCATAAGCTGCTGCATCCCGAACATTCGAACCAATCGAATGGGCGCCTTTTCTGATGTCGAAATAAAGCGCCTTTGAAGAGAAGTTGATCTAGGCGAAGCTCGATACAGCAATAACATACCCCCATACCTTGGACGACGATTCAATAAACTCGGAAAGCCTGTCGGGTGCGATGACTCCCCGACGAGCCATTTCAGCGCAGGCAAGACATGCACCATGCCATGTACCCTCGGCAACTTCAGGCAGATCGGAAAGAGCGGTTTCCACGGTCGAATGAATGGAAAAAAGGCCAAATAGTGTGTCCAATACCTGAAGAGCGAGATCGCCAGGCAAACGCTGGGATATCCGTGCCATACCCTTTGCTGCTGACCATCTCACGATGGTGTCCTGCATATCTTCCATCAACACATGGCTGTAGCACGGCAAAGAAGAGCCCACTTTATCTGTTAAGGCATTGAAGAGTTGTTCCAAGACGTCTTCAACCTCTGCAGGGGTTTCTAAATCGGTTTCTTGAGCGACGATGTGATGTTCGGCGTCTAAATTGGTCAGGCTGCGACCTAAAAGTGCGTAACGTCACGATGCTAGTAAAACAAAATGAGATGGTCTGAAAGACTTACCTCTCCGACGAGCGGAGTCCGTTACAGGTGGCAGTAATCGCAGTGCAATTCGAGAGACAAGTTTAGTTTTAAGTCTACGAACGGTGGCGTTGTTCAGGAGGGCTTTGTTACAATCAATTGCATTTCCAACTACAAGGAATTGGGAAGCTCTAGGTCGGATGAGTTCGATTGGTCCTGACTTCACAACATGACAGAGGGTCTGTAGAAGGCCAATGGTCTGGCAAAAAGTCAAGAACGGGAATTATTACATGAACCACGACACGGACCGTGAATATATCAGCGGTCCCACCGATCTGAATGATCGACCAGTCAATGAAAGGGTCAAAACATGAACTTGTATCCCTCCTGATAAGGTGTTTAGTCAGGGTACATCTCGCGCCTGGACTTCAAATGTTACCTGATATAAAACCGAGATAATAACAAAGCAGCTCCCTCTCGTTCGAGACCCGATTTTCCTAGAAAGCTTTTTGCTACCGACTCAACCATAGCCGCAGTGCGGCCTTCGTGTTCTGCGTCATCGAATTGCGCCAAGTCAAAAGGAATCATGCATATTAGTGACAACCATAAAAGAATTGTGTATCGCAACGACCACATTTGTGAATGGTGGATTGGACCGCCGGGTAAGAGGAGGAACTCCAATGCAATCGAAAGATCCTCGATCTCATGGGGAAAGAATCTGACTGCTTTCTCGTCAATGGTGAGCAATGGAGGCGTTGTGTTTAACTGACTTATCGTTTTGTATCCCCGAAATTTCACATAATTGTGCATCAATTCGGTCAATCGTTCCAGTCGTTGCCATGAACCTTGTTGGCGGTTTGCGACTGCCGTTTTCGCGTACGACCGGAGACAAGTCATTATTGGAGTGACGAGATCCTCTAGATAGGGATCTAGAAGATAAGACTGTTCTTGATATTCCCCAAGCTGCTCACGTTATTAAGCTAGGGGAGGTTGTGGAAGACAGAGAGAGGACGCACGATATCATAGAGCGTTTTGAAGAGCAGAGCCTCTCTCTGGTTGTCCTTTTCCGTTGGGACGCCAAAGAGGTCGAAGGCTAAACAAGTGTGCTGCCCATCGTGAAACTCTCTGAGTTTCTCAAAGGACCCGAAAATTTTTCCTTCGAGGACTTCGTCCGAGTCGCTCATTGAGGTTGCGAGCCGTCTAGGTCGACTCGTCCGATGACTTCGATCGTCGAGTCCACTTGGATCTTCAAGCGTGTTACATCAGCACCTTACACTCTCCACCCTCCTAAATATGAACGACAACACAATATGTGAGACAAAGGGAAAGCGGCATGAACGGCCTCAACAAGTGAGTTGTGAGCTTCATCCTTGCAATGCCCTCTCAGACAAACATCACAGGATCTCCGTGCAAAAATTAGTGGAAAATTGGTTCGAATGTCTCATATCCCCCAAGTCTATTCATTCAATCCCGTTCCGTATCAAGAAAGGGAAGGCTTTCGAAAGACACTAAGTGATAAAGACACTCCAAGGATGGCTGGGAGTCTGACTCTATATCGGGGGGTGAGGGGGAGGATTCTGCAGCTGATAGCAGTGAAGACTTGGGAGCCTCCCCTCATGCCGCGAAACCATCACCCTGCACCCTCTACGCCCACGATGCAAAAGTCCGAAATACAATGCACGTTCCTGCCGTCGCTTTCGGTTGGATTTGTGCGGGGATCAGAAGAGTCGAATTTCAGTGACAGTGAGGTGAAAGTTGCGGACATTGAAATGAAGGAGAATAGACGTGGTCAGAGGGCTCATTGAGCGTACGTGAAGCCATCGGGATTGTTGAGAGCAACTGACATGATCATCCCTATCTAGAGAAAGAAATATGGGAAGGATGCGAACCACAAGTAGAAGGAGGTGGTGAACAGCAATGCGCAAGATCGATTTCAAACTTGTACCACCCCAAAAGTAGAACAACCACCACCTGGACGACACCCCGAGGTTTCTGTGAGTGAAAAGCCTATTCACCCGTCTTGGAGTTGGGAAGCGAAGCGGAAACTGAAGGAGTGGGAAAGCACGGCAAATAGTGGTGAGTCAAGGTTTTGACACAAACACAAGTAAACATCGTTGAACGATATAACCGTATACTTGACTTCTTCCGTCTCATCCACACGACCACCCACTTCCATTTTCCACTTGGAGTGAAGACATGGTGGGTGCCGTCCTCCATCGCCCCTATCACTCATTTTCACCCCATAATAGGGACAAACCCTATCTTACCCAGGTGCGCTCCATGTCAAAGGCGTTCCGTGTAAAACTCAAGTCCTACTCTATTTCAGCTACCAAGAAATACTCAGAATCAGGTGGAAATGATCGCTTCCACTTCGGGATCTCGGAAATGCAAGGATGGAGAATCGGTAAGTCATCCGTGTTCCTCTACATTTTGCAGGCCACCAATGTTTGGTATTCCTTACTTCTTCTTTGACGAACTCAGCCATGGAAGATGCTCATGCAGTGATACTGGATTTGGACGAGGGGCAACAGAACTCCAATACATTTTTTGCAGTGTATGATGGCCATGGCGGTGAGTGTTGATCAAGGATCATATTTTTTCGTTGCGAAACAGCCCTTCAAGGTGGAACCGTCGCAAGATATGCCGGAAAGAATGTCCATAAGCGATTGGTAATAGACGAATCATATCAGAAGAAAGAGTACGACGTCGCCTTGAAGAATGCTTTTTTGGGGACTGATGAGGATCTACTGGCTGGTTCGTCCAGATGACACCTCTACACTGTAGATGACCAACAGTCACCAGATCCAACTCACTTTCGAGACCCTTCTGGCTGCACCGCGATAGCGGCTCTCATAACACCCGATGGAAAAGTTTATGTTGTATGTGCTCCCATCTGCGCCATGGACGTAACGATCTCTCATACTTTTTCAATCGAAGGCAAATGCAGGAGACTCCCGCTCTGTGATAGGTATCAAGGGTCAGGTCAAGGCGTTAAGCTTTGACCACAAACCTACAAATGAAGGTAAACGCTCGGTCTTCGTTGCCTTTCTTACGGTGGCTGATGAATTTAACAGTAGAAAAAACGCGCATTCAAGGCGCTGGTGGGTTTATTGAAAGAGGTCGCGTAAATGGTGCACATCCCCCCTTTGTTCATTGTTCTGAGTACCTTACTGATGGTCTTTATCAGGCAATCTCGCATTATCACGATCTTTGGGGGACTTTGAGTTCAAGAGAAATTCCTCCTTGACGCCTGAAAAACAAATCATTACAGCGGACCCCGATGTGACATGTCACGAAATATCTGAAGAGGACGAATTCCTTGTTATAGCCTGCGACGGTCAGTAGTTGTGTATTCGCGATGGAACCTTGTTCAATTCTCTTCACAGGTATATGGGACTGTCTAAACTCTCAGCAAGTTGTTGATATCGTTCGCCGTCAAGTCGCAGAGGGCAAGGAGCTTTCTGAAATTTGTGAACTGATCTGTGACCATTGCCTAGCACCCGATACATCGTCGGGAGCTGACATTGGTTCCGATAATATGACGATCTTAATCGTAGCCATCCTCAATGGTCGCACGAAAGAAGAGTGGTATGCCTGGGTGAAGCAGCGCGTCAATGACAACAATGGATACCCGACGCCCAGCTCACTCCCCACATTATACTCAGCCAGCCGGCTTACATCATTCCAGGCACGGAGAGCGGCGCTAGAGGCGAGAGAACGATTGAGACAACAGGAAGATCGCCGGAGCACACCCGTTAGCGAAACAAATGACAATATCTCGGTCCCCGCGAGTGCCATCACCAATGACAGTTCGACTTTGATGTCGGAGAACAATGATGAGAAAGAGGACAGCGGAGGCGAAGGAGACCATGGGGATGACGAGACGAACCCTGGGTCGTCAGACCGTGAGGATGACGAGACAAACGCTGGGTCGTCAGACCACGAGGATGAAGAGACAAACACTGGGTCGTCAGACCATGAGGATGACAATACGAACGCTGGGTCGTCAGACCATGGGGATGACAATACGAACGCTGGGTCGTCAGACCATGGGGATGACAATACGAACGCTGGGTCGTCAGACCATGGGGATGACAATACGAAAGCTGGGTCGTCAGACCATGGGGATGACAATACGAACGCTGGGTCATCAGACCATGGGGATGACAAGACGAACGCTGGGTCGTTAGACCACGGGGATGACAAGACGAACACCAGGTTGTCATTCGTTAGTCAAACGTTCGGGCTTGGGCATTCTGACTCGCTGGACAACTCAAAGGGGGCGAATGGGACGGCGGGAACAAGGTCTTGGGTGTCGTCTGGGGGTGTTTTGCGCTTGCAATGGTTGATGTTGAGGGGGAAGTGGCGGGCAAGGTTGTCCATGGGGGGAGGGAAGGGAGGGGTGAACTTATAAGGGGTGAGGACGCATGGTCCACCGCAGAAACGAGGACTTTCACTCAGGCTAAAATCTCATGTCACTACGCGACCCCCTTTCTAATTAGTCCAGTAGGTACTCTATTTCCCGGGCCACAATATCTCTATGTATCAAATTGATCTCTCATCCGCCATGTTATCGTCATGTGGCTCCACGTCGGCACCGCTCGCAGGTTTCCTGGAAGAAGTGACCACGCCAAGTCCAGAGACTCATGCTCCTGTACCCGATGATATCAATCCAATATCGGTACAAGTAAGAGCAGAAAAGTACTGACCAACAGTGTCCCACACACTGGTGCTCAAACTTATCAAGAAATTCGAGGACCAGCCAGCCTTCATCGCCGCCGCATCCCTTCCGATCGCATATTTGGCATACTAGCCTCTCGTCAGTTATCTTGAACGGTTACAGCATCTAGCTATCCGGTCAGCAAAAATCTGCCCTTCTGTAACCGGTCAGATCGGGAATGGGATGCGTTATATCTGGCAGACGTGTCATGATCGGTGGTAGTGGAAGCGTACAAACAATGCGTACCGTCATTGGGCATGGTCAAGATAGGAATTTGTGTAATAAAACCAGGTAGGGATCTAGAAGATACGACTGTTCTTGATATTCGCCAAGCTGCTCACGTTGAGCTGGAGGCGGTTGTGGCGAGGCAGGGAGAGAATGCACTATATCATATCGTCTTGAAGAGCAGAGCCTCTCTCTAGTTGTCCTCTTCCATTGGGACGCCAAAGAGGTCGAAGGCTAAACAAATTACATCGAGAAACTCTCGGATCCCAAAGGACCCGAAAAGTTTTCCTTCGAGGACCACTTCACTTCGATCTATGCATAATTTCGTGTTACATCAGCACCTAAATACCACATAAACACTCCCAGTGTCCTTGTAATGAACGATAACACGACGAAGAGAAAGCGCCATGAACGGCCTCAGCAGGTGAGTCGTCAGCTTTATCTTTGCAATGCCCTCTCAAATGAACGCCACAGGATCTCCGTGAAAAAATTAGTGGAAAATTGGTTCGAATGTCTCATTCTGCAGGTCTAGTCAATCAATCTCATTCCGCAGCACCATGACATAAAGAGGATCAAAAAAGCTGCCAAGAAAGCGAAAACTTTCGAAACCCAGAAAGTAATAAAGAAACTCAAAGACCTTCGGTTGGTTCGTGAGCTAGTCACCACCCTCGAATTCTCAATGGCTGTCACCTCAGTAAGGAGAATGAAAAACTTCAGGAGATAGCAGAAGCCGAAGCGATTCTAGAGGCAGTGAAGGTGTGTATGACTCCAGTTCTTTCAGCTTTCAGTTGATATGTTACCCTACAGGCTCTCGACTCTGAATCCATAGCCAAAACCGCTCTCAAAACGAAAATCAACAAGGTCCGAATACTCCGTGAACACTCGCATCTTCAGGAAGCGATTTCGAAGGACCTGGTCGGCGGTCTCGAGCCCGTCGCGCCGGGTAGCCTAGGCGCGAAACTGCAGAGTCGCCTTCTGAGTTCGAAACTATTGGCTGGAGAAATAGCTGTTGTTGTGACTGGCCTGGAATCTCTTTTACAGCCAAGTGATGTTGATGCTTCATACACTGCAGCTCAAAGGGACGGCGATGAGCTAATCCACAGAGCGAAGAAGTCAAAGGTTGCAGGGTTCGAAACCCAGGAAGACAGTGTATTGGACCGGCAGCAGGCGGGGAAGAAGAGATCGACAGAAGAAGGAAGTCCAACGGACAAACAAATGGCCCGCGAGGGCTCCAAGGATGTAAGGCAGACGATCTTGGATGACGAAGACCCAGTGGAGGATGATGGCTGGGAGTCTGGATCTATATCGGGGGGTGAGGGGGAGGATTCTGTAGCTGGATCCAATGATGGTAATGAGGACTTGGGAGCCTCCCCCCAACTCACGAAACCATCACCGAAAAGTCAACCTACACCCTCTACGGCCACGGTGGAAAAGTCTGGAATACAATCCATGTTTCTGCCGTCGCTTTCGGTTGGATTTGTGCGGGGATCAGGCGACTCAGATTTCAGTGACAGTGACGCGAAAGTCGCGGACATTGATGTAAAGAAGAATAGACGTGGTCAGAGGGCTCGTCGAGCGTAAGTGAAGCCATTGGGATTGTTGGAGGCAACTAACATGATTTTCCAAACTATAGGATCTGGGAAAAGAAATATGGGAAGAATGCAAATCACAAGCAGAAGGAGATGGTCAACCGCTATGCGCAGCCTCAGGGTCGATTTCAAACACGTGCACCGCCAAAATCGGAACAACCGCCTCCTGGACGACAGCCCTCGGTTTCTGTGAGCGAGAAGCCCATTCACCCGTCGTGGGAAGCGAAGAGGAAGCTGAAGGAGAGAGAAAACGCGCGAATAGTGGCGAGCCAAGGGAAAAAGATCACATTCTGACAATGCATGTATTATGGAACAAACACACGTAAACATGATGGAACGATAGCAGTACCTGACCATTCCATCTCATCCACACGACCACCCACTTCCATTTTCCACTTGGAGTGAAGACATGGTGGGTGCCGTCCTCCATCGCCCCTATCACTCATTTTCACCCCATAATAGGGACAAACCCTATCTTCCCCAGGTGCGTTCCAGGTCAAAGGCATTCCATATAAAACTTACGTTTTACTTCATTTCAGCTACCAAGAAATACTCAGATTCGGGTGGAAATGATCGCTTCCACTTCGGGATCTCGGAAATGCAGGGATGGAGAATCTGTAAGTCATCCATGCTGTTTTTTCCACTTTGCAGACCGCCGATGTTTGGCACTCCTTGCTCCTTCTTTGACAAACTCAGCCATGGAAGATGCTCATGCAGTGATACTGGATTTGGACGAGGAGCAACAGAACTCCAATACATTTTTTGCAGTGTATGATGGCCATGGCGGTGAGTGTTGATCAAAGATCATATTTTTTCGTTGCGAAACAGCCCTTCAAGGTGGAACCGTCGCAAGATATGCCGGAAAGAATGTCCATAAGCGATTGGTAATAGACGAGTCATATCAGAAGAAAGAGTACGACGTCGCCTTGAAGAATGCTTTTTTGGGGACTGATGAGGATCTACTGGCTGGTTCGTCCCGATGACACCCCTACACTGTAGATGACCAACAGTCACCAGATCCAGCTCACTTTCGAGAGCCTTCTGGCTGCACCGCGGTAGCGGCTCTCATAACACCCGATGGAAAAGTCTATGTTGTATGTGCTCCCATCTGCGTCATGGACGTAACGATCTCTCATACTTTTTCAATCGAAGGCAAATGCAGGAGACTCCCGCTCTGTGATAGGTATCAAGGGTCAGGTCAAGGCGTTAAGCTTTGACCACAAACCTACAAATGAAGGTAAACGCTCGGTCTTCGTTGCCTTTCTTACGGTGGCTGATGAGTTTAACAGTAGAAAAAACGCGCATTCAAGGCGCTGGTGGGTTTATTGAATTTGGTCGCGTAAATGGTGCACATTTTCTTTTTCGTTGTTGCGAGTACCTCACTGATGATCTTTATCAGGCAATCTCGCACTATCGCGAGCTTTGGGGGACTTTGAATTCAAGAAGAATTACTCCTTGGCGCCTGAAAAACAAATCATTACAGCGGACCCCGATGTGACATGTCACGAAATATCTGAAGAGGATGAATTTCTTGTTATCGCCTGCGACGGTCAGTAGTTGTGCATTCGCGATGGAACCTTGTTCAATTCTCTTCACACAGGTATATGGGACTGTCTAAGCTCTCAACAAGTCGTTGACATCGTTCGCCGTCAAATCGCGGAGGGCAAGGAGCTGTCTGAAATCTGTGAAATGATCTGTGACCATTGCTTAGCACCCGATACATTGTCGGGAGCTGGCATTGGTTGCGATAACATGACGATCTTAATCGTAGCCATCCTCAATGGTCGCACGAAAGAAGAGTGGTCTGCCTGGGTGACGCAGCGCGTCAATGACAACAATGGATACCCGACGCCCAGCTCACTCCCCACATTATATTCAGCCAGCCGACTTATGTCATTCCGTGCACGGAGAGAGGCACAAGAACGAAGACATCAGGAAGATCGCCAGAGCACACCTTTTGGCCGAGCCCCCGCAATGAATGTCGGTGTCTCGTTCGTTGGGAGTGGCATCTCCAATGATAATTCGACTTTGATGTTCGGGAGCAGTGATGAGGAAGAGGACAGCGGAGACGAAGAAAACCATGAAGATGACGAGACGAACGCTGGGTCGTCATTCTTTAGTCAACCGATCGGGATCGGGCATTCTGATTCGCTAGATGCCACCAACCATATCAAAGCGCAATTGGTTGAATATGAAAAAGACATACGACAGGAGGATGACGACGGCGAAACATGGTTGGATGCGACGGATGAGGATTCTCATCCGTCGAATGATTCAGGAGTGTCATCCCAACACGACCTTCAAGGCGAAGCACCTCCACCGTCGAAATCCCTGCCGAATGGTGATGCCTCCTCTGTTTCCCAAGAGCAGCTTAGATCCCATAATGACCAACCCAAGTCGGAGCTAGCGGGACAGGGCTCGATAGACAGTGCAGATCGTTGACTTGGATTTCTTTGCAATGTGTATCTGTACCTCTGTAAGTGCGACCATACTGTGTTATCATTCTCTCCCTTTTCTCCTGACAAGTTGGGTTTCCACTTGGCTGCGTATTATTCAATGATTAGGGTCTACTGTCTCGATATCATGCCCATGTAGCACTTTGACATTTTGCACGCACTCACTTCCATATACTATTTATACTCTGAATGCCAGCATTATCCCCTCATTAGGTTTCTGACAGAGACCAACTCTTGTCACCTCAATCCTGAGTCATAGGTTTCTGATGGAGACCAACTCTTCTTCGGTAAGGCAAAGGACCACACCGGCCTTGACCGCCCCAACTCCTAGCAAGGCTCCCCCGATTTTGAGGATAGCTTGTTTAGCCCATTTGTCGTTTATCGGGGCCGCACGGTAGATGTAGACGTTTCCTCCTCGACCTTGAATACCGCCCTCAAAAGCAAAGACCGCATTGGGTACATGGTACGTGAAACGTGTATCTTGTTTCGAGGCCAACACAAATGCCAGCGCGGAAAATGTGGAGGTGTGAGTCCATTGCAAGATCGTCCCACCCTCTGTTTCTTGGAATCCGAGTGCATAGACAGTGCCGTCGAAATTGTTTTTCACCACGAGGGACAAGTCAGATGGACTGCTCCCGGGTAAAGGAACGGAGAGCAATTGGAAAGCGACATTTTCAAATGGGCCTTGCCATCGGGGAGCCAGCCCGTCCTCGCCTACCCAGGTGATGCAAGCGGACTTGCCGACCGATTCATCAACCTCGATGTCAATCTCACCTTCCGCAAGGCTCGGCATACCTTTCCCAAGTCCCAAGCCGCTGGCATCGTCACCCTCACGTAATGTAGTCGTGTACTTCTCCAGTGATTCTCGGATATGCCATAATTCGGATGGATCCAGGGTTTCGGGAACTTCGGAATCTTCAGCAGCCGATGCAAAGACTTGACTCCACCGTGTACCCTCGTGTTTTTTGTCCAGATACAGAGTAAGCAACCCGAATGTATGTTCTGCTTCGCGATCCCAAGTCCAGTAACTGGTAGATGGGGAAATGCCATCCCATAGCCGCTTTGCAGAGTAATGTGGGAGAGGGAGAGAAGTCGGGATATCGTTCTCAATGAGAACTGTCAAGGTTTCTGGGGCGAAAGTGACCTTGATCGTGTGTTTCGGTGTGCTTGACGGAAGGGGTATCGCTACCGTGACCGAATCAGATGTCTGAGTCCATGAATATGGTGGATGTTTTGGGGCATCCGTTTCCAAGACCTCGCCAGCCCTCGGGATGGGTGCAATCTCATCAGGAGCAGGTTCATAGGACGGAAGGTGCGCGTGACCGATCGGCAGATAATTACTGCCACCAATCAACAGAAATGACTTTGATGATTCATGATAGGCGGTGTAGATCGGTGCATCCTGTCCCCTGCGAGACCATAGAACATTTAATGGGTGGATATCTTTCGAGGATTGCAAGGTCAGGAGTTCGATTTTAACAGCAGATATGTCGAAGTCAACCTGTGCGGGTTTCCCTGTTGTCTGCTGAGTTTTTGGCTCGTCTCTTGTCGAGTAGCAGAGAGAAGAGAGAATGACAACTGCCGTGGTGGGCGATACTCTGTGGGTGCTGTGTATCCGGAATGGAAGGCGCGTCGCCATGTCGGATAGTGCGAAGGTTCCAAGCACCTCCGACGGTCCACTTTCCCTGATCTGCAACGCATACATGGTCCCATGGCCATCGGAGACGAACAGCAGCGTAGGTGTCAGGAATGCCGCGGAAGGATATTCATAGTTGCGTGGTGGGGAATTGTCGGAATAGATAGATGAAGGCAGTTCGTACAAGACTCGGATGGACGGCTGTGTGGTTTCCTACTTTGTGAATAATTATAAAAGCTACGCGGAATGAGACGTTTCAATTGCTCACCTGGTCTACATCGACCAGGACAACCCGTGAAGAGGCATCTACATAGGCTGCACGACCGGCTTCATGGCATACAGAGAGATGGTTGTGCGTGATTCGGCTCTGGACTTCTTGGAAAGAAAAGAAAGATTTGCCTGAGATGGCGGCTTGGGTTGGTCTGTATTCCAGAGGATAATGGGCGACGTCGTCCTCCTGGGGAGCGAGATCCAGTTTGTATCCCTCGAACTTGGAATTAATCAGGGACCTCGACGGTCTAAAGGGTTCCATTGAAGAGATGAGATGGTTTCAGGCTGCATGTGACCCGCCGACCTCCAGTGGCGCTCCGAGTCGTCGTCGCCACCGCTGACGATGCCATCCAATTCCACGTTGTCGACCCTGGTGGTCTCGACACCCCTCCGGCTAGCATACGGCGTCCCCCTCATCCTTATCGCCATCCCTCTCCTGTTGGCCGGAACCTTCCTCACACTCGACAGGAGTCGCTCATTTCCCCCCTCCCACGAAGATATCCCTCTTCCTGGGGCGCTCGATAATGCAAAGCGGAAGTGGAGAGCTTTGTTCGGTCTCCGGGGAGGTGTGGGTGGGCTCGCTAGTGGTTACATCTTTGGTCGTAAGTCGATGCGTTGTTCTCATTCTCCATATTGTAATCCGCTTGATCCTCCCCAGTCCAATTATCCACGTTTCTATCCTTCTGGATACCTGCAATATCCTCTTCTGAGCCTCTGACTCCCGGATCGTTCCTCGCCGTATGGATCTTATCTTCTATCGTAACAACAATCCTTGGCGGACGCTATCGATATTGTGCCCTTCTCTTCTCATCTCTATGTGGAGGGTGAGATCTTAAGCCTTCGCTTTCGTCCTGATGACATCCTTCTCATCCTATTTTTCGTAGGGCTTCGTTGGCCCTTGCGATCTCTGTGATCATCCATCCACCGCTTTTGGCCCGTCAAGTCTTGGTTCCTCTCTTTTCTACCCTGTCCCCAACAATTATCCTTTTGTTCTGCATTCCTCGCTTTTTCCACCTGCTGCACCCTACGTTAAGGATCACGACGGCTTCCAGCGGTGCTTTCAGCCTGGTTGTTGCCATCGCGCTACTCACGCATGTCAGTTCCTGGGCCGATGTTTGGGAACGTCTTTGGGTTAGTAATGGTGACGCATGGGGAACGTCAAAGGAGACGGGTTTGAGTGTCGCCTACTGCATATTTACATGCCTTGGAATTGGCACCGATTGGGGTTTGAAGAGATGGCTCGGAGAATGTCCTGACGAGGTATGTACTTTTCTAATGAATCGCACCGGCTCCGTGTTTACCCCTCAGAAATGGGATAACTATCTTGCCGACTATGCGGCCAACCTTCCTAACGATGCTTCACGTGCGGGAGTTTTCCAGCCCCTTCCATCTCATTCTCTTCTGGCTCGAATATTTCAGCCCAGGAAAAAAGACGTCATTTTCCCATCCACTCTTTTTACCTCCAGCAAACGACATCAGGATAGTCTCTCGAAGGATCATATAGGGCTATTATCTGATAATCAAGTCAATCAAGATGCTGCTAAATCCCCTCGTGGTTTTCTGAAGAAAGCTGGCTCCCCGAAATTGCCCCCTACTTCTCCGAATAGAGTGAGGAAACACGAGAATCCGTCAAGGGGGAGGAAACAACCGATCAAGTTTCGGGCTGATTTCAGTTCTGACTCCTCCGACGAGGACTCATACGGTGCATATTCGTCAAACTCAACCAATAGCAGGCGACTCGGACCCCAATCAAAGTCATCTGCGAGTTCGTCTTCACCAACACTCGTGGAAACTCTCCCAAGGACAGGCAGAGGGTTGTTAGAGGGCGATCTGGAAGCAAGATCAAAGAAACGACCTCTAGTCGGCGGTGGCGGAGATTCAGCCTTGGAGTACTCCGATTACGAAGAGGATGTGGTTAAGAAAGCTCAAGGGGCGTGGGTGCCCAATTTCTTGAAGCAACATACTTCCTTTTCGTCCGTGGCAGGCAGCCTTGAGATGTTTCCGCGACCAAGAACGAGGGAAGGCGGGGAAAAGGCCACCCCCACACCGATGGCTGCCGTCCAAGCTACGCCCTCCCTGATAAAAGCCATCGAGCGGGTGTCTGCTGCTCAGATGCAGGCGTTTGGTTCCCGCAATCCATCTCCATTCCCCACCCCGGACTCCAGTGGGGTAGATGGATCCCCGATGACGAGGCTGGATGGTGTCCCTAGGGTACAAGACTTCAAGCCCCATGATGACCACGACGATAGCGACCACGAGCAAGGCCAGGGCGGACGAGGGCCTGGATGGGACGAATTTTGGAAGGATGTGAGACGCAAAGCTAGGGGTTGACGTTTCCGCCTTCGAAACCCTTCACGACTCACGAGTTATATTATTATCCCATGTACGACGTTCTTACGACACTTATGATGTATGACGACTTTTATGACCTTTCCTCCTGGACTTACTGGATTGGGAACACCCAGAACGCCGCACGACTAAGCAAGGCAAGTAAGGCAGAATTGGAACTTGCCGCAAAATATCACCCATGCAAACCCTTTTTATGGGTGACAATCGACCTGTTCTGCAGTGGCGCAGTCGGGATGATCTTGCCTTGCATCACAAGCAATTTCAGAGGGTATCTACTGAATCTTTCCTGCTTATTTCATGGTCCTTGACGACTTGAAGCAATAGATTTTTGTATTTCGATGCTGGCCCAAAATGGTATCCACCGTAAAATACGGTGCAGGCTTCCCAGTACTCACGGATTCTATACCTTGATGCAATTCTATCGGCTTTGACTACATGTCGTCTTTCTTGATTGCTTCGCTCCTGAATTCTCAGGCATTGATTTTGTCGTACTGAAGGGTGAGAGTGAGCTGGCAGTCAGGTTCAAGTTGAGTCCGAACCGTATGGCTTGAGTCTATATAGTATCAGCTCCACATGATGGGACGAGCAGAACGTGTGCTCACGATCAGGCCAGGACCAATTTGAAGGACGACCCCGGTCGCAAATCTTGAGCAAATCCACAGTCCCTATCTGTAGGTGCCAAACATTCAGAGGACTCGGGTCATCTGTCCGACTTTAAGGTTGCATGGGATGGCGCCAAGAATCGAGAATCAAAGATGTTGCCATATCATTGATTATATCCGCCCTCATCGCTCGACCATATACCCAGGGAGCAGGACCAGAGCCGAGGTCACATTGCAATTGATCCATCTGGCACTGCTATACCTACTCAATCGTTCGTGAGTAGATCTGTGGACGGATCACATTGCACAGCCCTCACCAGTGCCTAAAGCTGTTGCCAATTGTTATTATCGTGAAAGGTCTGTTCAGACGGATTACTTATGGCGACGTTTCTGTATAAAAGTAACGTGAAGTGGACTAAAGAAATTCCCCTCTTGACTGCGGCTGTTAACGGTTAAGTGACGATTCGTCACTGGGCCGTCAGGAGGAGGCTGAACTCATGAGTCATGACAGGACCACAAAATCCTATGTACATATCCTTGTTCCATCGGCAAATGGTATCCGCCGGTGCCAGACCATGGGGCCCCATAGTCGTCGCATCACAATTCCAGTAAGAGGAGGGTGCGGGGTAACAGCTACTCCGCTTGGCCATAGTGCAAACTCCATGTTTCAAAAGGTGTCGAGCTTGATCTGCGGAAGTATTGTAACATCGGGGGGCGACTAATGCTGATAGCCTTTGATCAAACACAAACTCGGCAATAGAAAAGCCCGAAGGAGTGGGGAGAATGTGAGCATTGATCGGCGCTGTGTTCACATCCGACCTGCCCGGAAACGAGCCCGATATCGGGCATAGCTAACTCGAGATCATATCCCGGTGAAGTAGCATCTTGACAGGGAGTTCCAAGCGGAAACATTGCCTTTGGGTCTACTGAGTTAGGTTGCTCCGGATGACGGGCCATTGACGTGGGAGCAGCATCATGGACCTGTGGCACGGTCCAAGGGACTTGAGGCGAGACCAGGAGAAACAGAGACCCCGGATGGTAGTGGAGAATCCACGGCGTTAACCAATCAGGTCGCGAGGTATTGCCTCGCATTCGTATTCCAAGTTCTGTTGTCCCATGGTGCGCTTCCCAAGAGAAAACTTTCGTGAGGCCCAAGCAGAAGTTCAAGGCACGTGCGAGCTTGGGCAGGGGGGATTGGAGCAGCTCGAACACCACGTCCAGACACGTAGCTCCTTGTTCCTTGACGTTTAGATTCATATAGCGTCAAGACAAAGTCAAGATTCGGATAAGAAATATCAAATACCAGGAGATCAAGAGCTTGAGTGGCATGGGTAAGAGAGGTGTGGACTGAACGCGCGTGCATGTGAAAGGCACAGCCGTGCAGTGTTTTAGGAATTGTTGACCCACGTCTGGCTATTGTATTGGCTGCCTTGAGGTCGTGCACGAGATCTGCGGTGGCACTGGTTCATTTGGACGGACGTTATTGATGTGCCACTGAGTATCTGTAGTCGGAATTAAGCGGGGATAGGGCCTAAGTTCCGTGGCGTGTTTTTCAGGCGCTTGACGTATCATCTCCTGAAATCTTTCCTTCGAGGCTCGAGTGCTCGCCGCCCCTAGACGTAAATGAACGTTGAAAAGCGGGGGAGGAAAATAAGATACCTCGGGCATGAGGAAGGGTGAGAGATAGCTACTTAGTGATAACTCGGAATCATTCAACCGATAAGATAGCGGCAAATCACACTTGAATAAATGCGTCCGATGTGCGTCCGGGTCGGCATACTCGTCGGCAGTCTACGGGGAATTATACTGTGGTAAGTAGGAATGTGTCGCTTGATTTTGAGCCGAGGTAAAGGAGATCGACGGAAATGACGGAGTTTACCTGCTCGGTTAGTAGATAAGGATTCTGTGGCAAGTTAGGGAAAATTAGCTCAAGCCAAGGAAGGAGCCAACCGAGATAGTCTTTATTACGCTTTCACATGGGCAAGAAAGCCAAGGATTGTCGTCAGTCCTCGGCGACTAGAGGCAGACAAGAAGCACGAAATCCCAAGGTGATCAATCTGGAGGCGTCAGCGAGGAAGAAGACCTAAGAACGTCGTCGACGCCTGCCGGCTAGCTTTCCGGTTCGGCCGGGAATATGAAGAACCCCAAGGGCATCGCTTCCCTTAGAGCCTGGTCAGTGATTGGGTCCTGCACCGCAGAGTTGACTTGACGTTGATTGGACTGTATAGACCGCGCCAACTGGCTCCCAAGCCGTCGTGGGAGCCGGTCTCTGTGAGTAGCTGTGTAGCCGGCGTCGAAACGTCAAGGATAGATGCATCCGCAGCGAGGGTGATACTTGACGTCTCCATCCACGGAACAGTTTGAGTTGCATTGGTTGTAATTTTAAAGAAACCATCATACGGGTATGATTTCCCGGGTTGCCACAGGATCAAAATCAAACCGTAAGTATCCGTGGATAGACATCCAACGCCTTGCACCGTCGATCGGCATGCCGTTCGAGCCTCGAAGCCGAGAGCTGACTGGAGGGACTGCTGTATAGCTCAGCACAGCCACCCCTTTTCCCATGAAAAAATACCTTGTGAGCTTGACCGACCAGCCTCATGCATGTGCTCGATTATCTGACGCCTTCCGGCCCTAGTGTGATCCCGAGGCTCCCCGAGGCAAGTCCGACGTCTCCCTACACGGGCGGGTGGAGGTCGGGCAAATATCGTTATCAAGAGGCACATGCTCCTCGTAACTTCCCGTTCTGTAAATTCTAGTCAGGGAACCTGCAATGACAGGGGATGGAAACCAGACTATCCTTGACGGGGGAAGCTGTTGACAATCTTTCCTTTAACAGGTCTCTTTTTCCCAGCAACGCCGGCCCATTAGCAGGTCACATGGGCAGACCTACCCCACAAATGCCTGGCATTGGCAAGCGTGCTTGGTATCCTTCGCGTGACAAAGAGTCGACAGCGGTATCAAATTAAATGCCATCTTGGAGCGTTGTAAACCCTCCTCATCTCCGTTCCACAGCCAACGGACGAGATATCTTTAGATACAGGGTCCTGTCGCTGGTTTTCGGAGAATCCTCGAGGAATTATCCTGAAAACACCGACAGATCAGCGCAGCGACCCGGGTTATGCTCTTAGGTCGTCCGATACGGACAGAGTCGTACGTACCCGTCAGGTCGGATAGCAAAGGTATTTTGAAACCTCCGACTGAGCCCTGGCAAAGTCTTGAGGGACTCGGCATGGATGCTATAAACGATAGGTACTGCGAGCTCGATGAAGTTTTGTGCGGAAATAACATGTTAAGGGGATGATGGCGCTAAAATATGATTTCTCGGCCTATATTTGTTGCGTGTATGAACATTGAAGTGTCAGAGTGCCACAATGCCACTGTGTATGATGAAAGCCGCCATAGAAACGATAAGGTAAAGACCAAATGTGATTTGTTCTGCACGTGCATACATAAGTACATGCTGATTGGTTGCGACTACTGCCAATGAAGGAGACAGAAAGGTAGAGCCAGTTATGCTCAATGAAGGTACCCCTGGTTCGATAGGCTTCAGGGACTGCGTTGTTGCACCGAGGTGTTTTGTAAGAGCGAGGACAGGGGGATCGTTGGTCGGTCAGATACAATCCGGATAGGGGAAAGGAAGGGAGGATTCCGATATCGCGAGTTTGCCGCAGCGGGGGCGGAAGGAAGAGTCCATAGCAATCCGAGGGATCGGGACTAGGAGCGAGGAACGGGCACGTGTACAGGGACGAAGGGGACCACAGGGACGATGTGGACTGTTCGGCCGAGAACGGAATTGGTGGACCACGTCCGGGGATACCCGTGCGGGGAGAGATGGAGATTTGATGTAAGATGGCCGCGGAGCAGATCTCGATCTGATGTTGTTATATAAAGGGCGAGTGGGCCCACCCCATTCTTTCCCTGCCATGATGGATAACGATACCTCCTGGTGTCCTGCCTGCGACCGCCAGATCCCTCCAAAGCGTACCTTCGTCCCCATTCCTCAGGCACCCCTCCCCCCACAAAAACAAAGAGGCCCCCGTCCCCGAGCCACTGCTCCTGTCAAGCACCGCCTCGTCATCGACCAAGGCCCCACCCCCCTCTATTGCTCGGATGAATGCCAGATGGCTGACCTCAAACGCGGCCTCCCCCACGATTACCATCCCGATCGCCAGTCCCCGCCAGCCTCCGCCGTCTCTTTCTCCTCTCACACCCTCACCGACGTCGCCTCGAGCTGCTCGTCCATTGAATCCGAACAGTCTGTTGAATCCCCCCCCACCATCTCGCCGTCCCTGGCCAAGCTCGCTGAGATCTACAACTTTCCCCCTTTCCCCCCACCAGCTCCCGTACAAGACGAGCCACATCCCGGCCCCTCCTATGCCACTGATCCCTACTCGTCCGGAATCATCATGGCTGCCCGTCGCATCATGACCGAACTCGCCCCCCCACCTCCTAAGAAGGACAGTTACGGCCGAATCATCTATGAACCCCGGAAACCCATCCCAGGATGGACCGATGGTTCCAACGAATGGCGCTCCTCAATATATAGCCTTTCCGCCACCAAGTCTCAGCACAAGTCTTTTGCCGCCCGCTCCTCGAAACATGGCTCTCCTCGTTCTTCCTATGTTTCTCCTCCTCCCCCGTCTGAGTCCGACTCGGAGATGCTCCACAAATTTTCTCAGTCTTTCACCCGCTGTGCCTCACGCGTCTCAGTTCCATCCTCCTCTCCACTTACTCCCTCTTCCTCCTCGACCTCTCCTATTCCGAGAAGAGAGCGTCCCCTCCTCCATCGCGGGGCTCAAGGGAAACTTCTTGTCCCCGATGTCATGATGCGTGTCCCGAGCAGGGGTTCTACGACCTCTCTGTCTAGCCAGTCATCCACGACCTACAGCAGAAAAGATTTCCAGAGTCCTCCGCCACATGTTGTCTTCAGCGAAGACGAGGGCCGGGATTCCCGTCAACGTCACTCCTCCCAGTCAAAGCGAACGGGGACCGAGAGTATGTCTCCCATATTGCCTCGCAGAAATCCGTTTTTTAACTCTTGTCCAACCTCTAGTGCGATCTTGGTCTTACGACAATGTCAAGACGTACCCCATTATGCAGCTTCCTCCAAAAACCAGGATCGAGAAGCGCAAAGAGACTCGTCTAGTCGACGGCGAACCTGTCGAGGTTGAGGTCGAGGTCGAGGTGGTCGTGCAGGAAAAGCTGAAGCGTCTCTTCCTTTTCGAACCGAAGTCTACGGGTCGCATATGATGATGCCTCTTCCACATTCCATCCTTTTCCATCCTCTATCTTGCGACATACAACCATCAATTATTGGCATCATCATTGCATTCAGCTATCCCACTCCAATACCACCACGAGTATCATACCCTTTCAGTCCAGACGACATATTCTTGCCTCACGAACTCACGCCTTTGCTATCGCCGTTATCATTATCATCACTTGTCGAACCCGGTCCGATTTACGATCCCACCACCCAGTAATGTCTTATCTTTCTAGTCTGTATTATTTCCCTTGCCTTGGGTTCTTTTGTACTTTTACGGGTTTCCTCCTTTACGGTGAACAGCTGCTCACTTCAAATTGGCGTTGTGCATAACTGTGTATATTGTAACCTTTATTCCTCTTTCTTTCGGTGCATATTATCATATTACTGTTACGAGTCGACATTCTTACGATACCCCTCCTATACATAAGCGGCAGACGCTTACTGTGTTACGTTAATGTCTAATGCAATGTTGTTACGATGTTTTACCACAAATTGGGGTCGGAGTCGGGCCGCTATCTATCAACAGCCAATTCAAATCGGATTTCGACGGGTCTAAGTGAACCCGAAGTCACATATGGACCCTAATCTACCCACGCTGTCCATCCACAAGTTATAACCTCATGACACAGACGCCCCGAATTTAATCCGGCGGAAAAGCCTCCACTCCATTTTGCCGAATCCTCGGATCGTGTTAGTTAATCATCTTACACACCTTTGCAGGGTTTGTATAAGTACAAGAAACGTATACTTAGCATTCTGTGCTTCGAACGTCAAGGTCATGGCGCGCGCCCTCCGCTTCGGACCGCGGCCGCTGCTTGTTCCAAAAGAACATGGGGTTCGTCGGATGGCGGGTCATCCTGGCAATTTGTCCCAACGGCAACGGCAAGAACCGGAGCTGTGTGGTCTCAAGCTCGTATGGTTCAATTCCCAGGGATCCCACGTCCACATGAATTAATCTAACCTGCGATGTCGACGTCGTGGACACTGCAAACCCCTTAACTCACGACTAATTGAAAAAAAATTCCTCTTTTCCCCCTCAGTCAGGGCACCATTGGGGCCGCCGGCCGTCACCCTACATGTCATGACCACCTTTAGCCCTCTTCCCCAAGGTACCCATGTGCCTACTTTTGGACTCTGATGTACGAGATCAAGGGTTGTATGCACCTGTTTCGACGCAAATCCTCCATACATTCGTACGATTTAGTCATGCAGGGAAGACGGGCTCAGGGAAAGAAACCCAGGATCGCCGGCACGACGATGCTATTCGACAGTTGCAGCGCTGACTTTGTTACAATTCAGGTTGATGACTGTACATATTTGCATCTGTCACATGCTATTGGTGAATAGCTCCCGCCTCGAGTTCGGCCGATAACGTAGCCGTCCTTGCAAGTTGCAACGAGGTTCAAGGAACCCGACTCGGCGGAAGAGCTGGTTTGAACAGTCAAGGTGGTGGGCGCCGTGCTGTATGTCGAGTCGCCATTGGCCAGTGACAACACGCCCACGTGCATGCCAACAGTCGATTGGATAGGATAATAGGATGAATTGACCTGAGCTCCCTTTCCCAGGTCTTCGGCCCGTTAGGATGTTTCGTCGAGATTTGATCATGATTGGGTCGTCAAACTCAGTCTTACAGCGCAAATCGCTCATGGGGCCTGGGCACACAAGACATACCGTAGAGCCACAATTGGTCTGCGACATAGCATACCCTCCCTGCCTTGTTCTTACAATAGGTGCTTCCTGTTCATCTTCCTGTGCCCACAAAGAACTCGACAAAAGCAGCAAACAAGAGAGAGAAATGGCAGACGTACCCGAAAGTGGTATGTATGGTTTAATTATGAAGACGTGGGCAGGCCTCTGATATGACCATTTGGCCATGGAAGGAGCCAGGCCATTGAGTAGTCGGGTGCCTTCGCGAATGTAAACCAATGGGCTCCATCCGCTCTCTTCCGCAGACTCCGTCATGGAGAAAGTGGGACTGGACAAAGGATTATGCTGTATATAACAGGACCAGACTTGGGTGCGCAGTTAAACCATGATACCTATCACCGAGTACAAGCGATATTCAAATATAGTGACTCCCTTTGTTCGGAGGCTGTATTGATCGATATCATATGATACCAATAATCCTCCACAATGTGGCCTATTGTGATACCTGTGAGATGTACTGAAATGAAGAGAGGACGACAATGGGCATCTTACGGTTTTGGCATAATGGTTTTTGATCTCGTGAGCTTTGGTTTGCAAAACCGAGGGAAGGACCCTTTAAAATGAGCTGAGGACATCGGAGACTCTTGAAGTCCACGAGTACCGTCCCAGGACAGATAGAGGTCCGGACGACCTCGGAGGGCAAGACCCGATCCATAACTATGAATAAACACCCATCCATATGGACCCATCATCTGAAAGGCAAGGATCCTCGAGTGTCGGAAGGCCGACAGAGCCGGGTCAACGCGTATGTGGAGGTTTCTGGATGGTCTACTGACTCACATGTGGTCATGCGCAACAAGTCGAATGACTCCCACATGTGGACGATAACTCGTGTCGGCCAAAGCAGGAGTATCAAAGGATCACTAGGCGGTCATTTGGGCGATTTCCACGCGGCTAGTGCGAGCTGCGGGTGGAGGACAAGGCGTATTGACTAGAATCACGGACAGAACCGACAGCACTCCACGGCCCCCCGAGTCCCTCATGCCCGAAACTGCACTGGAACTGCCAATATGCATTCGATCTTGAGTCATCCATTTGAATAATGAGTCTACTAGGTCCTTCCGGTCAAGAAACAATTAAGGTGACGAAATGACCAGGCGCAGCACGCTCCAAGTTCCGGGCTCTTGTTGGAGCATTGATGTGTGTGGGGTGATGAGCCAATAGCACGAAGATCCTGAATGATCGCAGATGATTTGCATCTGTGGGGCTTATGCCAGAGGCTCTTATTAGTATCTGATGTCGGGCTGTTACTTTCCCAAAAAACGTCGGCCTGACAATCGTAGCATCCAACCTTGATATCATATCTGCTTGGCGGGCCGCTTCCGTCACTCAAACCTTGGCGAGCGGGATTGAGGTCACGGTCGTCGGCGATAACGAAAACAACATGCCTACCTTCGGCCATTGGGGATGGAGCCGATGAACCACAGATGCGCTCTGAACATGACTAGCAAACATCCTCCTTTCGCCAATCACCAGACCGCTGAAGGCAGGACCCTCGACAGAACTACAACCGGGTGAAGGCTTCTCGTCATGTATCGCCATAAGCGTTTTGAGTAAGCGCTCTATGGTTGCCCATGGGGATGGTGCTCGTCTGAGCGTTTCAATTTCTAAAAATATATCCACTCCCAGTAGATGGACGTTACCAGGAGTAGCTTGGATGCATATGTCTTGTTTCATAGTGGACAGTAGTATCATTGGAGGCGGTGCCATGGGTCATCTCAAAGCAACACGCGATACATCCCCGACGAGAGTAAAATCGACGGTTGATCCCGCGAGCTATCACCCCCTTGAAGTAATATAGCTTGTAATCAATTGATTGACGTCTCCTTCGTTGTGGCCTCACCGCGGTTGAGTTTCGAATTCAGATCGTCTAGGTCAAACAGTTGTCCAGAGTAAGGGCGGAAAAAGTGAGGACGTCAAGCGACAGAAGGGGGTCGGGCAGGATTTAGAAGTTAGCAAGAGAGTTGACAGAATGTTTCAGTATCTCAACAGAACGAAGAGAACTGCTGGTGTCCAGTAACGAAGTCCCAATGAGCAAGTCCGACCGACGAGCTATCTAGAGCACCGAAAGCCCTGTTTGAGTTCAAGCATATCATCCACAGGTCCAACAAGAACCGTCGAAGTGAGAGGTGCGTTGGGCACGAGAAAAAAACCAAGGGTGGGGAGATGAAGAATTATATGCCTGAAGTTTGACGGAACGCGTCAGACCGAAACGAGAGACACGGGAGACACGCGAGCACGTGACATGAGAGACTATTGAACTCACACTGCTGGCAGGAAACATTACAAGTCAGACTTGTACACATACATACCTGTATAGATAACCCTAATCTGATCACCTGCGGTCGTCATGGATACACCGCCAAAAATCACACGATCTGATCATGTGTTCGGCTATGGTTTAGGCTACAAATCCGTCTTGTAACGTCTCTTGCCAGCGGTGTCATCTGGACCAGTCCTTATGGCAATTCCCCGCGATGTCCAAGAGTTTCTAGACAGATACCCAGGCAACGGCAACGATCCCAACTCATCAACAAATCTCGAATTCTACTCGAATACCTTACGCTGCCGTCCAGACCATCTTTTCATAGAGGAGATACATGATCAGTAACGTTATGCGCGTCGCTTTACCTTCTATTCAATGACTCGATTCGCCCTTTTTTCCCAACGTAGATGGGCAGGGGATTACGAAGTATTAGAGTATAATCACGGGTATATACAATGGTTGTGAGGAAACTTCCCTTGCTACTTATATACCTATGACATTAACGTGGATGCCGTCAGATTCCCGATTCAGGAATATGGGATGAATTTTGAGTCTCAACCGCTTCAGCGTCATGAAATTACTTCGATGACAAAAGAACCTCTCATTATCGAACGGATAATCACCTCCTATAGGATGATGCTCGATTTTTATGGGATGCGCCTCATATCGGCCAAGTCGGGTCTCATTGATCGCGTTCTCCCTCCTCGGGATTTCATACGCAGATACAGCAACCTCGTTCGTAAGTATTTTTCAATTCGAGAATTATGTCGATTTGGATCTAACAACTGCCCTGCACAGGTGCGTCCCACAACAATCTTCGGATTTCTCGTATTCTGAAATGTCTGTCGGAATTTGGTATGGAACATCTCAACATCGGGTTCTTACTCTTTGTGCTGTCCGAGCAAAGTGAATCGAAGGAACTCGACTCTCGTTCGATCCGCAGCAGTATGGACAGATGGTGGGCCAATTGCATTAGAAACCAGCAAGCGAGGGAGTGGATCGGTGAACAGATACGGAAGGTCAGATCAGAGTCTGCAGGGTATGTTTTTACACGCCAGATGTATAGGGACGCGTTGGAGGAGAAAGAATTCGCCTGGGTAGCAGGGCTGGAATAAACGGTAGCACCGATGTACAGTCCACCGATTGTTTCGTCACTTTCAAATATCTCTCTATGACAACAATCCCTCCAGTTTCCGTACCCAGATTTGGTGGCGCTGGGTCTCGTATTCACGGCTGACTGATTGAAGGAGACTGTCGATATAATCGAAAATCACGCTTTCCTTCGTGTCCGGGGACGTAGCTTCATTCGTTTCAATCTCGAAAAAGAAAGTCAACTATCATTCCATCGGCTTTTCATATGAGGATAATCGTCTCGCACTGAATATCCTTGTGAATTCAACTTGATTGTTATCTTTTGACCTTCCAGTAGGATTACTGTGGCTCTTGCCTGCACACCCGAGATGTCATTTTCTAGTAGGGTAAATGATTTGATCCCAAAGGATTGTTCCTCCAATGCGCGCCGTATCTCTTCAGCGTAGAATTCTGGAGGGAAGTTGGACATCTGGACATACTCCACGTGACTTGCCTTCATCCTATCTCCGAGTCAACATTGTCATGGATGTGGTCAAGGCAATCGAGACTTATGTGACCAGGATGGTGTCCACGCCTTCTGCTATGAAAGTCCTCCTGCTGGATTCTCATACGGTACGTATATTCTTCGGCCACATACATCGTAAGCATAATTTCGCTACAGACACCTATCGTCTCCTTGGTGTCAACCCAGTCAACGCTCCTGTCCCATCAAGTCTATCTAACGGACCGAATAGACAACCAAAAACGAGACCGAATGCCCCACATGAAATGTGTCTGCTTTCTGCGAACCACTGAAGATAGTCTTGCAGCTCTCGAAGCCGAACTCAGCGAGCCTAAATACGGAGAGTATTATTTGTGTCAGTCAGTAAATTATTCGACCATGAAGCCCCATCTAAACACCTCCGACGGATTTCCCCCAGATTTCAGCAATATACTAAGCAAGACAGCGATCGAAAGGCTTGCCGAGGTTGATGAGTATGAAGTTGTGAAAGAAGTACAGGTGAGCCCATTCCATCCTGCAGGTGGTCGACATCTTATACCCATGGTGCAAGGAATACTTTGCAGATTATGCCGCTTTGTTGCCGGCCCTGTTCTCTTTAAACCACAAACCGACATCCTTGAAACCACTTTACGGATCGACTCCGAATACTTGGGATGCAAAGGCCCTTGAACAGCATGTCCAGGGAATTATCGCTGTATTGTTGAGTTTGAAGAAAAAACCCGTTATTCGGTACGAGAAGATGAGTGGAATGGCCAAGAAGCTCGCGGTAGAGGTTCATGTACGTCTTCTTATCCCTGATTATTTCTGACGCCATTGACATATATTCAGCACCGAATACAATCCGAATCGTCGTTGTTTGACTTCCGGCTCACACAGCCCCCACCATTACTCTTGATTCTTGACCGCAGGAATGACCCTGTGACACCCTTGTTATCGCAATGGACCTATCAGGCTATGGTACACGAGCTGCTGGGAATCCAGAGTGGGCGGGTTGATTTGAGTTTAGTCCCTGATATAAGACCTGAATTGTCGGTATGTTTCGCGGGTTCTCATAACAGTCAAAGATTTTTAGCAAATCTATTCAGGAAATCTTGCTGACCACGACAACCGACCCATTCTTCAAGGCCCACTACCTCGCAACCTTTGGTGACCTGGGAGGCTCTTTGAAAGACTACGTACAGTCTTATCAGTCACGTTCCATGGCCCATTCTCCTTCCAATATCGGTTCAATTACGGATATGAAGAAATTCGTAGAAGATTATCCGGAATTCAAGAAACTCGGGGGGAACGTTAGCAAACATGTTGCGTTGGTGGGTGAATTGAGTCGATTGGTTGGCAGAGACAAGCTTTTGGAGGTAGGGGAGGTGGAGCAGGGCTTGGCAACTAGTTCTGGTGCTGACTACCGAGTGAGTGAAGCCTGTCCTTTAATGAAGAATATCCTTTCAATATATGGCTATAGAGCGTCCAAACCGTCATAACCGACGTCGGCGTTCCGCCGTGGAACAAACTCCGGGTCGTCATCTTATTTGCTCTGAGATATCAAAAGACTCAGACGAGTAACATTGCATCACTTGTCAATCTCTTGTTAACCAATGGACTTTCCCGAGATGAAGCAAAGGTAATCCTTTACTTCGTTATGGATATAGTATGTTGATTTCCGTAAAGTTAGTTTATGTCGTCTTAAACATCGCTGGGGCAGATCAGCGCCAAGACGATCTTTTCTCGACGGAATCACTACTTGCCATAGGTCGTTCCGCCTTGAAGGGTTTGAAGGTATGCCGTCGGGCTGGCTGCATCTAAGGTGCTCCCAAGCTTCTCATCGTTTAGGGAGTGGAAAATGTCTATACCCAACATAGACCACATCTTTCGCAAACTCTGGAACACTTACTCCGAGGGAAATTGAAGGAGACAAGTTATCCGTTCCTCGATGCCGCTGGTCCTAATGCAGGGTTGCAAAGGCATGTTAGCTGTGAGGTTCAGGCATGGATGGTTAATAAATTGCAAAGCGCAGGCCCCAGGATGTTATTGTGTTCATGATTGGGGGAACGACATATGCGGAAGGCCGGACTGTGACTTTACTCAATCAAGATCCCACTGCTGCTACCAATGGTGCTCTACAGGGTGTGGCAGGCACAAGAGTCCTACTTGGTGGAACATGTGTCCACAACTCATCTTCGTGTGTTCTTCTTTATCGCTACCCAAATTTGACTTGTCTAGACATCGACTAGTTATGTGGAGATGATTCGTGCGGCTGCGATGAACTTCCCGTCATCCGTCTACGACCCACCGCCGGAGTCCGCTTCGAATGCTCCTGCATTAAATCTCAATCTTGGCGGTGTGAATGTGAGTTTGGGTGGACCAGGTGGAACGGGCGTGTTCAGGACGAGTGGAGAGACAGTCGGTGTTCAAGCGGATGGCATACGAGACGGCGTCATGAACTTGATAGGCAAAGTCAAACAGGGGATAGCAATTCCATAGTACTCTGGCGCTATTACTCGTAGAGCTATACATTTTTCTCCCACTATTGAGTCCGAGGGTCCACATGGACTTGTAAGGACGACGAGCACTGAGGCCTGAGGTCCCTGATGACACGTAGCCTTTTGCTCACACGCGGACAAACCTCGCTCAGCTTTCCTCTTTCCTCATTATTAGAGACCTGATATCTCTCATTCCCTCGTTCTCGAGGTTGACTCTTTTACTATGGGAAAAGGCTTTTTTGGTGGTCTCAAAGGTGTGGATGCCTTTGGCAAGGTAACTTCCTGCTCAAGCCTGCCGTCGGCATGTATCTCTAATCTTTCTCTCCTTGTCAGACCACGGAAGATGTAAAGGTCAAAACGCGGACAGGCGCTTTTCGTGAGTACTTCGCTGCTGCACTCGTTGGTGGTCATTAATTGCTTTCAAGTGACCGTACTCGCGGCTTCGATCATATTGGCGTTCACAACTATGGAGTTTCTCGACTACCGGAGAATTACAACCGACACGTCCATAGTAGTGGACAAAAGTAGGGGGGAAAAGGTGACCGTCAATTTGAACATGACGTTCCCGAGGGTGCCATGCTACCGTGAGTAATGACGACCAACCTCCATGGCTCACCTGATCCCTTTCAACGACGCAGTCCTCAGCCTAGACCTTATGGACATCAGCGGGGAGAATCAGCGGGATATTTCGCACAACATCATCAAAGTCCGCCTGGATCAAACTGGCGCTATAGTGCCCAATTCCTTTAGCGCGGACCTACGCAACGATGTCGACAAGATGAACGAAGCAAAGACGGCCGACCATTGCGGTTCATGCTATGGAGGATTGGAGCCTGCAAGTGGATGTTGCAACAGTTGTGAGGACGTCCGACAGGCGTACATCAACCGAGGATGGAGTTTCTCCAACCCGGACGCCATTGATCAGGTACCTCGCCGTTTCTTCTTTCGCCTGAAATCTCTCCTAACCAGTGGTTTTTCTGGTATCATGAAGTGCAAAGATGAAGGCTGGGCTGAAAAACTCAGAGAACAATCCAACGAGGGCTGCAACATCTCGGGACGACTCCGTGTCAACAAGGTCATCGGGAACATTCATTTCTCTCCTGGTCGATCGTTCCAAACGAATTCCCGCAACGTATATGAATTGGTTCCATATCTTCGTGACGATGGATCCCGACACGACTTCTCGCACCACATCCATACTTTCGAATTTCAAGGTGGGAGTCGTTTCACGTCTGCTACGCGTAGCTTATCCCCTTTGCGAAGGCGACGATGAGTATGATTACAGGAAGGCTGCAGCCAGTGCAGCCATGAGAAAGAAACTTGGAATCGGCGCAGGCCCGCTTGAAGACACTGAGGGTCGAGTACGTACTTCAAGGCTTGGCTTGATGCGTGAACGTTGACATTGACATCATCAAAGACGGTTAATGCTCAATTTATGTTCCAATATTTCCTCAAAGTCGTCGCGACCCAGTTCCGAACGGACGACGGCAAAGTTGTGAGTTGTCTTCAACCCTACTTCCTTTGCTACTCCTTCATCGTGGTTTTATACCAGGTGAATACGCATCAGTACAGTACCACGTCATTCGGGCGGGATTTGAAGGAAGGCATCCAAGGTGACACGCCACAGGGCATACATATGCAACACGGTGTAACCGGTGTCCCAGGTAACTTCTTATCTCTTCTGCAAAAAGCACAGGACTACTATGTGTGCAGGTGCCTTCTTCAATTATGAAATCTCTCCGCTGCAAGTTATACATGCTGAGACACGGCAGTCCTTTGCACACTTCGTTACGTCGTGCGTACCGATTATCCAACGTAGTGTCTCCCCATCTGAACTGAACTATTCCAGGACATGTGCTATTGTTGGAGGAGTGCTCACCGTCGCGTCCCTTTTAGACGGCATCCTGTTTGCAACAAGCCGTGCACTCAAGAAGGCAGGTGGGGGTGGATCAGCTGCAGGGTATAGCGGTGGTAAAATAATGTAAAACACAT
>Ga0307516_10000790_pt1 | contig 43315 bp, 39 predicted proteins | sample 19_EM_MG_FD_203310 | JGI IMG/M metagenome (GOLD analysis project Ga0307516, IMG submission 203310) | Populus trichocarpa ectomycorrhiza microbial communities from riparian zone in the Pacific Northwest, United States - 19_EM | ecosystem: Host-associated > Plants > Roots > Unclassified | place... | reverse complement strand
CCAGCAGTCCGAGCGGCGCGGCTCGCTGGTCTCCCGGGTCACCGGCGACGTCGACCAGATCACCCAGTTCCTGCAGACCGGCGGCGTGATGCTGCTGCTCACCTCCGGGCAGCTGGTGGCCACCACGATCGTCATGCTGGTCTACTCGTGGCAGCTGACCCTGGTGGTGTTCGCCGCGTTCCTGCCGGCCGTGGTGGTCATCCGGCTGTTCCAGAAGCGGCTCGCCGGCGTCTACCGGGTCGTGCGCGAGCGCACCGGCACGATGCTCGGCGCGGTCGCCGAGAGCGTGGTCGGCGCGACCGTCATCCGCGCGTACGGGGTGGCCGGGCGCACCGGCAAGCGGCTCGACACCTCGATCGAGAACCTCCGGGTGGCCCAGCAGAAGGCCCTGCGGACCAGCGTGATCAGCTTCTCGACCGGGGAGATCGCCGCCGGTGTGGCGCTGGCCGCCGTGGTGGCCGTGGGCGTGCTGCTCGGCGTCGACGGCGGCCTCACCGTCGGCAAGCTGACCGCGTTCCTGTTCCTGGTCACCCTCTTCATCCAGCCGGTGCAGATCGCCACCGAGGTGCTCAACGAGGCGCAGAACGCCGTCGCCGGGTGGCGCCGGGTGCTCGACGTGCTCGACATCGAGCCGGACGTGGCCGACCCGGAGGAGCAGGGCGTGGAGCTGCCGCCCGGCCCGCTGTCGGTGCGCTTCGCCGACGTGTCATACAACTATCCCGGCGGCCCTGTCGTGCTCGCGGAGGTCGACCTGGAGATCGCGCCGAAGACCCGGGTGGCGGTCGTCGGCGAGACCGGCAGCGGCAAGACGACCTTCGCGAAGCTGCTCACCCGGCTGATGGATCCGTCCGGCGGCGAGGTGCTGCTCTCCGGCACGCCGCTGACCTCGGTGCGCTTCGCCTCGCTGCGCTCGCGGGTGGTGATGGTGCCGCAAGACGGCTTCCTGTTCGACGCGACGGTGGCGGAGAACATCCGCTTCGCGGCGCCCGAGCTGTCCGGCGCGGATCTGGAGCTGGCGTTCGTCGAGCTGGGTCTGGCGGACTGGCTCGCCGGGCTGCCGCTCGGGCTGCAGACCCCGGTGGGCGAGCGCGGCGAGGCGCTCAGCGTGGGGGAGCGGCAGCTGGTCGCGCTGGTACGGGCGTACGTGGCGGACCCGGACCTGCTGGTGCTGGACGAGGCGACCAGCGCGGTCGACCCGGCCACCGAGGTCCGCCTGCAGCGCGCGCTCGACACCGTCACCCGCGGCCGGACCACCGTGGCGATCGCGCACCGGCTGTCCACCGCGCAGTCCGCCGACGAGGTGATCGTGGTGGACGCGGGCCGGGTCGTGCAACGCGGCCCGCACGCCACCCTGCTGGAGGACGAGAGCTCGATCTACGCCAAGCTCTACGCCTCCTGGCTGGAGCAGACCCGCTAGCTACCGCGCGTAGAACTCGACGACGAGTTGCTCGTCGCAGATCACCGGAACCTCGGCGCGCAGCGGCTTGCGGATCACGATGATCCGAAGCTCCTCGAGCGTCGTGGACAGGTACGGCGCCGTCGGGCCGTCCAGGTGCGCGCCGGTGGCCGCGATCTGGAACGGCGGCTTCTGCCGGCTGGTCTCGCGCACCTCGACGACCTGGCCCGGCTTGAGCCGGTACGACGGCCGGTCGACCTTCGTGCCGTCCACCGTGAAGTGACCGTGCGCGACGAGCTGACGGGCCTGGTAGATGGTGCGGGCCAGGCCGGCGCGCTGCACGGTCGCGTCGAGGCGGCTCTCCAGCAGGGCGACCATGTTCTCGCCGGTCTTGCCCTCCTTGCGGTGCGCGTCGTCGTAGGCCTTGCGCATCTGCGCCTCGCTGATGTTGTACTGGTGCCGCAGCCGCTGCTTCTCAAGCAGCCGGACCTGGTAGTCCGACGCCTTGCGCCGCCCCCGGCCATGCATGCCGGGCGGGAACGGCCGCCGCTCGAAATACTTCACGCACTTGCGCGTCAGCGGAATGCCGAGTGCCCGCGACAGCCGGGCCTTGGGTCGGGAGTTGTTCACGGACGATCTCATTTCAGTTGAGGGGGCGCTGTAGTTGAGGGGCGCTGGGGCGCGGCGGTGTTGTACGGTTAGGCTCACCTTACTAAGGCAATCCTAACCGGTGCTCGGAGGTACCCGATATGCAGCCCACGCCCGCCGAGGTCGCCCGTACCCTGGCCGCCGGACACCTGCCAGCCACCGCGCACATCGCGTGCCGGCAGGGTCCGTACCCGGTCCGGCACGTGACCGACAGCCAGGGCCGGTTGCTGCTGCTGGCCCCGAGCAGAGGAGCGCTGACCACTGCGCTGCGGCCCGCCGACGGCAACGACGACACCGCGCTGGTGCTCGACATCAGCGACGTGCCACCGGTCGCCGGGGCGCCCTCGCTGGGCCGGGTGTGGGTGGCCGGCTGGGCCGTCGCGCTCACCGGCGAGCAGGCCCGCGAGGCCGCGCTGGACTACGCCGACACCGACCCGGCGGCCGACCTGCTCGACGTCGGCGACACCCAGGTCCTGCACCGGATGGAGGTCGCCGAGGTCCGCTACGAGCGCAACGGCGTGCTGGTGGACATCGACCCCGACGACTACGCGCTGGCGAGCCCGGACCCGCTGCGGACCGTCGAGTTCGACCTGGTCGCCGACCTCGCCGACCACCACGTCGAGGAGATGGCCGACTACGTCCGCCGCCAGCTCGGCCCGGCCGCCCGCCCCGGCGACGAGCCCACGGTGGTGCGCCTGGACCGGTACGGCTTCATGGTCCGCCTCGGCGACCGGATCGCCCGGCTGGCGTTCCCGCGGCCGGTCACCGACCGGCACGACCTGGCCCACCTGCTGCACCCGGTGCTGTGTCACCGCTGCACCGCCGAGCGCGAGGCGGCCGCCTAGGGGGTCGTGTCGAAGACCCCCGGCAGGTCGCCCGTCAGGTAGCGCTGCACGGAGGGGCCGATCGCGGCCACCAGTTGCGCGGCCGGGGCGGAGGCCACCGGCTCGACCTTGAGCACATAGCGGACCATCGCCAGCCCAGCGATCTGGGTGGCGACCAGCGCCGACCGGGTCGGAGCCTCCTTCTCGTCGATGCCCAGCTCCTTGATGGCGCGGCGCAGCACCTGGGTGACCACGAACTCGCGCATCAACCGGGCGGTCCAATCGTTGGTCATCGCCGACCGCAGCAGGGCCAACGCGGCGCCGCCGCCGGGGGAGTCCCAGACGCTGAGCACTGTCGCGACGAGTCGCTCGCCGGCCTGCTCACGTGGCCCGGCCATCGCCTTCGGGATCAGCTCGGCCGGGTTGACGGGCGAGTTCATGGCCGCCAGGAAGAGTTTTTCCTTGGTGCCGAAGTAGTGGTGGATCAGCGCCGGGTCGACCCCGGCCGCGGCGGCGATGGCCCGCACCGAGGCCTTGTCGTAGCCGACCTCCGCGAAGGCCGTGCGGGCGGATTCCAGGATGGACTGCTTGGTGTCCTGGTTGCCCGGACGCCGCCCGCTACGCCGTACCAAGAACAGCTCCTCGTCAGGGTGTGCGACGCCGCAGCGTCGCGGCGGCCAGGACCAGGGCGACGATCGCCGCGCCGGCCACCACGGTCAGGTCGCGCCACATCGTCGTGGTGGCGTCCGGGTAGGCGCCGACCTGGGCCAGCGCCTCGACCGCGTAGGACAGCGGCAGCACGTCCGCGGCCGCCTGCAGCCAGCCCGCCATCTGCGCCCGCGGCACGAACAGGCCGCAGAGCAGAAGCTGGGGGATGACCACCACCGGTAGGAACTGTACGGCCTGGAACTCGGTGCGCGCGAAGGCGCTGCAGAACAGCCCGAGCGCCACCCCGAGCACCGCGTCGACCACGGCGATCAGCACGACCAGCCCGGAGGTGCCGACCGTGTCCAGCCCGAGCACCCAGTACGCCGCCGCGACCGCGACGCCGGCCTGCGCCGCCGCGGCCAGGCCGAACGCCAGCCCGTAGCCGAAGAGCAGGTCGAGCTTGCCGAGCGGGGTGGTGAGCAGCCGCTCCAGGGTGCCGGAGGTGCGCTCGCGCAGCATCGCGATGCTGGTCACCAGGAACATGATCACGAACGGGAAGATCCCGAGCATGACCAGCGCGATCCGGTCGAAGGTGCCGCCCGCGCCGTCGTACATGAAATAGAGCAGGGTGAGCAGCGCCGCCGGCACGACGACCAGCAGGCCGACCGTGCGCCGGTCGTGCCGCAACTGCCGCAGGATGCGCGCCGCCGTCGAAAGCGTAATCCGGAGGTTCATGCTGTGCCTCCCTTTGGCATGTCCTTCTGGCCCTCGCCTGCGAGGCCCCATCCAACCGCCCCGCCCGCCACCCGAAGCCGGACTGAAGGCTTCTCGACTGCGGCCGGGTGCCGCTCGGTGCAGGCGCTCATGCCGTCACCTGCTCGTTGTCGCGGATCAACCGGAGGAAGGCCTCTTCCAGATCCTCGGTGCCGGCCGCCGCGCGGATCGCCGCCGGGGAGTCGTCGCCGATCAGCCGGCCCTCGCGGATGAGCAGCAGCCGGTCGCAGCGCCCGGCCTCGTCCATCACGTGGCTGGAGACCAGCAGCGTCGTGCCCGCCGCGGCGAGGGCGTGGAACTTCGCCCACAGGTCCGCGCGCAGGACCGGATCCTGCCCGACGGTGGGCTCGTCGAGGACCAGCAGCCGGGGCGCACCGATCATCGCGCAGCCGAGGGAGGCCCGGCTGCGTTGACCGCCGGAGAGATTGCCGACCAGTTGCCCGGCCGCGTCGGCCAGGCCGACGTCGGCGATCGCCCGGTCGGCGTCGGCCGCACCCAGGCCGTAGAGGGAGGCGAAATAGCGGGCGTTCTCCCGGACCGAAAGATCGGCGTAGACGCTGGGGGCCTGGGTGACATAACCGACCGTACGCCGCAGAGCGGGCGCCCCGGCAGCCTCGCCGAACACGGTGACCGTTCCGGACTTCACGACCTGCACCCCGACGATCGCCCGGATGAGCGTCGTCTTCCCGCTGCCGCTGGGGCCGAGCAGCCCCGTGACACTGCCGGCCGCGATCGCGCAGCTGATCCCGTGCAACACGCGGCGTCTGCCGCGCTCGACCACGAGGCTGTCAACCTCGATGGCGCTGCTCATGGTGCCTCCTCAAGAACTCATCATCCGTTGAGTTCAACGCTAGATGAATTCCGCGGGCAGGGCAATCGGGAGTCGGGAAAGTGGCACACGGAGGCGTGTGCGCCGCTCTGCTCCCCTGCGGCGCCGCGGCGGGATCTTGTTGCGGTGCGGTTCGCTCTGCCCGAAATGACGGAATGCCCGGACCGTGTTCGCCGGTCCGGGCATTCGTGGGTGGAGCAGCGACCTACAGGGCCAGGATGCGGTCCAGGAACTCCCGGTAGCCGCGCATCGCCATGCGCATGCTTTCGGTGTCCGGCTTCGCCCCGGCCCGCAGCGGGTCCAGGTCGTCGCGCTCGGCCAGCATCGACTCGGTGAGCTCGTGCACGGCCTCGGTGAGCAGGTCGTGCGCCCGGGTCAGGGCGGCCACCGGGTCGTCGACGAACTGCGCCTTGACCTCGTGCCACTCGGCGCGGAACTGCTCGCTGGCCGATTCCGCCCAGAACGTGATCGAGATGTCGTTCACGTCGCCGGGACGCAGCGGCGCCTCGGCGGTCTCGGCCCTGGCCGGCCGCCGATCGGACGTCTCGGGTGCGTCGTCCGCGCCGGCCGACCGCCGGGGAGCGGGCGCCGCCCGCTCGTCGGGGGCCTCGTCGTCGCGGCTGCGCCGCCCGGTGACGGGCGCGCTGACCGGCACGGCGGCGCTGCCTGACGCGCCCGCCCGCGGGCCGGCCGTGCCCCCGCCCGCCCGTGGGCCGGCAGTCGCTTCGCCTGCTCGCGGGCCGGTTGTGGCCTCGCCTGCTCGTGGGCCGGCAGCCGCTTCGCCTGCTCGCGGGCCGGTTGTGGCCTCGCCTGCTCGTGGGCCGGCAGTCGCCCCGCCCGCTCGCGGGCCGGCGGTGGCCTCGCCTGCTCGTGGGCTGGCCGTGGCCCAGCCGGTCGGCTCAAGCCGGGTCGGCTCGAGCCGGTTCGGTGCGGACGGGTCGGCCTTCAGCGCGTGCGGCACGGCCGCCGGCGCGGGGGCCGGCGGTGTGCTCACCGGCCGGCCGGGCATCGGCATCGGCACCTGGGCGGATCCGGCCGCGGACGGGCTGGCGCTGACCGGGCGCGCCGGCTGTTGCGGGGGCACGGTGGCTGCGCCCGGCGCCGCCTGCTGGCCGGCGCTGGTCACCTGCGCGGAGCCGGAGGCCTGCGGCGCGAACGGCGAGGGCGCGAACGGGGGACCGGCCGGACCGTCGTCCTCGGCCGGGGCGAACGGCGAACGCGCACCGGGCGGCCCGTCGTTGCCGGTGGGCGCGAACGGCGACCGTGGGCTGGGCGCGGCGTCGTCGGCCGGGATGAAGGCGGACCGGGGCGATTCCTCGTTGCCGGCCGGGATGAACGCCGACCTCGGCGATTCGTCGTTGCCACCCGGGATGAACGCCGACCGCGCGTCGTCGCCGGGCTGGGCGAACGACGACAACGCGGACCGCGCGTCGTCACCGGGCTGGGCGAACGACGACGGGGGTGTGCTGTCGCCGGCCGGGGCGAAGGGCGAGCGCGAGCCGGGCAGCGGGCCGCTGCCTACCGGCGCCTGCCCGTTGGCGACGGGTGTGCCGCCGTGCCGGGGCCCGGCGTCGCCGTTGCGGTGCCCGTTGGTCTCCACCGGAGGGAAACCGCCCTGGTTGGTCCACCGGGCACCGTTGCCGCCCAGCAGCGCGTCCGCCGGGCGCCGCGAGCCGAGGGCCACCATCTGGGTGTCGCTGGTCAGCGCCGGGTGTGGCCGGGGTGCGAACGGATTCGGCGACTGTTCGTCGGACTCCTGCTGGTCATCGTGCGGATGGGACTGCTGATCGCTCACCTGCGGGTGCTCCCCGGTCGGGCCGGCGGCGCCGGCTGGCTGGTCGGACGCGTGCGCCGCGGCGCCGGCGGTGGCCTGCGACGCGTCCGGATCCTCATCGGACTGCCGTGGAGCCGGCGCGGGTATCCCGTGCACCGGCCAGAAGCGGGCGAGGCCACGCGACTGCCGGGTGTTCTCGGGCTCGGAGGTCGGCTCCATCGGTTCAAGACTCCCGTTCCAGTGGCGGCGCCATCCGCGGGGCGGGCCGGTCGGACGGCGGGCGCGGCACCTGGTAGGCGCAACGCAGGACGACGGTACCGTCCCCGGCCGTCCGGTCACACCCCCGGTGCGGGTCCGTGACCGGATCGTGGGCTACCGGTACGGCCTCGCGGACACTGTCACCCGGTGCGGGAGAATATGACACTGTGCCCGCGACTGACCTTGTGAACGGACCTGTCTCCGCGCTGGATCCGGCGATCGCCGCCCGCCTGCGCCGCACCTCCGACGGCCTGGTGGCCGCGATCGTCCAGGAGGCCGGCACCGGCGACGTGCTGATGCTCGCCTGGATGGACGACGAGGCGCTGCACCGCACGCTGACCACCGGCCGGGCCACCTACTGGTCGCGCAGCCGCCGGGAGTACTGGGTCAAGGGCGCCACCTCGGGCCACCACCAGTACGTGCGGTCGGTGGCGCTGGACTGCGACGGCGACGCGCTGCTGGTCACGGTCGAGCAGGTCGGCGCGGCCTGCCACACCGGCAACCGCACCTGCTTCTTCGACGACCTGCCGGCGAAGACCACGAAGGGTGAGAGCGCGTGACCACCGGCTCGGTGACCCCGGACGAGGACGGCTTCGTCGCGCAGGCGGCCCGGCGCCGGGTGGTGCCCGTCGTGCGCCGGCTGCTGGCCGACGGCGAGACCCCGATCGGCGTCTACCGCAAACTGGCCGGCGGCCCGGGCACCTTCCTGCTCGAGTCCGCCGAGCAGGGCGCGGGCTCCGCCGCCTGGTCACGCTATTCGTTCATCGGTGTCCGCAGCGCCGCCACCCTGGTCGAGCGCGACGGTGAGGCCGCCTGGCTCGGCAACCCGCCGGCGGGCGTACCCCTGCGGGGTGACCCGGTGGTCGCGCTGCGGGAGACAGTCGCGGCCCTGGCCGCGCCCGAGGAGCCCGGTACGGGCGACGACCTGCCGCCGCTGACCGGGGGCATGGTCGGCTATCTCAGCTACGACCTGGTCCGCCGCTTCGAGCGGTTGCCGGCCACCGCCGCGGACGACGTGCCCCTGCCCGAGCTGGGCATGATGCTCGCCACCGACCTGGTCGTGCTGGATCACTACGACGGCTCGGCCATCCTGGTGGCCAACGCGGTGCTGGACGCGGACGCCGCGGCCCCCGCCGCCCGCGCGGCCTACCACCAGGCGGTCGGCCGGCTCGACGCGATGACCACCGCGCTGTCCCGGCCCACCCCGCCGATGATCTCCACAGTCGAGCGGGTGCCGCCCGGCGACGTGGTCAGCCGCACCGCGCCGGGCGACTACCAGCGCGCGGTCGAGACGGCCAAGGAGGCCATCCGGGCCGGCGAGTGCTTCCAGATCGTCGTCGCGCAGCGCTTCGAGCGGGCCACCGACGCCGACCCGCTGGACGTCTACCGGGTGCTGCGGGCGACGAACCCGAGCCCGTACATGTATCTCCTGCGCTTCGACGACTTCGACATCGTCGGCTCGTCGCCGGAGGCGCACCTCAAGGTCAGCGCCGAGGAGGGCGGCGTGCGCCGGGCGCTGCTGCACCCGATCGCCGGCACCCGCTGGCGCGGCGCCACGCCGGAGCAGGACAACGCGCTCGCCGCGGAGTTGCTCGCCGACCCCAAGGAACGCTCCGAGCACGTCATGCTCGTCGACCTGGGCCGCAACGACCTGGGCCGGGTGTGCCGGGCGGGCACGGTCGAGGTGCCGGACTTCGCCCGCATCGAGCGGTACAGCCACGTCATGCACATCGTCTCCACTGTCGTCGGTGAGTTGCGCGCCGGCAGCACCGCCTTCGACGCGCTGGCCGCGACGTTCCCGGCCGGGACGCTGTCGGGCGCGCCCAAGGTCCGGGCCATGGAGATCATCGAGAGCCTCGAACCGACCCGCCGCGGCCTGTACGGCGGCACGGTCGGCTACTTCGGCTTCGCCGGCGACATGGACATGGCGATCGCGATCCGCACGGCGCTGATGCACAGCGGGAAGGCGTACGTGGGTGCCGGCGCCGGCATCGTGGCCGACTCGGATCCGGCGGCCGAGGAGCAGGAGACCCGCAACAAGGCCGCGGCCGTGCTCGCGGCGATCGCCGCCGCCGAGACACTGCGGGCGGCGCGCTGATGACCCCCGGGCGCCGGCTGGCGTACACGGTGCTGCTCTGCGCCGCGGGCGCCGGCCTGGCCGCCTACGGCATCACCCGGACCTGGTCGGAGGTCGTCACGGCCCGGCCGGGCCTGTCGTCGCTGCGGGACATCCGGACGGGCGCGGATCTCGAGCCCTGGGTGCTCGGCCTGGCGCTGGTCGCGCTGGCCGGGGCGGGGGCGCTGCTGGCGACCCGCGGCTGGGCCCGCCGGCTGCTCGGCGGGCTGCTGGCCCTGGTCGGCCTCGGGGTCGCGGCCGGGGCGATCGCCGGCCGGGCCGGGCTGGCGGTGGGCGCGGCCGGGGCCGGGGCCACCCTGGGGCCGGTGGTCTGCGTCCTGGGCGGGCTGGTGATCGTGCTCGGCGGCCTGGCGGCGGCCCGTTCCGGCCACGAGTGGCCGGCCATGGGCACCCGCTACGAACGCCGGGGTGGCGTGGCGACGGCCCCCGATGCGGATCGGGACGCCGAGGTGGATCAGCGGGTGGACACCAGGGCGGCCTGGGACGCGCTCGACCGCGGCGACGACCCGACCGCGCGCTGACGACCGCGCCGGGCCCGCCGGCCGCTGGGCCTCGCGGCCAGGGCCGCGACCATCACGTCCATGTCGGCGCGGGCCTGGGCGCGGGCCCGGTCGGCGCAGATCGCCGCCCACGCGTTGCCCTGAGCGGTACGCACGTTGTCGTCGCCCACCACCCGGCGCTCGACGCCGGCGACCAGGTCGGCGGCCGCCGCGACGACGGCTCGGGAGACGGTGACGAAACCAACCTCTGCAGTAGCCATGGTCAACCTCACGAGACTCGTGCCGGGGCCGGCATTGCTTACGCCGCCGACCAGTCTGCCCGAATCCGATGATGCCGGAGTCGTATTTCCGACTAGTGACGCCACCGTCACCGCGATGGGGCATCGGCCGATCATCCAGGGGGCCGCAGGTAGACGTTTGCGGCAGGCGAGGAGGATGTGACAGGAGATACAGCGCGCCACCCGGGTGCGCATTATGCCGGAGCCCATCTCGTGAGGCGCGCCATACCCCGGGGGGCTGGACAAGTCGGCGGCCACCTAGCATCGGGCCGAGGACACCCGGAGAGGGGAGTCATTAGGTGACATCCGATCAGGCGGAAGCCGGCAGTGGCGGACCCGCCGAGCGTGGTGCGGGACCGCAGAACGTGCTCGAGGAGATCCTGGCGGGGGTGCGCGAGGACGTCGCGGCCCGCCAGCAGCAACTCTCGCTGGAGCAGGTGCGCGACCTCGCCGCGGCGGCGCCACCGGCGATCGACGCGTACGCGGCCCTGCGCAAACCCGGCGTGGCGGTGATCGCGGAGGTCAAGCGGTCGTCGCCGTCGAAGGGCGCGCTGGCCGACATTCCCGACCCGGCGGAGCTGGCGGGCGAGTATGCGGCGGGCGGCGCGCGGTGCATCAGCGTGCTCACCGAGGGTCGCTGGTTCGGCGGATCACTGGCCGACCTGGCCGCGGTGCGTGCCGCGGTCAGCGTGCCGGTGCTGCGCAAGGACTTCGTGGTCTCCAGTTACCAGGTGCACGAGGCGCGGGCGCACGGCGCCGACCTCGTCCTGCTCATCGTGGCGGCGCTGGAGCAGAACGTGCTCACCGGGCTGCTGGAGCGCATCGAGTCGCTGGGTATGACGGCGCTCGTCGAGGTGCACAACGAGGAGGAGGCCGACCGGGCCCTGGACGCCGGGGCCCAGGTCATCGGCGTCAACGCCCGCGACCTGCGTACCCTCGAGGTGGACCGGTCCGTCTTCGAGCGGATCGCGCCCGGCCTGCCGAACAACGTCGTGAAGATCGCCGAGTCCGGCGTGCGCGGCCCGCACGACCTGATCCGGTACGCGTCGGCCGGCGCGGACGCTGTCCTGGTCGGCGAGGGCCTGGTGACCAAGAAGAGCCCGCGTGACGCGGTCGCCGAGCTGGTCAACGCGGGCAACCACCCCGCGACGCCGCGGCCCGTGCGATGAGCGCTCCGGCTCTGCCGGACCTGGCCGGGCACTTCGGTCGCTACGGCGGCCGGTTCGTGCCCGAGGCCCTGGTCCGGGCGCTCGACGAGCTGGACGCGGCGTACCGGGCGGCGAAGGTCGACCCGGTCTTCCAGGAGCGGTTCACCGGCCTGCTGCGCGACTACGCGGGCGTGCCGTCGCTGCTCTACCGCGCCGAGCGGCTGTCCGCGGCGCTCGGCGCCGAGGTGCTGCTCAAGCGCGAGGACCTGAACCACACCGGCGCGCACAAGGTGCGCAACGTGCTGGGTCAGGCCCTGCTCGCCAAGCAGATGGGCAAGCCGCGGGTCATCGCCGAGACCGGCGCCGGCCAGCACGGCGTCGCCAGCGCCACCGCGGCGGCGCTGCTCGACCTCGAGTGCGTCGTCTACATGGGCGAGATGGACACCGAGCGGCAGGCGCTGAACGTGGCGCGGATGCGCATGCTCGGCGCCACCGTCGTGCCCGTGACCAACGGCTCGCGCACGCTCAAGGACGCCCTCAACGAGGCCCTGCGCGACTGGGTCTCCAGCGTCGACACGACCCACTATCTGCTGGGCACGGCCGCCGGCCCGCACCCGTTCCCGGAGATCGTCCGCGACTTCGTCGGCGGCATCGGCATCGAGGCCCGCGCCCAGTGCCTGGAGAAGCTGGGCCGGCTGCCCGACGCGGTGGCGGCCTGCGTGGGCGGCGGCTCGAACGCGATCGGCATCTTCCACGCCTTCGTGCCCGACGAGGGGGTGCGCCTGTACGGCTTCGAGGCCGGCGGCGACGGCGTGGAGACCGGCCGGCACGCCGCGTCGATCACCGGCGGCTCGTCGGGTGTGCTGCACGGCGCCCGCACCTACGTCCTGCAGGACGAGGACGGCCAGACGATCGAGTCGCACTCCATCTCGGCCGGCCTGGACTACCCGGGCGTCGGCCCGGAGCACGCCTGGCTGCACGACACCGGCCGGGCCCGCTACGAGCCGGTGACCGACGCCGAGGCCATGGCGGCTTTCCAGCTGCTCTGCCGCACCGAGGGCATCATCCCGGCGATCGAGAGCGCGCACGCGCTGGCCGGCGCCGCCCGGATCGTGCCGGCGCTGACCGCGGAGCTGGGCCGGAGGCCGACCATCGTGATCAACCTGTCCGGGCGCGGCGACAAGGACGTGCACACCGCGGGCGCGTACTTCGGCATCCTCGACCAGGTCGAGACCATCGTCCCGGGGGAGAACTCGTGAGCATCGCCGAGACCTTCGGCAAGGCCAAGGCGGAGGGGCGCGCGGTGCTCGTCGGCTGCATGCCGGCCGGCTTCCCGACCGTCGACGAGAGCATCGCCTCGATGGTCGCCATGGCCGAGTCCGGCTGCGACGTCATCGAGGTCGAGCTGCCGTATTCCGACCCGGTCATGGACGGCCCGGTGATCCAGAAGGCCAGCGACATCGCGCTGGCCGGCGGCGTGCGCACCAGGGACACGCTGCGGATCATCGAGGCGGTCGCGAACGCCGGTGCCACCGTCGTGCTGATGACCTACTGGAACCCCGTCGAGCGGTACGGCGTGGACGCGTTCGCCCGCGATCTCGCCGCCGCCGGGGCGACCGGCATGATCACCCCGGACCTGATCCCGGACGAGGCCGCCGAGTGGATCGCCGCCGCCGACCGGTATGCGATCGACCGCACGTTCCTGGTGTCGCCCTCGTCGACCGACGAGCGGCTCGCGATGACCGTCGGCCAGTGCCGGGGCTTCGTCTACGCGACCGCGCTGATGGGCGTCACCGGCGCCCGTACGGCGGTCTCGTCGCAGGCCCCCGAGCTCGTCGCCCGGATCCGCCAGGCCGACCCGGACATGCCCGTCGGCGTCGGCCTGGGCGTCGGCAACGGCGCGCAGGCGGCCGAGGTGGCCGCGTTCGCCGACGGCGTCATCGTCGGCAGCGCATTGATCCGGTGCGTGCTGGACGCGCCCGACCGGGGCACCGGGCTGGACCGGCTGCGCGCGCTGAGCGCGGAGCTGGCCGAAGGTGTCCGGGGCAGCAAACCCTCTTGATGGCGAACGCAGGGATCGGCGGTAGGGTGCGCCCGTGAACTTAGCCGCTATCCCCAGCCCCACGACGTCGGTCTGGCACGTCCTCGGACTGCCGATCCGGGCATACGCACTCTGCATCGTCGCGGGCATCATCGTCGCAGTCCTGGTCATGGAGTACCGGCTGCGCCGCCGCGGTGTCGCACCGTGGGCGTCGCTGGACATGGCCGTGTGGGCCGTGCCCTTCGGCATCGTCGGCGCCCGGATCTACCACGTCATCACGTCTCCGGGCGACTACTTCGGCGCCGGTGGCGACCCGATCCGGATCTTCCAGATCTGGGAGGGCGGCCTCGGCATCTGGGGCTCCGTCCTCGGCGGCGCGCTCGGTGCCTGGTTCGCCGCCCGCCAGCTCGGCCTGCCGCTGAGCGTCTTCGCCGACGCGCTGGCCCCGGCGCTGCCGCTGGCCCAGGCCGTCGGCCGGATCGGCAACTGGTTCAACAACGAGCTGTACGGCAGCGTCACGACCCTGCCGTGGGGCCTGCGGGTGCACGACATGGACCGGGCCAACCCGGGCCACGCGACCGTCATCGACGGCAAGGCCGTGACCCTGCCCGACCTCTACCATCCGGCGTTCCTCTATGAGCTGGTGTGGGACGTCGGCGTCGCGGGCCTGGTCTTCCTGCTGGACCGCCGGTTCAAGTTCGGCCGCGGCCGGGCGTTCGCGATCTACGTGATGGCCTACACCGTGGGCCGCTTCTGGATCGAGATGCTGCGGGTCGACGAGGCCAACCACCTCTTCGGCATCCGCCTCAACGTCTTCACCTCCGTCGTGGTGTTCCTCGGGGCGCTGATCTACTTCCTGCTGGTCAAGGGCCCGCGCGAGTACGTGGTGCCGATCGACGCGCCGGACGCCGCGCCGGAGCCGTCCGCCGAGAGCGACGTCTCGCAGGTCGACGTCGGCGGCGAGCAGGCCGCTGCCAAGCCGCCTTCGGCCTACCAGGTGGTCAGTGAGGAACGCTTCCTCGCGTACGAGCGCACCGGTGTGCTGCCGCCCGCCGAGCCGGGCCCGCCTGCCGAAGCCGACGCCGACGCGGGCTCGCCCGAGACCGGCGCGGTCCCCGCCGCTGTCGGTGCCCCCGCTGCCTCCTCTCCGGCTGCTTCTGCGCCTGCTGCTTCGGCTGCCTCCGCTCCGGCTGCCTCGGCTGCGGCTGCGGCTGAGCCGGCTGCGCCTGCTAAGCCTGAGTCGGCTGCTCCGGCTGCCTCCGCTGCGGCTGCGGCTGAGCCGGCTGCGCCTGCTAAGGCGGCTGAGCCAGTTGCTCCGGCTGCGCCTGCTAAGCCTGAACCGGCTGCTCCGGCTGGCGCTGCTGGTGTCACTGCGGGTGAGGCGCCTGTCGCGGGCAGCACCGACAAGTCCGGCCCACCGGCCGCCGAGCCTGCGGAGACCGACGACAAGTCGTCTGCTTCCGCGTCCGCCGACGAACACTGACGGCCCGGCCCCGGCGGTAGGTGGCGGCGTGCGCACGGCCGTAGTCGTGGGGGCGGGCATGGCGGGGCTGGCCGCCGCCGGCGCGCTGGCCCGCGACGGCTGGCAGGTGACCCTGCTGGAGTCCGGCGAGCGGATCGCCGCGTCCCCGACCGCCCTGGTGCTCTGGCCCAACGGCCGGCGCGCCTTGGACGCCCTGGACCCCGACGGCGGCTGGTCGGCGATCGTGTCGCCGCTGCCGGACGGTGGCGTGCGCCGCCCGGACGGCCAGTGGCTCGTCGCGCCCCGGGCGCGGCCGGGTGCCGGTCCGGCCCCGGCGGTCGTGCACTTGGTGGACCTCTACGACGCGCTGGTGGCCGGGCTCGGTGACCGGGTGGACATCCGTACCGGGGTGGCCGTCACCGGCGTGCGCACCGGGCGCGCCCAGCGGCCGTCGGTGACCGACGGCCGCACCCGCTACGAGGCCGACCTGCTGGTCGCGGCCGACGGCATCGACAGCCCGGTACGCCGCGCCCTGGCACCGGACGCCACCGCCGTCGGCTCGGGTTTCGCCGCCTGGCAGGCGGTCATCCCCGGCTACCGGGTGCCGGACCTGCCCCCGGACCAGGCGACCGGCGGCGAGACCCTCGGCGCCGGCTACCGCTTCGTCTCCATTCCGCTCGGTGGCCGCGCGGCCGGCCGGGGCGGCGTCTACTGGGTGGCCACGGCGGCCGGAGCCCCGCGGCCGGAACCGCCCGCGACCCAGCTCGCGCTGCTGCGGCGCTGGTTCGCCAACTGGCACGCGCCGGTCGGTGCGCTGCTCGCCGCGACCCTCCCCGAGGACCTGGTCCCGCAGGAGGTCCGCGAGTTGCGGCCGCTGCCGCGCGCCTACGGCTTCCGGTCCGGACCGGGCGGCGTGGTGCTGCTCGGCGACGCCGCCCACGCGATGCCGCACCACCTGGGGCAGGGCGCGTGCCTGGCGTTCGAGGACGCGGCCACGCTGCGGGCGCTGGTCGCCGACGCGGAGCCGGGCCCGGCACTGGGCGCGGCGGTGGAGGAATACGACCGGGCGCGGCGACCCCGCACCGCCAGCGTGGTCCGGCAGACCCGGCGGATGTCGGCGGTGGTGCAGGCGCGCGGGCGGCTCGCGCTGCGGGCCCGCAACGCGGCGCTCGGCTCCCTGCGGCCTCGGATCCTGGGCCACGCACACGGACAGACCGCCGACTGGCATCCCCCGGACTGACCGCTGAGGGCCGCGGCCTAGCGGCGAAGTGCGCTACGTCCGGGCGTAGCCGTCAACGGTCGCGCCAGGAGAGGGGCGACGAGATGACGGCCGCCTCCGCGATCCGCCGGCCGGTCTCCGTCCTGAGATCCTTACGGGCCGAGTCGATCCAGCCGTCAACCCGGTTGACGCCGATATCGCGGTATTCGACAGCTTGCAGGAGCATCTCCAGCTTGTCGGCATCCTTGGCGCACAGCGCTTCCGGAGTCTGACGCGACTCGTACTCGTCGACGGCGCCGCGGATCAGCTCACGGGAGCGCCCGGGCAGACGTGCGGTTTGATCGGCGGTGATCTGGCGCGGCTCAGGCTTGTTCAGATAGGCGGTAGCGGTGTGCGGCAAGTCGCCGGTACGGGTTTCCTGACTGTCGTGCCACAACGCCAGGAACGCGGCGCGGGCCGGGTCCGCTCCTTCCTCCGCTGCGATGAGCGCGGCCAGTTGGGCGGCCCGCATCGTGTGCTCGGCGACGGACTCGGGGTCGCGCACGCCCGCGTGCCACCAGCCGGAGCGTCGAATGCGCTTCAACAACCCGAGCTCGTACCCGAAGGCGGCAAGTGCTTCGGCCTCCTGAGACACGGTTTTCCTCTCTAACGGTCGGCGATTCGTATTGCGAACTGGAGTCCTGCGAGCTGGTGACGTTCGAGACGACTCAGGTCGGTGGCGGCAGCGAGCCTGTCGAGCATGTCGGCGAACGAGGTGCGAGTGGCGGGACAGCCGTTCAGCAGCGACGGCCGGGAAGCGACGAGCGAGTGGAGGGTGCAGAGGTTCAGCGGTAACTGCGACGACGAGGGATCGAGGCGCTCCATCATGTGCTGCAACAACCGAGTGCCCGTCCATGAGCGCGTATCGGCCCTCAGCATGAACCCATCGCTGGTCTGGTCGTCGCTCAGCTCGCCGATCCAATATGCCCAGTAGTTGAGGTTCGCCACTTCTCCGGACCGGTCCGTCATGTGATCTACGAAGTCGTAGAGGTGGCTGCTGTCGCCGGCAACGGCCAGCGCGACCGAGGCGGAGCGAGCCTCCAACAGCCCCGCGATGTCGTCGCCTGCCGGTCTGCGGCGCCCGGCACGCTTCCACTCAGTGCGAAGCCAGTCAACCGCGTCGGGCCGCCCGTCGAAGCCGAGGAGATATACCGCCTGGCGGCGTAGCAACGATGTCTCACTGACGCGCTGGGTGCGCTCCGCGACCGCCAGCAAGTGATCAAGGAAGCGGGTGCGTTCTTCGGCGCTGAGGGTGGGCTGTGTCGGGGTGGGACCGCGTCGAGGCACTCGAGATGCGAGCTCGTGAAGGTGTCGTGGCGTCTTGCCGAGGATGGGCCACAAGATCAGATTGGTGATCGTCCAACGATGAACGCTCGCGGCAAGCGGGTGATTGTCCGGGCTCACCGAGATCCGACCACCGGCGGCGATGCCGGTAGTCAAGACTTGATCGGCTTCGACCGCCTCACGGAGGTGGCGTCCGGTAAGCGCGGGGGCACCCAGTCGAGACAGCCGACCGCATAAGCGGAGGAAGCCGCCCGCGCTGACTGCTGAGAGTGGCCGCCGACCCGACTCCCAGCCCTGAACGGTGGTGACGTCGACGCCAACCGCCTCGGCGAATTTCTCCTGCGTCAATGCCGTCGAATGCCGGGCGAGCTTGAGGACAAAGCCAGACACGACACCGAACAGGGAGATTGAGCCCTTGCGACTGCTCCGCGATGGTGATCAAGGAGAGTCGTCGTGCGTCATAGGCCCGTGCGGGTGTGGTTCTGGCCCTGGAGGAAGCGGTGCAGCTGCGGCTGCGACTGGTTTCCCTGCCCGGATTCGATCACTATGGCCCGGCCCGGGCCGGACTGGAACGTGACCACCGCCGCCTACCCGGTAGCCCGGACCGCACCTCGCGACGGGCGGCCGCTGATGACTCCTGGTCAGGAATGGCGCTCGCGGAGGATGGCACGGTGACCGCAACGGCGGGGAAGGAGCACACTGCCGATCGACCGTCGTGGGACTGCCGGGCTTGTGATAAGCCGTGGCCCTGCGACCCCGCCCGCGAGGCGCTGGCAACAGAGATGGACCGGGTAGCGCTGGCCATCTTCATGTGGCTCAACTTCGAGGAGGCTGCTGATCACCTGACGAACTCGCCGGCCGGTGAGCTGTTCGAGCGGTTCATCGCCTGGACGCACGCGCCCTGAGCGCAGACCGGGTGGGCTATACCGCTAAGGCGGCCGGTTCGGCGATGCAGGCGGTGCCGATGCGGCGGAAGCCGACCTTGGAGTAGAGCCGCGCCACGTCGTCGTCGCCCGCGGACAGGAACACCACGTCGCTGCCGTTCATCAGGGTGCGCCTCGCCAGGCTCGCGGTGAGCTGGGACGCGTAGCCGCGGCGCCGGGCCGACGGCAGCGTCGCCACCCCGGCGACCTCGCCGATCATGTCCACCCGCTGGACCGAGCCGCAGGCCAGGATCCCGTCGGTGGGTGACTCGACCACGGCGCTGAGGAACCGGCCGGACGCGTGCCGGCGGGTCAGCTCGGCGACCGCCTCGTCGCTCAGCGGCGGCACCGCGTCGCGTTGCGCCGGGCCGGCGACCTCGACCACCAGCGAGCCGCTCTGCACCGTGGTCGCGTTGGCGGGGGCGCCGAAGCCCAGCCGGCCTACCGCGCGGCTGATGCTGATGTCGGCGCCGAAGGTGGGCGAGGCCGGCTCGAGGAAGCGGATGGTGGCGCCGGGCAGCGGCAGGTCCGGCACCAGGGCGGCGTTTTCCAGCACCATCAGCGGCGCGAGCAGCACCTCCAGCCCGGCGGAGCGGGCCACGGCCAGCAGGTCGGGGGTCGTGTCGTGCACCCACTCGAAGGCCTCGGGCACGCCGAGCTCTCGTTGCCGCTTCCGGACGGCGGTAACATCGGCGGCGGACGGGGCGCCGGCACCGCCCAGGCGGGGTCGGGCATAGTAGGGCCAGCCCGCGCCATCGTTGACGAAGAGCACGAAACCACCGATCTCCTCCGCGACGGCGGCGTCGCGGGGCACGGCATCGTAGAAACGTTCCAGCCGGGTGAAGACGTCGGTATCCTCTATCGCCACCGCGCGAGACTACCCGTTGGTTCTGAGCCAGTTCTCGCCCGGCGGGGACATATCGCCCCCACAAGCAGCTCCGTGACAATTCCGGTGGTGCAAAAGTGTGATCCATCCGCACCTGGCGGAGATCGGTGCCGACTAACGTAGACTCTAGAGACTTTGCAGGGCCGACGTCGTCCCGACCTTGAACGGAAACACCAGTGACGATCGGAGGCCCGGTGGCTCTTCCGCACCCCCGAAGCGACAACCATGACTCTCGTGGTTTGTACGATCCGGCGCAGGAGCACGACGCGTGTGGCGTGGCCTTCGTGGCCGATCTGCACGGCCGGCGCTCCCATGAGGTGGTCGCCAAGGGACTCTCGGCGCTGATCCGGCTCGACCATCGTGGTGCCCGCGGCGCGGAGCAAAACACCGGTGACGGCGCCGGCATCATGATTCAGATCCCGGACGCGTTCCTGCGCGCCGCGGTCGAGTTCGACCTGCCGCCCGCCGGCTCGTATGCGACCGGCCTGGTCTTCCTGCCCAACGACCCGGACGAGGCAGCCCGCTCGGTGGCGGTGTTCGAGAAGTACGCCCTGGTCGAGGGCGGCGACATCCTGGGCTGGCGGGACGTGCCGGTGGACCCGTCCGGGCTGGGCGAGACCGCCGCGGCGGCCCGCCCGCAGATCCGTCAGGTCTTCCTCGCCGCGCACCGGCTCACCGGCGGAAAGTCCGGGCCGGCCGGCGCGCCACTGTCCGGCCTCGAGCTGGAGCGGGTCGCGTTCTGCATCCGCAAGCAGGCCGAACGGGAGAGCTCGCAGCGCGGCGTCGCGGCATACTTCCCGTCGCTGTCGGCGCGCACCATCACGTACAAGGGCATGCTGACCCCTGACCAGCTGCCCGCGTTCTTCCCGGACCTCGGCGACGCCCGGGTGGAGAGCGCGATCGCGCTCGTGCACTCCCGGTTCTCCACCAACACGTTCCCGTCGTGGCCGCTCGCCCACCCGTACAGGTTCATCGCGCACAACGGCGAGATCAACACCATCCGCGGCAACAAGAACTGGATGGCCGCCCGGGAGGCGCTGATCGCCTCGCCGACCGTGCCCGGCAACATCAAGCGGCTGTTCCCGATCTGCACGCCCGAGGCGTCCGACTCGGCGAATTTCGACGCCGTGCTGGAGTTGCTGCACCTGTCCGGGCGCAGCCTGCCGCACGCCGTGCTGATGATGATCCCGGAGGCCTGGGAGAACGACCTGGCCATGGATCCGGCCCGGCGCGCCTTCTACCGCTTCCACGCCAGCCTGATGGAGCCGTGGGACGGCCCGGCCAGCGTGGCGTTCACCGACGGCAGCATCATCGGCGCCGTGCTCGACCGCAACGGCCTGCGCCCCGGCCGCTGGTGGCACACCAGCGACGGCCTGGTCGTGCTGGGCAGCGAGGCGGGCGTGCTCGACCTCGACCCGGCCACGGTCGTCGCGAAGGGCCGGCTGCAGCCGGGCCGGATGTTCCTGGTCGACACCGAGGCCGGCCGGATCGTGCACGACGACGAGATCAAGGCCGGGCTGGCCGCCGCGCAGCCGTACGACGAGTGGCTGCACGCCGGGCTGATCGACCTGCAGGATCTGCCCGCCCGCGAGCACGTCATCTACACCCACGACTCGGTCATGCGCCGCCAGCAGGTCTTCGGCTACTCCGAGGAGGAGCTGAAGATCCTGGTCGCGCCGATGGCCCGGACCGGCGCGGAGCCGCTCGGCTCGATGGGCACCGACACGCCGATCTCGCCGCTGTCGACCCGCCCGCGGCTGCTGTTCGACTACTTCCACCAGCTCTTCGCCCAGGTCACCAACCCGCCGCTGGACGCCATCCGCGAGGAGCTGGTGACCAGCCTGTCGATGACCATCGGGCCGGAGGGCAACCTGCTCGACCCGGGGCCGGCGAGCTGCCGGCAGATCGTGCTGCCGTACCCGATCCTCGACAACGACGACCTGGCCAAGCTGCTCTCCATCGACGAGGACGGCGACCTGCCGGGCTTCAAGGCGGTCCGGGTCTCGGGCCTGTATCCGCTGCGCGACGGCGCCGCCGGCATCAAGGCGCGGCTGACCCAGATCTGCCGGCACGTGTCGGAGGCGATCGAGGACGGCGTGCGCATCCTCGTGCTGTCCGACCGCGACTCCAACGCCGACCTCGCGCCGATCCCGTCGCTGCTGCTCACCGCCGCGGTGCACCAGCATCTGGTGCGCGAGCAGACCCGCACGCAGGTGGCGCTCGTCGTGGAGAGCGGCGACTGCCGGGAGGTGCACCACGCGGCCGTGCTGATCGGGTACGGCGCCGCGGCGGTCAACCCGTACCTGGCGTTCGAGACCGTCGACGACCTCATCGCCACCGGCCCGCTGGCGGGCATGGAGTCGAAGAAGGCGGTCAGCAACTACGTCAAGGCGCTCGGCAAGGGCGTCCTGAAGATCATGTCCAAGATGGGCATCTCCACTGTGTCCTCCTACTGCGGTGCGCAGGTGTTCGAGGCGGTCGGTCTCGACAACAAGCTGCTGCAGCGCTACTTCGCCGGCACCTCCGGGCGCATCGGCGGTTCCGGCCTGGCCGAGATCCACGCGGAGGTCGCGGCGCGGCACGCGAAGGCGTACCCGAGGAACCCGGCCGAGCGCAGCCACCGCCGCCTCGAGGTCGGCGGCGAATACCAGTGGCGCCGCGAGGGCGAGGTCCACCTGTTCAACCCGGAGACCGTCTTCCTGCTGCAGCACGCCACCCGCAGCAAGCAGTACGACGTCTTCAAGCAGTACACGGAGAAGGTCGACGGCCTGGCCGCGGCGGCGGGCTCGCTGCGCGGGCTGTTCCGGTTCCGGGACCGCGAGCCGGTGCCGCTGGCGGAGGTCGAGCCCGCCAGCGAGATCGTCAAGCGGTTCGCCACCGGCGCCATGTCGTACGGCTCCATCTCGGCGGAGTCGCACGAGACCCTCGCCATCGCGATGAACCGCCTCGGCGGCAAGTCCAACACCGGCGAGGGCGGCGAGGACGTCGAGCGCCTGTACGACTCGCAGCGCCGCTCGGCGGTCAAGCAGATCGCCTCCGGCCGCTTCGGCGTGACCAGCGAGTATCTGGTGAACGCCGACGACCTGCAGATCAAGATGGCGCAGGGTGCGAAGCCGGGCGAGGGCGGCCAGCTGCCCGGCAACAAGGTGTGGCCGTGGATCGCCAAGACCCGGCACGCCACCCCGGGCGTCGGGCTGATCTCGCCCCCGCCGCACCACGACATCTACTCCATCGAGGACCTGGCGCAGCTCGTCCACGACCTCAAGAACGTCAACCCGGCTGCCCGCGTACACGTGAAGCTCGTCTCCGAAATCGGAGTCGGCACCGTCGCCGCGGGCGTGGCCAAGCTCAAGGCCGACGTCATCCTGATCTCCGGCCACGACGGCGGCACCGGCGCGTCGCCGCTGAACTCCCTCAAGCACGCCGGCTCCCCGTGGGAGCTCGGCCTGGCCGAGGCCCAGCAGACGCTGCTGCTCAACAAGCTGCGCGACCGGGTCACCGTGCAGGTCGACGGCCAGCTCAAGACCGGCCGGGACGTCATCATCGCGGCGCTGCTCGGCGCCGAGGAGTTCGGTTTCGCGACCGCGCCGCTGATCGTCTCGGGCTGCATCATGATGCGGGTCTGCCACCTGGACACCTGCCCGGTCGGCATCGCCACCCAGAACCCGGTGCTGCGCGAGCGGTTCACCGGCAAGCCCGAGTTCGTGGAGAACTTCTTCATGTTCCTCGCCGAGGAGGTCCGCGGCTACCTGGCCGAGCTGGGCTTCCGCACCATCGACGAGGCGATCGGGCACGCCGAGATCCTCGACGTGGTCCCGGCCGTGTCGCACTGGAAGGCCAAGGGCCTGGACCTGGCGCCGGTGCTGTTCGTGCCGGAGCTGCCCGAGGGCGCCGCCCGCCGCGGCATTGTCGCCCAGGACCACGGGCTGGAGAAGGCGCTGGACAACCAGCTCATCGCGCTCGCCGCCCCGGCGCTGGAGGAGGGCACCGAGGTCCGCGCCGAGGTGACCGTGCGCAACGACCACCGCAGCGTCGGCGCGATGCTCGGCGGCGAGGTCACCCGCCGCTACGGCGGTAACGGCCTGCCCGACGACACCATCTCGTTCACCCTGCGCGGTACCGGCGGCCAGTCGTTCGGCGCGTTCCTGCCGCGCGGCGTGACCCTGCGGCTGATCGGCGACACCAACGACTACGTCGCGAAGGGCCTCTCCGGCGGCCGGGTGATCGTGCGCCCGGACGAGACCGCGCCGTTCGTCGCGGAGGAGAACATCATCGCGGGCAACACCATCCTGTACGGCGCCACCGGCGGCGAGGTGTTCCTGCGTGGCCGCGCGGGTGAGCGCTTCGCGGTCCGCAACTCCGGTGCCGCGGCGGTCGTCGAGGGTGTCGGCGACCACGGCTGCGAGTACATGACCGGCGGCACCGTGGTGGTGCTCGGCACCGTCGGGCGCAACTTCGCCGCCGGCATGAGCGGCGGCACCGCGTTCGTGCACCGCCTGGACGCCGCCCGGATCAACCCCGAGCTGGTCGACCTGACCCCGCTCAACGCCGAGGAGCAGGAGCAACTGCTCACCCTGGTGCGCAAGCACCTCACCGAGACGGGCTCCGCCGTGGCGGAACGCCTGCTCGCCGACTGGCCGACCGCGGTGACCGAGTTCACCGCGGTGGTGCCGCGCGACTACAAGCGCGTGATGGAACTGATCAAGACCGCCGAAGCCGCCGGTCGGAACATCGACGAGGCGGTTATGGGGGTTACCCGTGCCTGATCCCAACGGTTTCCTGCGGTACGAGCGGCAGCTGCCGAAGCGCCGCCCGGTGCCGGTGCGCATCCGCGACTGGCACGAGGTCTATCCGGCCGCGGGCGAGGAGCTCATCCGCGACCAGGCGACCCGGTGCATGGACTGCGGCATCCCGTTCTGTCACGAGGGCTGCCCGTTGGGCAACCGGATTCCGGACTGGAACGACCTGGTCCGCACCGGCGCCTGGGACGCGGCGGCGGAGAGCCTGCACGCGACGAACAACTTCCCGGAGTTCACCGGCCGGCTCTGCCCGGCGCCCTGCGAGGCCGCCTGCGTGCTGGGCATCTCCGACGACCCGGTGACCATCAAGCAGGTCGAGGTGGAGATCGCCAACCACGCGTTCGCCACCGGCCTGCGGCCCCAGCCGCCGGCCACCCAGTCCGGCCGCAGCGTCGCCGTCGTCGGCTCCGGCCCCGCCGGGCTGGCCGCCGCGCAGCAGCTGGCCCGGGCCGGGCACGCCGTCACGGTCTACGAGCGCGACGACAAGATCGGCGGCCTGCTCCGGTACGGCATCCCCGACTTCAAGCTGGAGAAGGCCCGGATCGACGAGCGCCTGGTCCAGATGGCCGCCGAGGGCGTGGTATTCGAGACCGGCGTCAACGTCGGCGTCGACGTCACCGCCGACGACCTGCGGGAACGCTTCGACGCGGTGCTGCTCACCTGCGGTGCCCTGGCCGGGCGGGACGCTACCGACACACCCGGGCGGCACCTGAACGGCGTGCACCTGGCCATGGAACACCTGGTCCCGGCCAACCGGGTGGTGTCCGGCCTGCAGGAGAGCACGCCGATCGACGCCGCGGGCAAGCACGTGATGATCATCGGTGGCGGCGACACCGGCGCGGACTGCCTCGGCGTCGCACACCGGCAGGGCGCGGCGGGCGTGATCCAGCTCGACCAGTATCCGCTGCCCCCCGAGGAGCGGGTCGGCGAGCTGCACCCGTGGCCGACCTGGCCGGTCATCCTGCGCAACTACCCGGCCCACGAGGAGGGCGGCAAGCGCGTCTTCGGCGTCGCGGTCCAGGAATTCGTGGACGACGGTACGGGCAGCGTCACGGCCGTGCGCGTCGCCGACGTGGTCGTGGAGCGTGTGAACGGGCGCCGTACCGTGACCGTCCAGGAGGGCTCGGAGCGCGACCTGCCCGCCGAGCTGGTGCTGCTGGCGATCGGCTTCGACGGCACCGAGCCGCAGCCCCTGCTGGAGCAGTTCGGGGTGACCCGCAACGGTCGCGGGTCGATCGACGCCGGCGACGACTGGCAGACCGGCGTGAAAGGCGTGTTCGTCGCGGGTGACATGCACCGCGGCGCCTCGCTGATCGTCTGGGCGATCGCCGAGGGCCGGGCGGCCGCCGCCGCGATCCACACCTACCTGGGTGGCTTCGGCGAGCTGCCGGCGCCGGTACGCCCGTCGTCGCAGCCGCTGGCCGCGGCACACTGAGTTCGATTTCGTGAGCATCGGGGCGGGCCTTCGGGTCCGCCCCGGCGCTGTTTGCGGCTAGGCCGCCTCGCGCAGGCCGTGCCCCACGCCCGACTGCGCCGCCAGGTGCAGCAGCCGCTGCCGGGCCGCCGCGCTCTCCAGCGCCTGTTCCCGTTCGGCGCGGTCCAGCACCCGCCGCCGCTTCGTGGCCGACCACCAGAGCCCGCCCGTGCACTCCCGGAACGCCATCGTGACACCTCCATGACCGCCGCCAAAACAACTGGCTGCTGTCAACACGTGACAACGCGTGCATGGGTTCACATCGTCTGGCACGGGTTGAGCCCCGCGGCCTACCCCGTCTGCCCGCAGCGCTGGGCGCTCAGCGATAAGCTGACGATGATCGCGGTCGCTGAAGCCCGCCGACGCCGACCGGAACCTCGCGGGGCGTCGCCCACTTGCAGTTCATCACCATGACGGGGGTCGGCCGCCGGGCCGATCCGAAAGAGAGACTAGCCTGATGGCTGTGACACGCCGCGCAAAGATCGTCTGCACCATGGGTCCCGCCACCGCCTCCCCCGAGCGCATGCTCGGACTGGTCGAGGCCGGCATGGACGTCGCCCGGCTGAATTTCAGCCACGGCAGCCACGAGGACCACCGCCAGATCTACGACATGGTCCGCAACGCCGCCCGGGAAACCGGCCGCGCCGTCGCCGTCCTCGCCGACCTGCAGGGCCCCAAGATCCGGCTCGGCCGGTTCGCCAACGGCCCGCACCTGTGGAGCACCGGCGATGTCGTCACCATCACCAGCGACGACATCCTGGGCACCCCCGACCGGGTCAGCTGCACCTACGCCAAGCTGCCCCAGGAGGTCAAGGTCGGCGACCGGCTCCTGATCGACGACGGCAAAGTTGCGGTCGAGGTCAGCGCGGTCGAGGGCAACGACATCCGCTGCCTGGTCATCGAGGGCGGCCCGGTCAGCAACAACAAGGGCGTCTCGCTGCCCAACGTCGCCGTCAGCGTGCCCGCGATGAGCGACAAGGACGAGGAGGACCTGCGTTTCGCGCTCGGCCTCGGCGTCGACCTGATCGCCCTGTCGTTCGTCCGCTCGCCCGACGACATCAAGCTCGTCCACCAGATCATGGCCGAGGAGGGCACCACCCTCCCCGTCATCGCCAAGGTGGAAAAGCCGGAAGCCGTCGTCCACCTGGAAGCGATCGTGCTGGCCTTCGACGGCGTCATGGTCGCCCGCGGCGACCTCGGCGTCGAGCTGCCCCTCGACCAGGTCCCCCTGGTGCAGAAGCGGGCGGTGCAGCTCTGCCGCGAGAACGCCAAGCCGGTCATCGTCGCCACCCAGATGCTCGACTCGATGATCGAGAATTCCCGCCCGACCCGCGCCGAGGCCTCCGACGTCGCCAACGCCGTCCTCGACGGCGCCGACGCGGTGATGCTCTCCGGCGAGACCTCGGTCGGCAAATACCCGGTCCTCACCGTCAGCACGATGGCGAAGATCGTCACCACCACCGAGAGCGGCGACTTCGGCGTCCCGGTCCTGCAGCACGACCCGCGCACCCACCGCGGCGCGCTGACCGTCGCCGCCAGCCGCATCGCCCGCAACATCGGCGCCAAGGCCCTGGTCGCGTTCTCCCAGACCGGCGACACCGTCCGCCGCCTCTCCCGGCTGCACTGCGAGCTCCCGCTGCTCGCGTTCACCCCGGTCCCCGAGGTCCGCGACCAGCTCGCCCTCTCCTGGGGCGTCGAGACGTTCCTGACGGACTTCGTCCAGCACACCGACGACATGTTCCGCCAGGTCGACCAGGCCATGCTCGGCCTCGGCCTCGCCAAGCCCGGCGAATACGTCGTGGTCGTGGCCGGCAGCCCGCCGAACGCGCCCGGCTCCACCAACACCCTGCGTGTGCACCAGCTCGGCTCGCTCGTCGACCCGGCCACGGTGACCGTGGCCAAGTGAGCGCACCGCTGACGGGACAGGCCGCCGTCGACCAGCTGCTCGAGGTCCTCGACCTCAAGCAGGTCGACGCGGCCACGTTCCGGGGTGAGAGCCCCCAGGTCGGCGCCCAGCGGGTCTTCGGCGGCCAGGTCGCCGGCCAGGCCCTGGTGGCGGCCGGCCGCACCGTCGACCCGCAACGCCACGTGCACTCCCTGCACGGCTACTTCGTGCGGCCGGGCGACCCGACGGTCCCGATCGACTTCACCGTCGAGAAGATCCGCGACGGCCGCTCCTTCTCGGTCCGCCGCTCCACGGCACAGCAGCACGGCCGGACGATCTTCTTCATGTCGGCGTCCTTCCAGGTCACCGAGCAGGGCCTCGACCACCACACACCCCCACCGCAGGGCGTGCCGGGCCCGGACGAGACCCGCACCATGCTCGACTGGCTGGCCCAGTACCCGGACCGCGCGGCCGCGTTCAAATCGGCACCGCAGGCGATCGACGTCCGGTACGTGGCCACCCCCGGCTGGGTCCCACCGGGCGACCGCGACGCCGCCGATGAGCAACGCGTCTGGATGCGCATCAACGGCAAGCTCCCGGACGACCCGCTGATCCACGCCTGCGCCCTGGCCTACGCCTCGGACCTGTCCCTGCTCGACTCGGTCCTGTCGATGCACGGCGAGGTCTGGGGGCCCGGCGGGGTGATCGGCGCCAGCCTGGACCACGCGCTGTGGCTGCACCGCCCGTTCCGCGCCGACGAATGGTTCCTCTACGACTGCACGAGCCCGTCGGCGAGCGGCAGCAGGGGACTGGCTAGCGGGCGCATGTTCACCGAAGACGGCCGGCACATCGCCAGCGCGGTCCAGGAAGGCCTGCTCCGCCGCGTCGGCGCCTGACACGCCGCCGGCAGCCCGTTTCGCGCGGGCCCGGCCCGGCCGAGCACATGAAAGGGCCCCGCCGGTGCGGGACCCCGGCCCGGCGACTGGCCGTTCAGCGGGTCCCGCCACCAGCGGGGCAGGGGAAAGCCTTCAGTCCACCGGCCGGCCGCGCGTGATGATCGACGTGTCGTCCATGCCTGGCATGGCAGCCTCGGCCGCCGTTGCCTCCTCCGCCTCCGGCGGCTCCGCGCCCTCGGCCGTATCCGGCACCTCGACGTACTCCTCCGCCGCGGCCCGCGCGGCCGCGCCCGGCACCGCCGCGCCCGTCACCCCGGCCAGCGCCAACATCGCGTCGAGATCGGCGGTCGTCCGCAACACCTCCTCATGGAAGCTGCCGGCCGGCCCGCCCTGCGGCAGCTGCGCCTGCGCCCGTACCGGCGGAGAAGCCGGCGCCGAAAGATCCGACAGCGCCGTCGCCGTCGCCCGCGGCCCCGCCCGGTGCCGCGGCCCCGATCCCCGCTGCGATCCGGACTCGAAATCGGTCAGCCCGGCCGAATACCCGGCCACGCCGACGGCCCGCTCCGGCGTCAGCTCCAGCAACTGCCCCGCCCGCGCGGCCACCGAGGCCTCCCGCAACCGCAGCGCGGCGACCAGATCGGCGACCCCCCGGGTCAGCGCCGCCCCGCCGAGCACCACGACCACCAGCTCCGGCGTCCGCACGAACGAACTGGCCGAGAAGAATCCCAGCCCGGTCTCCACCACGCCGACCACCAGGAGCAGGCCCCAGATCCGGTCCAACTCCCGCGTCAGCATCGAGATGGCGATGTCGGCGGCACCCCGCACCAGCAGATACCAGCCGATCAGCGCGGCCGGCGTGGCCCACGAACTGCCGCCGTCCCGCAGCATGACCACGCCGGTGGCGGCAAACAGCACGGTCATGCCGGCGTTCAGCCACCAGGTCCGGGTGCCGGCCAGCGCCCGCACGGCCTCGGTCACGGCCCCGAACAGGATGACCGGCCCGGCCACGTTCACAAGGTTGGCGGGCTCCAGCCGCAGCACGCTCCAGGCGATCGCCAGCCACGCCACACCCGCGAACAGAAGAAACCCCCACATCCCGTCGCGGACGACGGTCAGGGGCGACGAGCCGGACCACAACATGGAGCCTCCTGGCAGTGCTGGTACTGCCATGACAACACCAGTGAGACCGGCAAACCGGTCTTTCCCGGAAAAACCCAAAGGTGGTCGCTGCCCGCAACCGCGCTCACCCTGAGCGTGCACGGGCATCCGGACGCGGCCGGGTCAGTATTTGGCTCCCACATGTCGGTCGAGTTTCGCGACATCGCCACGCCGGGCGACGGACAGCATGTTGCGCCGGCACATCCGCCAGCTCAGGCCGAGCTCATCCAATGCGTCCTGACAAAGCCCCATGATGTCCGCTGACTCATTGACGAACAGATACCGCGGATAGGTGTATGCCCGCCCGGCGCTGACGATTCTGTTATCGGTCCGGCAGCCGTCGGAATGGAACAGCCCGCGCAGAAATCTGCCCGGGAAAGCGTCGACCACCCGCTGCTGCCAAGGCTCGAGCCGAATCACGCGTTCGTGTTTCTTTCCCGGTCCGTGCTGCGGCAGCAGGCACGGCCAGTGCATCCAGGACGAGCGCACGTCGTCGCGGCCCTCGCGGCGCTGGTGCCCGACCACCCGGGCGCCGCACGCCAGCATCGCCGCGCCGGCTTCCGCGATCACTCCCGGATAACGCAGGTCGCACGCCACCTTCAGCAGCGGCACCCGGCCGGTCGTCAGCAGATGTCCGTCGCCGAGGTATATCCCCAGGAGATAGGCATAATCCGAGGGATGGTCGACAGCGCGCGGAGGCCTCGTGCAGAACGGACAACGCCGGTCCGGTGGAGAATTGATCTTGGATCGCGAACTGTAGAGCCAGCAGGCCACCGTGTTGCGGGACAATCCCAACGTCCGGTAGATCTCCGTGAACGGCACGCCCGCGGATTTCATGGAGATTGCGCGCTCGCGGAGGTGCGGCGGATGCATGTCTTCATCATCGACCGGTGGTACGACAATTTGTGTCCTCGGTGGGATTCGAACCCACACTGTGTGGTGTTTGAGACCACTCTCTCTGCCGTTGGAGTACGAGGACGGGATGACCAAGTGGTCACGCCAAGCTGAGCAGTAGACAGAGTACCCACTACGCTGAGGGTGGTGGCACCCAGATACCCGGGTGTCGCGACTTCGGGAGCGTTGGGGGTAGGGGTTCGTGGCCGACACGCAGGCGGGTGCCGAGCGCAGGCGGGTGCTGATCGCCGAGGACGAGGCGCTCATCCGGCTGGACCTGGCCGAGATGCTCGTGGAGGAGGGCTACGACGTCGTCGGCGAGGCCGGTGACGGCGAGACCGCCGTACGACTTGCCGAGGATCTGACGCCGGACCTGGTCATCCTCGATATCAAGATGCCGATCATGGATGGCCTGGCGGCCGCGGAGCGGATCGCCGCCAAGCGGATCGCGCCGGTCGTGATCCTGACCGCGTTCAGCCAGCGCGACCTGGTCGAGCGCGCCCGCGCCGCCGGCGCGATGGCATACCTGGTGAAGCCGTTCCAGAAGTCGGACCTGGTGCCGGCGATCGAGATCGCCCTCTCCCGGTATGCGGAGGTCTCCGCGCTGGAGTCCGAGGTCGCGAGCCTGACCGACCGGCTGGAGACGCGCAAGTCGGTGGAGCGCGCCAAGGGCGAGCTGATGACGAAATACTCGATGACCGAGCCGCAGGCGTTCAAGTGGATCCAGCGCACCGCGATGGACCACCGGATGACGATGCGTGAGGTCGCCGACCGGATTCTCGCGGAGGGTGAGGAGTCCTCCGGCACCCCCGTGCCATGACCGGATGACCTCTGAGAACTGCCTGTTTGTTACACGTTCTCCGGCGGGGGATCACCGGACGTAACGGTTCGGTGAATGCCCGTGCGAACACTTACTACGGTGCCGGATCGTGGGATAGCGTCCCGCCCCATGACGGGCGCAGTTGTGTCGTGCCGGTGCGCAAGTGCCAATCGACCGGCGGTGGCTCGGTGGGTTCGGTATGGAGGAGGGTTCCAACCTTGAGGCAGGTTCTCGCACGTGCCATCGGCGGGTTGGCCGTTATCGGCCTCATCGCCGGTGCTGCTGCTTGCAACAGCGACAGCGGCAGTGATGACACGGCCAGTGGCAACTGCGGCTACAAGCTCGCGTACTTTGGCGCCCTGACGGGGTCTTCGGCGAACCTCGGTGTCAACATCGAACAGGGCTTCGAGCTCGCGATCAACCAGTTCAACGAGAAGAAGGGCTCCACCTGTATCGAGGTGGCTAAGTTCGACTCTCAGGGCGAGCCGGGCGTGGCGCCCGGTGTGGCCCGTAACCTGGTCGCCGACAAGAAGATCCTGGGCATCGTCGGGCCGCCGTTCTCGGGTGAGTCCGAGGCAGCTGTCCCGATCTTCGAGGCCGCCGGTATCCCGTCGGTCACCCCGTCCGCGACGAGGGTCTCGCTGACGGCGAACGGTTGGAAGACGTTCCACCGCGCGGTCGCGAACGACGACGCGCAGGGCCCGGGTGCGGCCAACTACATCAAGGACGTCATGAAGGCCGACAAGGTCTTCGTTGCGAACGACCAGTCCGCGTACGGCGCGGGTCTGTCCGAGGTCGTCGAGAAGACCCTCGGTGCCGCGGTGATCGGCAAGGACAAGACCGAGGCCGACGGCAAGCAGACCGACTTCTCGGCGCTGGTGCAGCGGGTCGTCTCCTCGAAGGCGACGGTGCTGTTCTACGGCGGCTACTACCAGAACGCGGGTCTGATCCGGAAGGCGCTGTCCACGGCCGGCTGGAAGGGCGTTCTCGTCGGCGGCGACGGCATGAAGGACCCGGGCCTGGCCAAGGCCGCGGGTAACGCCGCCGCGACCGGCACCATCGTGACCTGCCCCTGCTCCCCGCCGGAGAAGGCCGGTGGCACGTTCGTCACCGACTACAAGGCGAAGTGGAACGTCGACGCGGGTACCTACAGCGATGTCGCGTTCGACGCGGCAAACCTGATGCTGCAGGGCATCGACGCCGGTAACAACACGGCGGAGAAGCTCAACACCTACCTGTCGACGGTGGAGTACAAGGGCATCGCGAACACCTACAAGTTCACCGACAAGGGTGAGCTGGACCCCAAGTTCATCAAGGTGTGGACGTTCAAGTTCGACGCAACGGGCAACACGATCGCGGACCAAGAGGTTCCGACCGCCTGAAAAGACTGAGTACCTTTTCGTAGGGCCGGTGTGGCCGGATGATCTCCGGCCGCACCGACCTTCTCGTTTCAGGAGCCCCTTGTGAACTTCTCCGGTCTGATTCAAGACTTCGGGCCGCTCACGATCACGGGCCTGGCCCAGGGCGCGATCATCGCGCTGTTCGCCCTGGGCTACACCCTGGTCTACGGCGTTCTCCGCCTGATCAACTTCGCGCACTCCGAGGTCTTCCTGATCGGTTCGTACGCCTGCCTCATCGTCTGGGGCTTCTTCGGACTCGACCAGAACTCGGCTACTCCCTCTGTTCTCGGCGTCATCGGCCTGTTGCTACTGGGTCTGGTGGCGGCGATTGTCCTTTCCGGTCTCACCGCCCTGAGTGTGGAACTGGTGGCCTACCGGCCGCTGCGGAAGCGCAACGCGCCGCCGCTGGCGTTCCTCATCACCGCGATCGGCGCGTCCCTGTTCATCTCCGAGACCGTCGGCGTCATGACCCAGCGCAACATCCGGGGCGTACCGCCGCTGATCAAACCGCGTGACGTCTTCGTGATCGGCAACATGCATGTGACGAATCTTCAGATTCTGATCATCGTGCTGGCGCTCGTGATGATGTTCCTGCTGGATCGCTTCATCAACCGTTCGCGGCTGGGCCGGGGTATCCGCGCGGTGGCGCAGAATCCGGACAGCGCGGCGCTGATGGGCGTGAACAAGAGTCGCGTCATCTCCCTGGTCTTCCTGCTGGGCGGTCTGATGGCGGGCATCGCGGCGGTGATGTACGACCTGAAGATCGGTGTCACGCGTTTCGACGCCGGCTTCCTGCTGGGCATCGAGGCGTTCACCGCGGCCGTGCTCGGTGGTATCGGCAACCTGCGCGGCGCGCTGCTGGGCGGCCTGCTGCTGGGTGTGCTGCAGAACTACGCGGCTTCGCTGTTCGGCACCGAGTGGCTGCACGCGGCGTCGTTCGTGCTGCTCGTGTTGATCCTGCTGGTCCGCCCGACGGGCCTGCTGGGCGAGTCTCTCGGGAGGGCAAGGGCATGACGACCGAGGCGACAGGTTCCACGTCGGCGCAGCAGGCTGCGCCCGACAAGAAGAAGTGGAAGTCCAACGGCGGCGCGCGCGGCTGGTACAGCCGGCAGTCCCCACTGGTACGGGGCGTGCTGGCGGTGGTCTTCGCCGGGCTGGCGTTCCTGCTGCCGTACGTGGGCGAGGTCCCGCTGATCGGCCCGCAGATCGTGACGCAGGGCATCGACTGGCCGAGCGCGCTGTTCAACATCTCCTACTACGTGTTGCTGGCGCTGGGCCTGAACGTGGTGGTCGGCTTCGCGGGTCTGCTCGACCTGGGATACGTCGGCTTCTTCGCGGTGGGCGCCTACACGACGGCGCTGCTGTCCTCGCCGGACAGTGTGCTGAAGACCGAGTGGGGCTGGCTGGCGACGGTGCCGATCGCCCTGGCGGTCGCGATGCTCTCCGGCCTGATCCTGGGCTGGCCGACGCTGCGGCTGCGCGGTGACTATCTGGCCATCGTGACGCTGGGCTTCGCCGAGATCATCCGGATCGTGGCGACGAGCACCGAGACGCTGCGTGGTGACCGGGGTTTCTCGGACATCCCGCACCCGCCGGGTGAGTTCGCCGACGGTAAGCCGATCTTCGGCGTGGCCGACGCGGTGCCGTACTACTGGCTCGGTCTCGGCGTGATCATCCTGGTCATCCTCGGGGTCCGGAACCTGGACCGCAGCCGGGTCGGCCGGTCCTGGCTGGCGATCCGCGAGGACGAGGAAGCCGCCGAGATCATGGGCGTGCGGACGATCAAGTACAAGTTGTGGGCGTTCGCGATCGGCGCGTTCATCGGCGGCCTGGGCGGCGTGATGTTCGCCGGCCAGCAAGGGTTCATGAACTCGCAGACGTTCGTTCTGCAGTTCTCGATCCTGGTGCTCGCGGGCGTGGTCATGGGTGGTTCCGGCAACATCGCCGGTGCGATCCTCGGTGGCGCGCTGATCTCGTACATCCCGGACCGGCTGCGGGGCATCCAGGACCCGATCTGGCACACCGACCTGTTCGGTTTCCGGTTCGCCATCTTCGGCGCCGTGATCATCGCGATCATGATCTTCCGGCCGCAGGGCCTGATCCCGAGCCGGCGTCGCGCGATGGAGCTCAAGGACCGAGCGAAGGAGGTGGCTCCCATTGAGTGAGCCGCACATTGAGACGCCGCAGGAAGCCGACGAGGCCAATGCGCGTCCCGTCGACCGGCCCATCCCGACGGGCGGGGTCGTCGACGAGAAGCCGGCCGAACGTTCCAACGACGTCCTGCTCGAGGTCGACAACGTGACGCTGCGCTTCGGTGGTGTCGTCGCGCTCAACGAGGTCAGCTTCAGCCTGCGCAAGGGTGAGATCTTCGGTCTGATCGGCCCGAACGGCGCCGGCAAGACCACCTGCTTCAACGCGATGACCGGTGTCTACCGGCCGACCAGCGGCGGCATCCGGTTCCAGGGTGAGTCGATCGTCGGCAAGAAGAAGCACGAGATCACCCGCGGCGGGATCGCCCGCACGTTCCAGAACGTGCGGCTGTTCCCGGAGATGACCGCGCTGGAGAACGTGATGGTGGGCGCGGACGCCCACCACAAGACCAGCGTGATCGCGGCGTTGTTCCGGCTGCCCCGGCACCGCAACGAGGAGCGTACGGGCCAGGACCGGTCGTACCAGTTGCTGCGTTTCGTCGGCATCGAGCACCGCGCCGGCGACGTCGCGCGCAACCTGTCTTACGGCGAGCAGCGGCGGCTGGAGATCGCCCGGGCCCTGGCGACGAACCCGACGCTGCTGTGCCTGGACGAGCCGGCGGCCGGCTTCAACCCGGCGGAGAAGGCGGATCTGCTCGCGCTGATCCGCAGGATCCGCGACACCGGGGTGACGATCCTGCTCATCGAGCACGACATGCGCCTGGTGATGGGCGTGACCGACCGGATCGTGGTGCTGGAGTTCGGCAAGAAGATCGCGGAGGGGACGCCCACCGAGGTGCGGGACAACCCGGCCGTGATCGCGGCCTACCTGGGGGTGCCGACCGATGCTGCTTGAGTTGCAGGACATCACGCTGCTGTACGGGCGCATCCAGGCCCTGCACGGCATCAGCCTGTCCGTCGGCGAGGGCGAGATCGTCGCGCTGATCGGTGCGAACGGCGCCGGCAAGTCGACGACCATGCGGGCGATCTCCGGGCTGCGCCCGGTGGCCGAGGGTGCGATCAAGTTCCAGGGTGAGGACATCACCAAGCTGCGGGCCGACCTGCGGGTCGTCCGCGGCGTCTCGCAGTCGCCGGAGGGCCGGGGCATCTTCCCGGGCATGACGGTGCGTGAGAACCTCGAGATGGGCGCGTACACGCGACGCAACCGGGCCGAGATCAACGAGGATCTGGACCGCGCGTTCAGCCTGTTCCCGCGGCTCAAGGAGCGCGAGAAGCAGGTCGGCGGCACCATGTCCGGCGGCGAGCAGCAGATGCTCGCGGTCGGCCGGGCGCTGATGAGCCGGCCGAAGCTGCTGCTGCTCGACGAGCCGTCGATGGGCCTGGCACCGATGCTGATCCAGCAGATCTTCGACATCATCGTTGAGATCAACCAACAGGGCACCACCGTGCTGCTGGTCGAGCAGAACGCCCAGCAGGCGCTGTCCCGGGCACACCGGGCGTACGTGCTGGAGACCGGCCGGATCGTCAAGACCGGAACCGGCGCCGAACTGCTGACCGACCCCTCGGTCAAGGACGCCTACCTCGGCGTTGCCTGAGGAACTCTCGAACACCAATGAGGAGTTGACGACGATGTTCCGCACCACCCCCCTGCGGCGCGCGATCGTGGGCCTGACTGCCGCGTTCGCCATGACCGTCTCGCTGACCGCCTGCGGCGAGGAGTCGAACGACCAGCCCACCGGCTCGGGCGCTCCGGTGCCGTCGGCTTCCGCCGACACGTCGCTCGCCGACAAGGTCCCGGCGGAGATCAAGGCGGCCGGCAAGCTCACCATCGGTACGGACTCCTCGTACGCGCCGAACGAGTATCTGGACGCCGACGGTAAGACGATCATCGGTTTCGACGTCGACCTGTTCAACGCCGTCGCGCAGAAGCTGGGCCTGACCACGGAGTGGCAGTCGGCGAAGTTCGACGCGATCATCCCGGGTGTGACCTCGGGTAAGTACAACGTCGGCGTCTCGTCGTTCACCGTCAACGCCGAGCGGGAGAAGGAGGCCACCATGGTCTCCTACTTCTCCGCGGGCACGCAGTGGGCGGCCAAGGCCGGCGCGACGCTCAACCCGGACGACGCCTGCGGCAAGAAGGTCGCCGTGCAGGTCGGCACGGTGCAGCTCGACGACATCACCGCGCGGTCGAAGAAGTGCACCGAAGGCGGCAAGGCGAAGATCACGATCGACCAGTACCAGGCCCAGAGCGACGCCACCAACGCGGTCGTCTCGGGCAAGGACGAGGCCATGCTGGCGGACTCGCCGGTCGGCGCGTACGCGGTGAAGCAGACCAACGGCCAGCTGGCCCTGCTCGGCGACATCTACGACTCGGCGCCGTACGGCTACGTCCTGCCGAAGGCGCAGGCCGACTTCGGCAGCGCGATCGAGCTGGCGCTGGAGGCGCTGATCGCCGACGGCACGTACAAGACGATCCTCACCAAGTGGGGCGTCGAGGCCGGCGGCATCACCGACCCGGCTGTCAACCCGCAGGTCTCCTGACCCGCGCAATGACGACGGAGACACAGACCGGACGGGCACGACCTGAGGCCATCAAGGCCGTGCCCGTCCGGCACCCCGGGCGCTGGGTCGCGATCGCGGTCCTGGCCGTGCTCACCACCATGTTCCTCCACCTGATCCTCACCAACGAGCGGTTCAACTGGCACTTCATCTTCGTCAGCATGGGCGAGGGCAAGCGTGGCGCCATGTTCACCGGCCCGGTGCTGGAGGGCCTGCGCGGCACGCTCCTGCTGACGGTGCTGGCGATGGTCATCGGTGTCGGGCTGGGCGTCGTGGTGGCGATCATGCGGCTGTCGACCAACCCGATCCTGTCCAGCGTCGCGTTCGTCTACACCTGGGTGTTCCGGGCGCTGCCCCGGCTGGTGCTGGCGATCCTCTTCGGCAACCTGGGCATCCTGTGGGAGCGGATCGGCTTCGGCCTGCCGTTCGACCGGCAGATCGGCAACCTGTTCGGCATCCACGACCTGAACGCGCAGTTCTACAGCATCAAGGCCACCGACCTGCTGTCCGGCTTCCTGGCCGGCGTGCTGGCGCTGGGGCTGTCCGAGGCGGCGTACATGGCCGAGATCGTCCGGGCCGGTATCCAGTCCGTGGAGGAGGGCCAGTCCGAGGCGGCGTCGGCGCTGGGCCTGTCGCGCGGTCAGGTGCTGCGGCGCATCGTGCTGCCGCAGGCGATGCGGGTGATCGTCCCGCCGACCGGCAACGAGACCATCGCGATGGTCAAGGACACGTCGCTGGTGGCGTTCGTGCCGGTGACGTTCGAGCTCTTCTTCCAGCTGCAGGCGATCAGTTCGCGGACGTTCATCGTGCTGCCCGTGCTGATCGCGGCGTGCCTCTGGTATCTGATCATCTGCAGCGTGCTGATGGTCGTGCAATTCTTCGTGGAGCGGCACTTCAGCCGCGGTTACGGCACGGCCGGGCGGGCCCGGATGCGGCTCAGCGGCCTCACGGCCGAGCAGGGTGGCGCGCTGCCCGCGGCGGAAGGGGGCAAGGCATGACGGACGCAGGGATCACGGTTCCGGGTCCGGACCCGAAGATCGCTCCGGACATGGTCCGCGCGGACAACGTGCACAAGTCCTTCGGCTCGCTGGAGGTGCTCAAGGGCATCGACCTGGTCGTCAAGTCCGGCGAGGTCTGCTGCGTGCTCGGGCCCTCCGGCTCCGGCAAGTCGACGTTCCTGCGCTGCATCAACCACCTGGAGAAGATCAACGCCGGCCGGATCTTCGTGGACGGCGACCTGATCGGCTACCGCGAGCGCGGCAGCAAGCTGCACGAGCTCAAGGAGAAGGAGGTCGCCGCGCAGCGCCGGGCCATCGGCATGGTGTTCCAGCGGTTCAACCTCTTTCCGCACATGACGGTGCTGCAGAACGTCATGGAGGCACCCTGCCGGGTCAAGCGGGAGGGCAAGGGCGAGGTCCGGGAGCGGGCGGCGGCGCTGCTCGACCGGGTCGGCCTGGGCGAGAAGAAGGACAGCTACCCGAGTCAGCTCTCCGGCGGCCAGCAGCAGCGGGTGGCGATCGCGCGGGCGCTGGCCATGCGCCCCAAACTGATGCTCTTCGACGAGCCGACCAGCGCGCTCGACCCGGAGCTCGTCGGCGAGGTGCTGGACGTGATGAAGGACCTGGCCCGCGACGGGATGACCATGGTCGTGGTGACCCACGAGATCGGCTTCGCCCGCGAGGTGGGCGACTCGCTGATCTTCATGGACGGCGGCGTCGTGGTCGAGCAGGGCCCGCCGCGAGAGGTCATCGGCAATCCGCAGCAAGAACGAACTAAGGCATTCCTCAGCAAGGTGCTGTAAAGCAGGCGGGGCGGTCAGCGTTCTTGTCGTACGGCGAGACTAGAGTTCAGCGACGTGAGTGACGACGCACAGACCCCCCGCTTGCTGCTGCTCGATGGGCACTCGCTGGCCTATCGCGCTTTCCACGCGCTGCCGGCGGATAATTTCTCGACGCAGACGGGCCAGCACACCAACGCCGTGTTCGGCTTCACCTCGATGCTGATCAACATGCTGCGGGACGAGAAGCCCACGCACATCGTGGTCGCCTTCGACGTCTCCCGGGTGTCGTTCCGCACCGAGAAATACGCCGACTACAAGGCCGGCCGCGCCGAGACGCCGAAGCCGTTCCTGGGTCAGGTCAGCCTGATCAAGGAGATCCTCGAGGCGCTGCGCATCCAGGTGGTGGAGAAGCCCGGCTACGAGGCCGACGACGTGATCGGCACGCTGGCCTGCCAGGCCCGCGAGGCCGGCATGGAGGTCGTCATCTCCACCGGCGACCGGGATTCGTTCCAGCTGGCCGGCGAGCACGTCACGATCCTCTACCCGGTCCGGGGCGTGTCCGAGGTCTGGCGGATGACCCCCGAGGCCATCGAGACCAAATACGGCGTCCCTCCGGGCCGCTACCGCGACAAGGCCGCCCTGGTCGGCGACTCCAGCGACAACCTGTCCGGCGTTCCCGGCGTGGGCGACAAGACCGCGGCCAAGTGGATCAATCAGTACGGCGGCCTCGACGGCGTCATCGCGCACGTCGACGAGATCAAGGGCAAGGCGGGCGAGAGCCTGCGCGCGCACCTGGCCGAGGTCATGCGCAACTACGAGCTCAACGCCCTGGTCTGCGACCTTGAGCTGCCGGTGCGCCCCGAGGACGTCAAGTGGCAGGGCTGGGACCGCGAGGCCGTGCACCAGGTCTTCGACGCGCTCGAGTTCCGAGTGCTGCGGGAGCGCCTGTATTCGTACCTCGAGGCCGTCGAGCCCGAGGCCGAGTCCGGCTTCGACCTGGAGGGCGCGGTCCTGGGCGCCGGCGAGGTCGCGGGCTGGCTGGGCGAGCACGCCGCCGGGGCGCCGGTCGGTGTCGCCGTCACCGGCCGCTTCGGCCGCGGCACCGGCGAGCTGACCGGCATCGCGGTCGCCACCGGCGACGGCCCGGCCGCCTGGTTCGACCCGGCCGCGCTGGAGGAGGCCGACGAGCGCGCGGTCGCCGGGTGGCTGGCCGACCCGGCCCGGCCCAAGGTCATCCACGAGGCCAAGCCGGCCATGCTCGCCTTCCGCGCGCACGGCTGGGCCCTGGCCGGCGTCCGCGTCGACACGGCCCTGGCGGCCTACCTGGCCAAGCCCGACCAGCGTGCGTACGACCTGACCGACCTGGCGCTGCGCTACCTCAAGCGCGAGCTGCGCGTCGACGCCCCGGAGACCGGCCAGCTCACCCTGGAGGGCCTCGGCGACGACGACGAGGGCACGGCGGAGCAGAACGTCATGCTCCGCGCCCGCGCCACGCTCGATCTGGCCGACACGATCACCGAGGAGCTGTCCCGCGACGACGGCGCCTCGCAGCGCCTGCTCGCAGAGGTGGAGCAGCCGCTGGCGATCGTGCTGGGCGAGATGGAGCACGTGGGCATCGCCGCCGACACCGAATACCTCTCGGAGCTGGAGTCGCACTTCGCCGCGGAGGTCAAGGCGGCCCAGCAAGCGGCGCACGAGGTGGTCGGCCGCGAGTTCAACCTCGGCTCGCCCAAGCAGCTGCAGGAGATCCTGTTCACCGAGCGCGGCCTGCCCAAGACCAAGAAGATCAAGTCCGGCTACACCACGGACGCGGACGCGCTGCAGAGCCTGTTCGCGCAGACCGGTGACCCGGTCCTGGAGCACCTGCTGCGCCACCGCGACGTCGCCAAGCTGAAGTCGACAGTGGACGGCCTGCTCAAGTCGGTCTCCGACGACGGCCGCATCCACACGACCTTCAACCAGACGGTCGCGGCGACCGGCCGGCTGTCCTCAACGGACCCCAACCTGCAGAACATCCCGATCCGCACCCAGGAGGGCCGGCGCATCCGCCGCGCGTTCGTGGTCGGCGCGGGCTTCGATCAGCTGTTGACCGCCGACTACAGCCAGATCGAGATGCGCATCATGGCCCACCTGTCGGGCGACGAGGCCCTGATCGCGGCCTTCAACTCCGGCGCCGACTTCCACGCGGCCACGGCCTCCTCGGTCTTCCACGTCCCGGTCGACGAGGTGGTCCCCGACCAGCGTCGCAAGATCAAGGCGATGAACTACGGCCTCGCGTACGGCCTGAGCGCCTTCGGCCTGTCCAACCAGCTCACCATCTCGACCGACGAAGCCCGCACCCTGATGGAGGAATACTTCCAGCGCTTCGGCGGCGTCCGCGACTACCTGCAGGCCGTGGTCCGCCGCGCGGTCCAGGACGGCTACACGGCCACCATCCTCGGCCGCCGCCGTTACCTGCCCGACCTGAGCAGCGACAACCGCCAGCGCCGCGAGATGGCCGAGCGCATGGCCCTGAACGCCCCGATCCAGGGCTCGGCGGCCGACATCATCAAGATCGCGATGCTCCGCGTCGACGAAGCCCTCCGCACGGCGGGCCTGACCTCCCGGATGCTCCTCCAGGTCCACGACGAACTGGTCTTCGACGTGGCGCCGGGGGAGCGCGAAGCATTGGAGACACTGGTCCGGCGGGAGATGGGCGGGGCCTATCCGCTGTCGGTCCCACTGGAGGTCTCGGTGGGCGTCGGCCAGGACTGGAACGGCGCCGATCACTGATCCCCCACGCAGGTGCGTAGCGGCCCTCGGAGCTCTGGTTTGCGTGGGGCTTCGGGCGGCGGGCTCTGGTCGCGTGGGGCTTCGGGCGGCGGGCTTTGGTCGCGTGGGGCCTCGGGCGGCGGGCTCTGATTGCGTGGGGCCTCGGGGTGGGCTCTGATTGCGTGGGGCCTCAGGGGTGGCGGGACCGCCCCTGGGTTGCATGGAGAGCTTTGGGCCCCGGGGCGTCCGCACTCCGCGCTTGGCCCCGGTGGCTGTGCCCTCTGCCCGTGCCGGGCTCCTGTTGTGCCGCCGCCTCGCGCCCTGGAAGCCCGCCCTTTGCATTCGCCGGACACGCCAGTCGTGCCGGCCTTCGGCGCACCGCGGGACGAAGTGTGACTCGGGACACATTTCTCGCATCAGGTTCTCGCCTGTGGGCCTGCCTCTTTGTGCTGTTCGTGGGGATCTAGCGGACATCCTCGATGTCTTTGGCGGTGTCAGCTGCTCCATCCACCTCGGAATCCGTAGCGGCCGGGTCGGCGTGCCCGGGCGGGTAGGCCGACGGGGAATCCGTTGCTGCGTAGCGCATTCTGGCTTTGTGCTACCGGCGGCTGGCGGTGCGCAGTCGCCGGCGGGTTGCGCGAATCCGAGACTTGCTTCGGTTTGCAAGGGTGGGCTGATGCCGAGTTCTCTGACCGAGATGACACCGTCGTCAAGCGCATGGGCGCCCGTCGTCCGCCGGCCGCTCGACGCCGACCAGGCGCGTGTCTTCGCGCCGATGTTCAAGGCGCTGGGTGATCCGGTGCGGCTGCGGCTGCTGTCGATGATCGCGTCGGCAGGCGGGGGCGAGGTGTGCGTCTGCGACCTCACCGGCTCGTTCAAGCTGACCGGCCCGACGATCTCCCACCACCTCAAGGTCCTGCGCGAAGCCGGCCTGGTCGACAGCGACCGGCGCGGCACCTGGGTCTACTACCGGCTCGTGCCGGCTGCAGTTGCCCTGTTGGGCGGCCTGCTGGACGTGAGCAGCCTCGCCGCAGCCGCCTGACCCGCAAAACCGCCGGGCCGCGATCCACCCTAGGTTGATCGTCAGTCGCCGTCCGGCGGCACCACCACCAACGGCCTGCCGCGCCCGGCTCGGTGAACGCTGCAGAGCGTCTCCTGGCCCGGACGGGCCCTGACTCTCTCGCGATGACGGGCGCCTTTCCAGCGCGCCCGTCATGCCGGTCAGACCCGGGCGGGTCCCCACCTACTGTTCCCCCCGCTTCGCCCGCCCGACGTCACGCTCGGACTTGGGCGACGTGGTGATGGGACGCGCCCGTCACCTTGCGCACATGCCCGATGTCCGCCCGTGTCATGTCAGTTCGCTCGTGAAGCCTCAGCAACTCCCCTCGGTGCCACTGTCAAGTGCCCGGGTCGGCGGATGCGGCCCGAGCGGCTGCCCGGTTTGAGACGTGGACCGATCACTCGATCGGGGTGTTGCGCTCAGTCGACGGCCCAATCGTGCAGAAGACTCTCGTGCTGTGGCCGGGCAGCCCGGCATGAAGGTCAACCCCGCCGCTGTCGCCATCGACAGCCGCCCCCGCGATCGGCCTGGCGCCGACCGGCCCTGTCGGCCTACGCCGGCCCTGTCGGCCTACGCCGGCCCCCGCCGGGCCCTGTCGGCCTACGCCGGCCCACGCCGGGC
>Ga0307516_10000789_pt1 | contig 43316 bp, 39 predicted proteins | sample 19_EM_MG_FD_203310 | JGI IMG/M metagenome (GOLD analysis project Ga0307516, IMG submission 203310) | Populus trichocarpa ectomycorrhiza microbial communities from riparian zone in the Pacific Northwest, United States - 19_EM | ecosystem: Host-associated > Plants > Roots > Unclassified | place... | reverse complement strand
TGGCCGAGGTGCTGGCACATGCGGGCGCGAAAGACGGCGGCGTCTTGATTGCCGGCGGTGGCCACGCCCGGCTCGACCGCGGCGTGCCGTACTACCTCGCGCTCGACGCGCCTGGCGCCACGGTCATGAGTGTTTCGTTTCGCGAGCTGCAGCACGGCGAAACAGCTGCAGCGAGCTACGCCCTCGACGAGGGGCCGTTCGACTACGTGTGGTTCACGCCGCGCGGCAGCGACGACGACCCGTGCGCGGCGTTCAAGCGCAGGCCGGAGTAGCGCCTGCAAAACCGGACGGCTTGCTAGCTCGCCGGCGCTGGTGAGTCGCGCCGAAAGCGGCTATCACTTCGTGGTGCGCACGTGCTCGCGACAGAGCCTGATCTTGTGTGGGCTCCTTGCCGTGTCGGCCGGGCGGATCGCGCAGGCCGAACCCGGTGATGCCGTCTTGGAGCTTGTCTGGAATGCACCGGCACCGTGCGCAGATGTGGCTGCCATGCGCAGGAAAGTCGAAGATCAGCTGGGCTATGCGCTCGACGCGCACGTCGGTAGCGAGCTGCTGACTGCCAACGCGGTGGTGGTCCGGGGCGACGGCGGCCGGTTCCGCCTTCAGCTCCGCACCCAATTTCGAGATGAAGCGCGCTCGCGCGAGCTGGAGGGCGGCTCGTGCGAAGCCGTCGAGAACGCGACAGCATTGATGCTGGCCTTCTTGTTGGATCCCGAAGCCGCGGCCGCGCGCAGCACCCCGCCGGTCGATGGCGCGCCCGACTCGGAAGACGTCTCGCCGGCCGCACCGGCCGGATCGGACGAAGCGGAGCCGCCTGCCGCTGCTCACGCGCCCGACCCGGTGGCAGCCCCGGCCAAAACCGAGCTGATGGCTGCGGCGCCAAAGGACGTCATCCCGCTACACTCAGGGTCGACCAAGCCTCCGGACTTGCCGTGGTTTTTGGGGGCGTTGGCCGGGGTGGACGCGGGAGCACTACCGGAGGCGACCAGCTCGATCGAGCTCTTCTTCGGGCGGCGCCTGGGCCCGCTTCAGCTCGAGGCCTCGGCACTGCGGCTCTGGCCGCGCGAGCGGCGTCTACCGAACGACGCTACGCGAGGGGGAAGATTCGAGCTGTGGGGGCTGGCGGTTGACGGTTGTTACTCGGCTGGTTGGGCGAAGCTCGAGCTTGGACCGTGCGTGGGCATGGAGACCGGCACAGTGTTCGGCTCGGGCTTTGGCGTCGACCTTCCGCGACAAGGCAAGGGCTTGTGGCTCGCGGCGCGCGGCATGCTACGTGCCAGCTATCGTGTTCTGCCATGGCTCGGAACACGGCTGCAGGCGGGCGCTGCGCTGCCGTTGTCACGGCCGACCTACGTGCTTGACAACGTTGGAACCGTGTATCGAGCGAATTTCATTGCGCTTAGGGGCGGCCTCGCCCTCGAGGCATATTTCTAGCGGCGGATTTTCTGATACTTTTTCGGGGCCGACGGCACATAGGTCCGCATGGTCACTTCCGGGCTCCGGCTAGAGCAGGCAAACGCCGAAGATCTGGGCGCGTGTCCGGACCAGGCCGAGGCCAGCGAGCCCCGCGACTTTCCGTCTGTCTACCAGCTACATTTCGACTTCGTTTGGCGCAGCTTGCGGCGGTTGGGGGTGCCATCGAGCGCGCTCGACGACGCGCACCAAGAGGTATTTCTGATCGCCTACCGGCGCCTCGGCGCTTTCCGCGGCGACTCCAAGCTCAAGACGTGGCTGTTCGGCATTGTGCTGAACGTCGTGCGCCACCAGCGCCGCGCCGGCCGTCAGGAGCGCTCGCACGACCGCTTGAGCGAGACCAAACTCGAAACCCTGCAACCGGGCCCGCTGGAGTCCGCCGCGAAGGCGGAGGCGGCTGTCATGCTGCAAGCCTTTTTGGAGCAGCTCGACCCCGAAAAGCGCGCCGTGTTCATCTTGGCGGAGCTCGAGCAAATGACGGCCCCTGAGGTCGCCGAAGCAACCCAAACCAACCTTCGCACCGTGTACTCGAGGCTACGCAGCGTTCGACAGGAGTTCGAGCAGGCAGTGGCCCGGCACCGTGCCCGCGACGAATGGAGGAGTCACCATGCAAGAGCTCAGTGACGAGGCCCGGTCGATGCTCGACGCGGTGCGCGACGCCCACAACCCGAGCGCCGCCGATCGCCGGCGCGTGCGGGGTGACATGGTGGCCCAGCTCGGTGCGGCGGCGGTGATTTCCTCGTCGGCAAAGCTGGCGGCGGCGTCGGGCGCCGGGAGCGCGACCGCGACGGGTGGGCTCGCCGCAACGGCAAAGTGGGCGATTGGCTTGACGCTGCTAGGCGTTGCTGGAGCTTCGGCCGTGTTCGTTCAGCGGCACTCAGCGCCGGCCGGCCCTCCGCGGCAGGTGGCCGCGCGGGCGCCGGAGCGGCCACGAGCGCTGCCGGTTGCGCTGGCGAGCGCGGTCGCGATGCCCGGGCCGTCTGCGGCAACGGCGGTAGCCGAGCTCGCGCCGAATGCGAAGCCCTGGCGGCGCCTCGCTGGGCCGGCCATGACCCCCGACCAGTTGGCGGCCGACGAGCTTTCCGAAGAAGTGCGGGTGCTCGGCCAGGCGCGCTTGCTGCTTCGCCAAGGGCAAGCCGAGCGCGCGCTCGGTTTGCTTGACGCCGAGGTGCATCACTTCGAGCACGGCGCCCTCCGCGAAGAATTTTTGGCCGCCCGCATCTTGGCGTTGCGTGAGCTGGGTCGCGAAGGCGACGCGCGCGCTAGCGCCGCCGAATTCGCTGCTGAGCTGCCGGGCTCGGCCCTGCTGCCGAAAGTGATCGCAACGGAGCCGCACAAGTGAAGTCGAATTGCTCATACTGCGAGAGGGGCCTTGGCACTCATGGGTCGGATTCGAAAGGAGCTAACTCGTGAAGATCAAAAAATCTGGAACACCGACGCTGGCCGTGGCAGGCACGATCCTGTTTCTACCGATCTTGAACCTCGCCGCTTGCGGTGGCGCCGGCGACGTGTCCATCGGTTCCCAAGGGCTACAACTCGACGGCGCGGGTGGTAGCGGCGAAGGTTCGGATTCGGCCTCGGGTAGCGGTGCGGGCCAAGACAGTGGTTCGGGCTCGGGTTCGACTTGTGACAGCGGCTCGGGTGCTGGTGGTGACTCGGGCTCAGGCAGCGGTGCCGGTTGCGGTAGCGGCTCGGGCTCGGGTAGCGGCTCGGGTTCGGGTTCGGGTAGCGGCTCGGGCTCAGGTTCGGGTAGCGGCTCGGGCTCAGGTTCGGGTAGCGGCTCGGGTTCGGGTTCGGGTAGCGGCTCGGGCTCGGGTTCGGGTAGCGGCTCGGGTAGTGGCTCGGGCTCAGGTAGCCCGTAGCAAGAGCGGCCTGGCGCGGACGGCGGAGTGTAACCGCCGTCTGCGCTTGGCCTCAGGAACGCCCTTGGGCGCACATCGGATGAGAAGCGGATTGCCTATGGATCGATCGAAATGCGTGGTGCTGGTACCGGTGGCAAGCCACATCGAGCCGGACTGCCTGCGGGGTCTGGCGGAGCTCGAAGCGCGAGGCTACGCGGTACGCCGGGTGTCGGGTTACGCCGCCATCGACCAGGGCCGCAGTCAAATGGCGAGCGACGCATTGGCCGACGGCTACGATGAGCTGATTTGGATTGATTCCGATATAGGCTTTCATGCGGACGATGTGGATCGATTGCGCAGCCATGGCTTGCCGCTCGTCGCCGCCATTTACCCCAAGAAGGGTGTGCGCGCGCTGGCGTCACATCTCTTGCCCGGTACCGAGACGGTGCAGTTCGGAGATAGCGGAGGCCTGCTCGAAATCATGTACGCCGCCACCGGCTTTCTGCTCACGCATCGGCGTGTTTACGCTGCGCTACGCGAGCAAGGCTTGCCCGTATGTAACGAGCGCTTTGCGCGGCCGATGGTGCCGTACTTCTTGCCGATGCTGGTGCCCGACGGAGACGGGCACTGGTACCTCGGCGAAGACTTCTCGTTTTGCGAGCGTGCGCGGCGCGCCGGTTTCGTGGTCATGGCCGATACGCGAATACGCCTGCGCCACATCGGCAAATATGGCTACTCGTGGGAAGACGCAGGCAGCGACCCGGCGCGGTACGCGAGCTATGCATTTACCGTGAATGGCGGGGCGCGCTAGCGCATGCTGAGTCGGCTTCCGTTCGCGGCTTGCCCGTTGTGCGACGGCGAAGACGCCACCGAGGTAGCGATCTCGGATTGCTCGCGTCACCCCATGTATCGACCCGCGCTACCGGCGAGCATGCGTTGGCTGCGCTGCGACGCGTGCCAGCACGTATTCGTCGATGGCTATTTTGCAGCGGATGCGCTGGCGCTGCTGTTCTCGGAAACGCAGCCCATGCAGGTGCCGGGGTACGAGGCGGGACGCGCTCGGCTGGTTTGGTCCCGCGTGGTCGAAGAAGTCGCGCGCCTGCACGACGGGCTCGGTGGGCGCTGGCTCGATGTCGGCTTCGGTAACGGAGCCTTGCTCGCCACCGCTGCTGAATTCGGGTACGAGGCTGTGGGTCTCGACTTGCGGACCGACAGTGTGGAGCGCATGCGCGCTTTCGGCTTCGAAGCGCAGCAGTGCGACTTGAGAGACTATTGCCCGCAGACGTCTTTTTCGGTCATCTCCCTCGCCGATGTGCTCGAGCACATGCCGTTCCCGCGCCCTGCGCTTCGCAAGGCCCACGAGCTCTTGTCGCCCGGCGGACTACTCTTCGTGTCGATGCCGAACATGGACGCCTTCGTCTGGAAGCTGCTCGATAGCCGCGGAGAGAACCCGTATTGGTGGGAGATCGAGCATCTTCACAACTTCGGGCGACAGCGACTCTACGGCTTGCTGCGCGCCGCTGGCTTCGAGCCCTGCCGCTACGGAGTGAGCGAGCGCTACGTAGCCTGCATGGAAGTCATCGCGCGGCGCGTCGGCTGACTAGCGCAGCCGTGGAGCGCGCAGATCAGACTGCGCGACGGACTCGAGAGCTGCGTCTTTCGGCTCGCACAGCGCGAGCTTGGGTCGCACGCCGGGACTGGGCATGCTGAACAATTTGGCCAGCGCTGCGTCGATGGCCGCGTAGTTGGGGAGCAGCACGGATTTGCCGTCGGCCGTTCGAAAGCCTTGCACGTGCTCGGCGCCGATGACCAGGCCGTGCAGCTCGCTCGGGTCGAGCGCCAGCGCGCGCCGGCCGAGCGCGAGCAGGTCGATGCGCCGCAGGTCGGTTTCGACTGAGCTTTCGAAGGCTGCCCACAGCTCGGGCAGCTTGAGCATGCCGGCGCCGGCGAGCCGGTGTTGCACGCCGAGCAGCACGGCTTGTTGACGCCGCGCGCGGTTGAAGTCGGAGCGCCCGTGTCGCGAGCGCACGTACATGGCGGCGGTCAGGCCGTCCAGGTGGCGGCGCCCCGCGTCGAGGTCGAGCAAGCGCCGTCCGCCGTCGGCGCGCGAGTCCAAGAAGTTGTCGCGCAGCGGGCATGGCACGTCGACGTCGACGCCACCCACGGCGTCGACGGCGCGCTCGAACACGCCCAGGTCGAGCGCGATCGCGTGTTCGATTGGCAACTTGAGCGTGTCCGCGACGACACGGCTCAAGAGCTGCAGTCCGTCGCGCTTGCTGCGCTTGCCGACCTGGTAAACCGTGTTGATGCGATCGGTGGGACCGTCCGGAATATCCACGTACAGGTCACGCGGAATACTGATCAAGCCGACGTGCCGGCTCTGCTCGTCGAGCACGACCACGACCAGCGTGTCGGCTAGCGCAGGTCCCGTGCCGTCTGGTCGGCGATCGAGCCCAACTACCAAGAAATTGCGGGTATTCGTGAGCGGTGGGGTGCGCGTTTGCTGCACGACAATCGGCGTTGGAACTGCACTTTCAGACGTCGCCGCGCTGGCGGATGGCGGCGCGAGAGGTTCGATCAGCGGCGCGGCTGCGGGCGCTGCGCGCGTCACCGAAAGCGCGGCTGTGGCCGCCGTGGGTCCGTTTCGGTAGGGCGCGGCCCATAGCCACGCGCAAGCCGCATAACTCATTGTCGCTAGCGTGAGCACTGCGGTCCACGCCAAGCGCCGTCGCCATGGTCGCCACATGAGCGCCTGGCTCTGCAAACGGCAGACCAGCCCGGCGCGCTCGTGGCGCGGCTCAGTTGCGAACGACGATGCCCAGGTTGAGCAGAGCTTGTTGCAGCTTGAGGTCGAGATCGCTTTGGCCGTCTCGCGTGTGCGTCAAGCGGTGCTGCTCCCACCCGAGCTCGCCGAATAGACCGAATTTTGGTGCGAAATGCACGGCGCCGCCGAACAGCACGCCAATATTCCAGCCGATACCGGGGTTCGCGGGGCCGAAGTCTTTGCTCGCCAGGTCGGCGGACACACCAATCGGCATACCGAGCCACAGTTGGTAGTTGAGCTTGGCAGTCGTGATGGGTACTCGGAAGCGCAGTACCAAATCGAGATCGATGAAGTAGCTGTGGCCGAAGCCCGAAGGCTGCGCGGGCCGCCACGAACCGAACTGCAGCATGGGACCGAGCAAGACGTAGTCGCCGAGCGGTTCGTCGCCGCGCAGGTTGAAGCCGAGCGTGCTGGCCAGGTCTTGAGCGGTCCCATCGCGATTCAAGCTGCCTGGGAAGCCGAGATGAAAGCCCAGCAGGGCGTGGCGGCGGCTGGCGAAGGGCGTCACTGGCGGCGGCGGTGGCTCGTAGGGCCGCGCCGCCGCGCCTGGCGGTAAGGGTGGCTCGGGCGCCCTAGATTGCTCGGGCGTCGCGGGCTCTTGCGCGGCCAGCCGCCCAGCGGCAAGTAGCGCTAGTAGTCCCGGCGCTAGGGCTGGCCGGCGTGCCATCACGCGGGAACCATAGCAGGGCGGTGCTAGGATCCCAGCCTGATGTCAGGCTCTCTCCGGTGGCGCGCGCGGTTTGCGGGCCGTGCGCTAGTGATCGGGCTCGGGATTTTTGTGGGCAGCGCGTGCAGCGGGCGACACGAAGAGCACGCCGCTACCAAGGCCGTCGCCGTCGCTGCGGTAGCCAAGAGCCGCGCCAAGCCCCAGCTCGAGCACCGCAGCGCGCCGCAAGCGCCGCTCGAGCAATTCGTGCAGCAGCACGTCGAAGAAGCAGACGCCAGCGGCATGCGCGTGCTGGTGTACGTCGGGGCGACTTGGTGCGAGCCGTGCCAACGTTTTCACAAGGCGCTCGAGTCCGGCGAGCTAGACGAAGCGCTGGCGGGCACCAAGTTCATCGAGTTCGACCTGGATCGCGATCGCTCGGAGCTGCGCGCCGCCGGCTACAGCTCCAAGTTCATTCCGCTGTTTTCGGTGCCCGATCAGAGCGGTCACGCCAGCGGCCGAGCCATCGAAGGCTCGGTCAAGGGCGACGGAGCCGTGCGCCAGAATCTGGTGCCGCGGCTCTTGGCGCTGCTCGACGGCAAGCCTACCGATTGAGGCGTCGACTCACGGTAGCGCGGGCGTGCCGTCCGGCAGTCGCGCTTGCGTCCATTCTTCGACGTAGTCTTGCGGCGGGTATTGCGCGGCCTTGGCCTCGTCGAAGTCGATGCCGAGCCCGGGGGCATCGTTCGGATACAGGTAGCCTTCGCGTGCCCGCGGCATGCCGGGAAAGATTTCGTAGACGTGGTCGGGGAAGCGACTCCACTCGTGGATGCCGAAGTTGGGCGCGCAAAGCTCGAGATGTAGGTTCGCCATGTGACCTACCGGCGAGGTGTCGGCGGGACCGTGCCAGGCCGTGCGGATGCCGTAGGCCGCGGCCATGGCTGCGACGTTGCGCGCCGGGCTGATGCCACCCATCTGGCTGACGTGCATGCGGATGAAATCGACGAGCCTGCCTTCGATCACGCGCTGCCATTCGAAGGGATGATTGAACAACTCGCCGACGGCGAGCGGCGTGCTGCACGCGGCACGCATGCGTGAAAACCACTCCAGCTGCTCCGGCGGCAGCGCATCTTCGAGAAAGAAAAGCTTGAACTTTTCGACGTCTTTGGCGAACTGCACGGCGTCGCTCGGGGGCAAGCGCTCGTGCACGTCGTGAATGAGCTCGGTGCTCTCTGGCAAGCGCTGGCGCGCTGCCTCGAGCAGGCGCAGTGTTTCGCGCGCGTACTTGCGCGGATCGTAGTAAGCGCCCGCAAGCGCGCCGTCCGGCCGCGCTTGGTCCGGCGCGCCGGCACCGTAGGTTCGCAGTTGCAGGCGCACGTGCCGGTAGCCCTGCGCCAAGATCGCTTCGGCGTTTGCGACCACTTCGTCGATGTTGCTGCCGTCGGCGTGGGTATAGGTGGCAACGGCTTCGCGGCACTTGCCGCCGAGCAGCATGTACAGCGGTAGCCCTGCGCGCTTGCCCAAGATGTCCCACAGCGCCTGATCGACGCCGGAAAGCGCGTTGTTCAGCACCGGGCCGTTGCGCCAGTAGCCGTTGGCGCGCGCGGTTTGCCAAATGTCCTCGATGCGCGAGACGTCGCGCCCTAGCAGCAGCGGCGTGAGATGGCGGTCCAGCATCGCCTGCACCGCGAAGGCGCGCTGCGTGAAGGTGGCGCAGCCGAGTCCATATAGGCCGGGTTCCGAGGTCTCGACCTTCACGACCACCAGCCGTTCGCGCACGGGTTGGGTGACGAAGGTCTTGATCGAAGTGATGGTGATCGCGCGCATCGCGGGGCATGATGGCATAGGAAAGCGATGAGCGGCTTGTTCCCGGAGACCCGCTGGACCCTGGTGCTCGCCGCGCGGCTCGATCCCCAGAAGCGGCGGCCGGCTCTCGAAGCGTTGCTGCGACCACGTTGGAAAGCGCTCTACGTGGTGGCGCGCAAGCACGGCCTTGCGGCGACCGAAGCCGAGGACGCCGTGCAGGGCTTCGTCACGCGCCTGCTGGAAGGCGACGTGCTCGAACGGCTCGATCCCGGCAAGGGCCGGCTGCGCTCGTATTTGCGCACTGCATTTCGCCACTACTTGTCGAGCCAGCGTGAAGAAGAGCGCGCGCTCAAGCGCGGCGGCGGCGGCAAGCCTACCGACTTGGCGGAGGTCGAAGCCTGGCTGGCCTCACCCGACGAGTCGCCAGACGTGCTGTTCGACCGCGCCTGGGCGCTGGCGCTGTTCTCCGACGCGCTGAGCGAGCTCGAGCGCGAGTATGTTAGCGGCGCGCGGCGCGGTCCTTTCGAAATCGTACGCGAGCTTTTTCAGTTCGGCGCGGCCCCGCCCTACGCCGAGTTGGCCGAGCGTCATCACATGAGCATTCCGCAGCTGAAAGCCTTCGTGCATCGCGCGCGCCGGCGCTTTCGCGAGCTGCTGCTGGCACGCGTGGCCGAGACGCTGACCGACGGCGATAGCGCCGACGAAGAGCTGGCTGCGTTGCTCGGAGCCATGGCTGCTTGAACCAGCGCAGCGAACGCACGAGCTGTCCGCGCTGCGGCCTGGCCGTGCCGGCACACGCGCTCAGCGCTTGCCCGCGCTGTCTATTGGCCGGCCTAGATGAGGCCGAGGCGTTGCCCGAGAATCCCGTGGGGCTCGAGCTGCTCGAAGAGATTGGGCGCGGCGGCATGGGGCGCGTGTTTCGAGCCCGGCACGCCAGGCTGGATCGCATCGTGGCCGTCAAGCTGCTGCCGGCAGAGCTCGCCGATGAGCCGGCGTTTCAGGCGCGCTTCGCTCGCGAGGCACGCATGCTGGCCCGGCTCAATCATCCACTGCTCGTCACGGTGCACGACTTTGGCGCGCTCGCTGACGGCTCCGGGTATCTGGTGATGGAGTACGTGGCGGGCGGCACGCTGCGTTCACGGCTGCCGCTGCCGCTCGAGGCTGTCGAAAAGGTCGCGCGCGAGCTGTGCGGCGCGCTCGCCTACGCTCACGCGGCCGGCGTGGTGCATCGTGACATCAAGCCAGAAAACGTGCTGTTCGACGCCGAAGGGCGCGCTCGCCTGGCGGACTTCGGCATCGCCCGACTGCTGGTCGACGAGCAAACGCAGCTCACCGCGCCGTTGGTCGTGCTCGGCACGCCGCGCTACATGGCGCCGGAAGCGCGCGCTGGGGCCGCTGCGGAGCCGCAGGTCGACGTGTTCGCAGTCGGGGTGCTGCTGCAAGAGCTGCTGGGTGAGGGCGCGCCCTCTGCGCTGCGCACGCGGCTCGAAGCCATCGCGCGGCGCGCCGCCGCCGCAGAGCCGAACTTGCGCTTCGCGAACGGCGGGGAGCTTCTGGCAGCGCTCGAAGGCGGCGCCGCTGAGCCGCGTAGCTTTGGCCGAGCGCTCGCGCCAGAGGAACAAAGCTGGCTGCGCGCCGTTGCGCTCACCTTGGCAGGTGCCACCGCGGTGTCGCTGTACGCGCTGCTGGTTTCGGTCACCCCGCGCGTGCTGCAGGCTAACGAAGCCGTGCCGCTAGCGGTGTTCGAGGCACAGCGCCTGGCCGACGGACGCTTGGCCACGCGCGCGCGCTTCGAGACTTGGCCGACGTTGTGGGCTGCAGCGGCCTGGGTCGTCGCGCTCGTGGCCTACGGCCTGCTGCGCGGTCATTGGCGCCGGGCCGCGCTCGATGCGCAAAGCCCAGAGCAGCCGCTCGTCGCCGTGAAGCCGGCGCTACGAATGGCGCTGGTCTTGAACCTGCTGTTCGCGCTGCACCTACTGCTCGAGCGCACGGTGCTGCGACCCCTGGTTACCTACATTCCGATCTTGGGCGGCATCTTGGAGCTTGGCATGGTGTACCTGGTTTGGGTGGCCGTGCTGGAAGCGCTGCGCACGTCGCGACCGCTGCGGCGCGAGCCGTGGCTGTGGCTCGCGGTTGCGATTTCCCTAGTGCCTCCGGCTATTTCGAGCCTTCGGCTGATAGCGGGCGGACGGCCGTAAGCGGCGCAAGAGCTTTTATTTTGCGGCTCCCACGCAACCGCCGAGCGCGGCTTCGGTATCGGTCGGTGAAGGGAGTTTCGCAGCATGTCCGTTGATTCAACTGCTCAGAATTTGGTTGCGGTCTATTTCGTCTACGCCTCCGCCAGCGTGGGTCTAACCATCTGGCTAGCGCGCACGCTTTCCAAGAGTGGCGAGGTGTTTTTGGACGACGTCTTCGTCGACAATCCGCGCATGGCCCCGGCTGTCAATCGCCTGCTGGTGGTCGGGTTTTATTTGCTGAACCTCGGCTACGCCTTCGTCACATTGAAGGCCGGCGTCGACTCACTCACGCCGGTGCAGGCGATGGAGACGCTAGCGGCGAAGTTGGGCGCGCTACTCATCTCGCTCGGCGTGATTCATTTCGGCAACATGTACCTGTTTCACCGCATTCGCCGGCGCAGCCAGATTCGTTTGGCGCCGCCACCGGTGAAACCGCAGCTGCATCACCCCGAGTACGCCGCGCAGCCAGCCGTGAACGGATTGCCGCAGGGCAGCTCTTACGGGTGAAACCATGGATACCGCTGTATGGCTGTCGGACGTGGAGGCGCGCGCAGACGAGAAGTTTGCGCGTCCTCACTACCCGCGCGCGCTCGATGTCTTGTTCGATCCGGGCTGCGCGCTGTGTCGCCGCTGCGTCGCCTGGATGCAGCACCAAGCTAGCTATGTTCCGTTGCGTTTCGTGCCTTGCACGGGCCAGGAAGCGCGCGCCCGCTACGCTGACATTCCGTGGCTCGGCGATGAGCTGGTCGTGGTCAGCGACGCCGGCGAAGTTTGGGTTGGGCCCGCAGGCTTTCTCACCTGCTTGTGGGCGCTCGAGGACTATCGCGAGTGGTCGTTTCGACTGGCAGGGCCCGCGTTTGCACCGTTGGCGGAGCGGTTCTTCCTAGCGCTCTCGCACCGGCGGCGCGCGCTGGCGTTTTTCTTCGAACCAGAGTGCAAAGAGGGCACGTGCTCGATTGGACGCTAGTCAGTCGTCGCTGGATCTGCCGAACAGCTCGCGCAGCGCGCTTTCGAATGCGACGGGCAAGATGGCTTCGTGTGGGTTGGCGCCCATCGGTGGCAACTCGCGCAAGCGATCGACCCGCTCTTCGGGTTTGTCGCGCGCGAGCGCGGCTTCGAACTTGGCCGGCTCGCGCAGCCAGATCGCGGGTTGCCACCACAACAGCAACGGTACTTCGGTTGGCCGGCGGGCGAAGGCGCCGCCCATCTTGCGATCCAGACACGGATCGATCGACACCAGCGCCAACGGCAGGGCCACGCCGGCACTCCAAAAATCTGCGGCCAGGCCGCCGCTCGGGTTGCAGCCGGCCCCGCTGTGGCCGGCCAGCACGATGCGTGAACGGTCGATGTTGGCGACCCCGTCCGTGGCGCGCACGACGTCGTCGACGAAGCCGTTGAGATCGAAGCCCTGCCACACGGTCGCGGCCAGCCCTGCGTTCTTGGTCTGGCTGGGCGCCGCGAGCACGAACGGCTGCACGTCGCCGCTCTCGATCAAGCGCTTGACCAGCGGCCGTAGGTCTTTGCCGCCGCCGCCGAGCCACATGTGCGGCTCGGAGCTGGAGTTGGTGCCGTGCAAGAACACGACGAGCGGCAGCGGCTGCTCGGGGCTCGCGCTTTCGGGAACCACGGCCGCGCCGCCGTTGCGCTGAAAGCGATAGAGGAAGCGCGCGTCTTGGTGGGGGAAATACAGCGTCTTTGCCTGCGCCGGCGCCGACCAGGCGAGCGCGCCCGCGCCCACGAGCACTCGAGCAGCGCGCGCCAGGCGCACGAGCAGCGTCGAAAACCGGACCCCAGACATTGCACCAAACATAGAGGCAACCCGTACGGCGGGCAACAAGGCGACGATAGGTCTCAGCGTTCGATTGTGGTTTTGGCGGCGCTCTTGGCTCGGCGTGGGGCTCTTTCGTGGTAATCCTGTAGCGGGATGGTGCGTGGAAGGACGTTTGTGTGCTCGCTCTTGCTGTCGAGCGTTACTGGATCGGCCTTCGCGCAGTCCTTATCGATCGAAGAAGAAAAGCCAGCACAGCCCCCGGCGACGCCAACACCTACACCGGCGCCGAAGGTCGCCGCGCCGGCGCCCGTGATCGTGATGCCGACGTCGCTCTCGACGCCGCTCGAATATCCGGCCGCCGCGCAAGGCGAGGCCACGGTCGCGCTGGAGCTGTCGCTCAGTGCGGAAGGCGATGTCACCAAAGCCGTGGCCATCGAAGGTGATGAGCCCTTCGCGTCGCGCGCCGTTGAAGCCGCCAAGAGCTGGAAATTTCGCCCCGCCACGCGCGACGGCAAGCCGATCGCCGCCAAGATTCGCTACCTGGTGCGCTTCGTCCCGCCGCACGACTCGCCTGAAGCGGCCGACACGTCGAGCTCGGTCGCCACGCCGCCGCCCGAAGCCGCCAAGCCCGGCGCCGCGCCGGTGCCCGTCAAGCCGGCGGAGCCGAAGGCCTACGAAATCGTCGTGGTCGGTGAACGCGCGCCGATTCGGCACGAGCTAGCGCGCACCGAGATCAGTCGCATGCCCGGCGCGTTTGGCGACGCCTTTCGCGCGATCGAAGCGCTGCCGGGGGTCGTCCCGATCGTCAGCGGGCTGCCCTACTTCTACGTGCGTGGCGCTCCGCCCGGCAACGTCGGTTACTTCTTCGACGGCATCCCGGTGCCGTTTCTGTATCACTTTGCGGCAGGCCCGAGCCTGTTTCATCCGGCCTTCATCGACCACGTCGATTTGTATCCGGGCGCTTACCCGGTTCGCTATGGCCGCTTTGCCGGTGCGATCGTGGCCGGCGAGATGGCCCCGCCCAGCTATCGGACGCGCGGCGAGTGGAGCGTCCGCATCATCGACAGCGGAGCGATGGTCGAGGCGCCGTTCGCGGACGGGCGCGGCTCCGTGATGGTGGGCGGTCGCTACTCGTACACGGGGCTGGTGGCGTCGCTGATCGCGCCCAACATCAACGTCGGCTACTGGGACTACCAGGCGCGCGCGCGCTACGACTTGAATCCGCACGATAGCGTCGAGCTGCTCACGTTCGGCTCCGGCGACTACACGACTTACACCGAAAAGGTCGGCGTTTTGGACGCCCAAGGCGCGCTGCACGAGACCTTTCGCAAGCACACGCTGGTGGACGTCGGCTTCCACCGCGCCGATCTGCGCTGGGATCATCGGCTCGACCAGGGCAATTGGCGCAACGCGCTGATGGTCGGGCGCGATCGCACCGGCTTTGCGGACGGTCAGGTCGACGTGTACGACTACATGATCGGCGCGCGCTCCGAGTATTGGAAGCAGCTCGAGCCAGAGCTGCGCCTGCGAGCCGGCGCCGATCTGCTGTTCGAGTCGCTCAAGCAAGAGTTCAGCGATCCGAACAACGACGTCAGTGAGGTACCGGTCTCCAGCACCTCCGGCGGCGCGCTACCATCGGATGGTACGCTGCCGCCCGGGGGCACGTTGCCGCCCACGATGATGCCGGGCGGCATGCTCCCCGTGCCGATGGCGCCGACCGGCACGACCGGCGACAACATCTCGAACAGTCAGAGCTCGTCGCAGAGCGACGCTGCTCGCTACGGCCTGGGCAGCCGCAAAGATTTTTCGCTGGGCCTCTACGCCGACGTGGTCTGGCAGGTCGCGCCGAAGGTGCAAATCATTCCGGGGCTGCGCACGGACCTATTCGTCTCCGGCAGCAGGGCCAAGCTGAGCTTCGACCCGCGCATCACCGCCGAATATCAATTGAGCAAGAAGCTCAAAGTCGTGCACGGCTTGGCGTACGTGCATCAAGCGCCGAGCTTCATCGGGCCGGTGCCCGGTTTCAAGCCTTCGTTGGCGGGCGGCCTGCAGCGGGCCGTGCAGCACAGCGCGGGGGTGAACTATGAGCTGCCGGCAGGCTTTGCCAGCTCGGTCGCGCTGTTTCAGAGCGCCTTTTTCAACATGACCGATCTGATCAGCCTGGTGCAGCTCGAGCAGACCGCTGATCAAGGAAACCGCAACGGCAACAGCGACTTCAGCGCTTTTCGAACCGACGGGCACGCTTATGGTTTGGAGGTAATGGTGCGGCGCAGTCTCGCGCGCAAGCTCGGCGGCTTCGTCTCGTACACGCTTTCACGCTCGCTGCGTTACGCCGGGCGCGTCAGCGGACCCGCGACGACCGATCGCACGCACGTGCTCAACGTGGCCGCCTCTTACGATCTGGGCAAGAACTGGCGCGTGGGCGGGCGCGTGCTCTTGTACACCGGCATTCCAGCCGAGGTCGCCTACAGCGAGGCCGCGCGCCGTCCACCGCGCACGCCGGCGTTCTGGCGACTCGATTGGAAGCTCGAAAAGCGCTGGTACATTAGGCGCCCGGATCGCTGGTGGGGCTTCAATATCGAAGTTTTGAATACCACGTTGAACGAAGAGCAGATCAGCGGCAGCTGCAACGCATTCTCTTGCAGGTATCGCGGCGTCGGCGCTCCGATCACGGTACCGATCATCGCCTTCGAAGGCGCGTGGTGACGGCTACTCGTTGATCTTCGGGAACTGACTGTAGCTCGCGCTGCAGTTTCTGAACGCGTACTCTTCCGGATCGCAAGGCCGCGCAGTTTGACCGAACGAGCTGAAGTCGCAGCGCGCCGTCAAGGCGGCGGGGGTCTTGCGAAAACAGGCCATGAGCGCGTCGAGCTCGGCGTGACACGCTTCGTTGTCGAGGTCGCCTTGCTCGCAGCTCGCAACGCAGCTCGCAGGCTCGTAGAAGTCCTGGCAATCGAGGCCTTTGGTGGCGTCACAAAACTCGTCGCAGCGGGTCGCTGGCAGCGGATAGCCCCCCGAGCAGGCGCCGCCAGGCAGCGCCCAGCCGAGCAGCAGAAGCAAACGAGCGCCACGGCGCATGCGCACAGTGTAGCCACATCTGCCTGACCATAGGTCGGATCTCTCAGCGGCCCGCTCGCTAAGCCTGGCTTCTGGCGAGGCTTTCGCGAGGAACGGAGCGGAACGTACATGGGTACGTGAGCACCGGACCGCAGCGAAAACGAAGCCAGAAGCCAGGATCAGCGGGCGTGGTCACCAGCTTAAACGGGACCAATGATCAGCCGCATCTGCGTGTGCGCGACAGCGGCGGACATGCGCTACGCTCGGCTGTCCCGACGCCGAGTGCTCTGCCCATGAATAGCCAGTTTCCGCCGTCGGAGTCGCCTCTGGCAGATCGCTGCGGCGAGATCGTGGGCGAGCGCTATCGGCTGGTGGAGGTGATCGACCGTGGCGGCCAAGCTGCCGTCTACCGCGGCGTGGACTTGCGCATGGGCGATGAAGTTGCCGTGAAGGCGATCATGCCGCCGCGCAGGCCAGATGCGGCTTGGCGAGACCGCATGCTGCGCGAGGTTCACGCGCTCACCGTGCTGGCCGGCACGGCTGCGGTGCGCATTTACCATCAGGTTTGGGCCGACGACGGCACGCTGTTTCTGATCATGGAGCTCTTGCGCGGCGCGAATCTGGAGGTGTGCCTCGACGCGGCCAAGCGTGAGAACCAGCTGCTTGGGCTGGAGTCGCTGCGGCCGATCATCGAGCCGGTCGTCAGCACGCTCGAGACCGCGCACGCCGCAGGGATTCTGCATCGTGACTTGAAGCCCGGAAACATCTTCGTGCAAAACGACGGCAGCGTGCGCCTGCTAGACTTTGGCTTTGCCAAGTTTCTACGCATGCGCACGGTCACCTTGGCCGGACACATCGCGGGCTCGCCCAGCTACATTGCGCCAGAATGCTGGAAAGAGTCGACCGAAAGCCTCGATCAGCGCATCGATGTGTACGGCCTGAGCGCGGTGCTGTTCCGCGCCCTGGCTGGCCGACCGCCGTTCGTCGGCGAAAGCGTGATTCAGATCATGCGGCAGTGCTCGAGCGCGCCGCGCCCGAGCTTGCATGCGCTCCGGCCAGACTTGCCGCCCGGCGTCGATGACTGGGTGAAGGCTGCTTTGGCGATCGAGCGCGAAGAGCGCTTCACGACCGTGCGGGCATCGTGGGCGGCGCTGAGCGCCGTGCTCTCGCCTCAGAAGGCATAACCGAACGCGACGGACACGATCAGCCCGCCTCTGAACAGGACCTTCTGGTCGTTGTAGGCAGGCAGATTGCCCGAGACGTAGCGGGTATTTTTCTCGAGTAGCAAGGCATAGCCAGTGGTGGCCATGAACACGAAGCCTTCTCCGCCGGTGTAGTTCACACCGCCCGCGAACTGCACGTACGCGGACGGAAGCACCTCGAGCTCGGCTTTTTCGCCCTTCGATTGGACCTCGGCCGTCTTTCCGCCGGTGCCGTTCGCGTAGGTGAGGCCCGCCGCGAGAAATGGCGTCCACTCGCCGGTCAGTAGATTGGCGCGCGCTCGGATGCCCAAGCGCAGCCCGGTGAGCGACAAGCCCAGGCCGGTGTCCATCGCAAAGTAGGGGATCGGGTGGTAGCTGAAGTTGACGCCCAGCCCCGCGAGGCCGTTCCAGCCGAGCTCGCCGCCGATGAAGAACGGGCGTCGCGACCGGATCGGGCGCATGTCCGTTTCTCGTGGCGGCGGTGGTGGCGGCTCGCTGAATGCCGCCGCCGGCGCTGCAGGTGTCGGCACGGGCTGGTGGGGTGCGGGCTGGTGCGGCGCGGGCAGGGCATGGGTGGCGTCCTGCGCGGCTCCAGGCGCAGGCGCAGGCTGTGGCGCCGGGGCTGCCGTCGGTGCCGCGGGTGCCGTCGGTGACTGGTCAGACGCAGGAAAAGCTCCGCTCGAGCTCGGGAGCTTCGTGGGCTTGGGCGCTTGGGCGAGCGCTGGAGTTTGGAGCAGGCACCAACCCAAAGAAAACAGCCCAACCGACCGGCGCATCATCACTCTCCCAGGCCGAGCGTCGTTCACTTGTTCGTCTCCGTAAAGGCGATTCTTTGGAGGCATGGGTCCGCGGCCGTTTCGCAAGTCCGGGCTCTCAGCCTCGCGCTCCGGGCACGAGCAGCACTTGGTCGCTGAGCGGTCGAGAGATCGCGCGCGTCACCTGCCAGCCTGCGCGCTCGACTAAGCTCGAGAAGCTGGGTAAGCCGCGCGGCCGCGTGGCGGCCCGGCTGGTGAGCTTCAAGGTTTGAATCACCTCGTCGTCGCGCGTCACCGAGCCGACCATGAATAGCTCGCGCTGCGGGTCGCCGGAGAGCGCGCGCAGATTGGCCAGGATGTCGGCGTCGGAGCCGTATTCGAACAGCCCACCCTCCGACGAGACCGCCAAGAGCGCGTCCGCGTTGCGTGCGGCTACCAGCGCCGGCTGAAGTCCGGCAACCTCGCGCCAATCGTAGCGCGAGTGCTCGAAAGTGACAGCGAGGCCGGCGAGCGGCGCACCGGGCGCCTGCAAAGCAGCCAGCGCTCGTGCGCCGAAAGCGGGCCCATCGGCGTCGCCATCCAATACATGAATCAGCGAGCGACGCTGCTCGAGCAGCGCCGGTTGCTCCCGCCGTAGCAAGATCAGTGCGTTCAGGCTGTCGACGGCTGGGCCGCCGGCAATGTTGAGCAAATGCAGCGGGCGCTCTGAGTCAGCCGCGAGCCGTGGCGCCAGACCATCCGCCAGCAATCTGGCCACGTCCGAGAGACGCAGCCGCACCGAAATGGCCGGCAATGATCCGAGCATGCGGCGCTCGACCGGCACCGCGTACGAGCCGAGGTTCTGCGGCCCCAGCTTGAACATGTACGTCGTCATGCCGTCGAGGAACGTGCCCTCCGAGCGGCGCAGACCCCGCGCGATGCGCGAGCCGCGCGTGAAGAAGCGCATCAGCCCAGCCTGCAGCAACTTGGGCAGACGCGCGAAGCGGCGCTGCTCGTCCAAGAACTGCGAGACGAGCGCTTGCTGCTTCTCTTCGGTTAGCTCGGCTGCGAAGGCGGGATGCGTGATGTCGACCACCGGCAACTCGAGCCCGTCATTGGTGACCGCGTAGCTGACCCCCCCGCGCTTGTTTTGCTCCGCACGCCGAATCTCGGCCATCGTGCTATCCAAATAACACAGCCGCTAGATGTCGATAATACCTTCGAGAAAAAGCGCAGCCTGCCCGGCGATGCTCACGCGGCTCTTGTCCTTCGAAAGCTCGCACCACAGCTCGCCACCGCGCGCTGAGACTTGACGCGCGAAAAAGGCCGTCTTGCCCAGCTTGGCGGCCCAGTAAGGCACGAGCCGGGTATGCGACGAGCCGGTCACCGGATCTTCGGGGACGCCCGCCGCTGGCGCGAAGAAGCGCGATACGAAGTCGCAATCGCGGCCGGGCGCGGTGACGATGACTCCGTGAACGCCAGTTGCGACGAGGCTGGCCATGTCCGGGCGGAGCGCGCGCACTTGCGCCTCGGAATCGTAGAGCGCGAGCCACTGCCAGCCCGAGTACAGCTCTCGCGGGGTTCGGCCGAGCGCGGCCACCAGCTCGGCACCGCCCGTCGCTGGCGCCGGCTCCAGCGTGTTCGCCGGAAAGTCGAGGACCAGACGCTCTCCGGCGCGCTCGACCGGCAAGTCGCCGCTCTTCGAGCGAAACACGACGCGCGTGCGCTCGGGCTCGAGTCGGTGGAAGACGACCCAGGCGGAGGCCAGCGTGGCGTGCCCGCAGAGGGGCACTTCTTCGATCGGCGTAAACCAGCGGATCTGGTATTCGGCGCCGTCGCGCACGACGTACGCTGTCTCGGACAGGTTATTTTCTGCCGCGATCGCCAGCAGCACTTCGTCCGCAAGCCAAGCCTCCAGTGGCACGACAGCCGCTGGATTGCCGGCAAAGCGCCGACCGCTGAAGGCGTCCACCTGCCAAATCGAAAGCTTCATCGGCTTCGAAGTTAGCAGTCAGAAGCGCACGCGGCCGGGCCGCCCCGGACCGATCAGTGACGCGGCTGCGCCGGTACAGTTAGACGATGCCGAGCGACATCGGGTCGAGCGCCTGCGGGCCCTCGTAGCCGAAGCGAGTGGTCTTGAGCGGTAGATTCATCTTGTTGGCGATGATGGTGAGCAGGCTCGAATGCGCCAACTGCTGCAGGCCGTTGTGCGGGTCTTTGGTGTAGGCCGGCACCTTTCCGGTGAAGTTGATGGCCTGGCCGAGCTTGAAGCCCAAGGCACCGCCGCCCAAGAACACGAACGGCACGCGCTCGGTCTTGTGACCGAGACCGAGCTCGGAGCAGTGGAAGATGATCGTATTGTCGAAGAGCGTGCCGACGGTGTCGGGCGTGTCTTTCAGGCTCTGCACGAAGTCGGCCAGGCGCTGCGCGTACCAGATGCGATAGTTGTTCCAAGCCGTGAGCTTCGCGTCGACTTGCTCGGGTGTGGCGTTGCCGGTCAGCTGCCCAGGCGGCGCCGTGTAGTGCGAGGAGTCGTGCACGCCGAATTTGTCGACGCCAACGATCGGGTTGTGGGCGTTGGTGTGTTCCCACAAGAACGTGATGGCGCGGGTGCGACCACAAGCCAGCGCTAGGCGCGCGTTCTCCATCTGCAGATCGCCGACGACTTTGCGCGCTTCGGCTTGGTTGTACGACGCCTGGTTCGGATCGCTGACCTGCGGCACCGTGAAGCCGGTGGGATTGTAACCCATGAGGTTACAGGCCATCTGCGTTTGCGGATCGCTCAGGCGATGCTCCATGTCGCGGAGCGAGGTCGTGTAGGCGTCGATTTTGCGCTTCTCCGACAGTGGCAAGCTGGCGCTGAGCGACACCAAGTCTGCGTTGGCCGCGTCGAGCACACTGGTGTTTTGCTTGAGCGCCAGCGCGGCGGCGGCGTCACTCATGCCAGTATCGACGCCCGAGAACAGCGTCTTGAACGCGGCCAGCGGGTTTTCTTCGGGAAACACCTCTTCAGCCAACGACACGCGCGTGAAGTGCGGATGCGGCACCGTCGGCGTGCCGCCTTTGCTGATGCGGCACTGAATACCGAGCTGGAACGAGCCGAACGGCGAGGTCGCCTTCAGCAAGTCGTTCAGCTGCAGATCCATCGTCTTGATGTCTTTGTCGTCGCCGGCCAGCATTTGCTGTGAGCCGCCCTGATGGTCGGTCAGCGGGTACATGGCGACGCCGTCCATGAAAATGGCGTCCTTCTTGTGCGGCTCGAGCGGCGCGGACAGCTTCTTCAGGTTGAAGGTGGTGCCCGTTTCGCTGGGATGCCAGTCGTCTACCTGCAGGCCGCACGGCGTGTAGAAGAAAACGACCTTGGTCGTCGCGCCTGCCGCTTGCGCGCGGCTGCGATGCATCTGGAACATTTGCGTCAAAGACGCGGCGAGCGCGGCCGAACCAGCGCCCCTCAGCAAGTTTCTGCGGTCGATTTTCATGGGTCCACCACGTCCGCCGAGCGGCGCTGTGTGAAGGAGTCTTGGGTTGCCAGCTTGACGAACAGCTCTGGGAGCGCGACGTCGTTGCCTACGAGCTCGTTCTTGAGTTTGTTCACGGCGCAGGTGTCGACGCCCTTGGCGTCGAAGCCGCGCGCAAAGCGATAGTAGTTGGTGGTGAAGCAGCCGCGCGCGGCCGGATTCTTAGCGACCACCGTCGACAGCTCGCGCGGTCCGCTGAAGGTGAGCGCTTCACCCATCGGCCCGGTCATGCCGTTGATTACGCCCGTGGTGTCTACCGGCTCGCCGTTGTCCATCGTGCGACCGACGCCTGCGCCGTCGAAGCCCTCCAGACCGAAGCCGATCGGATCTTGTAGCGTGTGGCAGCTGGGGCACACGCCGTTGCCCGTCACCGCTAGGATTTGTTGCCGCGTGGTGTTGCCTGGCATGGCCGGTGAGATCGCGGTGTCGACGTTGGCCGGCGGCGGCGGAATGTCGTTACACAGCAAGCTGGCGCGGATCATGTGGCCGCGCTGCGTCGGCGACGAGGCCGTGGTGCGCGCGTGGCCGAACAAGAACATGCCCAGGGTGAGCAGGCCGCCGCGTGGCGAGCCCGCGCCCAAGTCGACCAGCTGCGTCGTCGGGCCGACGCTGCTGGTTAGCCCGTAGTACCCGGCCAGGTCGGCATTGGCGAAGGTGTAGGTGGCGTTGAACAGCTCGTCGAAGTGCTTGGTCGAGTCGAACACGACGTGCGTGACGAACTGATCCTGTTCTTCGCGCATGGCGGCCTTCACCTTGTCGAGCGTGTCTGGCGCCGCGAACAGCTTGGGGAAGGCGCTTGCGTCTTTGGTGGCCACGTAGGCGCGCGGTGACTCGAGCCACTCGTAGAAGAAGTGGGCGACCTGCGCGCGGCCGCGTGGATCGGCCAGTAGGCGCCGAGCCTGCGCTTCGACTTCGGCCTTGTTGGCGAGCGCCCCGCTGGCTGCCGACGCGAACAACGGCGCGTCGGGCATCGTGCCGGTGAACAGGTACGAGAGTGCCGAGGCTGTTTCGTAGGGCGTGAGCGCGAAGTTGCCTTTGCCGTCGTCTTTGCCCAGCTCACTTCGGAACAGGAACGACGGCGAGATCAACATGCTACGGATGGTCAGCTCGACGCCCGTTTTGAACTGGCCACCCGTCACCGCGGCATCGAACAGCGCCAGGTAGCGCGCTTTCTCGGGGTCGCTCAGCGGGCGGCGGAATGCGTGCAGACCGAAGCTGTCGATGAACGAGGCGGCGCAGGCATTGTCTTGAGTCGTACAGGGTACGATCTTCGCGTAGCCATTGGCGATGGCCTGTTCGGCCAGCGTCGTCGCGACGCTGCTGTAAGCGTCTAGGTGCTGGTCGTCGACGAACGAGACCGCCACGTTGTTGGTGAAACCGCGCATGGCCGTGTCGGGCGGAATTGCCGTGTAGTCCGGATTCGCCAGACCGAGCAGATCGGCGACGGTCGCACCGTACTCGCTGCGCGTGAGCTGGCGCAGGATGCGCGGGCTCGGCGTTTCGGTCGTACAATCTGGCGCGACGGCGGGCGGGACGGTCGCGCCGCCCGTGCCAGCGCCGGCGCTGCCGGTAGCGGCACCGCCTGCGGCATTGTTGACCATCGGGCCTCCGGTCGTGGTGTTACCCTGAGGCCCGGTTACTTCTGCTGTGCAGCCCAAGGCCGCCAGCGCGGCTAGGAGCAAGCCCTTGCGCATGCAGGGTCAGTGGGTAGAAAAACCCTCCTCGATCACCGATATGGGCCCTGATCTATCGAGAACCAGTGAGGTTACTGGCCTGCAACCTGGGTCATTTATTGCTGCTACTGGCTTTTGGTGCTGCGGGCGGAGAGGGTAGCAGCGGCGCGCCTCAGCGACCGAGCACCCAGCCGAGGCCCAGCACGATGTGCTTCGCGCCCAGCGTAGCGTCGCTCAAGTCGGCGTCGATTTTCGCGAAGTTCGTGTAAAAAACGCGCCCCTTGCCGGGCGTCCGGTACCACGAAACGGCCGTATCTTTCATGTCGCCGCCCGACCATTTGCACTTCACGAGCACCTTCGTATCGGCGGCCACGTAATCGGCGTTGTCGAGGTTACCGGTGAAGTCGAACGTAGCTGGCAGCATCGCGGTGGTGACGTGCTGCTCGGTCGTGCGGCACGCGCTCTTGCCGTCGAAAAAGCCGTGGCCGCCGCGTCCGCCGATCACGTCGTTGTAGGCGTGCGGGGGCACGGCGGCTTGAAAGGTCACGGCCGCGCAGTGCGTGCCGAACAGCCCTCCGCCATTTTCGACGAAGGCTTTGAGAGCCGCGGCCTGCGTGTCGCCCGGCTTACCCATGCCGAACGGCTCAAAGCAGGTGTTGATCATGCCGACGCTGCCGAAGCGCGCCAAATTCGTGGTGCTGATGTCGTCGGGATTGACGCTGTCTTCGACTTCGTAGCCCCACGTCATCAGCTGATTCTTGAGGAAAGTAAGCTGCGCCGGCACCGTTTCGATGACCGCGGTGCTGAAGTGATAAAGCAGCACGCGCTTAGGTAGCGTCGGCAGATTCGGGTCACCACCGACGCCCGCGGCCCCTGCGACCCCCGCGGAGCCAGCCGTTCCGCCTGCGCCTGCGCCCGCTCCGCCCGCGAGGCTCGCGCCGCCCGCGGCCCCTGCGCTTCCGCTGGTCGTTCCTCCAACCGTGGCTGCTTGGCCGGCGCTGCCTGAAGTCGAAACGGGAACGCCACCCGTGCCCGACGTTGCGGCACCGCCGTTTCCGCCGCTGCCGCTCGTCCCGGCGCTAGCGCCGCCGCCGGCCTGGCTGGGAGCGCCGCTGCTCGCGGCGCCAGGCGACGTGTCATTGCCGCACGCGAGCAAGCAGCTAGCAGCGCCGACCAACGCCCAAGCTCGAATCGCGCGCTGCATTCGAGCAGACTACGCGCATCTTTCCGGGGGCGCTTGCAGCCCCGAAGCATTTTCTTGGAAGATTCGCCGCAGCTCGGTCGCGCGGTTCAAGGTGGGCAACAGGCGCCGTGCTGCGAGCCCGTGACGAAGTTCACGGAGTAGCAAACGCCGCCGTGCATGCCGTTGAGGGCGGAGTAAGCCGAGGCATCGTCGCAGGCGTAGGCTTGCGGGGTCGTGTCGTCGAAGTCCGCGCAATCCGCGTCGTTGCCCGACGCGCGCTTGCAGGTGCCCGCGGGCTTGCTGCCGCCGCTGCCGCTGCCGCCGACGCTGGTTCCGCCGTTGCTGCTGCCACCGCCGTGACTGCCGGCCGCTCCACCTTGAGTCGTGCCCGCGGTCGAGCCGGCCACGCCCGTGATTGTCGAGCCAGCCGCGCCGCTCGCACCTCCGCCGCCACCCGCTCCACCGCCACTCGCGCCGCCGCCACCGACGTCGAGGTTGAGCGTGCCCGCGGTTCCAGCCATGCCGCCGCTGCCCCCCTTCGGTTGCTCGATGGTCGAGCTCGGCGCCGGATCGCCGCTGCAGCCGCAGACCACGACTACGAAAGTTGCTCCCAAACCGATCGCTGTTCTTCCTCGCATGAAACCCTCAGCCCTTGGACGGTTGAGGCGCCATTGTGATGCAAAAAAGCTCAGAGCGCGGCGGGCAAATCGGTACGGTCAGCCAATTTCGCCGAGCTCGCGCAGCACGCGACACGGATTGCCGGCCGCCAGCACGCCGCTCGGCACGTCGCGCGTCACGACGCTGCCGGCGCCGATCACCGTCTTGGAGCCGATCGTGACCCCCGGCAAAATCACCGCCGCGCCGCCGATCCAGCAGTCGGAGCCAATCTGCACGGGGCGACCAAATTCGCGACCGCGCCGCGCCGCCGCGTCGAGCGGGTGCGTCGCCGTGTAGATCTGCACCGCGGGTCCGAACATCGTAAACGCGCCAATCCGCACTTCGCACACGTCGAGCACGACGCAATTGAAGTTGAAGTAAACGCGCTCACCCACGTGAATGTTGGAGCCGTAGTCACAAAAGAAGGGTGGCTGGATCCCGACGGAGCCGCCGCCGCTGCCCAGCAGTTGCTCGAGCACGCGGCGGCGCTCGACTGCCTGCGATTCTTTGGTGGCGTTCAACGCCCAGCACCAGTCGCGGGCTTGCTCACGGCGGCGCACGAGCTCGGGATCCTGCGCCTCGTACATTTCGCCCGCCAACATCTTCTCGAGCTCGCTCTTCATGCTGCCCGTTCTATCGCAGAGTCGGGCTCGGCGCCGCCTGCGCCGCGCTAGCCGGGGCCGTTACTCGGCGGCGACGGGCTCCGGCCCGTGCTCGTGATGATGCTCTTCGGGCGCGGCCGCCGTAACGGTTGCGAACTTTCCGCAGCCGAGCAGCACGCCCGCGACGCCCAGGTAGGCGATCGTCATGAGCGGCGATTGGCCGATGCCGATCGCCTCGCCGTGCATGAAGCCGAAGAACGTCATGCCCGCGGCCACGGCGGCGAACGCAGCGGCCTTCGTGAAAGCGCGGTCGATGACGAACGCAGCGATCGCGCCCAGCATCAACCCGCCCAAGATCGAGCCGCCGCCCATCACTTCGAGGCCGTGATAGAGCACGCCAACCTGCTGCAGCTTGTCGAACCCAAGGGCTTTCGCGCTCGTGCCCGCGGCGCCCAGCGAGTTGTCGATCATGAGCTTGCCCCACGCGGCCAAATGCGGCGTGAGCGCCAGCACGATCGCCGGCGCGTGCGCCTTGGGGCTTTCCTGGAAGGCTTGCGAGCCGATCAGCATGCCAATGTAGAGCAAGATCGGCGAGATGGCGACGACCGGAATCAGCGATGACATCACCGAGATGATGCCAAGCCAGGCCAGGACGATCACGGTCACGCCCGTGGCCGCCGAGTAGCCGATGCGCCCGCCCATGGCCTTCCAACCCGGGTGACCGATGTACACGGCGTTGATGAACGGATTGCCCATGCAGCAACCGATCAGGCTGACCACGCCGTCGGCCGTGAGCACGCGCGTGGTCGGAAAGTCATCACCCGCGACCGACGCGCTCTCGACGTTGTCGAGCGCTTCGACCAAGTCGTAGATGCCGAACGGAATGGCGGTCACCAGAATGACGCCGAGGAACTTGAAGCCCGAGAACACGTGCCCGAAGGCTGGCAAGGGCACCGAGAAACCGAAGTTCGAGAACGAGTCGCCCAAGTTCTTCACGGTCATGCCGCCGAAGTTGTAGCCGAGCGCCGTGGAACCCCACGCGATCAAGCTGCCCACCCCAATCGCCACCAGGCCCGCCGGAATGCCCTTGAAGTAGCGCACCCCGCCGAACCAGCTGGCCAAAATGATGGTGAAGCAGATGAGCCCGATCACCGGCGTCATGAACATTTCGAGCGCCGGCCGCATGGATATGAACGACACCGACACGCCAGCTAGCGTACCGAGCAGCGCGGCGCGCGGCGTGATCTTGCGAATGATCGGCGCGATGAAGCCGCCGGCCATCAGCACGAAGCTCTGCACGAACACCCAGGTCAGCCCTGCCTCCCAGCCAGCGATCGGGTTGCCGGTCTTACTCGCGATCGGCAGCATGATCACGAACACGACCACGAACATGTGCGGCACGCTGATGCCCGAAGGCAGCGCGCACACGTCGGTTCGGCCAGTCTTCTTGGCTAGCTTGTAAGCCAGCCAAGCGTAGTAAATCGTGCTCAGGCACAGCATCAAGCCAGTCGCAGGCAAGATGCGGCCGAACACGATGTTGTCCGGCAGCTTCAAGACGAAGCGAAGCAGCCCCGTCAGCACCAGCAAATTGACCAGAATGTTCGTGCCAAACCCGAAGTACGCGTTCCAGTCCCCGGGCGTCCACAGCTTGGGTTTCGTGCTTTCAGTCATGGCTTGTTCTCCGTGCACAGGGCGCGCGAGCGCCTGGGCGCTTGCCGATTGTTTCGGAAGCGTATGGCCAACGTGTCAGCGTGATTCGCGCAAGAGGAAGTGCGCAAAAATCACTACGCTACCGATGTACGCTCGTCGCCCACTCACCACTAGCTCCAATAACCGCGCACCCCGCTCTCCAAATCCGCTCACTGCTTCTGGGTAGGCCAGGCCCACGCGCCCAGCTGGGCGCGCAACGGCCACCTACGTCACCGTAACGGCTCGAGATTTTTTCACAGGAAGATCGGAAGATCGGAAGGGCGAGAACGAGCGAGAATTTCGGGCGCCGAGCTGCTAGGTCGTTCGCGTCGCTCCGTGCGAGGTCGTTACCTATCTGCCAGGTTGCGCCTTCCAGAACTGCGCAGAGCGACGCAAGCGAGCTACACTTGTGCGCCCAAACTGGTCGCCTTCCGATCTTCCGATCTTCCTGTGAAAAAATCTGGGGACTCGCAGTGCCGTTACAGCTCTTCGAAGATTGCCGACAGTTGTTCGGCGAAGGCGGCCGCGGCAACGGGCAACACCCGGCCGCGGCGGCTGGCTAGGCGCAGGCGCGCTTCGGTCAGCTCGGGATCGCTGAGCGGTATCGACACCATCCCAGAAACGTCCGGCTTTTTGCCAATTTTGAAAGAAAAGCAGACCCCGCCGGCGGTGCGCGCGAACATTTTCGTGGTCTCGATCGAGTTCGAAAGCAGCGCGGGCTCGAAGCGAATCGACGCGCGGCCGAGCGCCGAGTCGATCAGGCTGCGCGCCGCCAAGGTTTCGTCCGGCATGGCCAGCGGATAGGCCACGCACTCGCGCAAGCGTAGCGATTTGCGCGTCGCCAGCGGATGCTCGGGCGCGACCAGTGCGCAGAGCGGCTGTGGCACCTCTGCCAGCACCACCACGTCGGCGTCGTCGGTGCGCTCGTGGGTCAAGATCAGATCGGCTTTGTCGCGGGCGAGCGCCGCTGCCAGCTCGCGTGGCCCGCCGACCGTCACCGAGAAACCCACGCCCGGATGCCGCTGGTGATAGTCGGCGATCGCGTCGGGCAGCATGCGGCCCGTCACCGACTCGGCCACCGCCACGTGCACGCGACCACGCACCAAGCCGCGCAGCCCGTCGATCTGCGCTTCGACCAGCCGCAGCTCTTTCAGCGAGCGGCGCACGTACGCGAGAAAGAGCTCGCCTGCCGCGGTCGCGCGCACGCCGCGCGGCAGGCGCTCGAACAGCGGCGACCCGACGTCTGCCTCCAGGTCGAGGATGCGGCGATTGAGCGCGGACGACGCGACGTGCAGGGCTTCGGCGGCTTTGCGAATCGAACCGTGGTGCGCGACCGCGTCGAGATACGAAAAAATGCTCGGCGGTTGCAGGCGCCAACGCTGGAGCCCGCTCGCAGCAGTCTCGGAGGTTTTGACCACGGGGGCCGGGCGCTTGCTCACTCAGCGAGTTTGACGGGCAAATTCGTTCCGAAATGTTTCCTACGTACCAAAGCCGCGTTCATTTTCGGGATGCACGGCTGGTTCCCCGGCGCATACTCGGCTGTCCATGAGCCTGCGCTCGGCTTTCGGACTGCTGAAGACAGATCGCGAGCGCAAAGCGCGAGCTGGATCGTGGCCGGCCAGTCCGCGCACGAGCAGATCATGATCGAAACGGAAGACCGGAGTGTGCAAACCCGGCGAGGCCGGGCGCCGGCTGTGCTGATACAAGCGGGGGGCGCAGGACGTTGAAGTCTTCAGCGGAAGCGCAACCAAGCAAATATCGGCGCCTGGCGGCGGCCACGTTGGCGAGCATGCGCGGCGTGCAGCTCGCCGACGACGAGCGGCGCGTATTTCATCACGAGCTGCAGCTGGCGGCGGTCGAGCGCATGAACGCCTTCGCCTGGCTCTTGTTCGTGATGCACCTGGCGCTCCTCGTGCGCGACGTCACGCTGAACCAGGCTGGCCTGCCGCCGAACGAGCTGCTCTGGTCGCGCTGGCTGTTTGGACTTCACGTGGCGATGGCGCTCGGCTCCGGGCTCACGGTCTTGCTGCTGGCGCGAGTGAAAGACGCCCGAGCGCGCTCGCGCGTGGCCTTCGCGATGATGAGCTTTTTGTTGGCGTGGTCCGGCGCGGTTTCGGGCGCCGATCAGCTGATCGGCGCGGGCATCACGCTGTTCTTGATGCTGAACCTGGCGTCGGCACTGTTCGTGACGTTCAATCGCGGCCCGACCGCGCAAGCGTTCGCGCTGGGCGCAGCCAGCTTCGTCACTGGCCAGCTGTGGTTTTCACCGCATGCCGCCTTGGCCTTCAGTCAGCTGGTGAACGGCTGCGCGTTCGTGCTCGCCTGCGCATTGTTTTCGCGCATGCTGTACACCACCAAAGCGCGCGACTTCGTGCAGCGCACGACCATCGCTCGCCAGCACGCCGAGCTCGAGAAGGCGCATCGTTTCGTCGCCGCCGAGCGTGAGCGCTCCGAACGCGTGCTGTACGCGGTCTTGCCGCCGCGCATCGCCGAGCGGCTACGCCAGGGCGAAAGCCCAATCGCCGACATTTACCCCGAGCTTACCATCGTGTTCGCCGACCTGACCGGCTTCACGCTACTGGCGGCGGAGTTGCCGGCCGTCGAAATGGTCGAGATCTTGAACGAGCTATTTTCTTGCTTCGACGAGGTCGTGGAACAGTTTCAGCTGGAGAAGATCAAGACCGTCGGGGACGCCTACCTGGCGGCCCGCGGTATCGACGCGCCCTCTTCAGACGACGTGCGCGCCGCGGCGGATGCTGCACTGGCCTTGCAAGGGGCGGTGCTGGCCGTTGCTCGGCGTCGCCATCGCGCCTTGTCGCTGCGCGTCGGCATTGCGCGTGGCGTGGCGATGGCGGGCGTGCTCGGACGAGAAAGACTATTTTACGATGTGTGGGGTGACGTGGTGAACATGGCTAGCCGGCTAGAAACCGCCGCCGCCCCCGGCGAAATTTTGATCCCAGATCAGCTCTCGACGCTACTAGACGGATCGCACGAGCTGGGTCCTGTCAAAGTCCGCGAGCTGAAGGGCAAAGGCCAAGTTGCGACGCGCGCGGTCGTGGCTGCGCGACAAAAGCTCGTGCCCCTGTCGAGGGTTTTGTGATTCGATATCTGCATGCTCCGAACAGCGCCGGGCGCCGTGTCGTGCGGCTGCGCGGTCGGCCTTTGGCTTGCGCTCGCAGGCTGTAGCTCGAGCGCTGCTCCCCACGACGACGGCTACGCCGGCCGGGGCGGCGACGCGGTCGCAGGCTCGGCAGCAGCGGTTGGCGGCGGGGGAATGAGCGCGGGCGGAGTCAGCGCGGGCGGAGTCAGCCCGAGCGGAGCCAGCGCCGGGGGTGCGACCGGCGGCGACGCGAATGTTGCGGGTGCGGCCGGCAGCGTTGCGGCAGGTGGCGGCGCGAGCGCGGGCGCAGGCGGCGCTGCAGGCGCGCCGTGCGCCGTGTCGATGCCGCTGACGGCGTCGGGTGCGACCATCGACGTCACGCCGCCGATGAAGATCGCGACGGCGCTCGGCATGGCCAAAGCGGGCGATCGCGTGCTGCTTCACGCCGGTACGTACACGGCCGAAAGCATCTCCAAAGTCAGCTTCGCGACTCACGTCTTCATCGAGGTTGCAGCAGGTGACAAAGTCACGCTGCCCGGCTTGCGTTTCACGAGCTCGGATCACATCGTGCTCGACGGTTTGCGCGTCGAGGGCTTGCTAGAGCTCGAAGGCTCGAGCAATTTCGTGCTGCGGCACTTGGAGCTGATCGGTCAGGGCGAGGACGCTGCACTGCAATTTCAAGGGCAACATGCCGCGGGCGCAAGCCACGACGTAGCGGTCGAAGATTCGAGCATCAGCGGCGGCGGGCGCACGGTGTTCATCTTGGGCAACTTCGCGCCGTCCGAGCAGTGGAACCATCATTTGTCGTTTCGGCGCACGCATTTTACGTGCGGGTCGCACGTTTGCTTTCAGATCTCCGGCGGGCGTGACGTCGACATCGTGGGCAACCAAATCGACAGCGATACCACCCCCGGCGTGCTCACCGCGGGCGCCACCCGCGTCAACATCGCGCAAAACGTGTTCAAGGCTTCCGACGGCGCCGCGATGCAGATCGCGACTCCCGGCATGGAGTGGGACAACTATGCCGGCGTCGAAAATATGATTTCGAGCAAGGTCGTGATCGCCAACAACGTCGTCTCGGGCTTCAAAACGGGCGTGCAGCTCGACGCAGCGACGGACGTTGCCGTCGTTTACAACACGTTCGTCGACGGCGCCGGCGTGCGCTTCAATCACCGGACGCCGCACGACCAGGCTCAGAACGTGATTCTGAACGGCAACGACGACATCCGAATCTGGAACGATATCATGCAGCAGCTGGCCGTAGCGCAAGGCGAAAAGCCGCCGGCCTTCTTGTCGAACAATCTCATCTCCGACAGCGGCAGCGGCGACCACCTCGTCACCGGCGATCCGAAGCTCGACGCGAACAAGGGCTACGAGCTCAGCGCAGGCAGCGCCGCGATCGACCAAGCGCTGGTCAACGCCGAAACCCCGCTGGTCGATTTCGCCGGCGGCCCGCGCGGCGACAAACCCGACCTTGGCGCCCACGAGCTCGGCGCCCCAGCGCCGGCGTGTCCCAACCAATAGCCGACCGAGCAGCTTACGGCGCCAGCGCTCCGTCGAGTAGCCGGACGCTGCGGCCGCGCTGGACCGGAATACGCTCGCCGGGAATGATGTTGCCGACCAAATTCAGCGGGTCGCACGCCGACAAGGTGACGAGCTCACCGTCGCGGGGTGCTCGCCGTACGCTGCGCAGTAGCTCGACGGCCTCGGGCAGCGCGTATTGCTCGCCGACGAAGCCATTCACGAAGCGCCCGCCACGCACCACGCCGCGGGCTTCGAGTCGACGTAGCGCCCAGGTCAGCTCACGGTACGGCAGCGCCAAATTTTCACGCGCTACGACGTCGGCGAACACGACGCCCCAGCGCGCCAGCAGCTGCTCGGCCACGGCCTCTGCCAGCGCATCGGCTTCGAACGAGACCCGCGGATTCGGGAGTAGCGCCCAGCGGCCCTCGCGCGCCAGCTCGGCGCGCGCGCCGTGTCGCAAACGCGCGCGCGTCGTCGAGAGCGACGTTGACGGCTCTTCCGCGCGTCGTCGCAGCAAGCTGCGCAAAGCTCCGAAGCCGTCGGAGGTGACCAGGCCGCGGGCCACGGCGTCCCACAGCGCCGCGTTGAGCTCGCGCCAGGATAGGTCGAGCTCGCTCAGCAGCTCGGACGCAAACAGCGCCCCGCGGCGCTCGAGGCAGGCGATCAGCGCCGTGGTGCCGACCGCAGTTTCGGTGTCGTCGCGCGACGCCGCACCATCGCGCAGCGCTGGCTGAAGCCACGGCAGGTCCGCGCGGAAGGCCAGCGTGACGGGCGTCGCGCGCGAAATGGTGGCACTGCGAGCCAAAACCTTCGGCGCGCCGCGCGGGCTCAGACGGCCCCACACCACCTCGCCCGAGAAGCACAGCGCGTCGAGCCACTCAGGGCGGTAGCCGGCGACTCGCGCCAAAAGCACGTCGTTTTCCCAACTGGCGACGGCGGCTTCGAAGCCTTGCAGTTGCTCGATCGCGGCAGACAGCCCGCGCTGACCGGCGCGCCGCGTATCGGTCGTGACGCCCTGCCAGCGCAGCAAAAAGCGCATGAAGTCTTGCGGCGCCACCGGCTCGATCTCGCGGCGCAGGCGATCGCGCGTGTAGCGGTGAATGCGGTCGAGCAGACGCCGCGCGCAGAATTGCTCTGCTTCGGTGGTCGCTGCAGCCTCGAAGAATCCGCCGAGCGCGAAGCCTTCGTGCCTTAGCTGCGCCAGCGCCAACACGACCGTGGGCTCGTCGATGCCGGTAAGCGTGGCGAGCTGGGCAGCCGTGGCGGGGCCGCACAGCTCGAGCTGGCCCCGCACGGCGCGCGCTGCCAACGCCTCGCGGGGTGGCACGGGCTCGCCGGCAATCTGGCTGGGAGGCTGCAGATCCGGAAAAAAGCGCGCGTCAGCGAACAGCTGTTGCACGGCGCCGCGGAGCTCGAGCGCGCACCACAGCTCGCCGGTCGAGGTGTGCGCCGAGAGCGCGCGCCCGCTTTTCACGAGCGCCTCGAAGTAGGGTAAAAGCGCCGGCTCCGGACGCGAGGCGACCAGCGAAAGCAAGACATCGTGCAGCTCTTCGGGGCTGCGCGGAGTCGGGCGCGCTTCATCGCGCACGCGCTCGATGGCTTCTGGATCGAGCCCCGACAAATCGCGGGCTTCGAGCGGCAAGCCGCGGCGCACCTGGACGGCGCGCGTGCGTCGCTCTTCGAGCGGTGCGTCGTCGAGGAAGGTGTAGGGGCGCGCGTTCAAGATTTCATGCGCCAGCGGCGATGGCTCGGTGGTGTCGCGCAGATGCACACGCACCGCGCCGTCGGCGATGGCATCGAGCAGGCGTTGCAGCCCGCTCAAGTCCATGGCCTCGGTCATGCAGTCGTGCAGCGTTTGGCGCACCAGCGGATGATCGGGAATTTCGCGCGGGCCCGTGGCGTTGTCTTGGCAGGCCGCCAGCGACGGAAACACGGCGGCCGTGATGTCGTCGGTCTCCATGCGCTGAATGGGCGGCGGGTTGCGGCGACCGCCGCGGAAGCGCAGCACCACCAGCGCGCGGCTCAGGTTCCAGCGCCAGCGCGCCCCGAACATGGGCGTGACCAAAACGGCGTGCGTGAGCGCAGTAGCGATGCCGCGCGGCGCCAGAAAATCCAACAAATCGGTCAGTGGGAACGCATGCTGCAGCCCGAGCGAGAGCACGATTGAGTCGTCGCTGGCGGCCGCCTGCAGCTCGAAGTCGAACGAGCGGCAAAAGCGCTTGCGCAAGAGCAGTCCAAGGCCGCGATTGATGCGGCCGCCGTACGGCGAATGCAGCACCAGCTGCATCCCGCCCGAGTCGTCGAAGAAGCGCTCGAAGACCAAGTCTTCGTGCGTGGGCAGCACGCCCAGCGCACCGAGCGACGCCCGCAGGTAGCCAACCACCGCGTCGGCGACCGCCGGCGTGATACCGGCCTCGCCTTGCAGCCAGCTCGACGCCGCAGAGATGCCGCCGCTCGCGAGCTTTTGGCCAACCTGGGCGCGCAGCGTCGACACTTCTTCCGACAGCTCAGCGGTTCGAGCGGGCGCTTCTCCGAGCCAAAACGGAATCGTCGGTGCGGCGCCTTCGGCGTCGACGACGCGCACGGTGCCGTTTTCGACACGGCGGATGCGCCACGAAGTGCTGCCGAGCAGAAACACGTCGCCCGCCATGCTCTCGATCGCGAAATCTTCGTTGAGTGTGCCGACGAAGGTGTCGTTCGGCTCTGCCACGACTCGGTAGTCGGCGTTGTCTGGAATCGCGCCGCCCGACGTGAGCGCGGCCAGCCGCGCACCGCGGCGGCCCTGCAGTCGACCGTGGATGCGATCGCGATGCACGAAGGCGGCACGCTTGCCTCGCCCCGTTTCGATGCCGTCCGACACGAGCTCCAGTATTTCGTCGAAGGCCGCGCGGGTCAGCTCGGCGTAGGGCGCCGCACGTCGCACCAGCTCGAACAGCTCCGGCTCTTGCCAGTCTTCTGCCGAGCACTCCGCGACGATTTGCTGCGCCAGCACGTCCAGCGGCGCCACGGGCATGTTCAGCACATCGAGGCGGCCGCCTTGCACGGCGCGGAGCAGCGCGCTGCACTCCACGAGCTCGTCGCGGGTCAGCGGATAGAGCCTCCCTTTGGGCGTCGCGAAGCGGCTGTGGCCGGAGCGACCCACGCGCTGCAAGAAGGTGGCGATGCTGCGTGGCGAGCCGACCTGGCACACTAGCTCGACCGGCCCGATGTCGATGCCCAGCTCGAGCGAGGCCGTCGCGACCAACACTTTGAGCGAGCCGTCGCGTAGCAGCTGTTCGACGCGCGCACGCCGATCTTTGGACAGGCTGCCGTGGTGCGCCGCGACGTTCTCGGCGCCGACGCGTTCTACCAACAGATGGGCCAGGCGCTCCGACAGCCGCCGCGTGTTGACGAACACCAGCGTGGTGCGGTGCTGCTTCACGTGCTCGGCGATAGAGTCGAGCATTTCTCCGAGTTGTTCGTGCGAAGCGACCGCGGAAAGCTCGCGGGGCGGCAATTCGATGGCCAGGTCGAGCTTGCGGCGATGCCCCACGTCGATGATTGAGCAGCGCGGGGCGCCGGCCGCATCGAGCCGTTCGGCGCAGGCGCCGACCAAGAGCCGCGCCACGCGCTCGAGCGGTCGCTGCGTGGCCGACAGCCCGATCCGCTGCGGCTTTTGCTGTGCCACGTGCGCGAGCCGTTCGAGCGTGAGCGCCAGGTGTGAGCCACGCTTGTCGCGCGCCACGGCGTGAATCTCGTCGACGATCACGGTGCGCACGCTGCGCAAGATTTCTCGGCTCTTGCCGGCCGTCAGCATCAAGTACAGCGACTCGGGCGTCGTGATCAGAAAGTGCGGCGGCTTCTTGAGTAGCGCGACGCGCGCTGACGCAGGCGTATCGCCGCTGCGCGAGCCAACGCGGATTTCCGGCGCCGCGAGGCCCAGCTCGCGCGCGACCTCCGCAATTTGTGCCAGTGGTTCTTCGAGATTTTGGCGAATATCGACGACCAGCGCCTTGAGCGGCGACACGTAGACGACCTCGACTGCGCCCTCTGCGAGCGCGCCGCGCTCGGCAGCGCGGTACAGCCGATCGATGCAGAGCAAGAACGCGGACAGCGTTTTGCCCGAGCCGGTCGGCGCGGCGATTAGCGTGTCTTCGCCGCGCGCGATTGCGGGCCAACCCAGCGCCTGGGCCTGCGTGGGACCGTGCGGGAAGCGCCGCTCGAACCAAGTCCGCAGCGCCGGATGAAACAGCTCGATGACCTCGGCGGCGTCGGGTTCGTCGAGCCTCGTCTGGGGCGCTGCCGGCACCCAGCTCAAGGTCTCGCTCATCACCATCGACCCAGCATAGGACTGGGCGCCCCCGCGTCACGCGTTGAAATCCGCGCCAGGCGGGCGCGGGTGTCCCAACCCCCACGAGGTGGGGATACAGCAGAACTGGAGCGTCGTGAAGCGTTGCGACCGTCAGCGGTAGGAGAGATAGAAGCTCAGCACGACGGCGCCTGCCGAAAGTAGGAACAGAAACAGCGCGATCCACGAACGTCGCGCGCGTTCCGCCTTGATTTCACGCAGAGCTTGTTCGGGCGTGAGGTCGATCGAGTGCGTGCCTGCGTTGGCCATTGCAGCTCCTCCTGGTTGTCGGAGGTGCATCGGTCGTGCCAGGTCGCAGCCAGATTCAGCCTAGCCGGGAGATTGTTGCGCAGAGAACAACTAACTTTCCGGATTCGAACGGCTAGTGTTCGAGCCGCCGGGTGGGCACGTTTGGGGCTCAGGCAACCAACTCACACGACGAAGAGGCAACATGGCTTGGAACATCGATCAGTCGCACTCAGACCTCGGCTTTGCGGTCAAACACATGATGATCAGCACGGTGCGCGGCAAATTCACGCGCTACAGCGCCGACGTTCAACTCGACCCCACAAACCTGGCAGCGTCCAAGGTGACCGCGGAAATCGAGACGGCGAGCGTGGAGACAGGCGAAGAGAAACGCGACGGTCATTTGCGCTCGCCCGACTTCTTCGATGTCGAGAAGTACCCGAAAATGATCTTCACGAGCACGAAGGTGACGCGCAGCGGTGACGACCTCGAAGTCACCGGCAATCTGAAGATCAAGGAGCAAGAGCACTCCATCACGCTCAAGGGCGAGGTCAGCGGACCCAGCAAGGACCCGTGGGGCAACCAACGGGTCGGCTTCAGCTTGAGCGGCGAGCTCGAGCGCGAGAAGTGGGGCCTCGGCTGGAATCAGGCGCTAGAAGCGGGTGGCGTGCTGGTCGGCAAGAAAGTGAAGATCACGCTCGAAGCCCAGCTGATTCAGAGCTGAGCGCGTCTACGGCTCGTGGCCCCGGCACTACGACGCTGGCCGACCGTAGTCAGCAGAAGTTTCCAAGCGCGGGCCAGGCCGCGCGAGTTTTGGCATCGAACTGAGCCGATTTGGCGCAGCAGCGGCATTGCTTAAGGTGCCGCTGATGCGTTCTGTTGGAGGCACGATGCTGCGACTTTCCGGCCTGCTGCTCTCGGCCAGCGTAGCGGCGCTGCCACTTGCTTGCTCCGGGAAGACCGAGCACGGGGGCGCCTCACCCGGCCCCGCAGCGAGCCCGATTCAGAAACCCGCGTCCAGTCCGTCGGGCGCGGCCCCGACAGCTGCTGCTGGGGCTCGACATCTGCTGATGGTAGTCGAGCTCGAGCCCGCGGCGCATGTCGCTCGCACGCTGATGTCGCGTTCGGTCGAGCTTCCGCTGCCTCGGCGGCGCGGCCCGACTCGGCCGGCTGCGTGGCGTGTCGACGTACTAAGTGGCGCCGGCGCGCTACTGTTTTCCGCGCCGGTCGAGGAAGCGTCGACGGTGCGTGGAGAGTTTCCGGATGCGAGCGGTCAGCTTCGCGGGGTCACAGCGCAGAAGCGCGTGACGGCCGTGACCCTGCGCTTGCCCTGGCTAGACGGCGCCGCAGAGGTTCGGCTGGTCAGCGCGGACGCGAACGGCGAGCGCGAGCTTGGCCGCGTTGCCTACCCCCAGGTGCAGCCGTGAGAGGCCGTTTGGTCGCAAGCGCGCTGCTGGCCGCGCTGCTGGGCGCCAGCGGCGCGCGGGCGGCCGAGGTCGAAACGCTGCGTCAAGCGGGGCCGGTCGACAAGCGCTTCAACATCGCCGTGCTGGGCGACGGTTACCGCACGAGCGACCAAACGCAGCTGACGGCGGATGCCAAGGCGATCATCGCGTACCTGTTCAGCGTGACACCGCTCCAGCAATACGCGCAGTTCTTCAACGTGAAGCTGGTGCACGTGGTTTCGAACGACAATGGCGCTGACAACGGCACGTACGGCGCGACGCGCGACACGGCGCTAGGCGCCTACTTCAACTGCGACGGCATCGATCGTCTGCTGTGCGTCGACGACGGCAAAGCGGCGATGGCTGCTGCAGCCGACGTGCCTGAATACAACTTCGCGATCGTGCTGGTCAATGACCCCAAATACGGCGGTTCCGGTGGTCCGGTCTGCGCGTCGTCGTCGAACGAACAGTCGTTCGAAGTGTTGGCACACGAGATTGGACACAGCCTTGCGCACTTGGCCGACGAATACAGCTCGGAAGGCAATCAACCGCCCTGCGATCAACAGCAAGATTGTCAGGAGGCGAACGCCACGCTCCGAACGGCGCGCGACCAAATCAAGTGGCAAGACTGGATCGAAGTCAGTACGCCGATTCCGACCCCCCCGACCCCTGAAAACAGCACGTTCACGGGTTTGTTCGAAGGTGCGCGCTACACGCCGACCGGGGTGTACCGGCCGCAGTTGAATTGCAAAATGCGCGACCTGGGCGCCGACTACTGCTCGGTCTGCACCGAGCAGTTCGTGAAGTCGATCTGGACTGCCGACAACATCCAGATGATCGAGAGCGCGAGCCCGGCCCAGCCAGCGGTAGCGAGCGCCAGCTGCGACCCGATCGAGCTGAGCGTCACGACGCCGCCCATCACGCCCTCGACTTACCGCTTCAGTTGGAGTGTCGACGGCAAGCCGCAGACGGAGACGAGCAGCGCGATTCGCCTTCTGCCTGCTGTGCTCATGGCCGGCGACCACCAAGTGGACTTGGCGATCGAAGACGCCAGCGCGCTGGTGCGCAGCGATCCGAACGCCGTGATGAAAGACAAATTCTCGTGGAGCTTGTCGGTCACGAGCAGCGACTGTCCGCCCGAAGTCGGACAGTCGGGCGGAGCGAGGACTGTGAGTACAGGTGCGGCGGGCGCCGGCAGCGCTGGCGCCGCGGCCGTCGGCGGCGCCGGCGGCGGCGTCGAAACAGCGGGCAGCGGCGGAGCTGCTGCTGGAGGGACGCTGGCCTCCGCAGGTAGCCCGAACGGCGCAGCGGGCTCCGGCGCCGCGCTGTCGCCGTCAGCAGCGCCGCCGCCGCGCGAGACAGCGGGCTGCGGTTGCGCCGTGCCGGGCGGCAGCGTGCCGCCGGGTAGCGCCGCGTTCCCGGGGCTCGTGCTGGCGCTCACGTTGGGACTGCGCCGACGCGGGCTCAAACCAGCTTGAGCAAACGAGCGAGCCGCCCATTTTCGACGACGCGGCCGCGCGAGAGGCGGATCTTTGCCTCGCCCCCGTCGCGCAGAATACGCTTGAGCTCGGTCGTGAGTATGCGCAGCGAATCGTAGCGCGCGGCGTCGAAGCCGAGCTGGGTTGCTTGGCGCGCTCGAGCGCACGGAACCGGGAGCAGCGTGTCGTTCAGCAGATCGCCGGACGCGACCAAGTCGGCGCCGTCGAGCACGAGATAGCGCGCGGTGACGGCATCGGGCTCGCGGTAGACGATGCTGCTGTTGGCCAGCAAACACAGCCAAGCGGCGCGCCGCAGCACCTGATACGCCTGCCCGATGGCGCGCTCCAGGTGACGACACACGCGCGCGGGATCCCAAACGTTCGGCGTGTCTGCAGCGTTCGCCTCCGGCTCTTCTGGCTCTTCTGGCTCGAGCGCGAGCAAGGCGCGCGCAAGGTACAGGCTGCGGCGGCGCACGTCTGGAAACGCTGGCAGGCTCGCGACGTGTCGCGCCGCGAACATTGCCCAACCAGCGGCGAACGACTGTTCGTCGGGCGCCCAGCGCAGCGGCGCGCCCACGCTGCCCGCGCGCAGCGACGCCGTGGGCGGTTCTTCGCCCAGCAGCTGCAAGAGCACCCCGAGCGAGCGCACCGCATAGCGCGACGACAGGGGTCCGAAGCGGTGCACGTCGTCCGGCTCGGCCGCGACATCGCGCAAGTCCGCCGCCGCGAACCACACTCCGCGCTCACCCTGGACCAGCTGTACGTTGTACGGCGGATTGATGAGCTTGATGGTTTGCGTTTCGAGCAGCGCTGCCTCCAGCGCGGTCGATGTCGCCGTAAACGCTATTTCGCTCACCTGCGTAAGCATTTCGAGCGCTCGTTCGCTGGCACCGCTCTGCTTGGTAAAGTGCGACGAAACGCGCCTTTTCAGACTGGCGGCCTTGCCGACGTAGAGCACGTCGCCGTTCGAGCGCAGAAAGCGGTACACGCCCGGCTGGTCCGGCAGCGCTCGGTAGCTGGCCGGCGCCAAGGGGTAGCGCCGTTTGCGTGGGCCTGCCGGAGGCACTTTCGCGGCGAGCCACGCCGCAAGCTCCGACCAGGTCACGACACCGCGTCCAGCCAGCTCGGCCACCAGCTTATGCCAGATGAACGCGGTGGCGCGTACGTGACCCAGCGCGCGCCGTTCGAGATGCAGGCTGTGGCCGAGGAACCCGGCCAGCGCACGTAGGTTACGGCGCGGCAAATCCGGGTACAGGCGACAGGCGATGGCGTGGACGCAAACGGCGTCGATCGGAAACGGCGCGGCGGGCTCGAAGCGCTCGGCCCAATTGCGTAGAAACGACAGCTCGAAGCGAGCGAAATGAATCGCAGCAGGCGTCGCCGAGCCACTGGACGTGAGCTGTCGCAAGCGTTGCCAGGCGGCTTCCGGTGCCAGCGCCGTCGCCAGCAGCCCTTCGTGAAAACCCGTCAATTGCCGCACCTGCATCGAGATGCGCTCGCCCTCCGCCGGGATGATCCAATGAGCCTCGGCTGCCAGCTCGCGCTCGGGATCGGCCGCGCGCGCGACGCACCAGCCCAGCTCCAGCACCGAACCTTGCGCGGGTGAAGCGCCGGTCGTCTGGCAATCGACAATCAATACGTCGAGCTCGGAGAGAGCGCGCGGGTCGCTCATGAATCGAAACGATAGCGAGTGCTGCTAGCCGAGGGGCGCGCAGCGAACTGGTCGCGAAATTCGCTCAAGCGCGAGTAGGGCTGAATGCTCGTTACTTCTCTGAATTCCAGGTGGTCGACCAGGCAGAACAAGGCGACCTCGAAGTAGCTCAGACTTCGCTCGGCCGGCAAGCTGGTCGAGACCGCGGCCAAGTTGGCGTCGAGCCAGCGCAGTGACGCTTCGAAGCTGGTTCGGAGCTTGCCGACGTAAGCCGTGCTCTGGTCGACGCCACCGAGCTTGGCCATGATCAGCGCAATCTCGGTCGTCATGGCCTGGCTGACCAGCTCTTGAGCGTTGCCGAGCAGCAGCGTCGTCATGGCGTCGGGCCAGACGACGTGAAGCGGAGCGCTAGTGCTGGCCCAAAGTGCGCGGCAGGCATTCAGGGCGCCGAACCAGGTACCGTCGGGCCTGACCAGCGCCGGCAACTTCAGAGCAGGGTTGTCGGCATAGTCGATGGTCTTCAGGGATGCGAGGTCACGCGCGATGCGGAACGAGTAGCTGACGCCGAGCTCGCTGGCGAAAATGCGCAGCAGCCTGGTAAACGTGGAGCTCGAGCGTCCGACTATCTCGCATCGGCTTGCGCGCTCGGCGATTGCAGCGGCCATGGCGCGTAGTTTGGGCGGAAGCGTGCCAGTGCGCCAGCCTCCGCACGCAGTGAGTCCTGGCGCGTGCTTGGCGACCCGGAGGGCACCGCCAGGATCTGCGCCATCAGGTCGGCATTCGGATCGATGGCCGTTGGTGGCTCTTCGTAGGGCAGCGCGTTGCGCGAAACCGAAACGTCAGGCCTGATCGTCAAGTAGCCGAGCGATGGGGGTGCGGCGGCCGTGCTGACCCGCGCCGTCGGAGCGCGCGCGCAGCCGAGCAGGAGCAGCGCGGGAAACAAAAGCTGAAGAGGCCGCCGAAGCAACATGGCGGCGCGACTCTGCACGTCGCGTTCCAGCGCCCCCGCGCCCCCTCGGGAATGAGCGACCTAGCTGTGGCGCCCGCCGGCTAGCGATTCAGCGCGCTGTCTCCGGTGGTAGGCGGTGCAGCGCATGCGCCGCGGCACATCGCCGCGATGAGGCGTAGTTGTCGCGCCGCTCCTCGTTGATCGGCGCGCGCTGACGCGGTTCAGGCCGCCTTTTGACCAGCCAGGCGCGCGTCGGTCTGCTGATCGCAGAGTTGAAACAGGAGCCGCTGCTGCTCGGGGTCGCGGAACTTACAGGGGATGCTCTTGCGATTTTCCCAGAATTGGTCGGTTTCGTTGGCCAGCTCGGGCGCGGCGGCGAGCCAGGCGGCGGTGTCGGCGCCGTCACTCGCGGTTTTTCCGAACAGCTTGGTGATCGTGAAAACGACCGCGAAGAAGCCCTTGGCATTGCGATTCAGCTCCGTGTTCACCAGCCCCGGCGACATGGCGTTCACCGTTACCCCAGCTTCTTTCAGCTGCGCGGCCCAGGACCAGCTCAGCATGCGCAGGGCTTGTTTGGTGGCGCTGTAGGCGCTGACGCCGCTGTACTTGCGCTTTTCGTACTGCGTGTCGCTGAGATCCAGGCCGCCTGCCGCGGTGGACGCCACGTTGACGATGCGCCCGCCGCCTGCCAGCGACCCTGCAAGCAAGCGTGTCAGCAGGTGCGGACCGAGCACGTTGGTGGCCCATTGTTGTTCGAAGCCGTCGCTCGTGAGCCGGCGCTCCATCACCCAGCCGCCCGCGTTGTTGAGCAAAATATCCAGCTTTGGAGTCGCTTGCGCTAGTCGCGCAGCGAACGCGCTGATCGAATCAACGCGGCTCACGTCTAGCTCTTCGAGGCGCAGCTGTAGCTTGGGGTTTTCGCTCTTGAGCTCCACCGCGACTGCGCGTGCCTTCTCGAGATCGCGACAGGCGAGCGTGACCTCCGCGCCCAGGGCGCCGAGCACGCGGGTCAGCTCTTTGCCGATGCCGGCGTTGGCGCCCGTGATCACGCACTGCTTTCCAGTCAGGTTTGCCGAGAGCTCGTGTTTCATGATTTCAGTGTACGCAGCGTACGGCGAAATAAGTTTCGGCGTACAGCTTGTTTGTTGAAATGGCGGCCCGCGGGATTTGCGCTATGGTTTCCAAGACTTTCGGTGTCGTCCCCCAAAACCCGCGCTTATCGCCAAGACAAACGCGCCGCTTCCGCGGCTGAAACACGGCGCAAGGTCATCGCGGCGGCCCGCGAGTTGCTGCTCCGGGGAGATTTTCAGGACGTCAGCGTCGAGGCCATTGCGGAGCGGGCCGCGGTGGGTCGCAGCACCGTTTACCAGCAATTCGAAAGCAAGCGCGGCCTGCTGCAGGCCATCGAGCTAGCGGTCAGCGAGCGCGCTGGTGTCGAAAAGCTGCTCGAAGTGTTGCAGCAGCCCGACGCGCTGGCAGCGCTGCAGGCTGCGTTCGAGGTGGGCGGCGCGGTGTGGGCCCGCGAGCGCGCCATGTTCCGCAAGCTGTTCGGCTTGGCCAACGTAGATGCGGACTTGCGTGCGGTGATGGAAGAGAAGGACGCCAAGCGACAGCTGTTGGTGCGTGTGCTCGTCGACAAGCTGGCTGCGCAACGGAAATTGCGGCGTGGAGTGGCGCGGGAACGCG
>Ga0307516_10000788_pt1 | contig 43325 bp, 49 predicted proteins | sample 19_EM_MG_FD_203310 | JGI IMG/M metagenome (GOLD analysis project Ga0307516, IMG submission 203310) | Populus trichocarpa ectomycorrhiza microbial communities from riparian zone in the Pacific Northwest, United States - 19_EM | ecosystem: Host-associated > Plants > Roots > Unclassified | place... | reverse complement strand
TTTATTCTGATGCACGGTCAAGAAAAAAGTCTTCAAGCAATCGCTAGCTCAGTCACGTGTCCAATCCCCGCATCGAATCTTCTAGTTTCCAAACGACCCCACTTCCGCAGTTAGCTCAAACTTCAGAAGGTACAGTGCTACTCGAGGACCCAGAAACCCTTGACGCGGAGCTACTGCAAGACGAGGAGGAGGAGGCGAAGGCAGAGGCGGAAAGGGCCAGACCTGGGCTGACCATGTTCACGGATGGGTCACGGCTGGACAACAGGGCGACCGGGTATGCGGTGGTGTGGAAAAGGGGGCTAACCTGGACTGGGGTCAAAGGTCACATGGGCAGCAACCAAGAGGCCTACGATGCCGAGTGCGCTGCCCTAGCCCACGCACTGGAGGAGGCAACGAGAAGAAACACGACACCGGAACGGGTCACTATCTTCACGGACGCGCAGGCCGCCATCAGACGGATGGCATCCGACGAACCCGGGCCCGGGCAGCAGTATGCCCTCCAAGCGCGAAAGCACATCGCTACACTGCGCAAGGCAAGGCCGGGTATTGTCATCGAAATTCGATGGTGCCCAGCGCACAAAGGTATAGCTGGCAACGAGAAGGGGGACGAGTGGGCCAAGGCGGCTGCAGAGCAGGCTGGCGGCCACAGGCCTATCCCCCGATCGCTCGCCAACCTAAAGCGGGAGATCTCGGAAAAGAAGTGGGTGGAGGCGCGCCAATGGGCAGGAGGCCGGACCTCCAAGACGAAGTACCGCATGCCAAAGAACCAGAAACCCGATAGCACGGTGGCCGGTAGCTCCAAGAGGCTTGCATCGCGGTTCTACCAGATCAAGACAGGACACTGCCTGACCGGGCAGTACCTCAACTGGACGAAGAGTCGGCCCACCCCACAATGCTGGTGGTGCCGGTACCGGACGCAGACCCGGGACCACCTCTTCAAGGAGTGCCCGGAGTGGAAGCCGCAGCAGAAAATCCTGTGGGCGGAGGTGAAGAAGGAGACTGTGAAGTGGAAGGACCGGTGGAAGGTGCGGGACCTCCTGGCCGATGGGAGGTGCAGCCGGGCGGTGCTGGACTTTCTCGCGACCACGGAGGTAGGCAAGCGGGTACCGGGGGGGGAGGAGGACGCCGTCAGCGCGGTGTCTGAGCTGGAGGTGCGGGAGTGGCTGGAGGAGCAGGGGGCGGAGGCCGAGGAGCTGGGCAGGGAGGAACCACCACTCTTCCTCCCCACGCCCAACTTCATGGCGTCGGCGGGAGAGGCTTAGGAGGGAGGCCTACTTCTTTCCTTTGTTTATTTTCTCTGTCTTTCCTTCTGTTATTTCCTTGGTGGGGCGCATCTTCTCTTCTTGGGATAGGCCTGGGCGGAGGGCAAAGGGGTGCTTGCAACGAGCCGCCACTGCGCTGACAGCCAGCAGGGCGGTGCTTGACTTCCTCTCCGCAACGGATGCGGGAAGGCTGGTGCCTCCGCTGGCAGAAGAAGGCGACGCCGTAAGTGAGGTGTCGGAATGGGAGCTCCGGGAGAGGAGGGAGCGGGAGGAAGAAAGGGAGGCGGAGGCGGAGGCGCTGGGTGCCGAGGATGAGGTGGGCGCGGGGGAGGAACCCCCGCTGTTCCTTCCCACCCCCTCGTTCATGGCCTCGGCTGGCGAGGAGTAGGGGACTGGTGGGGCGGTCTTTCCTTTGCCTTTTCCTTTGTCATTTCCTTGGTGCGATTCATCTTTCTCTCTCGGGACAGGCCAGGGCGGAGGGCTAAGGGAAGCTTGCAACGTGCCGCCATCGCGCGGACAGCGGCGGGGAACCGGTCAAAATGCACGCCGCCATGATCTAGCTAGGTCGCACGCGAGTATGAATAAAAAAAAAAAAAAAAAAAAACTGCGCGGACAGCGGACAGGAAACGGACTGTACGTATCCTCGCCATGATCTACATAGGTCGCATGCGAGTAATGAATAAATAAATAAAAAACCATAGAATCTCGCCGAACAGCACCCCGATACATAGAACGCAGCGAGAAGCACTTCCAACACCAAGCACCTTATCAAGCCCCACTAGGCCAGAGCTTCCTCTTTCTGCGTCGCCAAGGCCGAAGTGGGCATGGACACAGGGGGAGAAAACCGTCTCGCTAAAATGCACGGTGACCCGACGCCGGAGAGACCCAAACGTGGGAACGGCATCCCGAGTTCCGATCCGGCTTACGAGAATAAACGGCTCCCGGCGGAGCGAACGCCGACCACTCTAGAGAGTACCGCCGTCCCGAAACAGCCGACGGTGCCGGGGGCCCGAAATCCTATGCTAGGGACCATGATCGCTTGCGGGTTAGCAAGCAGCCCTTAATCCACCATGCGCGCGCTATGGGTGCACCCCCATCCAATTATGCGCCACTCACGTGACTCGATCGCAACGTCCTCACTCGCTCCGCTCGCCGCTCTTCGCTTCTGTCGTACTCCCCAGCTTGTCCCGACAGAGCTCCTGGCCGCGGATCTTCCGGGCCATGGCACGAATATAGCCATCCCCTCGCCCCGGCCGCACGACACCTGCCGCCCAGTGGCTGTCGGCAGGCTCCGTCTTTTTTTTTTTGTTTATTCATTACTCGCGTGCGACCTATGGAGATCATGGCGAGAATATGTACGGTCCGTTTCCTGTCCGCTGTCCGCGCAGTGGCGGCTCGTTGCAAGCACCCCTTTTGCCCTCCGCCCAGGCCTGTCCCGAGAATGTGTGGTGCGCACCAAGAAGACTACAAAGGGGAAGAAAGCGAGTGTGCAGAACAAAAGAAAAGGACATAGGAAAAGCGTCGCCCAATCCGCCCCCTTAAGGCGCTCCCGCAGGTGCCATGAAGTCGGGCGTGGGTAAGAACAGCGGCGGTTCCTCCCCAGCGCCCGGCTCCTCGGCCCCCGCTCCCTGCTCCTCCAGCCACTCCCGCACCTCCAGCTCAGACACCGCGCTCACGGCGCCATCCTCCTCCACCTCCGGCACCCGCCTGCCCACGTCCGTGGTCGAGAGGAAGTCCAGCGCCGCTCGGCTGCACCTGCCGTCGGCCAGTAGGTCCCGCACCTTCCACCGGTCCTTCCACTTCCCCGTCTCCTTCTTCACCTCCGCCCACAGGATCTTCTGCTGCGGCTTCCAGTTGTGGCACTCCTTGAAGAGGTGGTCCCGGGTCTGAGTTCGGTACCGGCACCACCAGAATTGCGGGGTGGGGCGGCTCTTTGTCCAGTTGAGGTATTGCCCAGTCAGGCAGTGCCCCGTCTTGAGCTGGTAGAACCGCGAGGCGAGCCTCTTGGTGCTCCCAGATACTGCGCCATCGGGTCGCTGGCTCTCAGGCAACCGGTACTTCTTCTTGGAGGTTCTGCCCCCCGCCCATTGCCGTGCCTCCGCCCATTTCTTCTCCGAGATTTCCCGCTTGAGGTTGGCGAGAGATTGTGGGAGGGGAGCCGCCCGCGCTTCCGTCCTGCCCAGGGAGCTTAGCCATTCCACGGCAGGCCCCGTCGCGGCGCCGTGATCCCACCGCCCCGTCGGGCCAGCCAACGCACCATCCGCACCACCCGCACCCGAGAACCCGACACCACACAACCTATCTGTGAAGGGCCGAAGACCACCCTTCCCTCATAAACCTTCACCCCACAAGACTCTGCGCTGATAACCTGCTAATGGCTTCGACGGCTTGTTTATACGATCGCACCCTTCAATACTAGCCATAGCTGCAACCGGTGCCGTTTCGTTTTCATGCACATCTCCAGCGCACTCCACCAATGGATGTCAACTCTCGGAGAGTCAAGGCTCTCCCGGCCGCCACAGATAGACTACAGCGTCTGCTTGCGCACATTCACTCCGTGAGAGTGGTGAGCAGCACTGCCACCCCCGCCTGATCCTATACTATGGGCTTCGCACAAACCGAAGTAGGCTCTCTTGGGCGCGATATCGTTACCACAACTTGCGGTGGTGGTGCAAACACAGCGCTTCAGCTGCGGCGTGATAATATATGGGTCGAGTCGGTGATGGCTCCGCGCAACGAGGATTCCCCAAAAGCCGCCTTGAGGTCGCGCTCGTCGATGTAGCAAAGATAGTAGCGAGGTGGGCACAAGGGCGGCAGGGAAAGCCGAAGTAGCAGTGGCGGGGTGGCAGAGTTGTGAATGGCAGGCTGCGGCCGGCAGAGCCGACGAGGTGAAGCCGCGGCGCCCACTTGGACGAGACTGTGGTGGTCACCTCTTATCGTACTAGAAATTCGACTTCGGAAGGAGCTCGCATCCGCAGTACGGGAAGGCACTCGAAGAGGTGCTAGAGGATCATGCATCAAAGCCCAGATTCCGAGGCCAGACTAAAAGAATTCTAGATTCCTATCTGATTTTATAGTGAGAGAGGAGTGAGCGCGGTGAGCAAGATAGAACAGTAATGAGTAAATAGAGAATTGTTGAAGCGATAATTAAGAACGAGAGACGAGAAGAATAGAGACATTATATACACCGGCCTGCCGATGTCGACCTCCACTATACTTCCTCATCCATTCCACACCATGATCCATCCCACCCCGTCATCCATTCCGAGCGCAGCAGCGAGAAGCACCCTCAACACAGACCGAGTACCGCGCCAGTCACTCCACCTTTCCGTCCAACAAAACGAGTGCTAGCAAGTGCCTTGCAGCAGAGAGAAGGAAGCCACACGGATTGTAGACAAATCGCAACTTAGACGTTGCCGCACAATAAACTTTGAAGACCCTCTCTCCTGAGTGTAAGCGGTCAAACTGACTACAATCTGAAGCACTAGGAATAAACAGTACTTGCGAGCGAGAGAATGATTGTTGTTAGAAGCCGAAGATTCAGCTTCGCAACTATAGACTAGAGACATTCGGACCAACGCCCTTTTTGATGGGCTCATTTTTGATGAGCTCACCCAATGAAAGCGAGTCGAAATCAAACGCAATGAAACAAATTTCACCTGAACGTTGCTTGAATACAACAGAGTTGTTTCGGATAGCGAACGGGCTTGTTTGGTAGTCGGGGGGAACACACAATAGCTTTCTGGTCCCAAAGCATATCCATTCCCCACTTATGGATAGTGGAGCCGATGAACACGTTCGAAACGGGTGTTCCCCAACCATAGGGAAAAGGCGTCTTGCGCTCGGTGATACGGCATCAATATTGAAGTAGCGGGAGGTCCACTCGGAGGATGTGGATACGACAGTCTTTCCATCGTACGAGAATGCTATTGTCTCAGCCCCTTTCAGATGACCCTTGGCGGTGTCAAGACAAGTTCCCGCTGTTGCGTCCCAGAGCTGGACAGTACTGTCCTGGGATGTAGATGCGACAAGCTCGCCATCAGGCGAAAAAGCCACTGCATTGACCGAACTGGAAAGGCCCTGGAGAGTGTGACGACAGGTCCCCGTCATTGGATTCCAGAGCCGGACGGTGCGGTCATTCGATGCCGATGCAAGAAGCTTGCCGTCAGGTGAGAACACCACTGCCCGTACACAGTTGGAATGGCCCTTGAGAGGGGCACGACAGGACCCCGTCGTTGGATCCCAGAGCCGGATGGTTTTGTCGTCCGATGCCGATGCAAGAAGCTTGCCATCAGGTGAGAACACCACTGCCCGTACACAGTTGGAATGGCCCTTGAGAGGGGCACGACAGGACCCCGTCGTTGGATCCCAGAGCCGGATGGTTTTGTCGTCCGATGCCGATGCGAGAAGCCGGCCATCAGGTGAAAATGCCACTGCCAACACCAAACCCGAATGGCCCTTGAGGGTGGCACGACAAGACGCCGTCGTTGGATCCCAGAGCCGAATTGTTTTATCGCGGGAACGTGTTGCAAGCAGCCCGCCATCAGGCGAGAAGGCCATTGTATAAACCTGCTTAGATTTGCGTTTGGCAGTGGCGCGAGACGTCCGGGTCGATGAATCCCAGAGCGTGATTCCGTAGCCAGATGCCGATGCGAGAAGCATGCTGTTGGGCGAAAATATAAGTTTACTAGCATACGGCGAATGCTTAAGAGTGACGCGACAGGTTCCCGAGGTTGGATCCCAGAGCCGGACGGTTTTGTCGTTCGATGCCGATGCGAAAAGCCGGCCATCAGGAGAGAACACCACTTCCCGCACCCAGCCAGAATGACCCTTGAGGGTGAAGCGACAGGTCCCCGTCGTTGGATCCCAGAGCCGGACGGTTTTGTCGTTCGATGCCGATGCGAGAAGCCGGCCATCAGGCGAGAACACCACTTGCACCAAGCCAGAATGGCCCTTGAGGGTGAAGCGACAGGTCCCCGTCGTTGGATCCCAGAGCCGGACGGTTTTGTCGTTCGATGCCGATGCGAGAAGCCGGCCATCAGGAGAGAACACCACTTCCCGCACCCAGTCAGAATGACCCTTGAGGGTGAAGCGACAGGTCCCCGTCGTTGGATCCCAGAGCCGGACGGTTTTGTCGTTCAATACCGATGCGAGAAGCCGGCCATCAGGAGAGAACACCACTTCCCGCACCCAGTCAGAATGACCCTTGAGGGTGAAGCGACAGGTCCCCGTCGTTGGATCCCAGAGCCGGACGGTTTTGTCGTTCGATGCCGATGCGAGAAGCCGGCCATCAGGCGAGAACACCACTTTCACCAAGCCAGAATGACCCTTGAGGGTGAAGCGACAGGTCCCCGTCGTTGGATCCCAGAGCCGGACGGGTTTGCCGTCCGATGCCGATGCGAGAAGCCGGCCATCAGGAGAGAACACCACTTCCCGCACCCAGTCAGAATGACCCTTGAGGGTGAAGCGACAGGTCCCCGTCGTTGGATCCCAGAGCCGGACGGTTTTGTCGTCCGATGCAGATGCCAGAAGCTTGCCATCAGGCGAGAACACCACTTTCCGCACCCAGTCAGAATGACCCTCGAGGGTGGCGCGACAGGTCCCAGTCGTTGGATCCCAGAGCCGGACGGTTCTATCCGCCGACGCTGATGCGAGAAGCTCGCCGTCTGGCGAAAACGCCATTCCCATGACTACATGAATATGGCCCTGGAGGTTGTGCAACAACGAGTCCCACTCCTCGTCAACTTCCGGCAAGTTTGTGATCCAACCTGGCAAATCCTGCTGAAACTGTTCCTTCAGTATGCTCCGCTTTGGACTGAACAGTAGGGCAGAGCAATAAATTTGCAGTGGTGCTTTCTCGATGACGGACCGAAAATGGAGGACGAATCGCACGGCATCGTGAACTATCGCTCGTAAATGCTGATCGGCGTCGGACTGCGTTCACATTCAGTAATGTTCTGCTACAAGACGCACCCTTCCATTCTGGAGATAAGCCATCACATAGAGTCGCGGGATTATTCCACAGCGAGTGGAATCACTTGCCCCTTCAAAGCTCCTATGTTCAGAGCGATGGAATTCTCCTGACAGCCCTTGATGGCGAATCTCCAAAAACGTGTAAAGCCCGAAACTCCTAGGATTGCTTACCGTAACTATAGATTCTAACGCCTTTAAACTGAGAATGCCGTTGGATATGTTCTCGGTCAGGCTGAGAGCCTCTAGCCAGTGAAGGATGTGTTCTCTGAGGAAAGTGTGAACCTGGTTGTGGAGTTCTTCTTCGACAGAAAGTTCGATGTTTCTTTGCTTCGCATCCATCCAGTGCCCGAACCGTTCCTTGAGAAAGCTGTGGACTCGATTGTGACTTCGCACCTCGCCACGGAGGTTGGTGTCACTCCGCCAAAGATGATCGATCCAATACCGGCACATGTACTGAACCTGCTGCGGAAGGCAAAGCTGTATCGTAGGACTATCCACATCGCTGGTGAGGGTACCGGGATGCTTCAGAGAACAGATATCCTTCTTTAAACGGATTGACAAGTGCTCTAGACAGTGTACCACAAGATCTCGGTGTGCATCACTCCTAACGATCCTGAATTGGAGATCATTACATCGCCGGTCATCCAGTAGAAAGTCTCGGAAAGACGGATGAAGGAGCCTGATGTTTTGAGAATAATCCAACACGGAACTCAAAGAATCCAATATTTCCTCCACCTCCCATTTCTTAGCGCCCAAAAGCTCCGCCAGTGCAACCGCGGTCAAGGCGTCAAACAGAATCACAATGGATCCAACGATCTGCCTGAATCGTCGTAACCGCGCCTGCTGATCTCCTATTGCGTATCGCAAGATCTTGGTGTATATGAGGTCGAGTTGTGCCGTCGGCGATCCGTCCTGGATACTGTCTTCCAATACAAAATTGAGACGTTCTTCCGGAGAACTGTCCTTATGCCCGACAAACCGGCATACTGTTGCAGCGTAGATGAACAATCCGCTGGCTTTCCGGACGAGGAGACCTAGGCTTTCTTCGGTCGGCCATTCCTTCGGTAGTCGGCGCCGCCTCTGGATCAAGCCGAACTCATGTCGGAGAAAAACTGATATATCGCGACCGACTACGGAGTCGGAGATGTGATGAAGGACAAAATCGCGATGGATATCACCCGGTATTGCGTGGAAGCCAAGGCGAATCGGAGTTTCAGGCCGGCTGGTTACAAAAACCAGTAATCGCACAGAGGTCAGAATTTTCGCCTGGGAAAGGAGTTTCAGAATCACTTCCGTATCCGCTTCAACATCGCATTCGTCCAACGCATCAATAACCACTATTAGCGGCTCCGGCTGATCTTTCAGCTGAGAGAGTGGCTCAAGAATGAGATGCTGCCACTGGTCGCGTAGGGTTTGCGAGGCGATACTCGGGTGGTCGCATATAGCCTTGTGTATGTCGGCAGCGAGGCTGGACTGCGCCTGCGCACGCGCCAGCTGGTAGGCGAGAGTAGGGAAAAACTTTGAAGCATGTGCGAGATCTCCATGACCCCTGGAAAAGAAAAAACTCGCCCCGAGTTGCTTCTTGTCGTGCCAAATGCGGGCGACCGTGCGAGCGATGGTAGACTTTCCAGTACCGGCCATACCATTCAACCAAAAGATGCATGCATCACCTGGGGCACTTGACCAGCGCACAATGTCCTGGAGAAGGTCAACTCGCGTGTCCTCCAAGCATGTCGGCTCGTGTTCCGTTCGCCGGGAGTTGAACGCGGCGCCATGAGCGCAGTAGGTTCCATCTTTTGACCCAAGTTAAATACGGAATATCACTTTACGGCGTTCTCCAACCTACGAAACTTCTCCAAGGCTTCCTGGATCCCAGGACCAGCGTGGTAGTTGATCGTCGAGCCTAATTAAAGACGGTAGATATCAGCCAGACTGTTGCCGCGTCGTAGCACTGAACAGGTTGGCAAACCGATTCCGATGGGACCGGTGAGATTCGACTGCTTGAACTCGATGTGCTTGGACTTTTCGTAGTTGTTCGTGGGTTCACTATGCCCTGCGACAGCCGTGCCTCCACTGCCACCGGCAATGTTGCAGGCAGTAGTGTCCAGTATGCGACCCCTGTCCCAGCCATCGGAGCCATTCTGCGATGTATCCGACTCGGAGGCGAAGTCAACATGTCGCTCCATTGCCCGCTGCGTAAACCAACATCAGTCACCTTCTGGACCTCGATCACATCAGGAAGGATATTCTGACAGTAATCCCTCCCCCGAGATCCCGCTGGTCGCTCCTGGACCGGCTGCCATGCTCCCCCATTAACCCGTCCACCGATAAGTTCGCCGAGAAATCCATCTGCTTGTACTGATCGTTCCGAAGATGGGATGCAAGAAGTTGGCTTCCGTGAGTGTGATGGTGACTGCGGTACGTGGTTCCCGTGATGGGTATGTGCGGGGCTGGCTGTACTGAAGATTCTCCGCAGTGTAACATTCAGCCGCAGCAACCAATGGCAGTTATCTGACTAAGAGCCTCCACACACCAAAAAACAACAACTGCAAGCTACATACAGTACGCCGCTTGCAAGCCCCAAAAAATACCAATGAACATGACTAGTCCAGCAGAGTGTTAGCTCGCTGCCCACGTTCAAAATCGGACTACTCACGTGATACAAGATGGTAAAAACAAGCTTTTAGCCTTGAAACTTTTCGGGGAGTTGTGCTATCTACATTACAGTATCAGTTGGTCCCCACGTAGTCGCCTACCTATTCCGGCTGGCGTTTTGGTCAAATGGTAGAAGACGGGCGGAATGGCGAGCGCCGAGCAACTAGCGCGCGAGACAGAGGACAAGACTGGAGACAAGACTTAGGACAAGACAGAGATGATGGCAGGAAAGAAGAGCGTTTCGGCAACGGGTTTGACGAAATTGTCTCGGGCGTCGGCTCGGGCGCTCGACCGAAGGGAGCTTGACGGAAGCAAGTTCGACGAATTGCTCCTGATAAGGACTTTGCTGTCACGGGATCCGACTTTTTGCTCCTCGAAACACAGTTGTTCGTCGTCTTCCGTGTCTCGTCCTCCGACTTGTCCTCGATCTCGTTGCTCGTGGCCACACGTGACACGTCGCCCGCACGCTGGTCGCTCATCGCTCGCCCGCCCGTTCGTCTACTCGCCGCCCGCTCCCGTCGCCCACCGCCCGTGACGCGCTCGCCTGCTCCCCCTGTCCGCTACCCGGAGCCCCGCCAGTCTGTGTCGTTACAGCTTCCTTCCGTCGAGCGAAAGTTAGAGCCGCTGCTGGAAACTTCTCGGAAAACCCTACTCGACTAAATATTATATGACTCAGTCGCCACGGACAGCCCAGTCTCACAGGTACACAGTAGGAGAAATGTGTGAGATGGTGGTTTCTTGTCGGTTGTGTAGTGGTTGCCGTGGAGATGATGGCCTAGTGTATTGAGTGCAGTTGTGGCACGTGACCTCCATGTGATGACGCTACGAGCTCCCCTTCACCCCAACCCCTGCCACAGCGCCACCCACCTCCTTGATCGCCCTCGTACATAGTCTGGCACGACCCATCCTCTTGTGGGTCTGTGCAAGGCGTGACGTGTGGCCACCTTCCCCGGCCGAATCCTCGTACACCGGGGCGCCAACCGGTAGATACAACGTTGGTGGTTGCGCGAGCGAGACGAGAGCTTGGGGAAGCAGAGGCGAGAGCGACACCCGGGCGATCCGTCGTCCTCGTGTCGCTCAATCAATTGCATTTCTCTCCGTAGCCACACACAAAACAAACCAAATGACATGTGGGAACCAAAGCACGTTATCAAGCCCTCCACTGGACCAGATATCCCTCTTCTTGTGTTGCCCGGGGGATGTGTTGGAATAGTTAACTATACATCGGGATCGATAGAGACAAAGACAGTGAATTGGATTAATGATACATAGTCGGAGGCAGAACATTCTCTCTATATACAACGGGCCTTGGGGACTCCTCAGTGGGAAAGGACGGAAGACTGTCTCCCAAGCCGGTGCACGTGCTTGGGGATTCGGGCAGCCGTCATCTCCGGACGGCCATCATTCTGACAGGAAGATATCATTCATTCTCGCGCAAATGCAAGATGACACGCGCGGGAACGGCACCCCGAGGTTCGATCCGGTCTACGAGAATGGAGGAGCGAATATCGAGAAGAGCCTCGCTGTCGCGCAAAAGCGGATGGTGTCAGAAACCCGGCTCGTATCTACATAAGCATGACAGATTGCGGGTTAGCGAGCAGCGCTTAATCGTGCATGCGCGCGTCATGGGTGAATCCTTGCATCGCCATTAGTTATGCATAATCACGTGACTTCGCCGAACCTTCACTACCGGCCCCGCTAAGCCGACTTTCCTCTTCTGCCGCGCCCTCCAGCCCGTCCCGACCGGAGTCCCGGCCGAGCACCTGCCGGACCACGGTGATTGCCCGCATAGCCACTGCTCTCTCTTACTGGCCGCTTAGTGGCTATCGAATTGCATGCACGGGCTTGGCGCTGTGAGCGTCTGCATATCGCTGTAGTCTGTGCATTGCTGAAGCAACCAGACACCTCTCGATCCGACCCGAGCACAAACGCGCCCCCGGCCTGCCACAGACGGAGCTCTGCCGCGGCGATCCACCCGGCATCCGTACCCACCGGGGCAAAGCCCAGACCAAAGCGGTACGCTAATAACCAAGATATAGCGCTCGCCGGGTGCGTCTCCGCTCGTCGGCCGAGACTCAAGACTTGCCCCGTCCATTGTTTAAATCGATACCGTTTGGTTTACTGCACCGGAATCCACCGCTCCGCCCAACTAGCTAACCGGCCAGTCACCGCACCGCCACGCCATCCGCACCTGAAAGCACAACCGGACACGAGCTATCTGTGAAGGGCCCATGATCACCCCCTCTCCTCGCAAACCCCCAACCCCGCAAGACTCCCATCAAACCCAGGGCAGCCAATTCTCGCTGCCGAAACCCAATCAGCGGTGTACCAATAGGGCGAGATTTGATTGTCCGGGTGCAACGGAGGCGACGAATGACAGCGAGCGCCCATACGTACGACCGCCCGCGGGAGCCAATGGGATGGTCGTAGCCCGGGGGAGAGGTCAGCACACCTAGATATCCGCCAGACAAATCCGCCCAGTCCGAAGGGTATCAGTGTGACGGGCCCAATCCTCCAGACATGACGCCAATGCGCGCGATATACGCGCCAATGCAGCCCCTCCTCCGCTCTGATAGCGACGACGGACATGGGCGTTGAGACCAGGTCAGGCGGTTAGTGGGTGGGACGGCGATGGTTGAGAGAGCGGACACCTAGCACGTAGTTAGCCACCCATAGCTGTCGGTGCAAACATTCCTCCTCTTGCCAGGCTCGCAACCAAACAATCCGTCCAGTTGTCAACACAGCTAACCCCGCCCCGTCTGGGGCGACCCCAGCGGCGTACTGGCCGCCCTGTGAGCCACCCCGGCAGCCCCACCACCCCGCGCAGAGAACCCAACGGAAGACAGGAGCGTCAACGATCCCTCCCGTGCTCTAGACTCCTACCCCCAAGACTTCCATCCAACCAATGTCGGCCTCACCCATCCGAATTGACCCGCACCCCGGCCGAGCGCACCCAGCATGGCGGCGACCGCGGAAGACGAAATTGACCGGAAAACAGTCTGGCCAAGTGGCGATGGACACCCAAATGGCGGCGTGCCAACCATAGTCGAGAGCACGACAGCTACGGTGGCCGAGGCCCTCTGCAGAGTCGAGAATCCAGCGGCTGGAGCGGTGCTCCTCGGGGGAGTTGTCAGCGCTGCGCCGGATGCAGTGGAGCGGTGCGGAATCGTGTGGCGTGGTGCCGTCAATGGCTGTTACGCAACGGCCGACGGCTCCCCCTCTCCAATGTTCCGCAAGGGTGAGCGGCTTCCTGCCGTCACACCCCCCCTCGCCAGTAGAAGCGGCAGCGCCATCGCGGCCGTGGTCCCCGTGTCCGGTGCTGCTGCGATCGATCGGCCTGCGTCAAAGGGGATCCCAATGAACTTTATACCGACGTCACGGCCGTAAGACCAGCATCCGGGCAGGCTGGCGAATCGCAACCTTGGTGACCCCCCGGGGGGATAATCTTCCGGACTTTCGTGTTCGGGGACCACGGTTCCTCACACCGGTTGGCTGGGCGACTGGGTTCCGCTGCTGAGCGACGTCAGAGCGAAATTGACGCCGGGGGCCAGGTTAGAAGACCGACCAAAGGTTGTGGCAGCTGCACCGGAGACTTCACGATGCACGCGCCCTGTGCAGTGCGCTGCCCAGGCAAGAGCTCCCTCGGACAGCAGCCACCCGGAGAGCTCGAAGATGCGAGCACACTAGCATCCATCATCCCTCTGGTGCGCAATCAACAATTTGCTGTCACCTCCGCTGCAGTGTGCCTAGAAGAAAAGTCGCGAGCTGAGCACCGTGAAGTTTGAACGCTGTGGTTGGTCCTCGGCCGTGGCCCTCGTGTGTCCTTTCCGTGCGGAGTTGGCAGCCAGTTCCAAGCCACTAGCGCGATGATGTACCCACCTGACTGCCGGCCCGGACTTCGCGATGGAGTCCACCGGCACTCTATCTCTGCGGCGACAATCCTATAAAAGGCCACCTTGCTGGAACGGACTGGAAACACAAAAATATCCGCCGCCGCGATCCAGAAGACTGCCATCAAACCATCCAGACCTCCGCACCGCACCAATCCCGTCCACCATGTCTTCGCAGACTTCACAGACTTCGCATTCGACCATGACCACTGCGTCCAGCCAATCAGGTAAGTGCGCCGGCACGGCTGCGAGATATCCGATTACCACCAGCTAACGGGGGGCGCGTTTTCAGGCGAGAGCAGCGAGCAGCAGCAGCCGCAGCGCCCACGGACGGGCGGCGAGAGCGGACGAACAGGCTCTGAGTGCGGTCTGCTCGCGCTCATGGCCTCATCCGAAAAAGGCGCCGACAGGGCGAAGAGGCCGCTCCCGTACGCCGTGGACGCATGGCTGCGGCAGGGCCGGAAGGAGGACTCCGTGGTTGTTTTCGCTGCTCTCTTCCCGTAGTGCAGCGAAGGATCGGCGACCGTTTCGTTCGGGACCGATGGGATGGGGCGCGGGGGACAGGGGGCAGGGGCAGGAGGTGGGGGTAGGGGGCAGGGAGCAGCGCGAGACGGGTGGTTTGCAAATATTGTTTGTCTTTGTTCCTGAGGAGACACTGGATGTTAGCCGGAGTGTTTGGCCGGTGGATGCATGCATCAGGATGGGATTGCAGGGAGGCCATAGGAGAATCGAGTTACATACCCAGCGTAGCAAACCCCGCCCCGCCGCTGCCAAGTGCTCCTCGTGGTGCGACTAGGGGACAGGGGTGGATGACCCTGCTCGATCTACCATGGGTGCCTGGGCCCTGCGACCCATCCCCCAGAATATGTAACTCCATCTAGATATCCATCTGCGCGGCGAGCCCCGTCGTCCCAGGCTCGAGCAAGGTGGGGGGCGAGGCAAAAGCAAAGGGAATCCGGGGGCAAACCACGGACAATCTGAAGATGTCCCGCCGGCGTTGCGTTCGTTTTTGCTGCGCCGCATTGCACCGTGCGAAGGAAATCGGGAGTGGGGGGCGAAAAAAGAGAAAGCAAAAAGTGTGGGGGCAATTCTTCCTCGCGTGATACGCTGTCTGCCCGCATGAAGATATCTATGCTACTGCAGCGTCCGATTTCGTCCAGCGATCCCACTGGCCAGTGAGACATGCAGGTGTTGTATGTAGCATCCCGACTGCGGGGCCAGTGATCTGCAAACATCGGCGCCCATTCTCTGAGCAATTGGCTCCAATTCGATCCGGTGGGTGTCGTCCTGCATTCGGTTGCCCTCGAGCGAGGCGGGTCCGTCGCCCGATTCCTCAGCGTTCCACTGGCCGTGGAGCCCCCCGCCGCCCGGCCAAATGCAACGACGTCGGCCTCCCGCAGGTGCCACAGTCCCGACGGCTGTGACGGGGACCGCGAGAGCTGCAGGAAAATACCTCCATCTCCGATAGCGTATCCAGCGCCCACTGGCGGCGGTCAGCGTTTGAACGACGGTCAGCGATCATGTTTGCACGGTTGTTTGGTCGGAGCACTTACGTTCGACGAGCGGCGGATGGCACGAGCCGTAAATGCCCGAGCCGTGTGTGGCTGGATAGCCAACTCCAGGCCGCAAGCTACGTGACAAGCTGCCTGCGCGTGCATGTGACGTTTGGTATCGCTCTAACCCATCGCGGGGAGTGGCGGCCAATCAAAAAGCCTGGCCGTATCTGCCTCCGCACAGCAGACCGCCAATACAGCCCGCCGAAAGAAGGGTGCAGTCAAGCGGGATCAGAAGCAGTCGCTGCCGTCTCTCACGGCCGTCATCGCTGCGTATTGCGGCCACCGGTCGAGCGCATGCGAATGCTGGCGGCAGTTAGCTCCGTTATATCTGTCCTTGAATTTCTACCGTGCTACTTCTGCTCCGGCGCAAGGTCCCGTGCATGTGGCCAGGAGTTTGGCCGGTCGATCGGCGACGAGAGCCTTATCCCCAGGTGCTATGTATCGCCATCCCTCGGCCGCTAGGCTGTGGACACGTTATGAGAATATATCCGCGAGTGCTGATACGCCCGATCTCGGCGTACCTTAGTGCGCGCCCTTAGTGCGCCAAAGGCGTTCGATCCATGGTGTGGTTCGATGGTTGCACACGAACTCTATATCGCGTCACCTGCAATGCCTCGACGCACATCTAGCTAGCCTTCATGCTGCGTCTTAATCGCAGCCAACGGGATCCGGGGATGCAGCAGCCAGGCGCATGTCCGATCTGTGGCCAGGCCGGCTGGTGCAGCTGCCGGCGGGGCGACGACGGTAAATTGTGGGGGGGGGGGGGGGGGGGGGGGGGGGGGGGGGGCCGGGGGGGGGGGGGGGGGCCGGGGGGCGGCGGGCGGCGGCGGGGGCGAGGGGGGGGCCCCGCCGGTAATTTGGTCCCCCCCCCCCCCCCCCCTCGAGCGTCCGAAACCGCGCCATCCCCATCCCCACCGGCGTCCAAGCGATGGACACAGCGGGGCCATCGCCGAGGGCGGCCGGGGACGCTAGTGATGTGTGATTGCCCCCCCCTCCCCCCCTCCCCCCAAGTTGCGAGAGCAGACTGCTCCCGACTGCCGCCAGCTGCGTTGATGCCGTCCCAGACTTTTTGCGTACACTTGCGAATATGGCAGTCTGCGAGGGTGGCGTTTGCAAGTTCACCGGCGCGATGAGCGCGTCGAGTCGCCAAAGCGAATATCCAAAGTTTTCGTGAAAACTTGCGGGCGGTGTCCCCTGCGGTTGCTGCTCGAAGAACGAGTTTTTTGGCCGGAACTTCGGGAAACCGCGACCACCGCCGGGAAGGACCGCTGGTGCACCGGGGCGTATCTCTGGCTGTAGGTTGGCTGTCCGTCGCAGGGCGAGCACGAAACGCTCAGGTAACCGCCGTTGCCCTGCTAGGCCGCCACCACTCGCTGGGCGGGGCGCACGGGCGTAGAGTTTGCGAATCTAGCGTTGCGAGGAGCTCGCGGAGGGATTCCATCGGGCTGTTCGCGCACGGAGGTCAGCGCGAGCTAACGGCGGAAACTGGATATCTGCGTTCTAGTGGATGCGTCGGATGGAACTGGGTTCTTCGGGCTCCGGAATCGTGCACTGATGGGCGCCGGGCGAGTCGTCTGCGGCGGCGTTCGGCGATGGTTCTTTGCAAGACCCAGTCTCCCATACTCACATTCTCGCCGGGTGAAGGGTAGGATGTTGGGGGATCCGTCTGTGCAGTGCTCGACTCCTAGTCGGTATATAAAGGCTCCAGGCTTCGCCGAGGGCTCAGGGCTCGCTCGAGGTCGGGACACCGCGAGTAGGCTTCCGTCACAGTTGCCGTGGCGCTACCGGAAGTGGGCGGCGGGACCCATCTGCGGAAGCATTTGGCATCGGGATAGTCTGGAGGCCGGGTAGCCGCAGCTGTCGAGGGCGGAGCTGGGCGAGCGTGTCGGGTCGGAGTCGCCCATGGCCGCCTCGTTACTGCGTTGTCGTAGCGGCAGCGCTCTTCGATCTGGCTGTCCCGTCGCACGTGCGGTCTTCACGGTCGCTAGCGAGCCATCCGTCAGGTAGATTTAGGGATACCACTGCGAACCAGGAGACCGGTGGGCTGCGGTCGCCCGGCGGCGACGCTGGACACTCGATACTGATAGCCGCATGTAAACGCGAAACGCTTTCGCGGCGGAGAGCAGGAGGGAATGGATGAATCAGATAATTCGGATAGATAGAGATAAAGATAGTTGATGAGAAGCAGCTGCATCGTCGTGGATAGCTAGTTCCCTCTATATACAGGAGGGTTCCGGAGCTCGATCTCGAGGCTATGCCCGATGACCGCACCATCCTCCGACGCGCCCGAAATTTGACAGCATGCGTGGCGATCGCGCAAGAGGCGGGATGTTCTCTGTGCGGCGACTATTGGCCTTCCTCTAGGTTACAGCAGATCGCTAGGGATGGGGGCGAACGAGTCGACGTTCCCGTCATCGGGAGCCAGGAGGTCGGGGCGTGCGCCATGGCCAGCAGACCGCAGAACGGTTTTGTTTCTCCGGTGGGCCACAGTATCGACAAGGATTGTCAACGAAAATAAAGGCCGTCAGCAGCAGTGGTAGATGAATAACGGGGTTCCATTCGCTGCCAGACGTTAGTCAGCCGTGCTTCGCTGTGCGAGTGAGGTCATGTGAATCCATCACCGTCTCGGCGTAACAACGGACAAGGTCGGAGGCTTCGTCCCGAAAGATAGAGAGCCGGAGCACGAAGGGCTGGTCTGATGAGCTCGCAGTCGGTTTTGTCCGCGGGCGGTCTACCAGTCCACTTGAGTGAGCGAACTCGATACCTTCCTGTCCCCGCTCCGTCGATGTCAGCATTCGAGGTTTGGCTTCGGCTACCTTCCATCTGGTGATCCGTCCGCTGGCCCTGACGTGGGGCGTCGGAGCGGTCGCTTGCCCGGCAAGTGCCTGTCCGTCAAGGCATCTCCGGTATTAGCTGGTACTTGCCTCATCTTGCAATCGCCACCGACGCCACAGCGCAACACGTCTTAACCCAAGCCGAGTTGGAGTGCGAACGCCCGACCGGTGCTAGCACATAAGGGCATGTTCGAAGCTGCTGTGTGCGATTGCAGTTACTCAACCCGCGACACACCGTCATGGTGTTCTTGCGCATGCTCGAGGCCGCTGCTCACAGCGAATCACTTATTGTCTGCGGGCCTAGGGGACATCTCAGTTTCCGTGAGAGAGCAACTCTTCTCCGGTTCCAGCGAGCGCCACATAGGCAGAAAGACTCGACTCAGGTCTTCTCCGCGGCAACTTCGCTAACGACGGTAACCACACGGCGTCTATCGCCAGACAACCTGCTCACCATCCGCGGGTACAGAGAGTCACTATTTCTCGCTTGCAACGACCCGAGCCGCGTTGGCGCGTGGGAGAATCTCGTCATGATCTGGCAAGGTCGCATACAGATAATGAAGCATCATCATTTGGCTCGCCGACACACTATTACTCTACATTCGGTAGCTGTAACGGGGCAGGACGGACAAGGATCTAGGCAGCGAAGTTAGCGAGAGGGGCGGACAAGCTTTCAAATGATGATATCGCGTGGCGGGGAGACTGAGTCGTACTAGTGACCCGTCTTCAGCTGGTAAAATCTAGAGGTAAGCATCCCGGAACTACCGGCCGTCGCTCCGTCTGGCCGCTGCTTGGCTGGCAGCTTATATGGAGCCCTCACCAAACCTGCCCCCGAATCCGTCCGCAGCGAAGTTGAAACCGCTTATTCCTCCCTCCGGATTGGCCAAGCCCTTCGATGGCTCCCCCGGAACGTCGCCAGGGCAAAGAATACTCCTCCACGGCTGTAACCTTCATTGCTTTGGGCGGTCGAGGGATGTGAGGGCCATCGGGGTGATACGGCGTTGAGGAGCGAATATTAGCTGCAGTCTGGAGTGCATTTGAAATAGAAATCCACTTGTTGGCAAGAGCAACGGGCTCCTTTCGTCTATGCGCCGCCCGACTACCGCCTATGCCATGGGCCTTACCGTGTCTTGTCTCCTCTAGCCTTGCCTTCCCTTTCCTTGTGTCGTCCAGTCGCGCTCATACTCATCGGGCAGCACCTGAACTAGACGAAGAGCGGACCCACCGCTCAGCACTAGCGGCGCTCATACAGGACGCAGGCCCAGGACCGGCTCTTCGGGGTGTGCTTGGAGTGGAAGGCCTAGCAGAAGATCCTGTACGAAAACGGGAGGAGGAAGAGCCAGTTCTAAATCCGGGACCTCCTTTCTGACTGGAGGTGTAGCTAGGCGGTGCTGGACTTCCTCCCCCTACGGATTTAGGAAGGCTGGTCACGTCTGAGGAAGACGCGGGGAGCGAGGTGTCAGAATGGGAGCTCCGGGAGCGGGAAGAGAAGCGGAGGGCGGGGGCCGAGGAGCTGGGTGCCGGTGGTGAGGAACAATCTCTGTTTCTTCCCACACCCTCCTTCATGGCGTCCGTGGACAGGATTAAGGGGCGGGTCACATTTTCCTTTGTGATTTCCTTGGTGCGCATTATATTTCCGTGGGTCAAGCGTGGGTGGAGGGCAAATGGGAGCTTACAATGTGCCGCCATCGCGCGGACAGCGGACGGGAACTGGTCAAAATATAAGCTGTCATTGTCTATATAGGCTGAATGCGAGTACGATTAAATAAAAAAAAAGTACTTGAACTGTGGGAGATTGCAAGAACACATCAGAAAGACAGAATCACTGTTGTCGGCGCTACACTCCTTGTTGGGCACAGGAGAAGTCTGATGCCAACAGTGTCCCAGACTTCGTCTTCCAGATCAGGGTCATCCGCAAAGATGCGGTGTTGTAGTTCCTTCTCGACCATTTCCGTGCCCTATTCGTCAGTCGCGAGGAGGTCCCGGAGAAGCAAGCGCGGAAGTGGACCGTATTTGGTGCAGATTGTGGACAGTGTGCGCCACTTCTCCAGGGAGAGGCCCTTGAGAGCTCTAAGGTAAATGTTAGTATAGATTGAGCAAGCCGGCTCAACTGCCAACACAGTTTGTGCGCAACTGGGGGAGGCGGGACTTACACAGTTGCCACTACTTCTTTCCAGTCCCAGCAGGGTGGTAGCACTTCTGGAGAGAGTAGTCCTTGATCAAGCGACGGATGCTCTCTTTCCCGGGGCGGGGACGTCACGACTACCAGCCAACTGTGACTCGTCTTCCGAGCTTGTCTGAGGGGTTTTTGATCAGCCAAAACCCATATTTCTGGGTAATTCAATTCGGAGAAGGATGGCAAGTCTGGCATTGGATGAACGCTACTCCCGTTGATGAGGTAATGAGTTGCCTCAGTGAAGTCGATGGCGTTACCCAAACGTTTGGCTACCTGGAAAATAGTGGGCTTCCCGTCCCAGTATTAACTTGTTAGAGCCTGCAACATCTGACGAACAAAGAAAAGCATTACTTTGCGATTCATCTTTGCCGACACCCTTGGATTCTCTGCACTATTTCTGCAAGCTCGTCGCTAGGTGCGGCTGGCAGACGATAGTCACCCGACCGGAAGTGTCTGACGTCACCACACATCAGAAATGTCCTGCCTTTAACCAGGGCATTCCGGAATGTCGGCCAAATCTCATCACTCTCCAAAGAAAGTTCCGTGTTTCTCGGAAACCGAACAGCTGCCTCGCTGTCCACCCTTCGACGACAGATGGCGTTGGGAGTTGTCCGGCTGCAATCAGTACGGCGTATAACACCGGGATATTTGTAGTCATGATACGGCTATGCAGCAGGCGAGCGAGAATGAAATAGCGTGCGCCGTGGAGAGGGAAGTGGTGTCAGTTGTGGATGTAGATGTGGGTTGTGGGAAGGTGGGATTCCCCGAGCTGTGTGCCATGTGGCTCTACACCGAGTCTCAGGCCTTGGCACGACGCTACTGAAAAAGGGAATCAGATGCTGCCTTGTACCCCACTAACCTAATCCAAGAGCATGCTTCAGCCACAGCCACACAACAGTAATTACGGCTAATTATGTAACTTCGGTAAACAGACGAATAAGGAATTAACTATCGTCAAGCCAGTTTCGATACAATTCAAGGGTGGTGTTGGAGTGGGATCCGCGCAGAGCAAGGCGGGGGCGGTTGCTGCCGCTCTTCCGATCCTCAGTCTAACTGTGGTAAACTCCCTGGAGTCTACTCTAGAGTATATGTCGGACAAGTCGCAATGGACTATACAAGGGTGTAGCACCAACACATTCAGTGGCGGTGTGCTTCCCCTTCATCCACCGTACAGGCTATGTACCACCCCGCCGGGTGGATAGCCTCAGCCTTCGCTGACACTCCAATCACGAAGCTTTTTTGTCATCATCCCACTAGGTTTTGGTATGCGCTTACGAGTCGATCCGTCAGCTTACTGAAGTAGTCCCCGAAAGCCTACGTAGGCTCACTTCTGATCCAAGAGCTCTATACCCAAGTCCAAAGATGTCGCCGCTCCAAGATCACATCTTCCTCACCGATGAAACAACATAAGGTGGACGGGTAGACGCGGAGAGGGCGGGAGTGATGGGGCGACGCAGGTGTTTACGACTGGATGAATCAGAGAACTATGGTAGGCGGACACTGTGAGAGTGAATGACGGTTCTAGGCAGTACAACACCTTTCGCCAACTACATATCTAACAAGAAAAAAAAAGTGTGCATTCGATTCCCCCCTCCTCCGCCGACACAAACAGGACGACCGGGACCGACCACGATGATGCATCGCCAATCACCAGTATCTGAACACGACCACCGCCACGCCCGACCGAAAGTAACGGCTCCGGCCAGCCGCCACATCTGGGGCGAATCCAGAGCTCGGCGGTGCCGACACGGTCCGTATTATCGTCGGAAATGGCCATCAGCAGTAAGGGAACAAGAGTGACAGTAAGCGAGAGAACGGAAACTGGCGTAGCAGCATAGCACAGCATAAACATGACATCGTCGCAATCGTGATCGTAATTCGTCGTCGCAAAGAAAGCCACCCAACCAAAGCGCCAACAGAGACAAAGGAAAAGCCTACCCCCAACGGTCGAGTCGGCGATTGACGCCGCCGAGGAGCGCCTTGAGCAGGACGTCACCGGATATGCCGCCAGCGTCGTCGGCGTATGGCGTGGTGTCGACGATGTCGCGGACGTCGTGGATGGCGGCGAGGGCGTCGTCGAGTTCGCGCAGGGCGGCGGTGGCAGCAGCGTCGGTTCCGATCTGGAGGAACTGGACGCCGAGCTGGTGTAGGGGCGCGTTGAGGCGGTCGAGGCGGCGCGCGGCGGCGACGATGACGGACTCGGGGTCGTCGGTGGGCTCGCCGTCGGTGAGCACGACGATGTTGAGCGGCTTCACAGTAGGATCGGCGGCGAGGCGCGCGAGGTAGGGCCGCATGATGGCGTCGAGACACGCGGCGGTCGGTGTGATGCCGCGCGGCTCGACACGCGCGAACGCCCTCGTCACATCGTCCGCCTGTCGCACTCGCTGCGCCGAGTGCGCCGCGTCGTTGAGGAAGTACAGGTCGATGCCGTCGACGTCGTGCTGCACCGCCACGCGCGCGACCGTCTCCAGCGCGCGCTGCGTCGCCCCCCAGTGGGCCGCCATCGACCCGCTGTCGTCGACCACTAGCGCCGTGTCGAAGCGCGCAAGCATCTCAAACGCGTCCTCAGGCGCCGGGGCGGGCGTCGTCGGGTACGGCGCTGTCGGCAGCGTGGCGGCGCGGGAGTTACGCCAGCGTGCCCGCTCGAGCGGCGAGGTGGGCGAGGTGGGCGGCGTCAGCGGATCGCCGCTGGGCCGCGCCGACGGCACGGCGCGCGGGGCGTGCGAGTGAGACGGCCGCGTCGGCGACGATGACGAGGCGTGTGGCAAGCCGTCTGCGCACGGGCGACGACCATGCTTCTCCCCGCGTACCTGCTCATCGACGGCCGGACCAGCGGCGACCGTTGGGGAGTACGCGGCGTACTCGGGCTCGATCGGATACGGCGCCGTCGGCTGGGTCGCGTCGTAGCGGTTGCGCAGGCGCGCCTGCTCGAGCGGTGACGTTGGCGTGGTCGGTGTGGGCGGGGCGCTGTCGCCACTGCCGTCAGCGCCTCGCCGCCGCGCAGGCGTCGCGATGGCGACCGGCTGGACGGACGTTCCCGACGAGTGACGCAAGCCGTCGGCGCGGCGGCGGCTGTGCGCTTTCTCTCGCTCGTCGGTGGCGGGGCTCGGCGGGGGGTAAGCGCCGCCCTCGGGCGTGGTCTGGTAGGGCGTGGCCGTCTGCGTGGCGGAGAGCGCGTCGCCAGGGCGCGGCTGCTCGCCCGGCTGCTCGCGCGGCGACGGGGGCGCGGCGGGGTCGTCGTCGTTCAGCGCCGGCGTGGTGCGCACGTCGGCCGATTCCTCCTCCTCCGACGTGGACGGCGAGTGGCGGCGGCGACGGCAGCGGCTGTGCTTCCTCTGCTGGTCGTCGGCAGCGGGAGCCGTCAGGATGGGGCGGTTGCCGCCGAGCGGCAGCGCATCGTAGCGCTTCTCGCGGTGGTGGTGGAGGCGGCGGTGGCGGTGGCGGGGAGCATCGTCGGCGCCCGGGAGCTCAGCGGCGGACACGGAGCCCCACACGGAGAGGCGACGGAGCGGGTGCATGGCGGTCGGCGGTGGGTTTCGTCGGTAGCGGGTTCGGTGCAGCGAGGAAGAATCGGAGGGAGTGCGGGCGTTTTGTAGACGTGCGCACCCCGCCCCACGGCACCCTTTTATCCGTGCTGCGCCCGCTGGCTGCGGGGCTGTCGAGCTGCAGCTGCGATTGGCGGGAGTGGTGGTCGGCCGAGGGGGGAAAGCTTCTGGAAGGATGGGTGGAAGTGGTGCTGACGGCTGATGGTGCTGATGCAAGACTGGGCTGTCGCGGGGTGATGGGATGGGAGAGGAACTTGGTCGCGGGGAGGGTGGCAGCCGTTTTCTGCCGTACGCGGGTGCGCGTGCAGCGGAGCACGCCAGCACGCGCGTGTGCACCGGTGGGGCTGTGCCGGCCATTAGCAGCGAGTCAGCCTGTCAGCGATCAGCCGCCGCGACGCATGGAGCCGACGAACCAGCACGGCGAGCGCGCACTCCGGTTGGATGCGTCGACCGGACCCGGGCGCGCAAAGGCAGAAAGCGGCGCCGTCCGTCGCAGCAAGCCAACCGCCGGCAAACGGACAGCTTCGCCGCCTTAGCCTTGCGCTTGTGCTGTGCCGACAGCTGCGCTGGAATGGTTCGCGATGGCTGGTTCTGCATCCGGCAGGCAGTGGAGAGGAGGCCGCCTGGCGAGCTAGCGAACTATATTCGAGCTAGCCATGAAAAGGTGTCTTGCAGCTGCAGGCCGTTGTCCTTGGCTTGAAGGCCCGTCGATGACGTTCGCGGCGAACGAGGTGGCCCACTATGGATAGCAGTGGCGGATATCACTGAAGGCCTCCCGTCGTTTGAGCTCCGTACTTCTGCGATCCAGCAATCTGATTCCTCAGATCTTGGAAACGGCCGCGTTCGCATAGAACCGGGTCGGTCAGAACGGGCCCTTATTGCCTCCGATGTTGAGGTCCGATGTGGATCTCCTCGCGAGATGCTAGGCACGGCCGTCGTGGTCCAAAACCGAGCCTTGATGTGGAAGCGGCGCCGCAGGCAATCCAGGCCGAACGGGCTTGAAGAAGTTGCGGCTTGGACCGACTGCCTCCGGCTGAGACGACATCACCAGCGTAGATACAACCGCTATTCTCAGTTCGAGACGGTGGGATGATACATATCGTCAGTCCGTCCGTAAGCGTGCGCAGCTGACTAACCGCACTCGTCGTATCTGTATAGCGCACCATTTCCACCAGCGAAAGCCCCGGCGTCCGCGGGGTCAAGGAGTGGGGTAGTCTCCACAGGAAAAAAGCAAACATGCAGAATCGCGTACATACCAGTCTATGATACACATATCGGGGTGCATATATCTAGTTGGGAAGGCAGACACGACACAGTATGCTCGATACAGCTCGCCAAGGGCTTGGCAGTCCGGCTTGGCGTCGCTAGCACGACGCAACAAGTTAATGTTCGGCGAAAGGGCCGACCCACTATATAGCGGCGAGCGCCCGCACGCCCCGCCGACTCCGCATCCTCCCCTCGGAACACACACTCGACACCCGGCACACGACACACACGACGATGCTCTCGCCACCGCCCTACCGCGACACCGACGTCGCCTCGCTGCGCTCCGCGGCGCCCAGCTACACATCATCACTACCGCCGACGTACACGCCGCGGCGCTACAGCTCGCTGCTGCCGCCGGCCGCGGGGGGGCCGTCGACATCGGCGCCATCGCTGATGCCGGCGCACCACACGTACACGGTCGCGTCTTGGCCGTCGCTCTCGAACCAGTCGCAGTCGCGCGCGTTCCTGAACGTGGCGGCGCGGCGGGCGCGGCGGGCGCAGGAGGAGGAGGCGGGGGTGGTGCGCCACGACCCGTCGCCGCCGCCGCCGCCGCCGCCGCCGGCCCGCAGACCAGAGACCCGCGAGGAGACCGAAGCCGCCCTTCGCATGGAGAGCCGCAGCTGGGACTTCTTCACCGCACAGATGACCGACTGGCAGAAGCGCCAGGTCAGCTGGAATGCGTTCAAGGCGCGCTACGAGAGCCGCAAGAACGCGAGGAAGGCGGCCAAAGGGCGCCGCTGGGGGTTCTACGGGCGCCTGGGGTAGCGCGGTGGACGGGCGATGCTCTGCTAGTTTTTTTTTTTTTTGCATGGACGGAGGGCGGGTGGGAGAGGCTGTTTTGTGAGAGGATTCACGGCTTTGGATTGTTATTTTTATTTTTTATTTTTCTCTTTCCGATGTGCCTACTGTCTGCTGTCGATCGTCTTCTGTATGACTACACGCAAACGCATAATCAAAACAAGTGGGGAAAAAAAAACAGGAAGCGGTTTGAGCGTGCGAGTGGGGGATGCTCGTTCGGCCGGCGGTGGTGGTGCGGCGAGCTGCCGACGGCCACGAGACACACCCACGGGACCGAGATCGAGAAACCGGTTTTTTGTCTGGCTGGCTGGTTGGCGGTGGTGTGACGGTGTGGCTGAGGCGGCGCTCCCTTCATGCGAGAACACCACCCGGCTCGATAAAAGCGCGTTCGCAGGTGGTGGGCGGCTGCCACCGGCAAAACTGGGCTCGCATGGCACCGCTTTACAGAATCGACCTGTCTGATGAGACACCTGTGCGATACGCAGCGCCGAGGAAGAGCATCGTCGCGCAACCTACTGCCAGAAATAGCAGTCTTTCCGCATCACGGCTGTGCCATCGTCTTTGTCCCCAACCAGGAACACCTGGTGGGGGGCAAATGGCTCTGGTCAGCCCTGTGCAAATGCGGAAGGCCACTCTGCTTGAGACCGCAATCGACAGATTATCCTGCTACATATCATCGACTCCCTGTTTTGAAGACCGCTCCGTCGTTCTAAGTACTCCGACCAGAGGTTTAGTGTTTCCACCGCTTTAGGGAATACCCGCACCCTTTTTTTTTGCATATACATACATATATACAAGGTTAACTCGCCTGCTTCATGATGTATTTCTAGGTCGGGCAGGCACCACATTGACCGAGAGTACCACCAACACCAATTAATTGCGCGAAAGCACTTCATTTTCTGGTGGAACCGATAAAGGAGATAACCAAAACGAAGCGCTATCTATTATCTTTAATTTTCCTGGTTTATTTGCCCAGTAAGTAACTGCGGGATAAATCGGTTTTGGTGGGCGTTGAAGAATGTACTTAGTCACCCATGATCTTCTACCGTTTAGGAAGTTACGTTAGCTCCAGGACGCTGACGTAATCATGCACAGCTACCATCTTATCGTATCACAACGCGACGCTCACTATATATCACACTAAAAACTCCAGCGTGACAGCAAGCCAAAAATCCTCCCGACACCCGGAATCCGAAGGGCCGGGCCCGGATTCTGATGACACAACAATGTTCACATGTCTATCTACTCGACAGGTGACAATCTAACGCAATGGTTTCGGTGATTTTCTAATCGAGGCAATTACTACTGCGATTGTCCATCTTCGGTTACTTAGTGCAGAGTAACTTATACATATCTAGTGCCGCCCAGTGCCAATCGCTTAGACTAGGGCCGATCCGGCTGTCTCGGCAGATCGACAGCAGCCTTCAATGCGCGTCAGTCACCAATGATGTCATTGGCGATCATCGCCCCGGAGTGCCGTGACCAGGGCAACGAATATCTACTCGGCCAGCAGCACTCCCAGTCCTCGCTCCAGACGCACCCGCAGCACTCGCTCGCCGTTCGTCTTCCGCCGACAGACGACTCGCCCGCATCGCCGCAATGCCCGCCAACATGGACGACCGCTTCGCCGCGCCCGACGCGACGCTCGCACACGGCCGCAGCAAGCACCCGCGCCTGTTCGCCGTCGTGGCCAAGCTCGTGCACGCGAAGAACAGCTGGGGCAAGCTCGCCAACATCTTCAACCCGAACCACCGCCACGACGAAGCGCACGAGCAGGCCGTCGACCGGCGGCGCGCCGAGGCCGCGGATGCGCACCGCTACCGCTCGTTCGCGCCGGAGACCGACGGCAACGACGTCAAGTGGTACGTCGACGGCCGCGACTACTTCTGGGCCATCAGCGTCGCGCTCGAGCGCGCCTCCGAGTGCATCTACATCGCCGACTGGTGGCTGTCGCCGGAGCTGTTCCTGCGCCGGCCGCCGTCCGACAGCAAGGAGTGGCGGCTCGACCGCGTGCTCAAGCGCAAGGCCGAGCTCGGCGTCAAGATCTACGTCGCCGTCTACAAGGAGATCGCGTGCTCGCTGACGTGCAACAGCGCGCACACCAAGAAGGCGCTCGAGAGCCTGTGTCCGCGCGGCTCCCGGGGCCACGGCAACATCGTTGTCGTGCGCCATCCCGACCACGACCCGCTCCTGCACGGTGCCGACCCCACCTTCTTCTGGGCGCACCACGAGAAGCTCGTCGTCGTCGACCACAAGGTCGCGTTCGTCGGCGGCCTCGACCTCTGCTTCGGCCGCTGGGACATGCGCCAGCACCCGCTCGCCGACACCCATCCCGAGCGCGTCGCCGCCCAGGTCTGGCCCGGCCAGGACTTCAACAACAACCGCATCATGGACTTCCAGAACGTCCAGGACTGGAAGGCGAACCAGCTCGACAAGTCCAAGTACGGCCGCATGCCGTGGCACGACGTCGGCCTCGGCATCGCCGGGCCGGCGGTGATGAGCATCGCGGAGCACTTCGTGGGCGTGTGTTCTCCCCCCAATCGCGCTGTCTTTCGCCTGCTGACGGCCAGCACAGCGCTGGAACTCCGTCAAGCGTGACAAGTACAAGCGCAACGCGCGGCGGCCGTGGCTGCAGCTGCGCGGGGTGTCCGACGAGCTGGCGGGCGTGCAGCGGCCGGCGTTCCCGCTCGGCGGCTACATCAAGCACCCACTGCACGCGGACGCCGACGCACCGCTCGCCAGCCGCGGGCCGTGCAGAGTGCAGCTCGTGCGGTCGTCGGCGGACTGGTCGCACGGGATCCAGCCCAAGGACGACAGCATCCAGACGGCGTACCGTAGCGTCATCGCGGCTGCGCAGCGCTTCGTGTACATCGAGAACCAATTCTTCATCACGGCGACCGGCGACGCGCAGAAGCCCGTGCACAACCAGATCGGCGCCGCGCTCGTCGACGCCATCGCGCGCGCGCACGCCGACGGCCGCAAGTTCCGCGTCGTCGTCGTGATCCCCGCCATCCCCGGCTTCCCCGGCGACCTGCGCGAGGACTCGGCGCTCGGCACCCGCGCCATCATCGACTACCAGTACCGCTCCATCTGCCGCGGCGAGCACTCGATCTACGGCCAACTCGCGGCCCGCGGCATCGACGCGGCGGAGTATCTCTTTGTCTTTAACCTGCGCTCGTACGACCGGCTGCACACCACCGCGAGCCTGCGTGAGCGCGAGGAGCGCACCGGTGTGTCGTACAGCGCGGCGCTCGGCGATCACGCCGAGGCGGTCGGTGGCGGCAAACGGCGGCCCGGCATCCTCGCACACTCGGCTGCGATGCTGGCCGGCCGGCCGTCGTTGTCTCTGCCGTCGGCCACGTCCGGACGCGGGCCGGTCGAGGTCGGCGTCGGCAATGCGCCCGCGAAGAATACGGTCGCAGCGGACGCGATGCGGGGCGGGTCGGCGGCGAACATCGCGGACGAGCACTGGGATGACGACGAGGAGCACGAGAAGATGGGCTTCGTCCAGGAGGAGCTGTACGTGCACGCGAAGGTGCTGATCGCCGACGACAAGGTGATGATCGTGGGCTCCAGCAACATCAACGACCGCAGCCAGCAGGGCGACCACGACTCGGAGCTTTCGGCCGTCGTCGAACACGCGCCCACCGTGTCGGCGCTGCGCCAGCAGCTGTGGCGCGAGCACCTCGGCCTGCTGCCTCCGCAGCCGCTGGACGCCGCCGACGATCCGAACGCGCAGCCGCCCGGCGACGGCCCGAACCGCGTCTCGCCGGACCCGATCGTCGAGGACGCGCTCTCGGACGAGCTGTGGGCGCTGTGGACGCGGCAGGCCACTGTCAACACGCAGGTGTACCACGACCTGTTCCACGTCGACCCCGACAACTGCAGTCCGTCCTTCCTACCCCTCCTCCGAGACCTCCCGCACTGACCGCCCGCACAGTCAAAACGTGGAAGGACTACGACAGCTTCTGTCCGAAGCGCGCCAAAGTCCCCACCGGCCACATCTGGGACCCGCACAAGTACACGGCGCAGCAGGTCAAGGACGAGCTCGCCAAGGTGCGTGGCCACCTCGTCTGGATGCCGCTCGACTTCCTGCGCGACGAGCACATGGCCGCGGTGGGACTGGCATTCAACCCTGCCACCAAGAGCATCTACACGTAGGGGGGGAGGGAGGGGGGGCGAAGGAGCGTGTTGTGCGGGCGACGACTGTGTTCTGTTTCTGTTGCGGCGAGGGAGTGACGTTTGTGCCCCGACTTCGGCTTCGGCGGAGGTGGCGGTAAATATTCATGATATGTTCCGATGAGTGCTGCCTGCGCGGCCAGCTATACGGTAGAATTGGCGTGCGTGTCTGCGAGCACAGGTCTGCCCGCTTAGTGTACGGCGATAACTACATCATCGCGGATAGATGGCGTTTGGACCGGAAGCGGGAGGCCGGCGGATGATGATTCATCGATCGCGTGCGACCTAGCTAGAGGGTGGCCGGGGAAAGGCCGCAGGTACATACGTAACGTTCCTCGGCGTTTTACCGTGATCCCGCGAATAACTAACGTGTAGGTATACTGCAGAGAGGTGTCGGCGGGACACGCGGCTGCATTAACGGCAGAAGCTGGTCGGCAATGAGGGTCATATATATCGGATCCGATGGCATTGGAGAGGCCCGCTAAATTCCACGCGGGAAATAGCATCGATCGTGTATCCCGGAAGAACTGCCGCCCATCCGCGATGTCCGTTCGTCGACGTCCGCCCGTCGCGGAACACCGCTGGTCTGCGGCGTAGACACTGTTGGAATATATGGATCGATAAAGGTAAAGATTGTATTACAGCTTTATGCGGGTGCAAGTTCTCTCTATATACAGGAGGGCCGTCAGGACAAAGGACGGAAAACTGCCCCCCCGAGCCGGTGCTCGGGGACTCAGTCATGTCCGGACGCCACCTCCGGTCTGTCATGTCCGGACGCCACCTCCGGTCCGTCATCTCCGGACGCCCATTATTCTGACAGACACCACTGCAAGCCGTCCGTGTTGCCCGACTACGAGGGACTGCACTGCTGGTTTTCTTTGGAGTTTCTATCTCCCGTGTAGGCTGACTCCGTGCTGCTGCTGCCATCGCCGCGATAACTGCGGGACGACACCTCTGATATTCCGAAGGTTTGCCGTGAACCCGCGGAATTCCAAGCCGCGGGCCTCCACCAAGGGACGGGTTTCTCTTTTTTGGCTTGTCATTGATCGTATGCGACCTGTGGAGATCGTGGCGATGTACTGTCCGTTTCCCGTCCGCAGTCCGCCCGAAGGCGGCTCGTTGCAAGCTCCCGCACCGCCTAGGCTTGTCCCAAGGAGATATACGGCGCACCAAGAAAATTACTGAGAAAAGACAAAATAAGGAGCAAAGGAAATCCGTCTCCAAATCCTACCCCTCTTCTGCAAAGGCGATGAAGGAGGGTGTGGGAAGGAAGAGCGGCTGCTCTTCCTCCCGGGCACCCCTCCGGCGACACCCTCCCAACCGAAGATGCAGCCGTACGAGCCCCGCTTCGATAGGCCACTTTCAGTGCTCCGCTGGTGAGGACGTTCACGCCGCAGGTCTACCAACAATCGTTGTCTGTTTGGCCACCCGCCGGCTGACCCCGCTGGGGATGATATCTGCATATCTATGTTGCGGGCCGTCTACTCTACTCCTGGATTTCTCCTATTGTCTGGCCACACTCGGGGTCCACAGACCTCCAGAGTGAATTGCAGTAGTAGGTCTACGGAATGGCTGGTAGAGCGCCTCGACTCACCCAGCTGTAGAGATCGTGATTTCAGGGATGGCTGCAAGGGACGTGCAGCGCCCAAGGTTGATGATGATGAGTCATCGATCCCAAGAGACTCATCGCATCATGGCGATATTATGCACATTCTGTTCCCGTTCACCGTCGCCCCAACCTCGGTCAGTCCGCAGACGGCACGCGGTAACTCCCCCTGCCCCCGCCTGGCCTATCCCCGCTTTGAACGATATAAGAAAATGCGAAGGGAAGACAATGGGAAAGACAAAAGAAAAGAAGGTCACTCCCGTCCCCCCGCTCCTATTTGTCTTCCTGCTCTCAGCTGCAGCTCTGGGCTCTCGCCCCGCCCAGCTCCCTACCTCGATGACCGCAGGAAGTCCAAGATCGGCCTGCTGTGCCTGAGGTTGCGGCCTGGGCGCTAGATGGGGGGGAGGCGGCGGGTGCCGCTAGATACGACAGGAGATAATGCCCCTCGAGTGGTACCGTTCCAGTGGGGGTCATCCAGTCGCATTGCGAAGGTAAGTAAGCGTTGTCTCAAACACACTTTATCGTGCTCACTTTTGATAGGTGCCGAGTCGGAGCTGATCACGCAGCTGCATCCCGAACAAGTCTCGTATCCCGCCGGGGGGGCTGAGGTTGTACGCGTGCAGTAGCACGGCTGCGGCTCAACTGGTCCCATATACTCCCCACGATGCCCGCATCGTCTCATTTCCCGATGTCACAATACACATATCTCACTGCAGGCCCGAAAACACCATCTACTGTCTACTGTTGGCCCAACTACGAACTCTTTTTTATCAGTTCGACACGAGAGACGCCATGGCGCACGTCTGGGCCCTCTTCGTCCCCTTGTTTGCTGCTGTTGTAGTTGCGGCCGGTGACGACGGAGATGCGGGGAGTACCAGCACAGATATCACCAAAAGCCTATTTCTCGGCGCGTACGGTTACTCTCACCCAGGCAGCGACCAATTCCGCTGATCACTACAGTCTGCTAGCATTCTTCGGAGACCAGGCGGCCAAACAATTCATCAGCCAATCGATGGGGTTCCTGGACAACATTATCTTCGCCATGGCTCCACTCGGCATTATTACTGCAATGGTTGGAGCGACTCGAGTCAGTGGTCCAATGTGGCTGAGAGCGGTGATCGGCAGAGCTCGCGAGAATAAGGCAGCAGTTGAGATCGAGATGATGTCATCCACGTCCCATGAGGTCGGAGAGCTTTGGAATGGCCAACAAATCGTCAGGACGTTAGGAAAGCCAGAAGTAGTGCAAATAATTTTCCTCGAGGAGTGTGTGGGGGATAGAGTGGAAACATTCAGGTTGCATACGTTGAAGACGGCAAAGAAGCATGGGCTATTGAAGCAGCAGCGTGAGTAGCTACCGTTAAAAAGGTTGTACTATCAGGCTTTAAGCTAATGCGTTCCATTCAGCTGACCCGGATCAACTGGTCGCACTCTTCACGAAAGACTAGTGCGGTAACGGGGGTGTCGATCTAGAGCAACAGAATTCCGACAATGTGATGGTTCCCAAGTCAGCTCCTAACATCTCCTTAAACCTCCATAACGGCGTCTATTCGGGAGAACTTTACATCGGCGCAATCACCGGCATATTGGTGCAAACCGGCGTTCTCACGATCGCTTACTATGCGTCAGCCCATTTCATGCCCACAACCGACGGCGATTCTGATTCTGGCTTCCAGTCTCTTATGCTCCCTGGTACAACTTTGTTGGTCTTTGGTATGTTGTTATGTTCTGCCGTCATCGAAGGAAGTACGACCGAGATGGTGTGGGTGAAGAATGGCGAAGGAGAGTTGAAGGCTTGGGTTCTTTGGCTTCAGAAGAGCCATGTGGTCAATGAACAGACATTTGATTCCTGCCTTCTGTTTGCCAAAGGTCCACGCGAATGGATCTTGACCTCCCGTAGGGCAGCAGATGGCAGAAACGTGTCCGACAGAGCTTGCCAATTGCCTGCCAGCCCCACGGGCCCAACAAATAGCCGGCGGATCGGCTCCTCCGCATGGTTTGGTACGGTATTGAAGAGGATGGAAGGAAAAAAAGCGGAGTTAGCGACTGAGGTAGGTGTAACTTTCTCATTAAGTGGGGTTGTATGTCAATTTATGGCACTGTCAATGGCAGATTGGAGGGTTTCGGTTGCGCAGCTATCAGCCATAATACTCATGACGTGTGTCAGAGCATGGATCCGTCGGAGGCTAGCCATAGGACCGACACCGAAAGTTGTGCTCGATGGACACGAGATGGATTGGTTCGCGCTGTGGATTTCTCGGTGCAGAAAATTAGGAGATACCAACTTGTGCAACTCCTGGCCCACCGAATACGCCCAAGTGTCCGGGGACGGAGAGAGCCATGAGCTTCAGTACGTACTCAAGTGGGAGATCCCAACGCGCTTTCCTAGTCTTGCTTATCATGGTGTTTGGGGACATACGGAATCAAATGCAGTGGAAGAGCCACTAAAAATTCGGCAGCATTTGGGTACGCTTGTGCACTGGACCAGCGTAGCATCCAGACCGTCCGTGGCGGTGGCTAGTTCTATCGAGGCCATAATGAACAGGCTCTTCCGTTCTCCGGGGGAATTATCTACATTCTGTTGGTTTATGGAGGTCCGAGTCGATGGAGATCCTGAAAAGATCCATTTTGAAGTCAGATACGAGGCGAATGAGTGGAAAGCCAATTCCGCGGCCATAGAATCTGCCTTGTCTCTATGGCTCTTCCGCATCCGAAAGAAGGAAGCCGAGGACAAGGAGGCGAGGGGAAACGAGACAGAGTATGACAGCAGACCTGATCGTGACTGGTTGAGAGAGGATGAAGACTTGGCGCGAGAATACGTTCGAATCCTGGGCCGTGAATCGAAGGATTTACGCAGAGATATGAGGTGGTGGATTCCCGATGGCGCTGCGGAGCCGTTGCCCCCTCTAGGTGGTGTTGACCAGAGTGATGGTCGATTCCATCTAGGATGCACTGGGTTTGAAGAATACGGAGCCGGTGGTTTGGATAGTACTCAACCGGGTTAGTTTTGTCCCCTGCTTTACAAATTCTACGTCGTTGTTTTGGTCATTGGGAACTGATGTATCGAAACGCAGGATGGCTCGGTGTGGTATCGAAAACGCCACTTGCGTCTGCATTGGCACAGCACATGTTCTCGGCTTTTATGTGGGCCATTTCCGCCGAGACACTAGACCTCGGAACAGAAACCCTGATCGTCCACCAAAGAGCTTTCAGCAGCGATAGCGCTCCCTTGGATGCTTTGCAGCTTGAGAACCAGGCGCTCATGGAGTTAGCCAACGCTGTGCAGCAGACAGGCTTAGGAAGCTCAGGGGAAGCGTACATGTGTATCGTTCCGCCGCTCAGTTACGGCAAAAAGCTCCCTATTGACCCGGTGATCGGGTTCGTACGACGAGAAACGGCGGACCATGAGCTCCGAGGACAATGGGAGAAGATTGTGCCGCTATACATTGAGCTGTTTCGAATATTTCAAAAGTTTCCCACCGAAAATCCGGGGTTTCATAAGGCGACAGCGATCTTAATCTTCATTCTCGAATCTGTCAGTAACCGTCTGGAGCAACAGAAGAAAGAGCAACGCCACGATGACGTCGACCGGTGGAAGCAGCTGCAGAAGACGTTATTGAGCGAGCTGGAGCTCCACGGACAAATCCTTCGCCACTTCGGAATCTTGTACAGGACCCAGAAGCGATTGTTCCTCTCTGGCATATGGAGCCAAGCGACGTTAGGCGAGATTGAACATGGCGGCGACGATGAGGCACACAACTTCTTTGGACAGCCATGGATTTTCTCGGAGATTTTGAATCGCAATTCCGCTAGCACCATACGCTCGAAATTTGCCTGTTCGACGGACATTATCGGGTGGTCTGCGCTTCACTACGCTGCGGTGTACAAGGAAGAGCGTGTTATCCTCGAGCTCATTGAAGACGGTGCCGACCCGAATTCAATTGCCATCGCTGGACGAACCCCTTTGCATTATGCCATCGAGTGCATGAAGGAGGGGTCAGGGGGGAACTTGGGCGACAGGAGGGATGATCCAATTACGGGTTCGTCAGGGGGTGCGTGGAACCGGGAGGCAGCAATCACGGCGCTCCTACAGTGTGGAGCGGACGTAAATATGCAAGGGAGGGACGGGAAAGGACCACTACACTGCGCAGCCAAGGGAGGCAACGTGCGGGTGGCAGGCCTTCTGCTCGACGCCGGTGCAAACACAGAGATGTACGACGGCTCGCGGAAGACACCTATGCATCTCGCTGCACGTGCGGGGTACATCAGATTCGTGGATGCACTGCGATGCAAAGGAGCCAGTGTTATGTCTCGTGATGATAGTGGAAGAAACGCATTGCATCTGGCATCGATGTCTGGGAGCGAGAGTACGGTTGACCTGCTCCTACAAAGAGGTGGAGTAGATGTCTTCGTGAGCGATCGAGATCACCGAACGGCACTGCACCTCGCGGCCGCGGCCGGTCATACAGGGGTGGTCTTGATACTTCTCGAGGCGATGACCAGCACTGAGGTCGAAGAGAGAAATCGACGGACGAGGCCAGCCGATGAGCGGAAGGCGGGGACCTGTATTGACATTCCCGATAGACAGAGGCGGACCGTGCTCCACGATGCGGCGGGGAATGGATTTCAAGACACCGTCCGGTTACTGCTCGAGAAGGGTGCATCAGTCACTACCACGGATGTCAGTGGACGTACTGCACTACATTGCCCGGCCGAACCGGAGGCCGAAAGAACGGCCCGTCTACTGCTCGAGAATGCTGCCGGCGCCGGCGCAACAAATGCTGACGAAGGCACGGCGCTGCACCTTGTGGCCGAGGATTCGAATAGCATCGGGGACGCTAGTGAGATGGCTGGAAATCTGTACGATCTCGAGGATTACGGTACAGTAGCACAATTGCTTCTCGGAAAAGGTGCTAGCATTGATGCTATAGATACTGAAGGACGCACTCCCCTTCACATCGCGGAGGAGAACGGTAATCTGGCAGTGGTACGCAAACTTCGTGGACATGGTGCCGGCCTCGTCACCCAAAGCCATGAAGTACGGACGGCTCTGGGATCAGTGGCCGGGGGAGGTTAGCGGTCGAGAGAGGTCAGCGGTCGAGAGAGGTTAGCGGTTGAGAGAGGGATTAGCGGTCGAGCGAGGTTTATAGGGAGAGGGAGAAGACACGGACAAAGTATCCTCAGTCTACAGCAACGCAACAGCACACAATATTTACGAACGGTGCACGGGTGGGCTGTTGGCGCAGAGAGTTGGAGGGGGCACGAGACGCAGGTGTCGCTCTTGGTGTTATGTTTACGTAAGTACAGAGTTATTACTGGACGGAAAAAAAAGCTGCCCCCAGATACACATCACAGCCTCTATGCTCCAGCGCTATATATTTGATTGTGAAGTCGAACGATTCGGAATGCTCGCTTTGCATTCCCACTACCAAGTGCCAAAGGTAACCCCCACTCTCACAATAATGATCGACGCCAACACCTTCCCTTTCAACAGGGAAGCGACGCATTGGCTTGGGGCCTGTTGTATCTAATCGGCACCAGTCCATCAGATATCTTTACTGCCATTCCTTCCACTGCCTCCTTTATCATTTGCTTGAGCCAGAGACTCTCCCATGTCGTATGCGAACAGGCGATATATTCTGCTTCAAGTATTGACAGTGCTACAACACTCTGAGACTTGACTTGCCAATGAATCAGTCCGGCCATGATGAGTTCTTCGCTGGCGTTGGTGTGCCCCAGGCCAAACACACATCCTCCAACCGATTTTCGAGTCGTAGAGTTTCCCGCCCAGTCTGAGTCCGTATACCCGATGATATTGATGGGCGTGTCGTGGGGAAGTGGATTGTGAGGATGCGTATTCACCAATTGTGAGTGGGATGGAAGCCGTCAGTAGTGGATTTGGAAGTGTGAAGTAGTCTTGAGGTATCGTAACACCCTCTTCGTGGCTGTTGTATGCATCTCAAGAGGTTGCACGTTGTATCGGCTGACAGCAGTGACGCTGAAGGCGATGTCTGGTCGACTTCCCAGTGCCGCATACATGAGGGATCCGACCATTGACAAGTATCCCTTGCGGTTGGCCAGTTTGTCCTCACAGCAGATGTTAGCCAGATCTGTCTGAGGATCAAGCGGAGACTTAGCCGGTTTCGCATCCATCAATCCAAATCGTCGTATGATTGTATTGATGTAGTCTCGTTGGCAGATACTGAATCCGCCGTCTTCAGTTCTTTCAATCTCGATTCCCAGAAACCTCTTCGCTGCTCCTAAGTCACACATCTTGTACTTCTCCTGCAGCAACTGCTTGATCTGATGTCCCTGTTCTTCAGTACTATTGTGCGTAATAAGCAGATCGTCTATGTATAGGACTAGTAGGACCCCTGGTTGGAGGTACAGGTTTGGATCTTCAGCTGACTGTCGAAAACCGATGGATTGCAAGTATCCATCGATATCCTCATACCAAAGTCTGGGTACCTGTTTTAGTCCGTAGAGGGCTTTTCAGAGGATTAAGGCACTTCCGCTCGAAGGGTTTCCGCTCGATGCCAGCCAGTCAATTCCAAGCGGCATTTCCATGTAGATGTTGTCTCGGTTAATCTTTGGATTTAGGAAAGCCGTCACCATATCTATATGATCGACATCCCAGCCATACTGAGCGGCAAGTGCCAATACCAATCGGAACATTGCCATCTTGGATACTGGTGCATAGGTCTCATCATAGTCAATTCCTTCCTTTGGTTCATATCCCTTGATGACGAGTCGAGCCTTGTAGCATGTGGATCTGTCTGGATTGACTTTTCTCTTGTAGATCCACTTGCATCCAATAGGTTCTTCCACTGGTACATTAGCAATTTGCATTTGGGCAGTACTACCTTGGGCTACAATGTTAAATGTGTGGTTCTCAACTAATGCCTGCCACTCTTGGCGTATGGCTTCTTTCCATTGTCTTGCCTGCGGACTTTGTAGAGCAGCCTTGTACGTGAGTGGTTCATTTTCAGCTTCATGATGTTCAGATGTCTCAGCGATTCCAAGTGTCAGAAAGGCAGATGCAAGGCATTCCGAAGACGTCAAATCACCCCCTTCTTCATACGCCTTGCTCATAATTGCCTTGTTCGATGCAAGACGTACCTTACTGCATGTTCGTATAGAAACATAGTCATGTTCATCTGCCAAATGAAGTTAGTATTGCAGACTTATTGGCTTCCGCCCAGCAGCTCATTGGGCCAATTTACTGGTAACAACGGAGACATGGTTTTCCGCCCTGCAGCTGATTGAGCCAATATGCTGGTGACAACGGAGGATGATATTCCACCCAGCAGCTCATTTAGCCGATTCGTTGGTGACAACGGAGAGATGATATTCCGCCCAGCAGATCATTGAGCCGATTCGCTGGTGACAATGGAGAGATGATGTTCCGCCCAGCAGCTTATTGAGCCAATTCGCTGGTGACAATGGAGAGATGATGTTCTGCCCAGCAGCTCATTGAGCCAATTCACTGGTGACAACTGAGAGATGATATTCCGCTCTGCAGCTCATTGAGCCAATTCGCTGGTGACAACAGAAAGGGATAAGGAGTCTTTTGACTTACTGTTCTGTTGACTTGGTGAGTCGTTGATCCCTCTGCTTTCTGTCTTTTCGTCCATTTCGTAGATTTCATCATGCAGTTCGTCTGTATTTTCTGGAAACTCAATAACTTTGGGTTGTTCTTCAGTGTGTGTATTTGCTCCTTCCTGAAACACCATACTTGAGCATTCCACTGCCTGTCCGGTTCTTTCCGAGTTGAAGTCCTATATCCTCCAGATCTTCGTAGTGTTGTGTATATATCCAAGCATCATACAGACACTTGAACGATTTCCGAATTTCTTCTCGGTTCGTTGAGCAGGTGGGATATGCTTGTATATCTGACAGCCAAATCGTCTCAGATGTCTAATCTTCGGAATCGTACCGTACAGGGCTTTGTAGGGTGAGCAGTTGCCTGAAAGACTCGAGGTTGGAGACGTTTGATGCAGATAGCATGCTGTCCTTATGGCTTCTGGCCAGAACTTTATTGGCACATTGGCATCCCACATCATACTTGGTGCTAGTCTCGCTTGACCCTTCACCAAGCCCATTATTCATCAATACACTAGCGATCTCTAATGAATATTTTCTGGTACTCAGGGTCTAGAAGGAAAAGTCTGAGCCCCAAAAACCCCAGTCCCCGTAACTTCCCAGCAAACTTCCCGACTCTGAAATTTTGCGCCCAGAACCACTCCAACCAGCTTGTCAACACTCGCGTAAAAGCCCAACCCACACAAAAAAAACAAAAAAAACTGGAGGGTTATTGGCATCCCATTAGCATTAAGAAGTAGTTAGAAAAAGGTGTGCAAAATATCTTGTGGCATTTACTTACACAATCTTTACTCCAACCTCTTTGGTTTGTTCTTCGAACCTAATAGCCACCCTCTTTTTCGTTTTGGCGCTATGGGTGTCGAGGCGACCAGAGCTTCCTTACGCTTGTCTGGAAGTGTTGGTAGCTCAGAGGCTTCTGACTGTTGGATGGACTGTGATCCTCCTTAACTCGGCGGTTGTAGGCTCGTATTGCCTCCCTCTGAGACTGCGATTTCCTTAGGGTCTCAGTCCACCTCTCCCGTGCCTTCTCCTTCTTTTCCCATGCCTCTAGATCCACTTCTCGCAACTCATCATTTGCCGCTTTCATTTTCTCGGCAATGGTGGGAGGTGCTTGCATGATCTGTCCTGCATCATAGAACGGCTTTTCAGGTGGAACAGTGTATGCCGTACCGGATATCCGAAGAGCATACTGGGGAGCATCTGCTTTCGAAATGGTGTCGTGAATGACAGATAGAACTTGAGGTAGTCCATTACCGATAGCAGTGTATTCTCCAAGTGGAAATTTATGGGAAAGGTTTTTCAGATCCTCCACACTTTGAATGCTAAGAGCTTTCAAAGCAGCCAAGTCTATCCAAGCATCAGGCAAAAGGTGCTTCTCTTCCAACAGATCATTCCGGCTGAGTACCAGAATGCTTCTGTGGCACTCCAGAGCTAGACACACAGCAAGACAGATACGGTATGTTGAGTCGGCCGATATCTTGGGTGAGGATACAACGTCCACCATGGTTTCAATATTTTTTTAGGCCTCGATATCTTCTGAAGAGCAGGTAGATTGGAATGGCATAGTATATCGTACTGGATAACCAATCCAGCTATCCGGATTGAAGTCGAATTTTCGAAAGCAGCGATCACAGCACGGTTGTCCATCTTCTGAGACCTCTTGAGGATCTGCCTGAGACTGATAGAAATCCATTACAACCTCCCGTATGCAACCCCGGGAGTTGAGATACCACAACATATGGCTTTCACGTTCTTTCTTACTTCTTGAAGAATCAGCTGTGCTGGCCATGGCTGCCTGCCTACCAATGTAATCCTTAACCTTCACAAATTCCGATTCTTCGTCCCGATTGCCATGTAGAGGGGAGTCTTCTGGAAGCTGATACCGTGGCTCATAAAAGAGGATAGCGATAGCCCAGATATTGGGGTCTTAACCAGCTTGACCAGCACATTGCCACCAACAGTTCATCGTCAGGTAGTCAGAGAGCTTCCATTGGATAATACGTTCAATATCAGGGATATCAAGTCCCATTCCAACTGCCTCAGTGCAAACCAGAAACCGACAAACACCCTTCCGGAATAATGCAAGTGTCTTCTATAGTCCTTTGCTACTTAATCCACTATGGTACTCTCGGATGATTTCCCCTGCCCAGTTGCATGAATCTGACCGATACCACAGTAGAAACAACATCTGAAGTTGCATTACAGTGGTGCAGTATTTGCTGCGATCATCGATGAATATGACTGCTTTCGGCAAGCTTAATGGGTGAAACCCTGAGTCGTCTGGCCCTTTCCAGGTACGTACAGCTTCAGGTACCAACTCCAATAGAGGTTTCATACTGCTTTCATCCCCACGAGCCAATGGTACTGTGAATAGCGTAATATTTCGTCGGTCAACACCCATTGAGCACAGGATGGTATCTCAGTTTAGGGATAGACTCTGATGTATATATTCCAGGGTATTTGCCGGTAGTGTTGCAGAAACACTGAGAATCGGAATATCGGAGAAGCGAGCTTGAAGAAGTCCAAGATTACAGTAGCGGGGACGAAATATTCTCCTATCAATTAAAGTCAATAAATATGAAGTGAAAGAGCCTTGTGAGATGACAAACCACTCATGAACCAAGTGCACCTTCTCTATTACAATATACTGAAGTTTGCTTGAGAAATTTGGAAGTTTTCCTTGCTTGTCCTCTGAAACAAGTGACTTCCAGGCCCCATTTGCCATTGATGTGAACTCTGCAGTCATGAATACCATCGAGAATTCTCCACACCGAACAGCCTTGATAATCTCCCCATCGGCCATAATGGTCTCTGCACATAGGTGTACTGCCCGTACTTCTAACTCTTCTGCACTCCGAACTTGATCTGACATCAATGCAAGCAGTGGGCATATTACCAGTACACAAGTATCAGGAGAAGCAAAGGGCAGTCCAAGGTAACACATAGATTTTCGAGACCCGGTCTGCGCACTCACAACGACATCATGCATCAGGGAAAAAAATCTGTGTCCGGACGCACAGGCTGCGTCCAGATGCACCAGGCGCTCGGGACGCTCTGGACGCACCCTGGCAGGGCACATACCGCTCCCAACGCGAAACGCACAGGCAATGTGAATTCGGATGCAGCACGCCATGGCACCTTGCATTCAGACGCTGTATGCCAGGGTGCCGTGCGTCCGGACACAGCTCGCCATGGCATCTGCTTACCAGATGGAGCGTATCAGGGCATTTTCCTTCTGGACGCAGCCGTGTCAGGGTATTTTCCTTCTGGACGCAGCCGTGTCAGGGCATTTTCCTTCTGGACGCAGCCGTGTCAGAGCAATTTCCTTCTGGGCGCAGCCGTGTCAGGGCAAATGGCATCTGGACGACGCGTGTCATGGCACCACGGTCACGCTGTCTGTCAAGGCATGGACCATCGTAGCAAATACTCTTGTCGCATTCGCAAACACGCAGCGGGTTCCAGGCATAGTGACTCAGTCCAGTTGTATTCATTCTATCTAATGTACATCTATATATGCTACTACCACACTTGACGCGGAAACAAAGGAAAGTTGGCAAATATGACACAACGTGTTGAGCACGACGCGATGAGCACGACGCGATGAGCAGGACGCGTTGAGTGCGACGTGATGAGCACAACGCGATGAGCACGACGAGATGAACACAACGCGATGAGCATGATGACTATGAGAAGGATGGTGATGAGCACGCCGCCAGCGGCAAGGACGATAGCAAGTAGGATGCAGCGAGTATGATTGCGAGCTTTGTGACATGGTTAGCGCAGCTCTCAGAGTGACAGACAGCGGGATGTTGTACAATACAACGTGACGAGTACGATGTCAATGAGGGTGCCGGAAGCGAGAACGATAGTGTCAGAATAATGGGCGTCCGGAGATGACGGACCGGAGACGGCGTCCGGAGATGACGGACCAGAGGCAACATGTCCGGAGATGACAGCAGCCTTAGTCTCCGAGCACCGGTTCGGGAGAC
>Ga0307516_10000787_pt1 | contig 43326 bp, 41 predicted proteins | sample 19_EM_MG_FD_203310 | JGI IMG/M metagenome (GOLD analysis project Ga0307516, IMG submission 203310) | Populus trichocarpa ectomycorrhiza microbial communities from riparian zone in the Pacific Northwest, United States - 19_EM | ecosystem: Host-associated > Plants > Roots > Unclassified | place... | reverse complement strand
GGATCAGCCGGGCGCGACCGCCCCTGGCGGTCAGCGGGTCCTGGCGGTGGCGATCGCCAGGGCGCGGTGCAGCACCCGGGCGTCGCCCAGCATCCCGCGCAGGCGCCGCTCCAGCCCCGCGATCGGCACCAGATTCTGCGGCGCCCGGGGATCCTTGTACGACGACGAGGCGAACCGCGGCAGGGTCGCGGACGACAGGTCGGCCAACTCCACCGCCTCGGCCGGGGTCAGATCCGGCGAGCACTCGATCCGCACGATGCCGGACCACGGCGCTCCCGAGGCTCCCGGCAGCCGCAGATACCACGACCAGCCGCCCCAGACCGTGCCCAGCTGGAACACCGGGGTCCGCTGAGTGGGCCGCAGCGACGTGACCACGGCCGTCAGCGCCGCGGGCAGATACTGCTTCTGCTGGGTCTTCACGTAGCCGATGGTGCGGGGCAGTTGCCGCCTGTTGCGCAACGGCCCGTCCACCACCAGCAGGTCGGCGCCGTCCGAGCCGCCGTCGCGGGCCGCGCCGGAGATGTCGATCTCCAGGGCCGTCAGCGGCGCCTGGACCGCGGCCGGGAGCTTGCTCGCCTCGCCCGTGCCGCTGACCCGGTGCACCTCGTATCGCACCGATCCCGCCTGGAGGTCCTCCGCGCTCGGCGAGGCGGTGAACAGGCCGCGGGCGACGCGCGCACCGGCCAGCTCCGCCACGCCGTTACGCAGGTCGCACCGCACCACGCCGGCGGCATAGGAGGCGGCGAGCCCGGCGTAGGACAAGCCGTCCTCCTCGGCCGTCCAGAGGCCGGCGTCGTTGCGGCGGACGCCGTCGACCAGGAAGACCACGTCGGGGCAGCGGACCCGGGACGAGACGTCGATCGGCGCCCACTGGCCGGCGGGCACCTCGACGTCCGTGTCGACCTGGGCGCTGCTGGGCGACGCCGGCCCGTCCGACGAGTCGCCCTCGAACGACGCCCCGTACGACGGATCCCAGGCGTCGACGAACATCCGCGTCACAGACCAACCCTTTCCACATGAGCCGTACGGGCGTCCTTGTGCACCTCGAAGCGGACCGGCACCCGTTCCGCCAGGGCGTTGACGTGAGTGACCACCCCGACCATCCGGTCGCCGCGCGCGGCGAGGTTTTCCAGGGTCGCCGCGACCACGTCCAGCGTCGCCGCGTCGAGGGTGCCGAAGCCCTCGTCGAGCACGATCGACTCCAGGCTCGCCGCCGTCGTCGACATGCCGGCCAGCTGCTCCGAGAGGGCGAGCGCCAGCGCCAGGGACGCCTGGAACGTCTCCCCGCCGGAGAGCGTGCGCACCCCGCGCCGCAGCCCGGCGTCGTGGTGGTCGATGACGAAGAACTCGCCCTTGTCGTGCATCAGGTCGTACTGGCCGCCGGTCAGCTCGCGCAGGATCCGCGACGCGCCGCCGACCAGCAGATCCAGCGCCTCCTCGAGCAGCCAGCGCTCGAAGTTGTTGGCCCGCAGGTGCCCGGCCAGGGCCTTGGCGACCCGGCCGTCGCGCAGCAGCCCGGCCCGTTGCTCGGCGAACTCCCGGGCCTGCTCGCGGCGGTCGACCAGCCGCTGCCAGGCCGCGCCCGCCCGTTCCGCGGCCACCGCCGCCGAACGGATCAGGTCGGCGTCGGCACCCCCGGACGGCGCGCTGATCCCGGCGCCGGTGAACAGGGCCAGCACGGCCGCCCGGGCCTGCTGGGTCTCCCCGTGCGCGGCCTCGACCGCTGCCGCCGCCTCGGCCCGGGCCTGCTCGCGCTGCCGGGCCGACGCCCGGGCCCAGTCGACCAGGGTGGACCAGGCCGCGGCGAGGTCGTCGCGATCGGCGGGCGGCGGCGAGAAGCGGGCCACCGCGTCCCGGCTCGCGTCGAAGGAACGCCAGGCCGTCCGCTGCCGCTCGTCGGCCGCCGCGACCGCCGCCTGGGCGCTCCGCTGGGCCTCGCGGGCCGCACGGACCGCCGCACCCGCGCCGTCCAGCTTCTGCTGCAGCGTGGTGAGCTCGGCCAAGCGCCGGCGCAGGGCCTCGGCGCCGGGTGAGTCGGTCAGCGCGGCCCGCACCTCGGTGAGCCGGGACCGGTGCTGTTCGAGCTGGGCGCGCTTGCGGTCGAGCCCACGTTCCAGCTCGCGGGCCACCGCGTCGCGCTGCTTGAACGCCGTCGACGCGACGTCCGCCGCCGCCCGGGCCGCCTTGCCGGTGCGTTCCGCCGCCTGCACGGCCGAGCCCTCCGGCACCGGCGGCACCTCGGCGACCGGCTGGGCGCAGACCGGGCAGTCGTGGCCGGCGGTCAGGTGTGCCCGCAGGGCGGCGGCTCGGTCCAGGGTCTGCGCTTCGGCGTATTCCTGCCGGGCCTGCTCCAGGAGCTGCTCGGCGCCGTTGTGCGCGGCCCGCGCGAGGTCGGCGGCCGCGACGGCGTCCTTGTACTCCACCTCGACGACCGAGACCTCGCCCGCGAACCACTCGGCCTGCCCGGTCAGCCTCTCCAGCTCGAGGTGGCGGTCGAGCAGCAACCCGAGCGAGCCCGCGTCACCGGCCGCGGCCAGCTCCCCGCGGACCTTCTCCTCGTGCTCCTCGGCCGTGCGCACCCCCGTCGCCGCCTCGGCGGCACCGGCGCGGGCGGCGGCCGCGGCCTCGGCGACCTTGGCGCTGCCCGCCGGCATCTTGACCTTGGCGAGCACGGCCAGCTCCCCCGCGATCGCGTCGCGGGCCGCGGCGAGCTCGGCCTCGCGGCCGCGGACCGTGCTGAGCTGCGGCACCGCCTGCTCAACCGCCTGGGTCAGCTCGCGCATCGCGGTCAGCCGGATCTCGGCGGCCTCGACCGCGTCGTCGTCGGCGTCGGCCAGCCCGGCGAGCAACTGGTCGATGGTGGCGAGCTGCGCCTCGGCCTTGGTCGCGCGGGTGGAGGCCTTCGCCTGCACCTCCTCGTAGACGTGCAGGCCGAGCAGGTTGACCAGGATCTGCTGGCGGGTGGCCGGCTTGGCGTGCAGGAAGTCGGCGAACTGCCCCTGCGGCAGCACCACACAGCTGGTGAACTGCTCGTACGGCAGCCCGACCGCCTCGACGATCGCGCTGTCCATCTCGGCCGGGGTCCCGGCGAGCACGTCGCCCAGGTCGTCCAGGCTCATCCCGGTGTCGAGCCGGGTGACGTCGAAGCCCGGCGGCATGAGCTGCAATCCGGCGCCGGCCGTCTTGACGTTGCCCCGGCCGTCGCGGCGCACCACCCGGGTGGCCACATACCGCGAGCCGGTGGACTCGAAGACGAGCCGGACCCGGGCCTCGGTGGCCGAGGGGGCGAGCGCGTTGACGATGCCGCGGCTGCCACCCCAGCGGGGCACCGTGCCGTAGAGGGCGAAGCAGATGGCGTCGAGCACCGTGGATTTTCCGGAGCCGGTCGGCCCCACCAGCGCGAAGTAGTCCGCGTCGGTGAAGTCGACAGTGGTCTCCTCGCGGAAGACCGTGAATCCGGCCATGTCGAGCCGTAGCGGCCTCATGAGTTGGTGCTCACCTCGTCATAGAGCTCGTCGAAGAGTTCCCGGACGCCGTCCTCGGCGGTGCCCCGGCTGTCCAGATAGTCCCCGAAGAGCTGGCGTGGGGACCGGCCGGCGCGCTGCGCCATCCGCTCACCGGCCCGGTCGGGGACCATGTCGGGATCGATGCGCACCTCCAGGGCGTTGGGCAACAGCTCCTGAACATCCTCGCGCAGCCCCACCCGCGGCGTCTCTCGCACGAAGACCCGCAACCAGGCCTCCGGAAGCTGCACCGTGGCGAGCTGGTCGAGCGACCCGCGCACGGTGCGCAGCGTCTTCGCCGAGGTCACCGGGACGTCGCGGACCTGCGCCGCCTTCTCGGCCGACACGTCCACGATCGCGACGGAGCTGACGTTTTCCTCCTCGCCGAAGTCGACGGCCAGCGGGCTGCCGCTGTAACGCACCGGGCACGGGCCGATGACCGACTGCGAGCGGTGCAGGTGGCCGAGCGCGACGTAGTGCGTGCCGGGCGGGAAGACGGTGGCCGGGACCGCGTATCCCATCACGGTGTGCGCCTCGCGCTCGCCGCCGCCGGTGCTGGCGCCGATGACCGTGAGGTGGGCGGTCACCAGATTGACCACGCCGGGCTCGTCGAACCCCTCCGCGAGCCGCCCGATCAGCCGGGCGATGTGGTCGGCATAGGTCTGGCTCGCCTCGGCGGCGGTCAGTTCGTACATCTCCACCGCGCGGATGGCGTAGCGCTGGGAGAGGAACGGCAGGGCGGCCAGCCGCCACCGCTCGCCGCCGGCGGTCGTCCCGGTCAGGATGAGGTCGTCGGGCTTGTCGCGCACGGAGCCGCGCAGCATGATGCCCGCCGCGTCGGCCCAGGGCCGCAGCGCGTCCAGGGCCTGGCCGTTGTCGTGGTTGCCGCCGATCGCGACCACCTCGGCGCCGGTCAGCCGCAGCGCGGAGAGCGCCCGGGTCACCACGCGCACGGCGTCCGGCGACGGCGCGGCGGTGTCGTAGAGGTCACCGGCGATGATCACGAGATCGGGCCGCTCGGCGCGGGCGATCTCCACCACCTGGCCGAGCACCCGGATGTGTTCCTCGTGCCGGGTCCGGCCCTTCAGGACCTTTCCGACGTGCCAGTCGGACGTGTGCAGGATGCGCATCGCTCATCTTCCGCCGTTTGGTCTTGATCTGCGCCGTACGCGCCTGAAGAAGGCTAGAACGGAATGTCGTCGTCGGACGAACCGCCGCGGCCGCCGACCACCGCGAACGGATCGACGCCCTGCACGATCGAGCGCATCGTGGCTGCCGGGGGCGGTCCCGACTCGGATTTGCGGGTGGCCCAGGCCGGGAAGGGAAACTCGACACAGAGTGGGACAGGGATGTCCGGCTGGTTGACGAACATCGTGCCAGGCCGGGCCAGCAGGGCCCGCTGGCGCATCGCCGGGGGCAGGAAACCGTACTCCGGGCGGGAGGCCTCGGCCGGGTCGAGGCGGCCCACCACGCGGATCGCGGAATTCGTGACGATGCGGCGCTCGACCTCGCTGGCGGTCTGCTGCGCGCCGATCAGGATCACGCCCAGCGAGCGGCCGCGCTCGGCGATGTCGAGCAGCACCTCCTTGATCGGGGACGAGCCCTCGCGGGGTGCGTATTTGTTCAGCTCGTCGAGCACGACGAACAGCAGCGGGCGGCCGGTGCCCGACTTCTCCTTGTCGTCGAACTCCGTCTTCAGGGTCACGCCGACCACGAAGCGCTGCGCCCGGTCCGGGAGATTGTGCAGGTCGACCACGGTGACCTGGGCGCTCTCCGCGGTCTTGATCTGGTGCGGGCGGCGGGCCGCCAGGTCGCCGCGGATGAGCCGGGCCAGGTCGCGCTTGCTGCCGATCAGCCGGCGGGCGAACGCGTTGACCGTGCCCATGTTGACCGCGCTGCCGGCCCAGGTGGAGCGGGTCTCGTCGTCGGTGAGCTGGTCGACGACGTGGTCGACCAGGTCGCCGTAGGACGACAGCCGCCGGCCGTCGATGCTGACGCCGCCCTCGGCGGGCACCGCATATCGGGCCAGGTGTGCGGTGACCGAGTGGACCACCATCGTGTACTGCTGGCGCTCGTCGTCGGCGTCCGCGAAGACATACGGCAGCAGCCGCGTGGAGCAGAACTCCTCCAGCGTCCAGTAGAAGCTGTCCACCCCGGTGAGCCGGCTCTGCACGTCGGGCGCGCCGGAGGAGTCACCGGCCCGGGGCGGGGCGTAGACCCGCACGTCGGGAAAGGGCGTCGCGGGCAGGCCGAGCCGGGCATAGGCCGCCTCGGTCGCGTCGTCGAGCTTGGTGTTGGGGTGGTCGAGAAAGAGCAGGTCCTCGCCCTTGACGTTGAAGATCAGGGCCCGGGCGTTGACCGCGTCGCCGCCGAGCTGGCCGGAGCGGAACACGGAGTAGAGCAGGAAGGTCGCGAAGCTGGTCTTGGTGGCGACGCCCGAGATGCCGGAGATGGACACATGCGCGCCGCGGGTGCCGTCGAGGAAGTCGGCGTTGAGGAAGACCGGCACGCCGTCGCGGCCGGTGCCCATCGGGATCCGGCGCTCCATCCGGTCGAAGTGCAGGGCCGCGTCGCGGGCGGCGCCGGAGGCGCGGTGCACGACGGCGCCGGGCGAGGGCGGCACGTAGAGCTCGGGGTCGACCCGGGTGGTGGTGATCTCGGCCGCCTCCTGCACCAGGGCCGGCAGCGTGCCCTCGGCGATGGCGAAGACGTCGGAATCGAACTGCGCGCCCTCGTGCCGCGCGCGGACCTGGGTCACCACGCCGGCGATCGTCACCGGCTCGCGGCCGGGCAGCTCGCGCTCGGTCACCACGACGTCGTCGAGCTGCAGATAGCTGCCCGGGGTGACCGCCGTCCAGAACTGCAACGGGGTGGCGTCGGCAGTGCCGAGGACACGCCCGACCGGTTCGTTCACTTCGACCACTTCGTCAGACACGCCGATCATGTTGCACCAGACGTATGACAACCGACGCACGGCACGTCGGTCGGGCCGGGGGTTGGCATGGGTTATCCACAACTTCTAGGGGTCATCCACAGGTTTTTCCACAAGTTCTAGCGGCTGCGGGCGTACCGGAGAAAAAGCATGGGTCCGTCGGCCAGGATCCCGGCCAGTGACATCTCCCGCGGCGGGCCGTCCGGGCCGGCCGCGATGCGGCCGGCGGCACCGCCGACCAGCCGGGGCGAGACCGTCAGGCACACCTCGTCGACCAGATCGGCCGCGATCATCGCGCCGAACAGGTGCGGTCCGCCCTCGCAGAGCAGCTGGGTCGCGCCCCGCGCGTGCAGCTCGCGGACCGCCGCGGGCAGGTCGACCGATGTCTCACCGACGGTGACGATCTCGGCGACCTCGGCCAGCGCCGCCCGCCGGCCGGCCGGCGCGCCGGCGTGGGTGACGACCAGCGGCCGGGCCGGCGCGTCCGAGAAGACAAGCTGATCAGGGTCCAGATCGAGGGCGCCCGAGACGACGACCATCAGCGGGAACTCGGGCAGCCCGTGCGCCCGGCGCCAATCCCGGGCGGGCGCGGTGAGCCGCAACGCATCGTAGTTTTCCGCGCGGACCGTGCCCGCGGCCACCACCAGCGCGTCGCAGACCATCCGCAGCGAGTCGAAGATCAGCTTGTCGCCGGGGCCGCCCAGGCCGGCGGACTTGCCGTTCACCGTGACGGCACCGTCGACACTGGCCACGAAGTTGACCCGCAGGGTCGGCGTGGAGTGACGCGGGTAACAGGCGACCAGGTCGGCGTCGTGGACGTCGATCATGGCCCGGGCGGGCCGGTCACGGGCGGCGTGGGCTCCACGGGGCGGTGCTGGCAGTCGCACCACGACCCGCCCCGGCAGTCCTCATGGCGCCGCTCCCGGCAGGCATGACAGATCATCCCCAGAGCCTAGGCTGGACACCCGGGGAGCACGCGGGGACAGGTCAAGGTCAAAACTGACAGCGTACGGGCGAGACATCGGCGGTCCTGAGCGCGATAATGCCCGGATGACCAGGCAACCCGTCCGTGCACCGGGCCGACCGACGCTTGACGCCGTGGCGGCGCGCGCGGGCGTCGGCCGCGGCACCGCATCGCGCGTCCTGAACGGGTCCTCACAGGTCAGCGCGCAGGCCAAGGCCGCCGTCGAGGCCGCCATCGAGGAGCTCGGCTATGTCCCCAACCGGGCGGCCCGCTCCCTGGTGACCCAGCGGACGGACTCGGTCGCGCTGGTCGTCTCGGAGTCGCAGGAGCGGGTCTTCGGTGAGCCGTTCTTCGCCGGGGTGCTGCGCGGCATCAACGCGGCCCTGCTGGAGACGCCCCTGCAGCTCTGGCTGGCGATGGCCGCCTCGCCCGAGCAGCGCGAGCGGGTCGAGCACCACCTGACCGGCCAGCACGTCGACGGCGTCCTGCTGCTCTCCCTGCACGACGACGACCCGCTGCCCGCCGTGCTGCGCGAGCGCGGCATGCCGTTCGTCTTCGGCGGCCGGTCCGCCCGCGCCGCCGACAGCGACTTCTCGGTCGACGTGGACAATTCCGCGGGCGCCCGCAAAGCGGTCGAATACCTCCTCGGCAACGGCGCCCGCCGGGTCGCCACGATCGCCGGCCCGCAGGACATGGAGGTCGGCCGGGCCCGGCTGGCCGGCTACCGCACCGCGATGAGCGGGCCGGAGCTGGTCGCGTACGGCGACTTCAGCGAGGCCGGCGGCGTCAAGGCGATGCGGGCCCTGCTGGATCAGGAGCCCGACCTGGACGCCGTCTTCGTCGCCTCCGACCTGATGGCCAGCGGGGCGTTGCGGGCCCTGCGCGACGCCGGCCTGCGCGTGCCGCAGGACGTGGCGGTGATCGGCTTCGAGGACGCACCCGTGGCCCGCCAGTGCGAGCCCCCGCTGACCACGGTGCACCAGCCGGTCGAGGAGATGGGCCGGCGGATGGCCGAGCTGCTGGTGTGCCGGATCCGGCGCGAACCGGTCGCGAATTCCCACGTTCTGCTCGACACCCACCTGGTCCGTCGCGCCTCCGCCTGACCCGCCCTAGGCTGGTGTGATCAAGGGCATATCTCTGCGTCTTGACGATCGGGACACGGCCTCGCAACGGGTGCGAAACGCCACCTCGGCAGTCTTGGCGCATGGGACGGCACCGCCGTGCCGTCTTCCAGACGGGAGGAGTTGCATGTTGCTGCGGGTACGGGTCACTCTGCCGGACCGCCCTGGTGCCCTCGGTCAGGTCGCGCGCACGCTCGGCGTCGCCGGGGCCGACATCGTCCAGGTCGTGGTGCTGGAGCGACTCGGCGGGCGGGCGGTGGACGACTTCACGGTCGTCTGGCCGGGTGCCTCCCGCGTCGAACGGCTCCTCGCCGGCCTCGCCACCATCCCCGGCGTGCAGGTCGACGGTGTCTGGCGGGCGATCGGCGCGCCGGTCTCCGGCGGTCACGACGCCGAGCTGCTGGCCCAGGTCGCGGCGAACCCGGCGGACGGGCTGGCCACCCTGGTCGACGCCGTGCCCGCCCTGCTGGCCGCCGACTGGGCCGCGGCCGCGGTCGTGCCGGCCGACTGGGCAGCACGCACCGCCGCGCCCCGGCCCGTGCCGGCCGACGAGCCGTCCCTGCGCCTGCCGACCGGCAGCGAGCCCACGGTGACGTACGCGAGCTGGCGCGCCCCGTCCCCGCTGCACCTGCCCGAGGTGACCCCGCTGCGCGCCCGGCCGATGATCGGCGCCGACAAGACCCGCTACGCGGTGGCCCCGTTCGGCCGCGCGGGTCTGGTCCTGGTGATCGCCCGGTCCGACGACGCCGAGTTGCCCGCCGCCGCCTTCCACATCACCGAGGTCGACCGGATCGCTCAGCTGGTCCGCGCCGCCGCCGTGATCCTCGGCGACCGCCTCGACCGCACCGATGTGCCGACGGTCGCCACGGCTGTGATTGACCCCTCATAGTCGCCCCAGCTCAGGCAATGCGCAGGTAACACCGGCGAGGCACGCTTAAGTTCGAGGCAGGGCGAGTCGATCCGGAGAGGAAGTGCCGAGCATGGCGCTGTGGCGCATCAGGGCAACGGTCGACGACCGTCCGGGCTACCTCTCAGTGCTCACCGCGAGCCTCGCGCTGCGGTCCGTCAACATCCTCGCCGTCCAGGTGCACACCACCGAGGGCGGCGCGGTCGACGACTTCCTGGTCGACGCGCCGGACACCATGTCGGAGCAGGAGCTGCAGGCCGCGATCGCCCGGGGCCGGGGCCGCGAGGCCTTCGTCACCCGCGCCGAGGCCCAGGGCCTGGCCGACCAGCCGACCCGGGCGCTGGCCCTGGCCGGCCGGCTGGTGCACGATCCCGATTCCCTGGGCGAGGCGCTGGTCACCCTGCTCGACGCGGCCGAGGTGCGCTGGCGCCCCGAGGGCACGGTGGTCCTGCACGGCTTCGACGAGGAGCGGATGACTCTCATCGACCCGGCCGGCGGCACCTACGAGGTGCTGCGGCCGGCGCCGGCCTTCACCCCGGCCGAATATGCCCGGGCGCAGGCTCTGGTCGAGGTCAGCGGCGCCCTGGTGCGCCGCGCCGGCGAGCAGACCACCCTGCTCCTGCCCGACGGCGCCGAGCTGCTGATCCGCGCCGCGACCGGCGACGACGTCGAGGGCGTGCGGCGGCTGCACGCGCGCAGTTCCCTGCTGTCCCGCCAGCGCCGCTACCTCGGCGCTGCGCGGATGCCGTCGGAGGCCCGCCTGCGCCGGCTGCTCGAGCCGGCCGGCGGCGTGACGCTGCTGGCGCTGCACGCCGACCCGGCCGGCGGCGAGGAACGCGTCGTCGCGATGGCCAACCTGCTCACCGAGGGCGACCTGGGCGAGGTGGCGCTGCTGGTGCAGGACGCCTGGCAGCGCCGCGGCATCGGCACGGCGATGCTGCGCCGGCTGACCGCCCGGGCGGCCCGGATGGACGTCTCGGCGCTGGTGGCGCACACCGGCGCCGACAATGTGGCGATGCTGCGCACGCTGCGCCGGTTCGGCGTGGCGGAGCGCGGCGACCGCGACGGGACGCTGCTGACCCTGACGCTGCCGGTGGCCGGCCGCCGGTCGGCGAGCGATGAGACTCCTGCCACCTCCGGGTGACGGGTGAGAGCGGCGACGGCGGGCCTTGCGCGCGGCCCGCCCTCGCCGATGGGTAACGCGAGGCGCCGGGCCGCCGGGTCAGGAGCGGCGGATGCCGTGCTCGACGCAGGTCGCCGTCCAGCCGGCCGGCACGACCTGCACCTTCATCCGGCGCCGGCAGTCGGGGCAGAACCGGGGTGGCTCCAGCTCGCGGGCCGCCGCGCACGCCGCGTGGTCACCCTCCGCGGCCGCCTGGCCGCACCGGTCGCAATACACCAGCAGCGTCACAGCGTCGCCGAGAGCGCCTTGACCGGCATCTTCAGCTCCCGCAGCAGCTCCAGGTCGGCGGTGGCCGGGCGGCCCAGCGTCGTCAGGTAGTTGCCGACGATGACCGCGTTGATGCCACCGAGCAGGCCGTCGCGCGTACCCAGGTCGCCCAGGGTGATCTCGCGGCCGCCCGCGTATCGCAGGATGGTCCGGGGCATCGCCAGCCGGAAGGCGGCGATCGCGCGCAGCGCGTCCTTGCCCTCCACCACCGGGCGGTCGCCCAGCGGGGTGCCCGGGCGCGGGTTGAGGAAATTCAGTGGGACCTCGTGCGGGTTGAGCTCGGCCAGCTGCGCGGCGAACTCGGCGCGCTGCTCGATCGACTCGCCCAGCCCGAGGATGCCGCCGCAGCAGACCTCCATGCCGGAGTCGCGCACCATCTTCAGCGTGCCCCAGCGCTCCTCCCACGAGTGGGTGGTCACGACGTTGGGGAAGTAGGACTCGCAGGTCTCGAGATTGTGGTTGTAGCGGTGCACGCCCATCGCGACGAGCTCGTCGACCTGCTCCTGGGTGAGCATGCCGAGGCTGGCCGCGACCTGGATGTCGACCGCTTCCTTGATCGCCTTGACGCCCTCGCGCATCTGCGCCATGAGCCGCTCGTCGGGACCGCGCACGGCGGCCACGATGCAGAACTCCGTCGCACCGGTCGCCGCGGTCTGCTTCGCCGCCTCGACCAGCGAGGGGACGTCCAGCCAGACGGCCCGCACCGGCGAGGTGAACAGGCCGGACTGCGAGCAGAAGTGGCAATCCTCGGGGCAGCCGCCGGTCTTGAGCGACACGATGCCCTCGACCTCGACCTCCGGCCCGCACCACTTCATCCGGACGTCGTGCGCGAGCTGGAGCAGCTCCGGCAGATCCTCGTCGGGCAGCCGCAGCACTTCGAGAATGCCCGCCTCGTCGAGCCCGGCACCGTCGGCAAGAACCCGGGCCCGGGCCCGGTCGAGGATCTCTGGCATGCCCGTACCCTACAAGGCGTTCCGCGCGGCCGGGATGTCGGAGCCGGGTGATAGTTTGCCCGGCGAACGGGGTTGCGGGCGATGAGGGCGAGGGTGCTTTGGCGGGCTGGCAGGAGGCGCTGGAGCGCCAGGCCCGCACGCGGGCCAAGGCCGGGCTGACCAGGACCTTGCGGCCGCGGGCCGCCGGCGACCCGGTGGTCGATCTGGCCGGCAACGACTATCTCGGCCTGGCCGTCCACCCCGAGGTGATCGCGGCGTCGGTCCGGGCACTGCGGGCGTACGGGCTGGGCGCGACCGGTTCTCGGCTGGTCCGCGGCTCGACCGAGGCGCACTCGGCCCTCGAGACGGAGCTGGCCGACTGGCTCGGCGCGGAGCAGGCGCTGGTCTACTCCTCGGGCTACCTGGCCAATCTCGGCGCGATCCGGGCCCTGGCCGGGCCGGATGCCCTGATCGTCTCCGACAGCTACAACCACGCGTCCCTGATCGACGGCTGCAAGAGCTCAGGCGCGCAGGTCGTGGTCGCCCCGCACGCCGACCCGGCCGCGCTGGCGGCCATTCTCGACGCCCACCCCGGCCGGCCCACCCTGTATGTCACCGAGTCGGTCTTCTCGGTGGACGGCGACCTCGCGCCGCTGGCCGAGCTGCACGCGGTGACCGCGGCCCACGACACGCTGCTGCTGGTCGACGACGCCCACGCGGTGGGCATCCTCGGCGCCGAGGGCGCGGGCGGTGTCGCGGCGGCGGGGCTGGCGGGCCGGCCCGACGTGATCGTGACCGCGACCCTGTCCAAGTCTCTCGGCGGCGCGGGCGGTGTGGTCGCCGGCCCGGCCCCGCTGATCCGGCACCTGGTCGACACGGGACGCACGTTCATCTACGACACCGCGCCGCCGCCGGCCGTGGTCGCCGGCGTGCAGGCGGCGCTGCGGGTCGCCCGGGCAGCCGACGACCGCCGGGCCGTGCTGGCCGCCCGGGGCGAGCTGACCGCCAGCCGGCTCGGCGCGGCCGGCTTCCGGGTGTCACGGCCGGCTGCCGGCGTGCTGTCGGTGCTGGCCCCGGGCCCAGAGGCGGCGGTGACCTGGGCCGCGGACTGCCGCGACCGGGGCATCGCGGTGGGCTGCTTCCGTCCGCCGTCCACGCCGGACGGCTCGTCCCGGCTGCGGGTGACCCTGAACGCGGGCATCGCGGCGGCGGACTTCGAGCGAGCCCTGGACGTAATCGTGGAGTGCGCACCATGACCTGGGACCAGACCACCCCACCCCGCCCGCCGACAGCAGCGCCAGGCCCGATGTCCTCGGCAGCGCCGGGGCCGATCGAGTCGGGCGGGGCGGAGCCGGCTCTGGCGGGCGGGGCGGAGCCGGCTATCGGTCCCGCGTCGCCCGAGGATGCCGGCAGCTCCCCGGAGCCGGTCCGGGCCACTGTGGTGGCCGCGCCGGAGCCGGCCGCCCGCTCGACGGCGCGTCCCGCGGAGGCCGGCGAGTGGCGGGGCATCGTCCTGATCACGGGCACCGACACCGACGTCGGCAAGACGATCGTCACCTCGGCGATCGTGGCCGCCGCGCAGGCCGCCGGGCTGCGCGTGGCGGTGATCAAGCCGGGCCAGACCGGCACCGCCGAGGGCGGCCCCACCGACATCGACCTGATCACCCGCCTGGCGCACCCGCACACCACGCGCACCCTGGCGTCGTATCCGGAGCCCCTGGCCCCGCTCGCGGCGGCCCGGGTGGCGGGGATGGCGCCGCTGGAGCTCTACGAGGTCGTGGACGCGGTCCGGGCCGAGGCGGAGAAGCACGACCTGGTGCTCGTGGAGGGTGCGGGCGGCCTGCTGGTGCCGATGGGCGTACGCCCCTCGGGTGCGGCTTGGACGGTGGCCGACCTGGCCACGACGCTGGGCGGGCAGACGATCGTGGTGTCCCGCGCCGGCCTGGGCACCCTGAACCACACCGCCCTGACCCTGGAGGCTCTGGAGCGTCGCGGCGTGCCGGCCAAGGTGGTGCTGGGCGCCTGGCCCGCCGAGCCCGAGCTGGTGCACTGGGCAAACCTCACCGAGCTGGTCCCGCACCTGGTGGGTGCGCTGCCGGACGGCGCCGGCGGAATGGAGCCGGGCGTCTTCCAGCGCTCCGCCCCCGGCTGGCTCACCCCGGCCCTGTACGGCGTTCTCGACGACTGGCGGGTCTGGGCCGACGAGGTCAGCTGAGGCCCGCACGGTGCCGGGAGCACCCCGTACCGAAAAGACGGTTTTCCCGCCTGCCGCCGCGCGGCCGTAACGGAGTGTCGATAGCCTGGGTGGCTCGTAGCCCAAAACGCTCGTGACCCAAACGCTCGTGACCCAACCGCCTGAGGGGCTGAAACTGTCGTGGATGGCATAGGCGGGCAGGTCTTGCTCGTGCTCGTGCTGGTGCTGGTCAACGCGGTCTTCTCCGGCAGCGAGATGGCTCTGGTGTCGTTGCGTGACAGCCAGGTGCACAAGCTGGAACGAAACTCCCGGCGCGGCCGGGTGCTGGGCCGGCTCGCCCGGGATCCGAACAGGTTCCTGGCCACCATCCAGATCGGCATCACGCTGGCCGGCTTCCTGGCGTCCGCGGCCGCCGCGGTCTCGTTGTCCAAGCCGCTCGTCGAGCCGCTCGGCTTCCTCGGCTCGGCCGCCGAACCGGCCTCCATCGTGCTCGTCACCATCGTGCTGACGTTCGTCACGCTGGTCTTCGGCGAGCTGGCGCCGAAGCGGATCGCCATGCAGCGCACCGAGGGCTGGGCTCTGCTGGTCGCCCGCCCGCTGGACGTCCTGTCGACGATCTCCCGCCCGGCGGTCTGGCTGCTCAGCGTCGCCACCAACCTGATCGTGCGGCTGGCCGGCGGTGACCCGTCGGCCCAGCGCGAGGAGGTCAGCACCGAGGAGATCCGCGACATGGTCGCGGCCCAGCAGGACTTCTCGATCGAGCAGCGCACCATCATCAGCGGCGCCTTCGAGATCGCGGACCGGATCCTGCGGGAGATCCTGGTGCCGCGCCGCGACGTGCTGACCCTGGCGACCGGGCTGGCCGCGCCGGAGGCACTGACCCAGCTCATCGCCGGCGGGCACTCCCGCGCGCCGGTGGTCGGGCCGGCCGGCCTGGACGATGTCTTCGGCGTCGTGCACCTGCGGGACCTGGTCGGCGCGCAGGGGCCGGTGGACGCGGTGGCCCGGCCGGGGCTGTTCCTGCCGGAGACGCTGCGGGTCTCGGACGCGCTGCGGCAGATGCGCTCGGAACGCCAGCAGATCGCGCTCGTGGTCGACGAGCGCGGCGCCATCGACGGCATCATCACGATGGAGGACCTGGTCGAGGAGATCGTCGGGGAGATCTACGACGAGACGGACCGGGACGTGCAGTCGGTGGTGAAGGAGGCGGACGGCGCGCTGCTGATGCCGGGCTCGTTCCCGATCCACGACCTGCCCGACATCGGCTTCGACGGGGCCGGCGACGAGGGCGACTACACGACCATCGCGGGCATGGTGCTGGCCGCGCTCGGGCACATCCCCACCGATCCGGGCGAGGTGGTGACGTTGCCGCAGTTCACGGCCGAGGTGGTCGAGGTGACCGGGCGGGCGATCACCCGGGTCCGGCTGCGCGCCGTCGCCCGCACCTCCGGGGACGACGAGGACTAGCGCTTTCCCGCCTCACAGTTTGTGCGACATTCGCGCCCGCCGCGGCCATCGCGGCTATTTTGACGTTCGTAGCCATTGCGGATGACCTGGTTACTTTCACTAGGCTCACAGTGACCGCGAGCGATCATTGCGTGAGGTGGTTCCCCCATGACGAACAGCAGCCCGGCGTCGGGCGATGCCTATGAATACCTGGACAGCGTCAGTGCCGAGGAGCAGCGCCGGCTCGAGGCGGTGCGCCGCTACCGGCTCGTGGACCAGCCGGTGGAGGACGCGTACGACCGGATCGCCTTCGTGGCGGGCGCCATCTTCGACACTCCCATCGCGACGGTGTCGCTGGTGGAGCAGGACCGCGTCTGGCTCGCCGCCTGCCAGGGCCTGACCGGCGTCCGCGAGATCGGCAAGGAGCCGGGCCTGTGTGCCTCGGTCATCGCGCAGGACGACGTCTACGTGATCAACAACGCCGCCGTCGACCCCCGGACGCTGGAGCACCCGCTGGTCCGCGGCGAGCTCGGCCTGCGGTTCTACGCCGCGGCCCCGATCCGCACCCACGACGGCTATCGGCTGGGCACGGTCAACGTGATCGACAACCGCCCGCGAGAGGCGACGAAACGGCAGCTCACCGCCCTGGAGCACCTCGCGTCGATGGTCGCGGACGAGCTTGAGCTGCGGCTGATGGTGATCCGCAGCGCCGCCGCCGAGCAGCGCATGCGCGACAGCGTGCACTGAGCACGACTGAGCCAGCCACCGGTCGCGGAAGCGTAGAAACGCATGGCATCGGGTAACGCCGGTGTCATGCGTTCTCCCCGGAAAGTCGCCGTGATCGCCCACCGGCGCAAGACGCTCGGCGGCGGGCTCGACGAGCTGCGCCGGCTCATCACCGACGAAGGCGTCGACGAGCTCGTCTGGCACGAGGTGCCGAAGAGCCGCAAGGCACCCAAGCAGGTGCGCAAGGCCCTCGCGACGGAACCTGACCTGCTGCTGGTCTGGGGCGGCGACGGCATGGTGCAGCGCTGCCTGGACACCCTGGCGCGGGCCAAGGGCGGCGCCAAGGTCCCGGTCGGCATCATCCCGGCCGGCACGGCGAACCTGCTCGCCACCAACCTCGGCGTGCCGCACGACCTGGCCGAGGCGGTGCGGATCGTCTTCCACGGCGAACGGCACAAGATCGACCTGGGCGTGCTCAACGGCGAGCACTTCGCGGTGATGGCGGGCATCGGCTTCGACGGCGCGATGATCCAGGACGCGGACGGCAAGCTGAAGGACCGGCTGGGCAAGCTCTCGTACGTCTACACGGGCCTGCGCAACCTGGACGGCGAGACCCCGAAGGCGACCATCAAGGTGGACGGCACGCCCTGGTTCGCCGAGGACGCGAGCTGCGTGCTGGTCGGCAACGTCAGCACGGTGACCGGCGGCATCAAGGCCTTCGACGACGCGAAGCCGGACGACGGCTGGCTGGACGTGGGGGTGGCGACCGCCCGCGGGGTGACCCAGTGGGCGCGCACGATGGGCCGGATGGCGGTGGGCCGCTCCGAGGACTCGCCGTTCGTGCACATGACCCGCGCCCGGCGCATCGACGTGCGGCTGAAGAAACCGCTGACCTACGAGTTGGATGGCGGCGCCCGGGGCGCGGTCAAGAGAATCCGCGTAGAGGTCGCCCCCGCCGCCGTCAAGGTCTGTGTCCCCCATCAGCGAATCGGATAAGCGACAGAAACCGTATGTCGTCGTACGTACCGCTAATTCTGTTTTATGGCTCTTAAGGCCGATCAATCCCCTGGTCCGTGGCGGTGCAGCGACCCCACACTGATGGCGTCGGGCACCGCTACGCATCTCCAGGGGGTTCGCAATGCCGTACCACCAGAGTTCCGCAGTGAGCGTCGCAACGGTCATGACCGCCGCCACCGTCATCGTCATCGGCTACCGCCTCGGCCGGGCCCACGCGGCCTGGCGCGACGTCCGCTCCAGCAAGCGCGACCTGCCGGCCAAGCGCCGGATCGCCTGGGGACTCACGTGGCCGCTCGTGTTCGGAACGTTCTTCGTGCTCCTCACCGCCGCGGCCGCCGCCTACGACGCCAGCCACTAGGAACGCATGTCGGGCTCGCCAGGTGTGGCTGGGTGGCCACGGAACTGGCAGAGTGCCTCCATGATTTGGACCGGACGGGCTGATGAGGCCGCCGCGCTGGGATTGTTGCTGGATCGGACCTATGCCGATGCGGCCGCGGCGGCCGAGCACCCCCGGCTGCTCGACCGGGAGTTCCTGATCGGCCAGTTCGATCTGTGGGACAACCACCTGCTGCCCGCCGTGGCCGCGGGGACCGGTTCTCTCTGGACCCGGCGGGCCGCGGCGCGGGCGGTGTGGCGTCGGCTCGGGTTCGTGGCCGGCGCCGATCATCGGGCCTGGATGGCTGATCACCTCGACGGCCTCGGCTTTGATCCCGGCACGTTGCTGGGTTCCGCATGGGATGGTGACCGGCCGTTCCGCAGCCAGGACGGCCGGCTCCGGCCCGCCACGCAGCCGCTTACCAGCGAGTCAGCGGCGCTGATCCGAGCCGACTACGACCTGGCCGGCGGGGGCGTCGAGGGCGCTCGGATGGATCTGTCCGGCCAGGATCCGGCGCGGATCCACGGGTTTCTGAAACTGTCGGCCGGCCGGCGCTACCCGGCGGCCACCGGACGGCCGCCGGAGCTGCACTTCCGCTTCGATACGGCGACAGTGTTCGGCTTCCCGCACGCCGAACCAGGCTCGGTGAGGTTGTCCGGGCAACCCGCCGTCGTGGTGACGCCGGACGGCGTCAGCCTCGACGTCCCCGCCTCGGGGATGGACCTCCGGCTGACCGCCCGGGGCGTGACCTGGTATCCGGAGGACGATCTCTGGCACGAATCGGCCGCGGCGCGGTCCACCGACGCGGGTGTCCACGAGACCGCGCCGGTGCTCCCTCAGCACCGATCGCCCGCCGGCCCGGTGGACACACTGCAGACCCTTCAGCTTCTGATCATGACGCAGTTGCGGATGATGCGGAACGCCTGGCTGCTGCGTCGCTGGGAGCTGGCCGCTGCGGGCTCCCTCTGCCGGGGGATCAACGCGGAGCTCTTCCGGGTACGGCCGGAGGCCTTGCGGTCCCGGACGGCCGCGCGCCGGCTGCGGGCGATGGCGGAGACCGACGACGGCCTGTCCCGGGCCTTCCTCCGGCGCGTCGGCCGCAAGATGTCGCTCGACGTGCCCGAGGTGCCCGGTGCGGTGCCGCCGGCCCCGGTCCGGATCACCGTCGGCACCGCCGGGCCGCTGCTCGACGCGCTGGACTTCACCGCCGGCCGGTTGCGCTTCGTGGACGTCGTCGCCGACCGGACCGTCATTCACCTGGACGCCCGCCGGGCGGGACGGGACACGATCGTCATCCTCGTGCTCGATGAGCCGCGGGGCTGCGCGCCCCTCACGGTCACCCCGGACGGCCTGGCCCTCGCTCGCCGGCCCACCCTGACGGCGACCGCCGACGACATCACCCTGACGATCCCGCTACCCGGCGGCGACTGGACAGCCCAGGCCGCCGCCGGCTCCTGCTACGTCGATTGATCAGGCGATCGCCTGCCACCAGCCGTCGATGGGTGGTGGGTTGTCGACGTCGACCCGCTCGCCCGGGCGCGGCACCGCGAGCCGCACGTCCCGGGCCTTCGCCTCGCGCCAGGCCCGGTCCGCCGGCTCCGGCCAGTCGTGCAGGGCCAGGTTGAAGGTCGCCCAGTGCACCGGGATCATCACGCCGCCCCGCACGTCCACGTGGGTCGCGACGCCGTCCTCGGGCAGCATGTGGATGTCCGGCCAGGCGTCGCCGTAGGCGCCGATCTGCACCAGCGTCACGTCGAACGGCCCGTGCTCCTCGCCGATCTGCGCGAAGCCCGGGAAGTACCCGGTGTCGCCCGAGTAGAACGCCTTGCGGTTCGGCCCCGCGATGACCCAGGACGCCCACAGCGTCTCGTCGCGGGAGAAGCCCCGGCCGGAGAAGTGGCGGGCGGCCGTCGCGATGAACTCGATGCCCGCCACGGTCGCGCGCTCGTTCCAGTCCAGCTCGATGATCCGGGTCGGCGGCACGCCCCAGCTCTCCAGGTGCGCGCCGACGCCCAGCGGCACCAGGAACGGCGCGGCCTGCAGGTCCACCAGGTTGCGGATCGACTCCATGTCCAGATGGTCGTAGTGGTCGTGGGAGATCAGCACCGCGTCGATCGGCGGCAACTCGCGCAGCGCGATCGGCGGCTCGTGCAGCCGCTTCGGGCCGGTCAGCCGCGACGGGGAGCAGCGCTCGCTCCACACCGGGTCGAGCAGGACCCGGCGGCCCTCGATCTCGATCAGCGCCGACGAGTGGCCGTACCAGGTGACGTAGAGCCCGGCCGGGTCGCCGCCGGTCTCCGGCCGCACCAGCGGGATCGGCAGGGACGGGTGCCGGCGGTCGCGGTCGGTCAGCGTCGACGCCAGGATCCGCGGCATCGAGGCCACCGGGAGCGGGCTCGACGGCACCGTGTTGCGGAACTTGCCCTCGGCGAACTGCGGGGAACGGCGGTATCGCTCGCCGCGCTCCCCGTCGGCGCGGGCGCCGATCTTGCGGGCGCCCATCTGCGCGGGGATGTCACGCGCGGCCCATGCCGCGGCGGCCCCCAGTGCCAGGGCCACCCATGCTCCGGTACGCCCTCGCCGGCCGTCTGCTTGTTTCGCCATCCGTGCATCCTCCGTGTCAGTTCTGTCCCCGACGGCCAAGTCTGACCGCCCACGGGCGGTCAGCGCCACCGTCGTGCTGTGGATCTCCTCAGGAAGGCGCTGGTATGTCACACTGCCGCCGTGACTGTCGACACCCTGCAGACCCAGCAACAGCTCATCGTGCGCCAGCGCATTCGCCTGATGGTCAACCAGTACGAGGTCCACGCCGTCGCCCCCGACGGTTCCGAGGCCGGCGTGCTCGCGTTCGCCCAGCAGAAGCGGATGGCGTTCAAGGAGCAGGTGACCCTTTATACCGACGACACCAAGACGACTCCCGTCCTGGGCTTCAAGGCCCGTCAGGTCCTCGACCTCGGCGCCACCTACGACATCACGGACGCCGCCGGTAGTCCTATCGGCCTGTTCCGCAAGAACTTCAAGGAATCACTGCTGCGCTCGACGTGGCACCTCGAGCAGCCCGGCTACGGCGAGATGATCGGCCGGGAGACCAACCTGACCGTCGCGATCCTGCGCCGGTTCGTCGACTCGCTGTCCTGGCTGCCGTACCACTTCGAGTTCCTGCTGGCCGGCCGCCCGGCGTTCTCGGTGGTCAAGAAGTGGGGCCTGCGCGACAAGTACGTCGTGACCATCCACGACCCGCAGCTGGACCGGCGCCTGGTCGCCGCGATGTCAGTGGCCCTGGACGCGCTCCAGTCCCGCTGAGCGAATGTTCCACCGAGTGATGCATTAGCGTCGGGCGCATGGACGATCCACGCGCCCGACGCCTCTTCGGTGACAGTCTCGTCGCCCCCGGTGACCTAGCCGCCAGCCCGTACCGCGTGGACCGGGACCGGATCGTCAGTTCCCCGTTCTTCGCCCGGCTCGGCGGCGTCACCCAGGTGATCAGCCCGGGCGGGGTGGGGCTGCTGGTGCACAACCGGCTCACCCACAGCCTGAAGGTGGCCCAGGTGGGCCGGGCCATCGCGGAACGCCTCACGGCGGACGCCCGCTACGCCGACGTGCTGGACAAGCTCGGCGGCTGCGACCCGGACGTGGTCGAGGCCGCCGCGCTCGCGCACGATCTCGGCCACCCGCCGTTCGGCCACCTCGGCGAGCGGGTGCTGGACCAGCTCGCCCGGCAGCGGCTGGGGCTGCGCGACGGCTTCGAGGGCAACGCCCAGTCGTACCGGATAGTGACCAGCACCGAGATCCGTGGCCAGGCCACGATCGGGCTGAACCTGACGGCCGCCACCCGCGCGGCGATCCTCAAGTACCCGTGGACCCGCCGTACCCACCCGTCGCCGCACCCCCGGTTCATGGATCCGCCTCCGCGCGGCGCGGCGGCGGCACCGGACGACCCGGACGGCGGCTCGCTGAAGTTCGGCGCGTACACCACCGAGGTCGATGACATGGCGGAGGCCCGGCTGCCGTTCGCCGGGCGGGTCGCCGACTGGCAGCAGACCGCCGAGGCCTCGGTGATGGACACCGCCGACGACATCGCATACGCGATCCACGACCTCGAGGACGTGCACCGGGTCGGGGTGCTGCAGCAGGGTTCGGTGGCGGCGGAGCTGACGGCGTGGCAGCGCTCGTCGTTCCGGACGGTCCCGGACGAGGACCTGGCGCACGCGCAGCGGCGTCCGGGCAGCTCGATCGAGGCGCTGCGCCGGCAACTGCACCGCAAGGACAGCTGGATCAGCGACGACGACGCGTTCGCGGCGGCGGTGGAGCAGGTCCGCGCGGAGCTGGTGGACGGCCTGCTGGCCGAGGCCTTCGACGGCTCCCTGGACGCGGAGGCCCAGGTGGCGGCCTTCTCCGCGACCTGGACCCGGCGCCTGGTGACCTCGATCGAGGTGACCGACAGCCCGGCGGTGCGCTCGGGGCACGTGCTGCTGGCCCCGGCGCAGTGGCACGAGGTGCAGGTGCTCAAGTTCGTCCAGAACAGGTTCGTGCTGGCCCGCCCGGACCTGGCGCTGCACCAGCGCGGCCAGGCCCGGCTGGTGGGCTCGCTGGTGGAGTCGCTGCTGGCCTGGCTGGCCGACCCGGACGAGACCGAGCGGCTCCCCCGCCGCATCCGTGACCTGGTGGAACTCGCCGAGGCGGAGCTGCCGGAGGGCACCCCGGACCGGATCTACCGGGCCCGCGGCCGCGCGGTGATCGACTTCGTGGCGGCGCTGACGGACAGCCAGGCGGTGGCGCTGATGGACGCCCTCTCCGGCCGCACCCGCCAGCTCTGGACCGACGCGTTTGTCCTCTGACAGCAGAACGAACTTCCTGGCGTAAGCGATGCAACGGTGTAAGCATGTAATCATCACTTCGCTGGAGGTTCCCATGCGCTTCCGTCCACCCTCAGGGGCCCGTACCGAGCCGCCCGCCGCCGATGACGCCGCCGCCTGGATCACCGGGGCGGCGCCCGACGGCTGGTTCACCGAGCCGCCCGAGGTCGTCGTCGACCGCGACGAGATCATCATCTGGGGCCGGGTGCCCACACCCGAACTGGCCGCCGACGCCACCGACGCCGACCGGTCCGCCGCGCAGGCCGGGCGGATCAACCAGTTCCGCGAGGACACCCGGGACGACCGGATCAAGGTCGCCCTCCAGGTCGAGCACCGCTACCAGCGCAAGGTCAGCTGGGGCGTGCGCTGCGGCGACACCCAGGAGTTGTTCACCCACCTCTCCGCGCCGGTGATGACCCGGCTGCGCCAGCCCGAACGGCTGGTGCTCGACACCCTGGTCGACGCCGGGGTGGCCCGCAGCCGGTCCGAGGCACTGGCCTGGTGCGTACGCCTGGTCGGCGAGCACACCGAGGAGTGGCTGACCGACCTGCGCGACGCCATGACCAAGGTCGAGGACCTGCGCCGCAAGGGCCCCGACGCGGCTTGATCACGCGCCGCAGCGATTGCCGTCGATGCGGCAATCCTGCGGTGTGGCGTCGATCAGCGTCGCGCCCCGCACGTCGAAGGTGATCTCGACCGAGCCGCCCGCCGGCACCGGGGAGGTCGTGGCGTCCGGAGTGAAGGTCCACACCGAGCCGTCGCGCGTCGTGGTCGCCCCGCTGACTCCGGAGACCAGCAGCGTCGGCCGAGGCAGCGTCACCGTCAGCGTCCATCCGCCCTTCGGGGTCGCTCCGGGGTTGGCCACCTCGACCGTCATCTGATAGCCGAGCAGCCCGGCCGTGATCGACGACGTCCGGTACGACGCGGTCAACGGCACCGGAGTGCTCTCGACTATCGGCGTACTGGCGCCGGGTGACGGCGCCGGCGCGGAGGAGACCGCAACCGTGACGGTCGCCGACCCGCGGGGGCTCGGCGTCGCGGTGCTGCTGGGCCGGGCGGAGCCGGCGACGCTCGGCCCGGCCGCCTGGGACCGCGGGCCGGGCAACGCCGCCGCCCGGTCCGGCGACCGGCCCGAGCCGCCGGGCGGCCGCACCAACACCGCGACCAGCAGGGCGGTGCCGGCCAGCGCGGCCAGCACCCCGATGACCAGCAGGTACCGTCCGGCGCCGCGCCGCCCGCCGGCCTCGCGGACCCTGGGGGTCGGCGTCGAGCCGGCGTGCACCGCGGCGGTCAACCGCAGCACCCCGTCGAGGAGCACCACGACCAGCGACCGCCGCGGCCGCGTCCCGCTGTCGTTCATCTCAAGCCTTCGTTCATCGCAGGTCGGCAGGGCACCGGAGATCGACGCAGCGTGGGCCTCACAACGCGTGCAGCCCGGTGAGGAGCCGTTGCAACACGGCGGCGTGCGAGTCGCGGCTGTCCTCGGCCGGCCGGCCGGTGCGGACCAGGCCGGCCGCCCGCAGCTCACCGAGCAGCAACCGGGTCGGCCCGAGCGGCAGGCCCAGGTGCACCGCGATCTCGGGCAGCGCGATCGGCCGCCGGGACAGCCGCAGCACCGCCTGCTGATCGACCGACAGCCCGTGCGGGGCGGCGACGTCGGGGGCGCAGTGGATGAGCGTGCTGAGCTCGATGTCGTCGCGCAGCACCGGGGCCCGGCCGCCGACCCGGGCGTACAGGCGGACCAGCGGGCCGGCGTCCTCGTCGTACCACACCGCGTCGGAGGTCGTCACGGATTCATCACCGGCTCCAGGTCATCGCGCGTCGGCTGGTCGTCGGCCGCCGGCTGCGCCGGGCTGAGCAGGGTGGCCGGGACGGTCACCGCGGCGGTCAAGCCACCGTCGGCCCCGTTCCGCAGCGCCACCGAGATGCCGCGCCGGGCCGCGAACCGGCCCACCGTGTACAGGCCCCACCAGGTGCCGCCGGCCGGCGGGTTCGGATCGGCCATCACCTCGGCCGCGGTGACCAGGTCGTCCTCCGACATCCCCGGCCCGACGTCGGTCACCGTGATGGCGTAGCCGGTCGCCTGGTGCGAGCCGGTCACCCGGACCCGGGTCTCGGCCGGCGCGAACGTCGCCGCATTCTCGATCAGCTCGGCCAGCAGGTGCATCAGGTCGGTCACCGCGGCCCCGGTCAGCGCGGCCGGCTCGACGTTCGAGGTGGCGACCCGGCCGTACTCGTTGATCTCGGACGCGGCGCCGCGCACCACCTCGCCGATCGGGACCGGCCGGCGCCAGCGACGGCCCGGCGTGCCGCCGGCCAGGGTGATCGACTTCTCCAGGTTGCGGCGCATCCGGTTGGCCAGGTGGTCGGCCCGGAACAGGTCGCCCAGCGTCTCGTCGTCCGACTCCCGCCGGGCCAGTGTGTCGAGCAGCCGCATCTGCCGGTGCAGCAAGGCCTGGTTGCGCTGCTCAAGATCGCGCAGCAGCGGCTCGATCCCGTGCCGCACGTCCCCGGCCGGCCGAGCGCCGGCCGGCCGGCGCTCGCCACCGGCAGCGGCCGCCGGACGGGCCGACCGACGCGCCACCAGGAGCACGGCGAGGACCGCGATCAGTCCCACCCCGCCGACCAGCCCGGCCCGCACGACCGTCACGACCGCGTGCCCGGCAGCCGCGTCCGCCGCCGCCCGGGTCCCGCTCGTCTGCAGCTCCCAGAGCCCGGTGTTGACCTCGTTGTACGCCGCGGACCAGGCCGGCGCGCCGCCGGTGCCGGCGATCAGCTGGTTCTCGGCCGTGGCCAGCCGGGTGTCGCCGGCGAGCTGGCGGTACGCCGCCGCCGAGGAGGCGGGCAGGTCGCTGCCGGCCGACGCGAACAGGCTTCGCCGCGCCCCGGCCAGGGTGGACAGCCGCACCCGGTCGGCGTCGGTGAGCTTCGCCCGGCCGGCCACCGCGGCCAGGTACGCGTCCTCCTCGGCCAGCAGCTCGCGGGAGCGGCTCAGCGCGGACAGCCCGCCCGCCGACCCGGCCAGCTGGTCGGGATGGATCGTCGGCGGCCGCACCCCGGCCGGGTCGATCAGCGCGGTGTACTCATCGACCGCCCGGCTGTGCGTCGCCTGCCCGCCGTCCACCGCGGCCCGCACGGCGGCCAGCCGGTCGGTGCGATTCAGCAGATCGTCGGTCTGCCGGGTGGCATCCGAATCGGCCAGCCAGGCGATCCAGCTGTCCCGGACGGTCCGCAGCTCCTGCCGGGTCTGGTCGGTCCGGGCCCGCTGGGCGGCCAGCTCGGGGCCTTCCGGCGAGTCGCCCGCCGACAGCCGGCGCTCCGTCTCCAGCGACAGCACCAGCGCGCCGAGCGGCTGGCCGAGGTGGTTCGCGGTGACCCGCGCCGACATCACCCGCACCGCCTCGGTGCACGCCGGCGCGGCGGCCGCCACCCAGAGCGCGACCAGCAGCGCCAGGCCGGCCACCACCTTCGTACGGGTGCTCATCGCTCGTCCCCCGAACCGATCAGGGCGCGCAGCCGGGTCAGCAGTGCCTGCCGGTCGGCGACGCCGAGGCGCTGCCGGATGCGAGCCATGTGGTGCTCCACGGTCTTCGCCGAGAGGTAGAGCCGCTCGGCCACCTGCTTGTAGGTGAGCCCGTCCAGGACCAGGGCGGCGACCTCGCGCTCGCGGTCACTGAGCAGTTGCGGTCCGCCCTCGGCGGCGCGCGAGCGGGCGACCGCGGCCGCGGTGGGCTCGTGCGGCCCGGAGATCAGCTCCTGCAGGGCACGGGCGCAGTCGAGCAGGAGGGTCATCGCCTTGCGGTCGGCGGTCCGGATCGCCGCCTGTCCCGCCAGCCGGGCGCCGTCGCCGACCAGGCCGAGCCTGCTCAGCCCGCGGGCCGCGGCGACCACCGCGTCCGGGTCGGCCGCATCGGTGAGCACATCGACCCACTGCGCGGCGGCGCTCGCGACCGCTTCCGCGTACGGGCTGAAGCCACGGGTGCCCGCCAGGGCCTGCGCGTGTCGCACCGCCGCGTCGCGGTCCTCGACGAGGACGGCGGCGTGTAACCGGTGCCAGTGCAGCGGCGTACTCCACAGTGGCGGGTCACCCAGCGCGGACAGCAGCAGGTCGGCCTCGCCCAGGTGCCCGGCGACCCGATGCTGCTCGCCGAGCCGGGCCGCCGCCACGGCGAGTTCGCCCAGCGGCAGCAGGGTGAACAGGTCGACCGGCTGGCCGATCAACGCATGACAGGCGTCCGGCCAGGCGCTGCGCAGGCCGACCAGGTCACTGGTCCGCCGGCTCAGCGCGACCCGCAGCGCCGAGGCGAACAACCGGTCGCGCCCGTGCCGCCCGGGGAGGACGGCCGACTGCGCCTCGCCGATCCGGCCGCGCAGCAGCAGCACCCAGGCCTGGAGCAGCCGGTGCCGGTCGGCCAGCAGCGTGCCGCCGGTCGCCGCGCGGACCGCGCGGGCCAGCAGCGCGTCGGCGGTGTCCGGCAGCAGCACGGTCGAACCGGCCGGCTCGATCATCGTCGACGCCTGCACCAGCGTGGACAGCGCCGCCGTCGGGGTGCCGACGACCGACTCGGCCATGCCGCGGGCCATCAGCGCCGCCGTCGCACTGAGCGAGGTCGGCGGCTGGTCGGTGCCCGGCACGTCCAGGGTCCGCGCCTCGGCCAGCCGCCCGGTGCCGATCAGGCCGACCGCGGCGAAGCCGGCCGTGACCGCGGACGGCGACCACTGGTAGAGGGCAGCGGCCTGGGCGGTCTGCCCGCGCTGGGTGAGCACGGCCGCCGCGACGTACGCCGCCTCGGCCCGCTGCTCGGGGGTGCCCGCCGCGAGGGCCTGATCGGCGAGCCGGGACGCGGTGTCGAGGTCCCCGGCGAGCGCTGTGGCCAGCGCCCGGCGGGTAGCCGTGGTGCGGCCCGCACCGGCCGCCGCCGCGAAGAACCGGGCAGCCAGCTGCGGATCGTCGCCCAGCGCCTCCTCGCCGGCGGCCTCGTAGACCTTGCCGAGCCCGGTGCCGGCCGCGCCCGCCACCAGGCCGCCCGTGGTGTCGCCGTCCACCGCGAGCAGCGGCCGGACCAGCGGCAGCACCGGCCCGCCCCGGGCCAGTTGCAGGCCGGCCAGCCGCTGCCGCACGTCGATCCGGTGGCCGATCGGGCCGAGGGCGGCGATCGCCTGCCGGGCCAGCGGCACGAGCGTGCCGTCGGGGGCGAGCAGCCCGGTCGCCCGCCCGGCGTCGACCAGGCCGCCGACCGTCTCGGCGTCCCGCTCAAGCAGCGCCGCGACGAGGTCGAAGGAGAGCCCGGCGCCGGCCTCGACGGCCAGCAGCAGGGTGCGGAGGTCGGGGTCAAGCTCGTCGAGGTCGGTCGCGAACGCGCCCAGCGCGGCGATCGGCACCCGGCACGCGGCGGCGTCGGCCGGGGCGAGCGCGTCGGCCACCCGGGTGACGTAGCGCGGCACCCCGCCGGTCTGGGCGGCCACGAAGGCGACCAGGTCGGGGGACGGGTCCGGGACGGCGGCGGCCAGCCGGGCCCGGATCTGCCCGGCGGACAGCGCGGGCAGGTGCACCGGGCGCCGCGCCCGGCGGAGCACGTCGACCAGGGCCGGCAGGCCAGCCGGGCGCGGCCACGGACGGTACGCGACGACGATGCGGGCCTCCGGCCGTTCGGCGTACGCGCGCAACTCGTCGAGCCGGGCCGGATGGAGACGGTGCGCGTCGTCGGCGAGCAGCACCTGCTCGCCGGGCACGTCGGCGGGCTGCCACGGGGTGACCACCGTGACCCCGGCCCGCTGCCAGGCACCGGCCAGTTCCCGCAGCAACGCGGTCTTGCCGAAACCGCCCGGCGCCCCGATCACCGCCTGCAGCGGCGCGAGCGGGTCCGCGGCGACCTGGGCGAGCAGGTCGTCGGCGGGGGAACCGGCCATCGGCCCGGTCAGCGTCGGCATGCTCATCGGCCGTCCGCCCGTACCGTGGCGACGGCGACCGGCGGGCGCGGTGGCCGGTCCGGCGCGCGGCCGGCCCGGGCGATCTCCGGCCACGATCCGGTCGGCAGGTTCGCCAGGTCCGCCGGCGGGATACCCGCCGGCGCGATCGCGGTGGCCGGGGCGGCCGGCGGAGCGGGTCGCCGCACCTGTGGCCGGACCGCGAGCGCAGCTCCGGCGGCCACCGTCATCGGCGGATCGGGGTCGCGCAGCACCGGCACCGGGAAGGCAGCGGACAGCACGTCGGACACGTACGGGTATACGACGTCGGAGCCTCCAGCGATCAGTACCGCGGAAAGGTTCTCGGGCGTGATCCCGCATCCGTTCATGGTGTGCAGGGAGAGGTCCACGGTGGACCGGATGACCTCGCGGGCGGCGGCCGGCGTCGCGTCCCGCAGGTCGAAACCGCCGACCTCGGCCGACTCGGCGCATCCGAGCAGCTCGAGCCGGCCCGGGCCGTGCGACACGGCGACCGAGACCTCGCAGGTCGAACCGCCGATCCGGTACGCCAGCAGCACGCCACCGGCGGCCGGCACCCGGCCCGCCGCCTGGTGGCTCTCCACCACGGCGCGGGCCCGGGCGACCAGCGCGGTCTGCGCCAGGTCAGCCTCGCCGAGCGCCGAGTGCACCAGGTGCAGCCGCCCGTTGCCCCAGCCCGACGGGTACGCCAGGGCGATCCGCTCGGGCGGCTCGTCCAGCTGCTGCCAGACCCGGTCGACCACCCAGCGGGCCATGGCGGCGACCAGGCCGTGTGCCGGGAAGTAGCCGCCGCCGAACAGCATCGGCAGGCTGTCCCCGGCCCGGTGCAGGTAGCCGCCCACCGAATACCCGGCCGGCGAGCGGCCGAAGTCGGCGGGCACGACGTCGCCCTCCGGGGTCATCGCCAGCCCCGAGCTGACCGTGCGCGAGCGTAGCCCGAGCATCACCGGCTGCGGCGGGCCCCAGCCCGCGCCGGGCCCGTCGGTACGCCGGCAGACGGCGGCCTTGGTGGCGCCGGCGCCGATGTCGATCCCGAGGACGTAGGGCACGTCGTTTACTCCTGTTCACCGACGGCCATTACTGAGGGTGTGACAGCGCGGCGGGTGTCATGCGGCCGGGTAGGTCCACATGTTCGTACCAGAAGACGGCGTCCGGATCGTCCCCCAAAAAACCGGTCCGTCGGATCCCCTAACCCCCTAACGACCGGCCCCCGGGGAGCACCGATCGGGCCCGGTGCGGCCGGGGGCACCAACCCCGATGCCCGCGCCGGTCACCGACCGTACGGTTTGCGGCGGTGCCGGACCTCGGCGCCGCTCACCGTACGCGGCAAAGCCCGGCTTGAAGGAGCCTCATGGACTCGTCCCCGACGTTGCAGGACTTCGTCCTCAACCTGATCTACGACCCGGCCGCCCGCTCGGCCTTCGAGCTCGACCCCGAGACCGCGCTGCACGCGGCCGGCCTCGGCGACATCACCGCGGCCGACGTGCAGCAGGTGATCCCCCTGGTGGTCGACTCGGCCCCGGTCACCGGCCTGTCCGGCCAGTACGGCCTGACCGGCGCCGACGACCTCACCACCGGGGTGGCCAACCTCGACGTGGCCGGTGCGGTGTCCCAGCTGCAGGCGATCACCTCGCACGTGGCCGTCATGCCCGGCCAGGTGGCGGGCGACCTCAACCTCACCAACAGCCTGGGCGTGAACGCCACGGTCCTCAGCGTGACCGGCGACAACGTGATCGGTGGCTCGGTGCTGTCCGGCACCTCGCTCGGCCTGGGCGGGCTGGGTGACCTGGGCGGGCTGGGCGGCGTGACCTCGGCCGTGCCGGTCGGTGTCGACGGGCTGTCCGCGGGCAACGACCCGGGTCTGCACCTGGACAGCGGCGTGGTGGCCCCGGTCGGGCACGCCGTGACCGGTGTGGACGCCGGTGTGGACCACCTGCTCCCCGGCGTCGACGCCGGTCCGGTCGGCATCCTCGACGGCGGCCTGGGCACGATCACGAATCCGCCCGCGTCGATCTCGCTGGATCACGGGCTGGACCTTGACGTCGCCGGGGTCGGCGGGGCAACCTCTTCGATCGGGTCCCTGATCGAGCCGGACCTGGGCCACGTTCTGCCGCACGACCCGGTCAACGGCCTCGACACCACCGTGAGCGGCGTCAGCGGCGCCGCGCACGACGCCACCACCGGCGCGCTGCACAGCGTGACCCACCCGGCCGACGAGACCGAGGCGTCGCACGGCCTCCTGGGCGGATTGCTTCCGTAAGGCGCCCGCCGCGCCGGTCCGGGGTCGGGCGACACGACGAGAGGCTGGGCGGGAGCGAATGACGAGCTGGGAGACCGGACCCACGGCCTATGCGGGTCCGGCCTCCCTCGTCCCGCCGGCCCCGGTCCCCGCCCGATCGGCGGAACCGGACCCGCTGCGGGCGGCCGGGGCCCTGTGGTGGCTCGACGTCCTCGACTCCACGATCCGTAGCTGCACCGCGCACGGCCGCTCCGAGGTCGCCGAATGGCTTTCCCGCCGGCGCGCCCAGCTGCTGCGTCCCGAGCTGCGGGTGCTGGTCGTCGGCGCCGCCCACCAGGGCAAGAGCCAGCTTATCAACGCCCTGATCAACGCCGGGGTGTGCGCGGTCGCATCGGACGGCGGCACGGGGGTGCCCGTCGTGGTGCGGCACGCCGAGTCGCCGGCCGCCCAGTTGATCCGCCGTGGCTCGCCGAGTGCCGAGTGGACGGCCGAGGTCGGCCTGCAGGACCGCGTCCCGCTCGGCCTGGAGGCGCTCGACGCCGCGATCACCGAGGCAGCGGCCAAGTTTCCGGCCGGCACCCCGGTGCACGCTGACATCGCGGTGCCCCGCTCGCTGCTGGCCGGCGGCCTGGTGCTGATCGACACCCCGGCGCTGCCCGGCCTGCCCGGCTCGGCCGAGCGCGCGGTCCGCACCGCCGGCGACCTGGCCGCCTGCGCCGGCGCCGATCTGGTGCTCTACGCCTGCGAGGCGGGCCGTGAACTCACCGACGCCGAACTGACCGTGCTGCGGGACCTGTCCCGCTTCCTGCCCGGCCTGCTGGTGGTCTTCACCAAGACCGACTACGCGATCGACTGGCGACGCAACCTCGCCGACAGCCGCACCCGGTTGGCCCGGGCCGGGGTGCCCGCGGCCACCACCGCCGTCTCCTCCGCGCTGCGGCTGCATGCGCTGCGGGCCGGCGACACGGCGCTGAACAACGAGTCCGGGTTCACCGACCTCATCGTCCACCTGCAACGGATGGTGGCGGCCAAGCCCGACCGGCTGGCCCGCGACACGGTCAGCCGGCTCGGCCGGATCACCCTTGAGGAGCTGGCCGGCCCGCTGCGCGACGAGCTGACGGCCCAGCAGAACGCGGGGACGCCGGACGCGGTGGCCCGCCTGCACACCACTCAGCGCCGCCTCGACGACCTGCGCAAGTGCGCGGTCCGCTGGCAGAACACGCTCTCTGACGAGGCCGCCGACCTGATGTCGGACATCGAGCACGACCTGCGGGAACGCATCCGGGCGGTGCTGGCCGAGTCGGACGAGTTCTTCGCCACCGCCGATCCGGCCAAGGAGTGGGATTCCTTCGAGCCCTGGCTGCGGCAGGCCCTCGAGGAGCTGACCGGGACCAGCATGACCTGGCTGGCCGAGCGCATCGAGTGGATGGCCCGCCGGGTCGCCGATCAGTTTCCGCCCGAGGCCGGCGAGGTGCTTCCGCCGCCCGCGCTGGTCACCGCCGAGGAGCGTACGGACGGGATGCCCGGCCTCGACGCGCCGCCGGTCGCCAGGTTCAGCGCCGGTCAGAAGCTCTTCATCGGGCTCCGCGGCTCGTACGGCGGCGTGGTGATGTTCGGCCTGGCCACCAGCCTGGCCGGGATGTCGCTGATCAACCCGATCTCGATCGGCGGCGGCGCGCTGTTCGGCGGCAAGACGATCCGCGACGAGAGCAAGTCGCTGCTCAAGAAGCGGCAGGCGGAGGCGCGGACCGTGGTCCAGCGGCACGTCGACGACGTCTTCGTACGCCTCAACAAGGAGGCCCGCGACACCGTACGCCGGATGCAGCGCGCGCTGCGCGACCACTTCACCGCGGTGACCGAGGATCTGCAGGAGATCGTCATGGAGTCGCTGCGCAACGCCAAGGCCGCGGCCGACCAGGACGTCGCCGCCCGGGAGCACCATGCCCGGCGGATCCAGCAGGAATTGGCCGCGCTCGCCCGGCTGCACTCCCAGGCCGGGGCGCTGGGCGGCCGCGGGTGATCGACGACGAGGAGCTCGAGCAGTGCACCTACCGCCTGCTGACCGAGGCGGCGAAGGTCTACCGCGGTGTCCCGCTGGCCGCCGCGCTGCTGCGCTCCACCCTGGACCGGCTGGCCGACCCGCTGCGGCTGGCCGTCGCGGGCCCGGACCGGGCCGGCAAGTCCACCATGGTCAACGCGCTGATCGGCGAGGATCTGGCGCCGGTCGAGCTGCCCGGCGACCCGCTGGCGAGCGTCGCCTACCGGGACGGCACCCAGCCCCGCGCCTGGTGGCAGGACGAGCGCGAGACCGCGTACGAGATCCCGATGATCCGCACGGCGCACGGCCTGCGGTTGACCCCGGACGCCCGGCATGCCGGGCGTCCCGGCGGCGCCGTCATCGAATGGCCGAGCCGGGCGCTGCGCCGCACCGAGCTGATCGACACCCACCTGCCGCTCCCCCGGGTCTTCCAGACCGCCGACGCGGTCCTCTACCTCACCCCCCACCTGGACGAGGCCGACCTGCGGTCCCTGCAGGCGGCGCGGGGGGTACGCGGCCCCTCGGTGTTCCCGGTGCACACCATGATCGTGCTGTCCCGGGCCGACGCCACCGGCAGCGGCCGCACCGACGCCCTGCTGACCGCCAAGCAGGCCGCCCGGCGCCGCCGCCGCGAGCCGCGGGTCGGCGCGCTCTGCCAGGACGTGCTCGCCGTCTCGCCGCTGATCGCGGCCGCCGCCCGCACCCTGCGCGACGACGAGTTCCGGGCGATCGCCACGATGGCCGCCCTGCCGCGAGCCTCGTCCGAACCGCACCTGCTCTCCACCGATCGGTTCACCGCCGCGGAGGCGCTGCAGCCGGTCGGCGCGGAGCAGCGGGCGCGGTTGTTGCAGCGCTTCGGCCTCGGCGGCATCCGGCTGGCGATCACGCTGACCCGGACCGGCTGCGACAACGCGGCCCTGCTCGGCGAGCGGCTGCAGGAGCACAGCGGTCTCAAGGAGTTGCAGGCGTCGATCGCCGAGCTCTTCACCGCCCGCCGAGCCGCGCTGCGCGCCCGCTCGGCCCTGACCGTGCTCGACCACCTGCTGCGCACCCAGCAGGTGCCGCCGGCCGCCCGCCTGCTGGCCGACCTCGAGCTGCTGGTCGCCGACGCGCACGAGTTCCGCGAGTTGCGCTTGCTCGCGGCGCTGCGCTCGGGCCGGGTCAACCTGTCCCGCGAGCCCGCGATCGACGCCAAGCGGCTGCTCGGCGGCTCGGGCACCAGCCTGGGCGAGCGTCTGGGCATGTCCGCGGAGGCCACCGTCGACGACACCTGGGCCGCGGCGCACGCCGCCGTCGAACGCTGGCGCGAGCAGGCGCACGGCCGCACCCTGCCGCCGGACCAGCGCCGGGCCGCCGAGACGGTGCTGCGCAGCTGCGACATGATCCTGGCCCGCCTGGACCGCATGTCGGCACCGTCCGGCGCGGCTAGCTAGGGTGTGCGGCGTGTTGTCAGAGCTCACCGCCATCCGTTATGTCACCCCGCTGCGCGAGGGCGGCTCGCTGCCCGGCATCGTCGAGGCCGCCGACCTCGGCACCTACGTGGTCAAGTTCCGCGGCGCCGGGCAGGGGCCGAAGGCACTCGTCGCCGAGGTGATCTCCGGGGAGCTGGCCCGGCGGCTCGGGCTGCCGGTGCCGCAGTTGGTCGTCGTCGAGCTCGATCCGGTCGTCGCGCGGGCCGAGCCCGACGAGGAGGTGCAAGAGCTGATCAAGGCCAGCGCCGGCGCCAACCTCGGGATGGACTACCTGCCGGGCGCGCTGGGCTACGACCCGGTGGCGCACCCGGTCGACGCCGAGCTGGCCTCGCGCACGCTGGCCTTCGACGCGTTCGTGGAGAACGTCGACCGCAGCTGGCGCAACCCGAACCTGCTGATCTGGCACGGCGGCCTCTGGCTCATCGACCACGGCGCGACGCTCTACTTCCACCACAACTGGCCGCGCGCGGGGCAGGTGGTGCACCGGGCGTACAAGTGGGACGACCACGTGCTGAAGCCGTACGCGACGGCGCTGGCGACCGCCGGCCCCGAGCTGGCCGCCCAGCTCACGCCCGCATTGCTCGAAGAGGTCATCGGGCTGGTGCCGGACGAGTGGCTGGCGGAGTTCGACTTCGCCGGCCCCGGCGAGGCCCGCGACGCCTACCTCGGCCACCTGGTGGCCCGCGCCGCGCAGCCGTCGGCCTGGCTGCCGGGGGCGGGGGCGGGCTCAGCATGAGGGTCCCGTACGAGTACGCGATCATCCGCGCGGTCCCCCGGGTCGAGCGCGGCGAGCTGATCAACGTCGGGGTGGTCCTCTACAGCCATCGGCTCGACTTCCTGGCCGCCCGCACCCACCTGCACGAGCCCCGGCTGCTCGCCCTGGACCCGAACGCCGACCTGGACTGCATCCGGGCGTCCCTGCAGTCCTGGGAGATCACCTGCGCCGGCGGGGCGGACGGCGGCGCGGCCCGCGAGATGAAGCTCGGCGAGCGGTTCCGCTGGCTGATCGCGCCCCGCAGCACGATCCTGCAGGCCGGCCCGGTGCACATGGGCCTGGCCGTGGACCCCGCCGCGGAGCTGGACCGGCTGGTCGCGCTACTCGTCAGGTAGGGCGTTCCCCCACCGGCTGAGCGACGTCCACGAACGGGTCGCTGCCGGCGATGGCGTCCCACCGCGCGAGATAGACCTCCCGCACGGGTGCGTCCGGCACCAGCCCCTCGGCGTCGACCTGCCGCGTGACGGCGTCGTAGGCCTGCATGATCCTGGGATAGAAACAGTCGTCGCGCACGACCGTGGCGAAAAGCTCGGTGTGGGCGGGCTCCCGGCGGATGACCATCGAGTCGACGGGCTCGGCCGGGCCGGTGAACGGCACGCAGACCTCGATCGTCGCCTCGCTCTCCGGCGTCACGAACCCGTGGTAGATCACCCAGTGCTCGCCGGTGACGGTGGCACCGGCCAACTGGTCCCGCACCCGCCACTGCAGCTCCCGGATCGTGTCGACGAGGCCCGACTGGTCGGTCTCCCGGCGGATCGACGCGACCTTGGCGGCGGGCACCTCGCGCCGGCGCACCTCGTACGGCACGGCAGGCTGGGCCGCCGCGGCGAGTTGCACGCGCAACCAGCCGACGCTGAGGCGCTTGGCCGCCGTGGACTGCTCCTGCGCCGCCCACCAGCGATCGAGCCGGACCACCGCCTCGGCGTCGGAGCCGCCCAGCACCTCGGCGACGACGGCGAGCGGCATGTCCAGGCGGCGCAGCAGGCTGATCCGGCGGGCCCGGTCGAGCTGAGCGACGGCGTACCGGCGGTAGCCGCTCACCGGATCCACCTCGGCCGGCGGCAGCAGGCCGGACAGGTCGTAGAGGCGCAACGCCTTGACGGACAGTCCGGATCGGCGGCCGAACTCGCCGGTCGTGAGCCCGCGGAGATCCCGGACGGTCATACCGACGATTCTGCACTAGGTAGTAGTGCTACCTTGTGACCCATGGAACGGCGAGCGCAATGGCTGCGCGGGGTGCTCGACCTGTGTGTGCTGGGTGCGCTCGCCCGCGGCGAGTCCTACGGCTACGAGATCGCCCAGCGGCTCGAGCAGGGTGGCCTCGGCACCATCGCCGGCGGCACGCTCTACCCGGCCCTGCTCCGGCTGGAACGCCTCGGCCTGCTGGCGACCGACTGGCGGGCCGGCTCCGGCGGGCCACCCCGCAAGTACTACCGGCTCAGCGACGAGGGCGCCGCGGCCCTGCGCGGCGCGGGTGCCGACTGGGCCGCCTTCGTGAGCAACGTCAACACTTTCCTGGAGGTCCCGTGACCGTCGATGACTGGCTCGCCGCGCTCGCGGCCGAGTTGCGCCGCCGCCGGGTCGACCCGGCCGGCCCGGTCGGTGAGGCCGCCGCGCACCTGCGCGACAGCGGCCGGCCGCCGCTCCTGGCCTTCGGGCCGCCCGTCGCCTACGCCGCCGCCGTCGTGGACAGCCTGCGCGGCGCGACCCTGGAGCTGCGCCGGCCGCCGTCCGGCGACGTGCGGCTCCGGGCCACCAAGATCACTAAACGGTACGGCCGCAGCACGGTCCTCGACGGCGTCGACCTCACCGTGCGCGCCGGCGAGGTGGTGGCGCTGATCGGCGCCAACGGCAGCGGCAAGAGCACCATGCTGCGCATCTGTGCCGGGCTGCTGTCCCCCGACTCCGGCCGGGTCGAGCTGGGCGGCACGGTCGGATACTGCCCGCAGGACGGCGGCACCGCGGACTTCCTCACCGCCGACGAGCACTTCGTGCTGGTGGGCGCCGGGCGCGGAAGCTCGCGTGCCGCCGCCCGGGCGCAGGGTCGCACGGCCGCCGCGGCGCTCGACTGGCCGGGCGCCGAGCGCGCCGGTGAGGCCCGGCACCTGTCCGGCGGCACCCGCCAGAAGCTGAACCTGGTCCTGGGCCAGCTCGGCGACCCGGACGTGCTGCTGCTCGACGAGCCGTACCAGGGCTTCGACAACGGCACCTACCTGGATTTCTGGCAGCAGGTGTGGCGCCTGCGCGACGCCGGCCGGGCGATCGTCGTCGTCACCCACCGGCTCAGCGAGCTTGAGCGGGCGGACACCGTGCTGGATCTGACCCCTGGGAGCCCGCGATGAAGAAGACCCTGGTCGTCGCCGAGATGGCGCTGCGGGAGATCTCCCGGCGCCGCGGCGTGCTCATCCTGCTGGCGTTGCTGCCGCTGGCGTTCTACTACAGCCGGCGCGGCGAGGCCTACTGGCAGTCGGTGCGCTTCGTGAGCCTGGGCATCGGGTGGACGCTGAGCACCGCCGCGCTGTTCGCGGGCAACGCGGCCCGCGGCATCGAGCCCCGGCTGCGGCTGTCCGGCTACGCCACCCACCAGCTGTACCTGGGCCGGCTGGTCGCGCTGTGGACGGTCGGGCTGGCCCTCGCCGTGCCGTATTTCCTGCTGATCCGCTTCGACCTGGACGACGTTCGCTACGACGCGATCGCCCTGATCCTGGCGCTGACCGTGGCGGTGGCGCCCCCGCTCGGGCTGGCCGTGGCCGCGGTGCTGCCCCGGGAGCTGGAGGGGATGCTGGTGCTGCTCACCGTGGTGGCCATGCAGATGATGTTGAACCCGGACAAGGCGGCGGCGCACGCCCTGCCGTTCTGGTTCACCCGGGAGATCGGCGTCTACGCGGTCGAGAGCGACGCGGGCACGGACCACGTGGTCCGCGGATCGATCCACGCGGCCGTCGCGCTGGCCGCGTTCCTGGCCCTGGTCGCATTCGCCGCGACGATCCGGCTCAGGCGCCGCCCACACGTCTCCATCGCTTGACCGGTCCGGGCTTCCTTTCCGGCCGGGAACGGGGAGACTGGGCCGATGGACCTGCCGATCAACCCGCCCGTGAAGCCGATGCTGGCCAAGCCTGTCGCGGACATCCCAGCCGGCCAGCTCTACGAGCCCAAGTGGGACGGCTTCCGGTCGATCATCTTCCGCGACGGCGCGGAGGTGGAGATCGGCAGTCGCAACGAGAAGCCGATGACCCGCTACTTCCCCGAGGTCGTCGAGGCCGTGCTGGCGAACTTCCCGGCCCGCGCGGTGATCGACGGCGAGATCATCGTCGCCGACACCGAGCGCAACATCCTCGACTTCGAGGCCCTGCAGCAGCGCATCCACCCCGCGGCGAGCCGGGTCAAGCTGCTGTCCGAGCAGACCCCGGCGGGCTTCGTCGCCTTCGACCTGCTGGCGCTGGGCGACGAGGATCTGACCACGCTGCCGTTCGCCGAGCGCCGGGCCCGCCTGGTCGAGTGCCTGGCCGACGCGAAGCCCCCGGTCTACGTCACCCCGGCCACCGACGACCTGGAGACGGCGCGCCGGTGGTTCGCCCAGTTCGAGGGCGCCGGCCTGGACGGGCTGATCGCCAAGGGCAAGGACCTGGGCTACGAGCCGGACAAGCGGGTCATGACCAAGATCAAACACAAGCGCACGGCGGACTGCGTGGTAGCCGGGTACCGGGTGCACAAGTCCGGCGAGAACCGGATCGGCTCCCTGCTGCTCGGCCTCTACGACGAGCGCGACATGCTGGTCTCGGTCGGCGTCATCGGCTCGTTCTCGATGGCGGTCCGCGAGGAGCTCTTCACCGAGATGCAGCACCTGGTCACCACGTTCGAGGGGCACCCGTGGAACTGGGCGGCGCACGAGCAGGGCGAGCGCACCCCCCGCAAGAACGAGGTCAGCCGCTGGAACAACGGCAAGGACCTGTCCTTCGTGCCGCTGCGCCCCGAACGGGTGGTCGAGGTCCGCTACGACTACATGGAGGGCCTGCGGTTCCGGCACACCGCGCAGTTCGAGCGCTGGCGCCCGGATCGCGAGCCCGGTTCCTGCACCTACCAGCAGCTGGAACGGCCGGTGCGGTTCCAGCTGGCGGAGGTGCTGACGAGCCGATGAGCAAGGTTGTCAGACTTCTCGGCTAGCCTCGTGCGAGCAAGAGCCGATCGAGAAAGGCCGCGCACTGTGCCGCGTACCCCCCGAATGGTCCTGGCCGCACTGGTCGTCGCGGTCATCGCGACCGCCGGTTGCACGCTGCCGGTCTTCGCCCCAGACGACTCCGACGGCACCGCGCCGGTCGCCACCGGCAGCAAGGCGCCGCCCGCGGTGCCCGGCACGCAGGCGCAGTGGGCCCCCTGCCCCGACGTGCCGCAGAAGCTGGTCGGCCAGGCCGCGACCGGCATGACCTACGACTGCGCGTCGGTGGCCGTGCCCCGCAACTGGGCGGCCCCGCAGTCCGGCGAGACCTACGACGTCGCGATGATCCGCATCCGCTCCGCGACGCAACGCGACCGGATCGGGTCGCTGCTGGTCAACCCGGGCGGCCCGGGCGCCTCCGGCATCGACACGGCCGTCTACCTGTCCTTCGGGCAGAAGCTGGGCGGCCTGCCGACCGAGGTGACCGACCAGTTCGACATCGTGGGCTTCGACCCGCGCGGGGTCGGGCGCTCGGCACCGATCAAGTGCATCAGCAACAAGGACCAGGACGCCTCGTTCGCGGCGCCGCCGGATCCGCGCACCGACGCCGAGTTCCAGGAGGTCGTCGCGCTCAACAAGCGCATCGCCGAGGGCTGCGGCCAGAAGTACGGCGCCCAGTTGCCGCTGTTCTCCACCGAGCAGGCGGCCCGCGACATGGACGCGATCCGCACGGCCGTCGGCGACCAGAAGACGACCTACCTGGGCTTCTCCTACGGCACCCTGCTCGGCGCCACGTACGCCCAGCTCTTCCCGGACAAGATCCGGGCGCTGGTGCTGGACGGCGCGATCAACCCGAAGCAGGACTTCGTCGCCGGCTCCGAGTCGCAGGCCAAGGGCTTCGAGCGCGCGTTCACCAACTTCAGCGCCTGGTGCCAGGCCAACGCCGGCAAGTGCCCGATCGCGCCGGACGCCCGGGGCGCGGTCACCGACGCCCTGGCCAAGGCCGCGGTGTCTCCGGTCGACGGCCGCGACGGCCGCGAGGCCACCTCCGGGTGGATCTTCGTGGCGGTGATCTCGTCGCTCTACACCGAGTCGGGCTGGCAGGAGCTCGCCAAGGCGATCGACGACCTGCAGGCCGGCGACGCGGCGGGCGTCTTCAAGCTGGCCGACCAATATGCCGACCGCGCACAGGACGGCAGCTACTCCAACCTGTTCGACGCCAACCTCGCGGTGAACTGCGCGGACACCGCCGGCGCACCCACCGTGGAGAAGGTCCGCCAGCTGCAGGCCGAGTGGCGCAAGAAATATCCGCTGTTCGGCGCGGCGCTGGCGATGGGCATGCTGCCGTGCACGTTCTGGCCGGGCGCGCGCGATCCCTACCCGGCCGGTGCCGCGACCGGCGCGCCGCCGATCGTGGTCGTCGGCACGACGGGCGACCCCGCGACGCCATACGAGAACACCGCCGAGCTGGCCAAGATGCTCGGCACCGGAACGGTCCTCACCTGGGAGGGCGAGGGACACACCGCGTATCCCAGCACCAAGTGCATCGTGGACGCCGTCGACGGCTACCTCATCGACCTGCGGGTGCCGAAGGAGGGGCTGCGCTGTCCGCCGCAGTGATCCCCTCCCGGGCGGCCAGTTCCTCCAGCAGCTGGCGCACGCGCCGCAGGTTGGCCTTCAGCTCCTCCTGCTCGTCGTGCTGGAAGGCGTCGTGGTCGACGATGAGCTTGCTGGCGAAGTGCGCCGTGATCAGCGGGACGACGATCAGCACCATGATCGAGATGAGCAGGGCCGCCATCAGCCGGCCCTCACCGGTCTTGGGCGAAAGGTCGCCGTAGCCGACCGTCGACGCGGTGACCACGGCCCACCACAGGGCGTCGCCGTAGGTCACGTCCTCGATGAAGTGGTAGAGCACACTGCACGTCGCGATGAGGATCAGGTAGGAAAGGATCAGCGTGCGCGGCGAGTTGGCGAGCCAGATGAGCCCGCGATAGACCCACCGCGCCGGAATCAGCAGCAGTCGCATCCGGTCATCGTGCACCGCGGTGACCAGTCAGCGGCTCAGCTCGTCGGGCGTGTCAGGATGACCGCGTGGCCCAAGTGATCTTTCGCGGCGCGACCCGCGCCGACGTACCCGCGATCCTCGAACTCCTCGCCGACGACGAGATCGCCCGCTCCCGGCGGTCCGGGGCCGCCACGCCGGAGGCCGTGGACGCGGCGCTCTGGGCGGCGTTCGAGGCCATCGACGCCGACCCGCGCAACGAACTGATCGTGGCGGACGAGAACGGCACGGTGGTCGGCACCTGCCAGCTCACGTTCACCCCGTCGCTGAGCCGGCGCGGCGCGGAGCGGATGACCATCGAGGCCGTCCGGGTCCGCGGCGACCTGCGCGGGCACGGAATCGGCCGGGCGATGATGGCCTGGTCGCTGGAGCGGGCCCGGGAGCGCGGCTGCGGCCTGGCCCAGCTCACCACGGACAAGCGCCGCACGGACGCGCACCGCTTCTACGCCTCGCTGGGCTTCGAGGCCTCGCACGAAGGCTTCAAGCGCTACCTGTAGCCCGACTCAGGCGAAGTCGCGGTGCTTCAGCTTGGCCCTGCGGCCGTCCGGATGGTGCCAGACGATGCCCTCGTACCGGGGGTTTGCCAGCAGCCAGTCACGAAGACCGTCCAGGTCACGCGGCACGTCCAGCTTCTCGGCGTCGGCGTGCGGTACGAGTTCGTGGCCCCGTACCGCCTCGGGGTTGCCGTTGATCTTCGGGCCGATCAGCTCGTAGGTTCCGGGGCTGCGCCGCTCGGTCGCGGCGGCGAGGGCTTCCGCGTGGTACTTCGCGTACGCCGACTGCTCGATCGGCTCCCAGCCCATGGTCTTGCCGGTGACCTCGTCCGTCATCACCGGGCGGTAGCCGGGCGGCCGCACCCGGCCCGGCCGGACCTCGCGCCGCGCCCACCAGGTGCCGTCCTCGTCGAGCAGCACGCAGGTGCCGTCGTACTTGCGCGTCGGCGTTCCCTCGCCGTCGAGGACCCACTGGCAGGCGGGGTTGGCCTCGGGCAGGACGCGCTTGCGGTCGTCCGGGTCGCGGAGGAACACGGTGGGGATCTTGTTCATAGGGGCATGATCTCAGCCCGGTGAAAGCGAATTTCCGCCTACTTGCGGTCGCGGTCCTTGGAGGGCTGGACCCGCTTGGGTTCTCCCGGCATCTTCGGGTGGTCGGGGGGATACGGCAGGTCGCCCAGGCCCGCCTTCTCGTCGCGGGCCGACCATTCCAGCAGCGGCGCGATGTCGTAGGCGACGTCGTCGATCGCCGCGTGCGGGTCGCCGATCTTCGCGAACCGCTTCGGCACGGTGCGCAGGTCGAAGTCGTCCGGCTCGACCTCGGGCAGCTCGGCCCAGGTGACCGGGGTGGAGGCGGTCGCCCGGGCGTTGGCCCGCAGCGAGTACGCGCACGCGATCGTCCTGTCCCGGGCCGTCTGGTTGTAGTCCAGGAAGACCCGCTCGCCGCGCTCCTCCTTCCACCACGACGTGGTGATCCGGTCGGGGCTGCGGCGTTCCACCTCCCGGGCCAGCGCGATCGCCGCCCGCCGGACCTCCACGAAGGAGTGTGTCGGGGCGATCCGCACGTACACGTGCACGCCGCGGCCGCCGGAGGTCTTCGGGTAGCCGGTCCAGCCCAGGTCGTCCAGGACCTCGTGCACCACGCCGGCCGTGGTGATCACGTCCCGGAACTCGGTGCCCGGCTGCGGGTCGAGGTCGATGCGCAACTCGTCCGGCTGGTCGGGGGCCGCGCCCCGCACCGGCCACGGGTGGAAGACGATCGTGCCCATCTGGGCCGCCCAGGCCACGTGCGCCAGGTCGGCCGGGCACAGTTCATCGGCGGTACGCCCGCTCGGGAAGGTGATCGTGGCGCTCTCGACCCACGGCGGCACGCCCCGGGTGGCGATCCGCTTCTGGAAGAACATCTCGCCCTCGACACCGTCGGGGAAGCGTTGCAGCGTCGTCGGCCGGTGGTCGAGCGCGCGCGTGATGCCGTCGCCGACCGCCAGGTAGTACTCGAAGACGTCCCGCTTGGTGTAGCCCCGTTGCGGGAAGACGACCTTGTCCGGGCTGCTCAGCCGTACCTGCCGGCCGGCGACCTCGACCTCGACGGCGGGTGACTTTGACGTTTGCGCCATGCCAAGACCTTAGGGGGTTTCTGGCGGATCATGGCGTCGCCTGCGGCGAGGTCCAGGTTTCGCGTCGCAAGTGGGGCGGAAGGTCGGATACCGGTGTTGTATCC
>Ga0307516_10000786_pt1 | contig 43327 bp, 25 predicted proteins | sample 19_EM_MG_FD_203310 | JGI IMG/M metagenome (GOLD analysis project Ga0307516, IMG submission 203310) | Populus trichocarpa ectomycorrhiza microbial communities from riparian zone in the Pacific Northwest, United States - 19_EM | ecosystem: Host-associated > Plants > Roots > Unclassified | place... | reverse complement strand
AAAGTTGAGCGTTTCATTGGATTTTAGATTAAGTTTTCAAAGGGATGTCGGAAAAAGTACAAATCTCGCTTATAACGCAGCATTTATACCGATATTTTAACTTCTCATTATAATATCGAAAATAAGTTTTAAAATTGATTCATGCAAGGGCAAAAATACTCTATCAAGGACTGGGCAAAGGACGATAGGCCGCGCGAAAAACTACTCAGTAAAAACCCCTCCTCCCTGAGCGATTCTGAATTGCTGGCCATCCTCATCCGCAGCGGTATCCGGGGTGGCAGCGCCGTAGACCTGGCTAAAAAGGTCCTCCAACTGGGTAAGAACGACCTCCAGCAACTGGGAAGGCTTTCCATTAAAGAATTAATGCTGGTAAAGGGCATCGGGCAGGCCAAGGCCATTACGATCGCTGCTGCCCTGGAATTGGGCCGCCGGAGACAGGCCCCTCTTCCCGCCGGGAACCCCGTTCTGAAAGACAGCATCCAGGTGGCCGCCTATTTCCAGGCCCTCTTCCGGGACCATAGCCATGAAGTCTTTGCCGTCCTGTTCCTTAACAGAGCCTCCCGGGTCAAACATCTCGAGATCGTCAGCCAGGGGGGGCTTACGGCCACTGTGGTCGATCCCAGGGTGATCCTCAAGAAAGCCCTGGAAAATGACGCCGTCAGCCTTATACTCTGCCACAACCACCCTTCCGGCAACCTCCGCCCCAGCCGGGCAGATATAGAATTGACCATCCGGATCAGGGAGGCCGCTTTGCTCCTTGATATTAAAGTTTTAGATCATATCATCGTGGGGGAAGGGGGACATTACAGCTTTTCAGACCATGGGGATCTTTGACCCACCGGTCCGTCCATATGGACGCCAGGGCGTCTAAGCCTGGGCAGTAGGGCCACCGAAATTCAGCGGCAATTGAACTTCTTCCAGGTCCTGGATCTTTCCATTGGCTACTTCAAAACGACCCAGGTTCTCCGTCAATGCCTTCATGAACCGCTTGGCATGCTGAGGGGTCAAAATGATCCGGGATTTAACGCGGCTCTTGGGAGTGCCGGGCATTACATTTACAAAATCAATGACAAATTCGGCATGGGAATGCGTAATGATAGCCAGGTTAGCATACTCTCCTTCGGCTACTTCCTCAGATATCTCGATGTTCAATTGATTGTTGGCGGACTGTGGTTGATCTGGCATATTTAAATTTAAAGCAAGATAAAACAAATACAAAAGGCTGCCAAATGACAGCCTTTTGTAGTAGACATATGGCGTAGTTCTTTCCTAGAATTTATCCCAGAATAATTTCGTGGTTACTTTATCGCCTCCGATAGCAGCAGAAGCCGCATCATAATTCGTTTGATTCAGATTCTGCTCACTGATCGGGTAAGGGAACCGGGCAGGAAAGGCAGAAGTAGCCTTCGTCGGTGCAGGTAATACCGGGAAGTCGAATCTCCTTTGTTCTATATAAGCGTCGAAGCCCCTGTTATATAAGGCAATCCATTTTTGCGTACCGATCTTTTGCTTGTAGGTACCGGTTGCCGTCGTATAAGCAACAGCAGGATTTGCCAGGTAGGTCGCTGCATCGCCGCCCCAGAACTCTATGCTGGCCGTAATGCCATTATTATAATGCGTCTCGGCCGTTCCTCCGCCTACATTCCATCCTCTCTCGGCGCCTTCCGCCAGCAGGAATTCCACTTCGGCATAGTCCAAAAGATCGCTCGGGAAATCAGGCGCCTTGATGGCATCGGCTACATGAGAGAAATTGCTATAGGAATTCCCTTTGCCGGGAATGCCTCCGGAATAGCCTCCGTTAGGATCTTCCGTAAAATAGGCAGGCAGGCGCGGGTCACTGACGGCTTTCATGATATTAATCAGGGTACTCGTCGGCACAAAATCATTTCTTTGGCTGTTCACGAGGTCCAGCCAGATCGGATTGGTGCTGGGCTGTATTTTCAAATACTGGAACATAGCATTATCCGTATTGGAAGTAAATACCCCTGCCGCAATAGCGGATTCCACCGTTGTTTTTGCCGTGGCAGGATCCGAATCGGCCAGGATCATCCCCAATTTCAATTTTAATGTATTGGCAAACTTCGTCCATTTCTTAACATCCCCGCCGAACAACAGGTCGGCTCCCCCGAACGGACTATCCCATGCGCCGGCCCCGGGATTCGCATTCATGGCGATAATAGCAGCATCCAACCTCTTTAGCAGGTCGGCATACACCGTCTTGGCATCATCGTATTTCGGGAAGAAATTCGTGCTGTCGAATGCCTGGGAATAAGGGATATTCCCGAAAGTATTGACGAGGTTGGAATAGGCATAGACCTCCATCACCTCGGTGATCGCCAGGTCATTCTTTTGCTGGGGAACATTCAGCACCCCTTTTGAATCCACCACGTCCAGGGGGATATATTTCTTCGCTTCTTCAAAATCCTTCAACACATCTCTGTAGAACACATACCATACCTGGTCGGGGATCGTACGCACCGTTATATTATAATTGCTTTCATCCGTATAGGTAGTTTCCGTCCACTGCTGTGCGATCAGGCGGAATACGTTGAAGTTTACGCTGGAACTCGTCACCTGGTCCACCATATTCTTCTGAGCATTGGAGAACAAGGTATAAGAAGGCACCACCAGCGGTCTTTTTGGATCTACGTTCAGATCCGCGATATGCTTAGTACAGGATCCCAGTGCAAATAATGCGGGAACTATGATTGCTAATTTTTTCATGTTTGTGTTTTTAGAATCTCACTTTTACATTAAAACCCATGGTTCTGACAGAAGGATAAGCTCCACCCTGGAATCCCTGTCCGTTACCCGAAGAGACGATCTCTTCAGGATCCGAATAAGGCAGGTTCTTATGAATGATCCATAAGTTCCTTCCCACCAGCGAAAAGTCAACACCCTTTAATGGTCCCAGTTTGTTGATGGTCTTCGCAGGAAGAGAATAGGTGATCGCCAGTTCTCTCAGTTTGATATAGCTGGCATCATATACATAGCGGGCTGCGGGGTTGAAGTAGTAACCGTAAGCTCCGAAAAAGTCGCTGATATCGATCCTCTTTGTATTGACCTTGCCATCATCCGTTACACCAGGATTGATGATGCCGCCGCCATCGGCGATCGTATTCCTGACGGGTTTGCCAAGATCGTTGTTCCCGGCCGTCTCAGGATACAATCCTGTTGCAAGACCATAATACTGGTCTAAGGAGAAGACCTTTCCACCCTGGCGTACATCGATCAGGAAACTCAATGCGATCGATTTGTAACGGAAGGAGTTCGAAACACCGCCGATCCAATCAGGATTGATATTCCCGATCACGTCATTGGCATTGTCCGAGATCTCATAATATCCGTCAGCATCCACCGTTTTCTTGCCACCGGTGTACACGAAATTCGTTCCGCGGATCGTACCGTAAGGAAGACCCACCGTTGCATTGGAGGTCACTATTCCGAAATCCTGGACCAGCAGATTCTTTGATCCATTATTTAAGGATATTACCTTGCTGGTGTTCTTCGACCAGTTGAGGACGAGGTTCCAGGAAAAGTCCCTGGTCTTTACGGGAGCAGCATTCAGGCTTACTTCCACACCCTTATTCCGTACGTCGCCGGCATTTACATATTCATAACTGTAACCCGTGGCATTCGACACCGCCGCAGGTACGATCTGATCGATGGACTTGGTGTTGTAGTAAGACACATCGAAGCCCACCCTGCTTTTAAAGAAAGACATTTCCAACCCTAACTCATAGCTCTTGGACAATTCCGGCTTCAGGTTTGCATTGTTCTTTGTGCTGGGCACAGAGAAAATAGGCGCCGATCCGAAATTGGTGGCCGCCCCCTGTTGATCGTGCACATAAGTATCTTTTAAGGACAGTGCAGGAGCGCTGCTACCTACCTGTGCATAGTTGGCTCTGAGTTTTCCGTAGCTCAGCCAGGGTTGGTCATCCAGTAATTTTGAAAAGATGAAACCACCGGCAACGGAAGGATAATAATAAGTATTATTAAAAGAAGGCAGGGTCGAGGATTTATCCCTGCGCTCGGTCACATCCAGGGTCAGCATATCTTTCCAGGTGAGGGTCGCTCCGGCAAAAATACCGTCCACTTCTACCCGGGTGTCGTTCTCCTGCGGTGCAGTAATGGGGTTGACGGAATTGCCCAGGGCATAAATGCCAGGAATGACGAGCCCGCCATTCGTTACCGATAAGATGGAGGAAATATTCGTCTGACGGACATTTCCACCCAGCAATGCTTTTAAATTAAAGTTCTTGCCAATATTCTTGTCGAAATTGAGCAAGAGGTCATAGTTCGTCTCCCTAAAGCTCCTGTTAAACCGGGAATAGCCGGAAGTAGGAGGATTCGTGCTGACATTGCCGATCGTGGATGCGATACTGCCGATGGCCACTCTTTCTTCCTGTACTTCATCATAAGAGTCCAATCCGACCCGACCCATGAGACTCAGCCAATCCGTTATCTTGTAATTCAAATTCACATTGCCATAGTACCGGCTCCGGCTATCATTTTCATAATTCTCATATCGATCCCAATAAGGATTATCCCAATAAGCAGGGCTTGAAAAACCCAGTGATGCGGGATCGCTCCAGTTCCAGGTAACATTCTGCTTGGTCCGGAAATAGGCGGCCTTCAATTCCTTTATGTCCACATTGGTTTCCCACCATTGCCTGAAATTGGTCATGGGGTTCTTCGCGTCATAACCCGTACCGTATCTGCCCAATCCCCGCACCTGGGAAAAGTTGATATTGACCCCGGCGGTCAGCCTGTCGGTGATCTTGTAGGTCGTTACGAGGTTGATCAGGTCTTTATTGATCTGGCTATTGGGCAGGATACCCTTATCGTTATTCTTGGTATATCCCAGTTTGAAAGTCCCTTTATCCGAACCGCCGTCTACGACGACACTGTTGTTGAACGACACGGGCGTTTCAAAATAGGTTGTGGGATCGTTGGCCGCTGCTACCCAGGGCCTGGACTTCAGGAAATAAGGAGAAGATTTATCAAAGGCGTCCCATTGATACACTTGCAGATTGGGGTCGAATTTTGCACCCCAGGAAGCATCTTCCGTAGTAGGCGTTACGAGATCATCGATGCCGTCCCCGTTCACGTCAAAAGATAAAAAGTTCCCGTCGGCAGAACCGTAACCATTCGCGGAACCGTAGTTGGCTCCATAGGTATGCTGGTAAGTCGGGAAAGTGCTCTTATCTACTTTACCTACGGATACGCCGGAATTGATAGAAATACCCAGCGCACCTTTTCTTCCTTTCTTGGTAGTGATCAGGATCACCCCGTTGGCGGCCCTGGAACCATATAAGGCCGTCGCAGCGGCGCCTTTCAAAATATTGATGGATTCGATATCGTCCGGGTTGATATCCGCAGCCGCACTACCGTAGTCATAACCACCCCTGGATGCCACAGCGCCCGTATTGGTCGTATTCGAGTTATCGAAAGGAGTACCGTCGATCACGAACAATGCCTGGTTGTTGCCAACCAATGACTTATAACCGCGAAGCACGACGTTCGTGGACCCTCCCAGGGTATTTGCCTGGCGGATCTCCAACCCCGATACCTTCCCGGAAAGAGCGCTGACAAAATTATCTCCCCTGGTCTTGGTCACTTCGTCGCCACCCACCGTCTGAGCAGAATAAGGCAGCAGGTTCTTATTCCTCTTGATGCCTAATGCAGTGGTTACCACCACTTCAGCAAGATCTTCATTCCTCCGGGTCACCAGCAGGTTCATGACGCCGGCGCTCGTAACAACGAATTCCTGCCCGTTAATGCCCGTACCGGATACCTGTAAAGTTTGTGAAGGATCGGCCTTGATGGAGTAATCGCCCTCGGCGTTTGCACTGACTCCTTGCTTGGTCCCCTTGATACGAACCGTTGCAAAGGGAACGGGCTGGCCATTTTGATCGGTAATCTTACCTGTGACGGTTTTTGTCTGCGGAAATGCAAGTACGCTTGCGAGTACCAGCACTGTTAGCAGTGTTAGAAATTTTCTCATGTGATTTACTTGTTTTATGTTTTGAAGCTCAGCGAAAACTTAAATCAATCGTAATCAAATAATTAACGAAATGAAATGTTAATTCTTGCTAAGCTAGATCAAAAATAGACAGCGTAATCACAGTAAGTGCTGCAATAAGGGCAAAAAAATTCTTGCGGGTGGTATTGTAACCCGTAGGAGTATCCTAAAATGAGGAAGATTAAAACGAAATTAATTTTTTAAGTAAAAGCCGCTCCTGTATTGCTCTCGAGGCCGTCTTTCACGTTTCTGTCATAGGCTTTATTATATAGTGGAGTGAATAGTGCCGCTCCTTTCATTGCTGAGTATCCCGCTTCATCAGCTGAGTTTGCAATTTCAGGCTCTTATTTACCGGCTTCAGATGTATATTTTCCTGCCTTGGTATATTAATTGCTCATTTTTAAAAAAGAGAACCGTTCCTTTTGAGGAATCGGTTCTCAACGAAAATTATGATTTGCTTACATGCATCGTTTATCTGGGCTTTACAAATACCAGCGTATCCGTGGATATACGGTTACCGCTATAAGTATAATTTATATAAAATGTTCTCGTAGCCGGATCGTACCTGTTGATATATCCTCCGGTTGCACCGGTAATGACAGTGGCGTCAGCGCTGGTGACGGTAACGAGATTCGTAGCCGGATCCACTGTAAGCCGGGGAAATACGCCTAATAATCCTCCGTTGAATGGCACGCCCGCCATATCTATCGAAGTAGCGCCGGACGTCGCCAATAAAATACCGGGCTGTGTGAAAGGGCCAACCCTTGTCTGAATGGTGGGGTGAATAAAATAACCCTTCGCGTCATAAATCCCATCATAGCCATTCTTGGTAAGAATACCAACGATGCCGGTTCCTACATTACCACTGATCGTATAGCCGGGCTCGGCCACGCTCTTAACGCCTAAGCCAAGGGCCCAGTCTGCGCCGATCAGGTCTGAAGGTTTAAACTTGACCTGCAGGAATCCTGTCCGGCTGCCCTTCTTGATCGTCACTACCGGGTTCACGAGAGTGACCGCCGTAGGAACGGCATAATCCGTTGCACCTATCCCGCTGGCCGCATTGTCATTGTTCAGATTGTCTACCAGGCTATCCACTTTTACAAGAGTAACATGAATATCCTCGGATGCGGCATCCGGTCCGCCCAGTTCTACGGGGACGAGGTCGACCGTCGTATCCTTCGTGGAATTGTTATAGGCCAGGGTGGAGAAATTCTGTACACTACGCACATTGATCCCCAGGCTGATCACCTTGGTCTGCGAGCCTGAAAAGGACTGGATCTTGTGGTTGTCGAAGTCATTATCTTTCAGGCAGCCCGCCATTGCCAGGGAAAAAAGAGGGACTGCGACGATGGCCGGTTTTATAGATTGAAAATTCATAATTGCATTTTTAGTAATTATATAAATCAGGAAACACTTCACCGATGAGCATTCCCCTCATCAGGGCTGCCAGAATATTTTCGAGGTTGCCGCAACGATGGTCCCTTCTTTCAGCACATTGGTGGCATTGGAAGTATACTCCGACTGGGGATAGAGCAGTCTTACCGGGAATCCCAGCTTGCCCGCAGCCACGGACACATAGCCATTATCCGTCAGCATATTCAGCCTCCTGAGATCGGCATAGGCTTCCTGCGGATCGATACCCGTCAGCGAAAGGTATTTCTGATAGGCGATGAACTTTGCCTTATCCAGCGTTGAACCCCCTGCTACGGTCGCCCAATCGGCATCCGCGTTATCAGCCATATAGGTGGCCGCCGCATTAGCTGCATCATCCACCTTCAGCCAGACAAAAGCTTCCGTCAGGGCATTCTCGTAAGCCGCTTTTGCACTTCCAGGCATCCATCCCCGGGCCACGGCCTCTGCGGTCAGGAACATACTTTCAAAGGAAGGCATGATCCATTGGGCCTGCTTGGCGCCGGAACCATCTGGCTTTTTCGTGGTCGCATCCACGTTGCCGATCAGGGCAGGCCCGAAATAAGAACCTTGAACGGCGGTAGGGAGATTTGCCTGGAGATCGCCGAATTTGGCTCCTACATAATTGGTGCCGGCGAAGCCCACAGGATAAAAGAAACGGCCCAGTCTCGGGTCATTATCATTCTGGTACAAGGTGACGATATAGTCGTTGGCGAGGTCGGCATTGTCCGCAACAACGCCGGTCGGCGTGAAGCCATAATTGGAATAAAAGATATTCTGCTTGTTCACGTCATCCACGTAGCCCGGGTTCACGGCGATGGATTCGCCGGCTCCCAACGGACCCCCGCTGGCCTGGATCTTGGCGATCTCGGCAGAAGGGTCAAACCCATTCGTTTCCGACTGGCGGATCAGCAACCGTAATTTCAGCGTATTGGCGAATTTGACCCAGGGCGTGATATTGCCCTGGTTGATAATGTCGGCCGAGCTGAAAGCCTTTGACGCTTTCGTGGTGTTAAGCCAGGTGATGGCCGTATCCAGTTTCTTCTGCAGGTCTTTGTAAATATCCTGAGCCTTGTCATAAGCCGGCAGGGTCAGTTTATTGCCGCCGAAAGCCTGGGAATAAGGGATATTCCCAAACAGGTCCACCAAATCCTGGAATAACTTCGCCTGCAGTACGAGGGAGGCGGCGGCAAGCGCCGTATCCTTGGTAGCCAATCCTTTTATCTTTGCCAGGTAAAGATCAAAGAGTACTGCATAGTTATTGACCCAAATGGGGTTGCCGAAGCCGAAATCTATATTATACGTAATAAGGATCTGTTGAGGGGCGAATCCGCCGTTCTGGGCGAAATAACCCATCCATTGGTTCAGGAAGGTCAAATTGGTGGTGGCCTGTCTTTGGCCAACCGTATTCTCGGCCTGCGTAAAGATCAGCTCGGCCGTGATATTATTATCCGTGGCATTGTTCGGATCGTCGTTCACATCCAGGTAACCCTTTTTGCAGCTCGATATCCCAAGTGCGGCGATCATCCCTGTAAAAAGTACTAGTTGATGTATTCGTTTCATATAAAGTCTTTTAAGATAAATTAAAATTGTACTGTGAGGGAGGCTCCGAACAACCGGGAAGCAGGCGACTGGAATCCGCTGGCTATGCCGAAAGTATTCCCCGTTGTAGAATAGTTGAATTCAGGATCGCCCCATTGATTGGATTTCGGCAGGATCAACAGTAAATTTTTACCCACCAGGCTCACCGTTACCTTCTTGAAGATCTTGTTGCCGCCCAGCCATTTGTTAGGCAGGCTATAGGATACATTCAATTCTCTCAGTCTCCAGGCATTCGCACTGCTGTAATAATTCGTAGCGATGCCGTTGTTGGTATTGGCCCCTGTCCAGAAATTATAGTTGCCATCCTGCACCTGTATGTTCGTATTGGGTACGTACTTTCCACCTTGCATATACACGGAATTGGGAAATACGAAGCGCTTGCGGTCATATTCTGCGCTCCTGGCTGAAATACCTGCAAAATCTGCGTCCGGACCCAGGCCCGAGTAGTAATTATGACCACCCTTGAAATCCCAGGTCATGGCAACGTAGAAATCTCCCAGGGTAAAGGAAGGCGTGATCCCGACGATCCACAAAGGCAGGGTCCTTCCCATGGTGACCAGACCCGGTGCCGCCGTAGGATTTCCTGTGACAGGATCCACGACCACCTTTCCGCTGGCCGGGTCCCGGAGATAATCGGATAGCTGGAACTGGAAGGCCGGTCCGCCTTTCACCGCGATATTGTTGACGGTGGGTCCGCCGGCCGCATTCTGGATAAACCCGGGTGCCGTGGATGTGGCTACGTTCCCACCGGCGATGACCGGTACATTACCCAGGGTATTGGTTACCTTATTATTATTATAGGTGGCATTGATCTTCACATCGAACCTGCCCTTCCCGACACGCACCAGCGGAGTGAGGTTCAGGTCCATTTCGACCCCATAGTTATTGAAATCCGCCGCATTGGCCAGATTGGTCGTATAGCCGGTAGTAGCGGACTGCGTTACCTGTAGGATCTGGTTGGTATTCCTCTGGAAGAAATAGGTAGCTTCGAAGCTGATCCTGTTCTTCAGGAAACGCCATTCAGTTCCGAACTCGGTCGTACTTACAAACTCAGGCTTCAGGTTGAGGCTGGGGATCGTGCCGTTAGACGTAAATCCTCCTACATTACCGAACGGGAATCCCGGCGGCTGGGAATAAGTGGCCTGAAGGGAATAAGGGTTCAGGTTCACGTTGCCCGATTTGGAAATAGCGCCGCGCAATTTCACCATGGAGATAAATTCGCTGGCCTGCAGTCCTCCGATGATGTCGGAAAGCACCAGCGAGGCATTCGCGGCAGGATAGAAGAACGAACGGTTCTGCTTCAGCAAACGGCTGTCCCAGTCGTTGCGGCCCGTCAGTTCCAGGTTCGCCCAACCCTTGTAGTTGAAGCCGACCGTACCGTACACCGAGTAAAGACGCTGCGTTATATCGAAATTACTCGAGGGGGTGCTGCCAAAGTTGCCGACATTGGCATCCCCGCTGCGCACCTGGACATTATAAAGACCCGGCACCAGCAGGTTGTTCCCGCCTACCTGCACATCCTTCGCACGATCCTGGCGGAGCGTACCTCCTACCAGGTATTTAAAGGTAAGATCATCGACCCGACGGTCGCCGCTTAAGAAGTAATCGAGGTTGATCCGCGACGTAAATCCATCATCGTCGGAAACGATGCCCAGTTTGTTGGAATATTGGGTGGAATTGCGTTTCAGCGCCCAGTCCGAAAGGGTCAGCGCGGAATTGGTATACTTGGAGCTGTTGAAGTTCAGATTGGTGCTCAGTCGGGTCGTGGCCTTCAGCCAGGGAAGTACCTGCAGGTTCAGGTCTACATTTCCCACGAGGTTGTCGCTCCGGCCCTTGCGGCGGATATTCTGGATCAGCCAGTAAGGATTCACCGAAAATTCGTTATAGTAATTGCCGAATTGCCCGTACTTGCTGTTCAGGTCCTTGTATTGCAGCAGCGGAACATTGTTGGCTACCTGTTCGATCAGGAAGAAAAGCCCCCCGTTATAAGCGCCGGCGAAAGTGTTCTTGAAGCCGTTTTCGTTGACGACATTGAAATTATTGAGCACGTAGTTAAGTCCGTAGTTGACGGAGAAATTACTATATTTCTTACCTCCGTTGAAACGCAGGCTGGTCCGGCGATTTACATCGTCCGGCACAAGGCCCTTGATATTGGCGTCTTCGACGCTCAGGTAGAAATCCTCGCCCGCCACGCTGACGGAATTCTGCGAGGTAAGGCCCGTATTCCAGAATTTGATCTTATCCTTGAAGTGGCTGTCATTATAGGGGCCCATTTGGATACTGCCATCTTCCAGCGGAACGCCGATGGCCTTCATGGAGCCGTCGAATTTCGGACCGAACTGCTGGTTCTCATACGGTATATGGTCGTAATTGCCATATGGGTCCGTCGTCTCGCCGGCGCCCTGGCCGAAAGAACGCTGAAGCTTGGGGAAGAAAGACACTTTCGTGGCCTGTACGGTCGAGCTGAAAGTGACCGTAGGTTTCTTACCGCCTCTTTTTGTCGTAATGACGATCACCCCGTTCACGGCGTCCGGTCCGTAAATGGCTGCTGATGCAGCGCTCTTCAGCACGGTCAGGTCCTGCACGTCATCGGGCGGTATAGTGGAAAGAAAGCTCAGCTCGGTGGGCGCACCGTCCACGACCAGCATAGGGGAGTTGTTTCCCGTCAGCGAACGTATTCCCCGGATATTGATCTTAGCAGCTTCGAAAACACCGCTATTGACAGTAGAAATATTCAGGCCGGAAACTTTTCCGTTCAGCGCCTGCTGCACATTCACGGACTTCGCCTGGATCAGGGTCTTATTATTGATACTCGCCGTAGCATATCCCAATTCTTTGGATTGCCGGGCGACACCAAGAGCTGTGACTACTACTTCGGTCAGGTTCGTGGTATTCCGCGTGACCTGTACATTCAGTACACTCTCGCTCCCAACGGTGACCTCCTTAGTGACGATCCCCGTGCCTGTGATCAGCAATATATCCCCGGATTTAACTTTGATGGAGAAATTACCCTCGGCATCGGCATTGGTGCCCGCCTTGCTGCCTTTGATCCGGATCGAGGAAAAGGGGATCGACGCCCCCTGAGTATCCGTGACCTTTCCGGTCACAGGTTTCGTTTGTGCAAATGACAATACAGTCGTTAACACTAGCACTACTAAGAGTGTTAGACATTTTCTCATGAGTTGGCAGGTTTTAGTTTTTGAATTTAAAAAACAACATAAGCTTTACAGTCAAATGATAAACCCCTAAGTAAAGCAAATAGTCGAGCTTAAAATTGACAAAAGACCTATCGGCAACTCATACCGTACGAATGGCGGCTTTTAATTTTTTAACGGTCGGGAACAACTGCAGGAAAGAGAATAGGTCGCATCACCCAATTTGGGGGATGGTGCGGACATGACAACGGGCAGGAACTATGCCTGCCCGTTATGCTATGAAATGTAGTTAATGATATGCGGATATGCTCTCCGGATACGCCTATTGATTTATGACGCTTACCAATCCCTTTAAAAAAGATTCATTGATATCATCGTATTTATGCCCTGAAAAATAATCGTTGACCCTGGCCGCTGCGGGAGACAGGGCATCCTTGATCGATTTTTTCTTCAGCTCGATCTTTTTATACTCCTTCCCGCCGGGGAACAGGATATAGAATTCGCTGTTCTCCACATACTCATCATAGTTATGACCCGACTCCGTAAGGCCGTCCGAATGGTAATCGGCTTTTTTAAAGGTCGTCTTCGTCAGCTTGTACAAAGTATATTTATCCCCGCTCTTCACCAGCGGCTGAAAGAATTGGTCGGTATTGATCAGGTTCACCCTTTCGAATGCATAATCCTGCCCGCCATCGCCATGCAGCGTAAAGGACTGGATCTGGTTCTTATCTACTTCCACCACCGTCTTCTTATCCTGGGTGATATAGAGGTTATGCGTGATCTTATCGTAGTTGAATAAAAGGGTCTGGCTGTTGACGGAGACGTCTTTCATCGTGCTGACCGCGCTGCCGTTCACCCAATGGTCGAAAAGGTAGCGGCTGCCCTTGGTATCCTCCTTACTCGAAAAGGCGGTGATCGTGGTAATGGCGCGCGAAGTGCCGTTCACACCGAGGTTGTGGGCGAACTCCTGGAAAGAATTGTCGACGGCCTGGGCTGCGGCGCTGCTTTGTGCATGGATGGCCTGTACGGATAAGATCCCGGCGGCCAGGAATAGAAAAGAACGTTTCATAAAAGTTTAGTTTTCTCAGTGTCTCTTAAAATGTTTTCTCCCTCTAAAGTTAACAAAAAAAGCTATCCCCGTGAAAGGGATAGCTTTAAAATATTCCGGGAACCAGAACTTTAATTCATATTATGGATAATACATATCGATCACATATCTCGGACCGCTGGTGGTGACGGCCGTATACTGGAATTTGAAGATCTTGTTGATCGGGTCGGCGATCAGGATATTGGGTCCGGTGCCGATCGTAACTCCATTGTCATTCATATACTTAATATCATCCGCATTGAACGTAAGCGTGAAATTACTCAACACACCACCGGTGTTGACAAAAGTAAGTTCATACCTGGGCGCCGTAAAATACCCGGTCTTTACTTCCACATTGGTGGGCGAATTGGGGATGAAGGCAGTCGGTTTCGCCGTGAACGTACCGCTGTTCGGGCCTACGCTGTCTGAATTATTCCAGCGGGTGAAATCCCAGCGATAAGAACCCGCCAGCGGATTACCAACGACATGGAAATAGATCGTGCTAAGGTTGCCGCTGACCGTGGCGCCTGTCGCCGTCTTGATGGAGATCGGCAGCATATAGCTCTTGGTAGGGTTTACCTTCCTCGAACTGAAGATGACGTAAAAGGTATCCAGTCTCGAACCCGCACGAATGGTGCCCGTCTTGGTGGTGAATTTGAACGTAGAATCCGGGAAGGCCTCAAAGGTCAGATGACTGGCATCCGCATTGTATGTAGCCAGCGCAGCAGGATCGATATCCAACGCTACTGCGATATCCTTGGTAGGAGGATAAGGAGAGGCTACGTTCACGGTAAAGGACACGGTATCCAGGTCGGGAGCCGTCGCAAAGCTCAACGTTGCTCCGCCAAAAAAGGCCAGCCCGCTGGATGGGGCATTCGGCGTAGAATTAACACTGGCCGTAGTGATCTCCGCCACATAGGAGAGATTGCTAAAATCATTATTGGGCTTATCTTTCAGGCATCCCGACAGTATGAGTGCCAACAGAGCGGGAATAATTATTATTACTTTTTTCATAATGTTCTAATTAGTTTGATTTGTATTAGGGCATCCAGAAGATCTTCGAAGTAGTCGCGACAATCGTACCCTGTGCCGTTGCATTGGTGGCATTATAACTATATTCATTCGTAGTATATAACAACCGGTATGGGATATGTGCAGCCACTGTACCCGGATAGACGGATACCGGCAGATCGTTTGGAATTCCCAAACGCTTCCAGTTATTCCAGGAAGTGATCGCATCATACATATTCAGAGATGCCCATTCCTGCCTGACGATCAGGCCGATCTTATCGGTTGCCTGGGCGAAATTGACCCTCGCATCGGGCTGGTTATAATACGTATAGGCGGCAAATCCATAGTCGAACTTATCTACATTCGCATACAACAAGCGGAAGGATTCCTTGACGCCCGCTTTGTAGAGCGTATCGGCCGCGAGGGTACCGGCAGGCAGCCAACCGCGCTGGGTTGCTTCCGCCTGGAAGAGAAGGCTTTCAAAAGCTGGTAATATAAAGGCCGATTGGGTAGCGGATTGCAGGATGCCCTTGCCTACGCCGGAAATAACATCATTATGTTCCGTTCCATCGGTACTTCCATAGACCCTTCCTTTGTAAACTCCTTTACTGGTGGTGTCATAGAAGCGTTTGATCCTGAGGTCATTGGTGCTCTGGTACCAGTTCACGGCATAGGCGTTGGCCCTGTTAAAGGCATTGTTCCCCGTTGGAGCGCCGGCGGTGGTATAACCGACGTTCTGCCAGATAGGGCTTTGGTTCACCGTTGCAGCATTGGAGTAACCCGGGTTGATCGCGGCATCTTCGCCGGCGCCCAGGAAATCTGAATTCTTAAGACCAGCGAGCTCGGCGGTAGCAAGTGTCGCCCCATCTGCCGTTTGGCTCAGATTCAAGATGATCTTCAATTTCAGCGTATTGGCAAACTTCGTCCACTTGGCCATGGTACCTCCGAACATGATATCGTATTTACCGGGATTGTCGGCGATCACGGATGCATTCTTGATCAACAGGACGGCGCTGTCCAATTGTTTGAGAATACTGATATACACGGTCTTGGCATCATCGTATTTAGGATAGTTCTGGACACCTCCGTTCAATGCATCCGTGTAGGGGACATTGTTATAGGAATCCACGAGTCGCTGGAAATGAAAAGACTGCATGATCTTCCCGATGGCCAGAAAATTAGCCTGCTTTGGATCTTTGGAACTCGTGGCTATATACCTGTAATTGACCAGGGCCGAGCTGTAAACGACATCCCAGTTATTGGCCGCATAGGCCGAAGTGATATTATAGGTAGCTTCCGTACCATAACCGCCAAAATCTCCGCTAAAGGCCCAATAGCCCATATACCGGTTGGCAAAGTCCTGGTAACCGGCGTTAAAGGAAGTATTGGCGGTGACGGAAAGCGCTGCAGAGAGAATGAACTGCGGCGATACGCTGGAAGGCTGGTTGGGGTTCGGGCTATTGATATCGAAAGTGCCCTTTTTACATCCCGCTGCAGCGATCAGCACGAGGCAGGATAGCAGTAAAAAATAAGTTCTTATTCGTTGTAACATAGTTCGTTATTTTAATGCAATGAAAATGGGTTAAAACTGCAGCGACAAAGTTGCACTGACGATCCTCGTCGGAGGCGCTTGTCCTTCGCCGGTACGTCCAACTGCATTACTGGCATCTTCGCTGAATTCAGGATCGGTCCACTTGTTGGTGGAAGGTCTGATCATCAGGAGATTCCTTCCGGAAATCGTGAACGTAGCATGCTGTATGACCTTCGTAGGCGCTGTCCACGACCTGGGAAAATCATAACTGATTGCCACTTCGCGCAATTTCCAGGCCGCCGCACTCACCACATAGTTGGCGCCTACAGCCCTGTAGGTACCTGGCCAGAAGTTGAAGTTGGCGTCATCCACCACTACATTGGTATTGGGAACGGATTTGCCACCGACAACGATGACGGAGTTGGGGAACACAAAATGCTGACGGCCCGTTTCGGCGGAGGTCAGACCATTGCCCGTAAAGTCCAGGTTCGCTCCCATGGCATTGAAGATCTTGTATCCGCCGCGATAGTCAGCCGTTGCTGAGAACGTAAAGTTCTTCCAGGTAACGGTGGTAGTGAAGCCGAGGATATGTTTGGGATTAGCCTGTCCGAGGATGGATAGCGCGGAGCTTTGTTTTGGCAGACCCGTAACGCCGTCCACGATCACTTTTCCCTGTGCATCCCTTACCCAATCGTACGATTCGATGACGGGGAAAGGCTGGCCGAGTACGGCAAAGGCATTCGCATTGTTGGGGGAGATACCACCCAGGGATTGCTGGTTGCCATTGATCCGGATGACCTTGCTCTCGTTATAAGTATAGTTCACACCGAATTTCCACATGGTATTCTTTGTCTTCAGGACATTGTACACCAGTTCTGTTTCGATCCCTTTATTGGAAGTATTGGCTGCGTTGACAAGCGCCTTGGTGAATCCGCTGGAATTTGGAATGGAAGCAAATACGATCCCATCCTTCAATTCTGATTTATAAGCAGCTACCACCAGGGAGATCTTGTTCTGCAGAAGACCCAGTTCCAATCCCAATTCATTTTCCGTTACTTTTTCAGGTTTGATATTCGGGTTGGCGATCGTATTATTCAGCAGGAACCCGCCGATACCGTTATAAGGATATCCGAGGCCCGTTGCCGTAGCAGCCGCACCGTTGGCGCTGCTCAAAGTAGGAACGGTCGCATAAGCGCCGTCCGCAATATACTGGGAGCCCTGTGCGATAGCAGATACGTTACCCGTTAAGGAATGCGCGGCTCTCAGCTTTACGAAATTCACGATCTTACCATTGGCGATCGAAGGGATCATGTCGCTGATGACCACCGATGCATCCACATCATAATAAGGGATGTAACGATTGTCCTTCGAAAGCCGGGAGTCGATATCCGTCCGGTAAGAACCGTGCAGGTAGGCAAAATTCTTATACCCGATGTTTGCTTCGCCGAAATAACCCAGTTTACGCGCTTCTTCAGTATAGTTGCTGTTATTCGTATTATTCGCCGATCCGCCCAGTCCCGGAGTACCGGTCAGGTTGTTCACGTTGAATACAGGGAAGAACAGGGAGTTGGCGTTGATATAGGTCTGGTTGATCTTATTATCGAGATAAGTGGTACCGAGCGTGATCCGCAGGTTCCAGTCCCTCGTGATATCCTTGGTGATCGTAGCCACGAAGTCGGACGTGATCAGGCTGTTATTGTTAGTCCAGGTAGAATAGCTGGCCTGGGTATTACCCTGGCTGGCATTATACTTTGGCGACTCAGGTACTGAATCCACTCCCGTGCCGGTGGCATTCGGATATAACACCAGGTTGCTGTTCTTGGCGGCAAAAGTAGAATAGTTCAGGTCGTTGTTCTTTTGTTCGTTCCGGCCGTTCTTGTAGCTCAGGGACAAGCGATACGAGAAGTTAAGCCAGGACAGCGGCCTTAAATTCAGGTGCACATTTCCCGTTACGTTCTGGTCGGTGGTCTGGGTCCGCTGATTGGCGATGTTCCAGTAAGGATTCGTATAGTAGTCGTTATAATAACCGTCTACATTGGCGAATTTGTTATTCTTCCAATCCTTCAGGGCGGTGATCGGAATATTAACGGGCGTATTCAGCAGGTTGTCATACACCGTAGCGCCGTTCGTTACCTGGTCCTTATACTTATATACATAGGACAGGGAATAATCGGCCAAAAATACGCCGGTAGTCTTGGAACCCCCTACACGGAAGGCATCCCTGCGACCCTTATCACCGGGCATCGTGCTCTTGCTGTTGATATCCTGTGCGCTGAGGAAGAAGCGGCTGCTCTCGTCACCGGCGCTATAGGAGAAGCTGTTCTGAGTTGTGATCCCTGTATTAAAGAAATCCTTTTTCTGGTTCTTTACAGGATAATAGGGAACGGACAAATAAGTGCCGTCAAATACGGGACGACCGATCGGCGCCATGGCCCCGGCGCGGAATTCAGGACCGTAGGCCTGGTTCTCGTAGGGCACATTGGAAGAAAGATCGTTGAAATCGTTGACGAATTGCTCACCGCCGTTCGCTCCAAAGCGGGTCTGGAAAGCAGGCATGTAGGCTACTTTTTCCGCCTGGACGGTAGAGGCAAACGTGATCTGGGCCTTTCCCCGGCTACCTTTCTTGGTAGTTACGAGGATCACCCCGTTGGAAGCATCCGAACCGTAAACGGCCGATGCGCTCGAGCCCTTCAGTACCGTGATATCCACGATATCGTCGGCGTTGAGGGTATTGATGTCATTGTAAAAAATGGCGCCATCCACTACGATGAGGGGCTGGTTGTTACCGGTCAGTGACCGGTTACCGCGCAAGGTAACGCGGGTAGGGGCGAACAGACCATTATTCACCGTATTGATCTGCAGACCGGATACTTTCCCGGTCAGACCATTCACGGCGCTGATCGGCTTTGCTGCGGTCAGATCCTTACCGGAAACTTTGGCGGTGGAATAACCAAGCTCTTTTGCTTGTCTTTGAATACCGAGGGCCGTTACGACGACTTCGGTCAGATTGGATTCTTTGCGGGAGACCTGTACGACGACAGGACCAGATTCGCCAATGGTGGCTTCTTTAGTGGTCAGGCCGGCACCGGTCACGATCAGTACATCACCGACCTTGGCCTTGATGGAAAAAGCTCCATCTCCATCGGCGGCTGTACCTACTTTCGTTCCTTTGATTTTGATGCTTGCGAAGGGAACAGGCTGGCCTTGTTGATCCGTGACCCGGCCTGTGATTGTTCTTGTTTGGGCAAATGCTAATACAGATAGTAGTACCAGCACTGCGAACAGTGATAGAAATTTTCTCATGTGACTGTGAGTTTTAGTTGAGAGCCGTAAATTATGCGAACTTTTAATTTTGACAAAAAAAATGTTAACTTTTAATTAGCATTTTTTCTTGCAGCGTTTTTTCACAAACGCTGCATCAATTTTCATATATTTATATTATTAATATGATCTATATCCTTTACAGTCCTCGATTTGCCGCTAAGGAGCATGGATCGCAAGAGGCTTTATAAACGCCGACAGCAGGGATTTTGCCAATAAAATCAGGAGGTCTAAATGAGAGAGCTATAATATATTTTTTATTACAATAAATACTATTCAGCCATTATATTATACGAATCGCCGAATCTCTTTGATTTATTTAACATTATAATAAATAATAATCTACCCCCCTTGCATTCCCTGAAGTTTTAATTGCAGCGGATTGTACCTTTGCGCCATGCAATTATTGGACGGAAAACTCGTTTCGCGGGCCATTCAGGATGGACTCAGCCTAAAATGCGCACAATGGACGACTGAAGGTAAAAAGACCCCTCACCTGGCCGCCGTACTGGTAGGCAACAACGGAGCCAGCGAGACCTATGTCGGCGCCAAAGTAAAAGCCTGCTCCGAAATTGGCTACAAATCCACCCTTCTGCGGCTGGAGGACGATATCAGCGAGAACAAACTCCTGCAACTGATCGAAGAACTAAATAATGATATGGACGTGGATGGCATTCTCGTACAATTGCCCCTCCCAAAGCATATTTCGGATGAAAAAGTGATCAATGCCATCCATCCTTCCAAGGACGTGGACGGGTTTCACCCCATTAGCGTAGGAAAAATGGTCCAGGGCCTTCCCTCCTTTATTTCCGCCACCCCGCATGGCATCCTCTTATTACTGGAACATTATAAGATCGATACAAAAGGCATGCACGCCGTCGTAGTCGGGCGCAGCAATATCGTGGGACGTCCCATGAGCGTCCTGCTGAGCAGCAATACCAATCCGGGCAACTGCACGGTCACCATCTGCCATTCCCATACCCGCAACCTCAAAGATATCTGCCTGCAGGCCGATATCATCGTGGCCGCCCTCGGAAAGCCGGAATTCGTCACGGCAGATATGGTAAAAGAAGGCGCCATCGTTATCGACGTGGGGATCACCCGCCTCGTCGACGCCACCAAAAAGAGTGGCTTCGCCCTGAAAGGAGATGTGAAATTTGACGAGGTGGCGCCGAAATGCAGCTTTATTACCCCCGTACCGGGCGGAGTAGGTCCGATGACCATCGCCGCATTGATGAAAAATACGTTTACCGCCTGCGAAGAAAGAAATGGAAATGAGTAAAGAAAGCATACTGCCCGTTATGGAATCGTTCTATACGATCCAGGGAGAAGGATTCCACCAGGGAAAAGCCGCCTATTTCATCCGCCTGGCCGGTTGCGACGTCGGCTGCGTCTGGTGTGATGTAAAAGATAGTTGGGACGGCGAAAAACACCCCAGGCTGGAAGTAACTGAAATTGTAGCCGCCGCCGCCGTCTATCCCGGCCGCCTGGCCGTTGTCACGGGCGGGGAACCCCTTATGCATGACTGCACCCCGCTGACCGACGGGCTTTACCAGGCGGGATTCAACACCCATATCGAGACCTCCGGCGCCTACCCCCTCAGCGGTGAATGGGACTGGATCTGTCTTTCTCCCAAAAAATTCAAAGCCCCCCGGCCGGAGATCCTCCCCCTGGCCAATGAATTGAAGGTCGTTGTCTTTAATAAGACGGATCTTGAATGGGCCGAACAATACGCCGCTCTCGTAGCTCCCGGCTGCAAACTTTTCCTGCAGCCCGAATGGAGCAAATCCGACAGCATCACGCCCCTGATCATCGACTATATCAAGGACCATCCGAAATGGGAATTCTCCCTCCAGCTGCATAAATACATCCAGGTGCCCTAATAAATCTTTATAACATACGTTTTAGATTTTGATTTGTAATTTACCTGTATGAAAGACCGTCTGATTATCCTGCTATTCCTGTTCGGCCTCTACGCCGGGTCAGCCTCCGCGCAATACAACCCCGAAAAAGTAAATAAAAAGGCCGCCAAACTGAATTCCAAAGCCCTGGAACTGGCCCAGAATTATGACCTCAAAGGAGCCATCGAAGCCCTCCAACAGGCCGTACAGATCGACCCGTCCTTTGAAGAGGCCTGGCTTTCCATGGCCGGCATGTACGGAGAACTTAAGAACTACCCGGCAGCGATTGCCAGCTATGAAAAGGCAAAGGCCATCGACAGCCTGTTCTTTATCGACTATAACCTCCCTTATTCCATCGATCTGGCCGGCGTAGGAGAATTTGAAAAAGCCCTGCAGGCCGTTACCGTCTTTCTCACCGTGCCTGACCTGAACGAGACCAGCGTAAAAGCAGGCTGGTACCGCCAGCGGTGCTATGGCTTTGCCGTGAATTATGCGGCGACCCACCCCGCCAGCAACTATAAGTTCGAGTTGAAGAATCTCGGAGATAGCATCAACAGCGAGGTTTCCGAATATTTTCCGACCACCACCATCGATGGCAATACCCTGATCTATACCCGTCGCGTCCATAACATGAATGAAGACTTCTACGAAGCCACCCGGCCAGATAGCAAGAGCCCCTGGGGAGCATCCAGGAGCTTACCGGGCAATATCAATACCAATCAGAATGAAGGAGCGCAGAACATCTCCGTAGACGGCGAATGGCTGATCTTCACCGGTTGCAATTTCCCCGAAGGCTATGGCAGTTGCGACCTCTATATCTCCTACCTGACGGCTGACGGATGGAGTGCACCTGAGAACCTGGGCAGTAATATCAATACCGATGCCTGGGAGTCCGCCCCCTCCCTTTCCCCGGATAAAAGAGACCTTTATTTTGCCAGCAACCGTACCGGCGGCTATGGCGGCAACGATATCTATGTCACCCATCGCATGCTCAACGGGCATTGGAGCCCGCCGGCCAACCTGGGCCCGACGATCAATACGGCGGGCAACGAAGGCACCCCTTTTATACATGCCGACAACCAAAGCCTTTATTTTACTTCGGATGGGCATCCAGGTTATGGGGGTGATGACCTCTTCATGGCGAGAAAGGGCCCGAAGGGAGTCTGGAGCGTGCCTGAGAACCTCGGCTACCCGATCAACACCATCGAGAACGAAGGCAGCCTCGTGGTGGCGGCCGATGGGAAAACAGCCTACTATGCCAGCGACCGTTCCGATACCCGGGGCGGCCTCGACCTCTATACCTTCGAACTGCGCGACGATATCCGCCCCGCACAGACCCTTTGGGTACGGGGAAAAGTATTTGATAAAAGTACCGGCAAAGGATTACCCTCCAGCGTCGAACTGACCGACCTATCCACCAAGGAATCCGTCAGCCGCTTGCAGACGGATGAGACCGGCAATTACCTGATCACCCTGCCGAAAGGAAAAGACTATGCCTTTAATGTCAACCGGAAAGGATACCTCTTCTTTTCCGACAATTTCCCCCTCAGCCAGCATGCGGGAGATTCGGCCTATCATATCGATATCCCCCTCCAACCCATCGAGGCCGATGCCACGATCGTGCTGAAAAATATATTTTTCGACCTCAACAAATACGAACTGAAATCCCAATCCCAGATAGAACTGGATAAAGTGGTACAACTACTGAAAGACAACCCCACCGTAAAGATCCAGATCAACGGGCATACCGATAATTCCGGCAAGACGGCGGACAATATCGTCCTCTCGGAGAACAGGGCCCGCTCCGTCACCTCCTATCTCACGTCCAAAGGCATCGACGCAACCCGCCTTTCTTTTAAGGGAAGAGGCGATACGCAGCCCGTTGCCGATAATTCCACTGCGGAAGGACGGGCGCTCAACCGCCGTACGGAGTTAAAGGTCATCAGCGCCAGGTAAAGTTTGCGGAAAATTCTCCCGGGCCTGCTCTACTTTTGTCCCAATAACCTTCTTATGGAAAAGGATCTCTTGTACCGGCTGGCGCTTATCCGCGTCCCCGGGATCGGGCCCATTCATGCAAAAGCCTTATTCAATTATTTTGGCGAAGCGGAAGCCATCTTCCGGGCGTCCCGGGCCTTCCTCGAAAAGATCCGCGGGATCGGGCAACAGCGGGCGGCATCGATCATTGCCTTCAGGGATTTCCATGCCGCGGAGGAAGAACTGGCCTTCCTGGAAAGATGGTCGATCCGCCCCCTCTTCTTCACCGATAAAAGTTACCCGGTGAGACTGCTGACCTGTCCGCAGGCGCCGGCCCTTTTATTCTATAAAGGCAATGCCGATCTCAATGCTCCGAAGATCCTATCGGTGGTGGGTACCCGCACTCCATCGGAGTATGGCAGACGGGTGGTAGAAAAATTCATCTCGGAACTGGACATCCCCGGTCTGTTGGTGGTCAGTGGCCTGGCCTATGGTATCGATGCCGCCGCCCATAAATCCGCCCTCAAACATCACCTGCCCACCATCGGCGTATTGGCCCATGGATTGGACAAGGTCTATCCGCAGCAACATGCCGGGATGGCCAAAGAAATGATCCGGCAGGGAGGATTGCTAACGGAATTCTGCAGCCGTACCGAACCCGATGAATTTAATTTCCCCGTCCGCAACAGGATCGTAGCGGGAATGAGCGATGCCCTCCTCGTTGTGGAGACGGGCTGCCGGGGTGGCAGCATGTTAACGGTAGAAAATGCAAGGACCTGCGGGAGAAAAATATTTGCCATCCCCGGAAGGATCACCGATGACAGAAGCGCCGGCTGCAACCTGCTCATCCGGGAAGGCAAAGCCCTTTTACTCAGCAGCGCCCGGCAATTCATACAGGACATGCAGTGGGAACAGGAGCAGCCCATCTCAAAAAAAAGCAACCAGCAGGCAGTCATCTTCCCGCAAAAGTCCGGGTCGGGCGGGGTGGCAGCCCTATCGGATCCCGCAATGGTCCCGGAACCTTCCGAAGAAGAAAAAGCTCTCCCGGAAGACGAAAAGACCGTGCTCTATCTCCTTCGCCAGAGAGGAAGACTGATCTACGATGAGATCCGGCTAAGAACGGCCATCAGCGCCGCCATCCTGCCCCTGATCTTATTGAACCTCGAATTGCAGGGATGGATCCGCGCCCTCCCCGGAAGAACGTACATCAGCAGTTCCCCCGCCTCTGCCTGACCTTCCCGGTCAGGTCTTCACGAAACTTTTAGTACCTCATTCATTATTAATAACTTGTGATATTTTCGCAAACCACCGACACCCCGTATAACAAAAATTTGGAGTGAATTCACCCCCTGCTATATCTTTGCACATGGCAAGAATAAATTCCCCCGTCAGCACCGCTCCCCCCTCTTCAAAATTTTTCGGCGAAGGACTTACATTTGATGATGTCCTCTTATTACCCGCCTTTTCGGAGGTATTACCCCGGGAAGTGGACATCCGTGCAAAACTGACAAAAGACATTACCCTGAACATACCCATGCTTTCCGCAGCGATGGATACGGTCACGGAAGCTACCCTTGCCATGGCCCTCGCCCGGGAAGGGGGAGTCGGCATCCTCCATAAGAATATGAGCATCGAGCAGCAGGTAGAGCAGGTACGGAAAGTGAAGCGCAGCGAGAGCGGGCTGATCATCGATCCGATCACCCTGCACGAACAGGCCACCATCGGGGATGCGCTCCGGCTCATGAAGGAAAACAAGATCGGCGGGATCCCCATTATAGATAACAACCAGAAACTCGTCGGCATCCTTACCAACAGGGATCTCCGGTTTGAAACAGACCAACGCCGCAAGGTCAGCGAGGTCATGACCAAGGAGAACCTCATCACGGCCCCCGAAGGAACGGACCTGAAAAAAGCCGAAAAGATCCTCAAGAATTATAAGATCGAAAAATTACCGGTAGTGAACAAACAAGGCCTGCTGATCGGGCTGATCACCTACCGGGATATCCTGCAGGTATCCAGCTACCCGAATGCCGTGAAAGATTCCTACGGACGCCTGCTCGTAGGCGCCGCACTGGGTATCACGAGGGACCTCCATGACAGGGCAGCCGCCCTGCAACAGATCGGGGTCGATATCGTCACCCTCGACAGCGCCCATGGACATAATATCGGCGTCATCAACGCGCTGAAAGGACTGAAAAAGAATTTTAAGACCCTGCAAGTCATCGCAGGGAATATCGGTACGGCCGCCGGGGCAAAAGCGCTCGCCGATGCAGGCGCAGATGCGGTAAAAGTCGGTATCGGTCCGGGCTCTATCTGTACGACCCGGATCGTCGCAGGAGCGGGCGTACCCCAGATCACCGCCGTGATGGAAGCGGCTTCCGTACTCCATGCCAGGGAGATCCCGCTGATCGCGGACGGAGGTATCCGTTATACCGGTGATATGGTAAAAGCCCTGGCAGCCGGTGCGAATGTGGTCATGATGGGCGGCGTATTCGCAGGCGTCGAAGAAAGCCCCGGCGAAACGATCATCTACGAAGGAAGGAAATTCAAACAATATCGCGGCATGGGCTCGATGGGCGCCATGTCACAATCGCAGGGCAGCAGCGACCGGTATTTCCAGGACGTAGAAGACGACGTGAAGAAACTCGTACCGGAAGGCATCGAAGGCCGGGTGGCTTTTAAAGGCAATTTGAATGAAGTGGTCCAGCAATATGTAGGGGGTCTGAGGGCCGGGATGGGTTACTGCGGCGCTAAGGATATCCGCGCCCTGCAACAGGATTCCCAGTTCATCAAGATCACCAATGCCGGCATGAAAGAAAGCCATGCCCACGACATCGAGATCACAAAGGAAGCGCCGAATTACAGCCGTTAAACGAACGCGAACATACCACGGCTAAAAAGCCATACAAACCACCGTCTTGAAAAAAAACCAGCCGCTGCTCTTATCGCTGTCCTCCGGCCTGCTCCTGTATGCCGCATGGCCCGTCTCCCCGCTTACTTTTTTGATCTTTGCCGCCTTTGTACCCCTGCTCTGGCTCGAAGACCGTCCGATAAAGCGGCTGCCTTTTTTTGGATGGACCTATCTCAGCATGCTTATCTGGAACGGAGCAACGACCTGGTGGGTCTGTAATTCCACCCTGCCGGGCGGCATCGCGGCCATCTTAGCCAACTCCCTCCTGATGTGCATCCCCTGGCTCGGTTTTTACAACGTGAAAAGAAGGATGAGACCCGTCTTCGCCTACCCGGCCCTGATCGTTTTCTGGCTGCTCTTCGAATACATCCATCTCAACTGGGAATTGAGCTGGCCCTGGCTTACGCTGGGAAATGTTTTCGCCACCCATCCCCGCTGGGTGCAGTGGTATGAATTCACCGGTACCAGCGGAGGAAGTCTCTGGGTGCTGGTCATCAACGTATTGATCTTCCGGATCCTCCGCATCCGCGCAAAGCATAAGACCCTGCGCCCCGCAAGACTCGGCCTGATCACCCTGGCAGCACTGCTGCTCATTCCTTTTATCTTCTCCAGCCTGCTGGAGGCCAGCCTCAAGGCGCAGACCGTCTCCCCTGTCAACGGCAACACCCCGAACGTAGTCATCATCCAGCCCAATATCGATCCCTATGATGAAAAATTTGTCGCCGGCAAACAGGAAGGACAACTTCAGAAGCTCATCCATCTCAGCGAGTCGCAGATAGACAGTCATACAGGCCTCGTCATCTGGCCGGAAACAGCCGTCCCCGTCCAGATCAACGAAGACGAGATGAAGACCAACTATTTCATAGCGCCCCTTTGGGATTTCCTGAAAAGACACCCTTCCGTCAATCTATTGACGGGCATAGAAGGCTTTCGTGTCTACAGCGAACAGAATAAGACCCCTTATTCCAGCCGCATCCCCGACACGGATAAATACGCCGATACCTTTAATAGCGCCGCCCTCTTCGATAGCAGCGATTTTCAGATCTATCACAAATCCAAATTAGTCCCAGGCGTGGAGGCCCTGCCCTCTTTCCTGAAATTCATGACCCCGCTCTTCGAAAAATTCGGCGGTACCGGCGGCGGCTATGCGCGTCAATCCGAAAGGACCGTACTCAATGCCTACAACCACAGCTACCGGGTAGCACCCGCCGTCTGTTACGAAAGTATCTATGGTGAATTCATGACGGCCTATGTGCGTAACGGCGCAGACCTCATCGCCGTCATCACGAACGATGGCTGGTGGGGCAATACCTCCGGCTTTAAGCAACATGAAAATTATGCGAGACTACGCGCGATCGAGACCCGGCGCTGGCTGGTGCGCAGCGCCAATACCGGCGTTTCCTGTTTCATCGACCCATCCGGGGAAGTGATCGATCCGCAGCCCTACGAGACCATGGCCGCGATCAAACGGCAGGTCCCCGTCGACAAAGGACTTACCTTCTATACCATCCATGGTGACCTCCTTTCGAAAGGGGCCATCGCCGCAGCGATCTTCATCCTCCTATGCAACCTATTGGCGATCCTCCTCCCCGGCAAGCTACCCGCACTCGTCAAAAACAAAATGGGTCGTGGATAGATCGATCCTTCACAGATCGTCGAACCTCTTCTATCGTGCAGAAGGGGGTGCTCCGGCCAACCATCCCGAAGGGCCCACCCTCGTCCTCCTTCATGGCTTTGCGGAAGACGGCTCCGTCTGGGACGAACTGGTCAATGATCTCCGGCAAAAGCACCCAAAGTCACTCGTTCGCATACTCATACCCGATCTGCCCGGCAGCGGCCGGTCCTCTCCCCTCGCGGGCGAAACCTCTATGGAAGAACTGGCGGAGAGCATCGCAGCCATACTGGATGCAGAAAAGATCGCGCAAGCCGTTCTCATCGGGCATAGTATGGGCGGCTATATTACCCTGGCCTTTGCCGAAAAATACCCCGACAGACTGAAGGCATTCGGCCTTTTTCACTCCACCGCCTACCCCGATAGCGAGGAAAAAAAGGCGGCCCGGAAAAAAAGTATAGAATTTATCCGGAAGAACGGGTCCCACCCCTTTATCCGGCAATCCAGCCCCCATCTCTTCTCTGAGCATTTCCGCCTGGAATATCCGGAAATAGTGGAAGCTTTCATCAGCCACACTGACAACTTCAACCCCGATTCTCTCGTATATTATAGCCAGGCCATGATCGAAAGACCCGACAGGACAACCGTCCTGGAAAAGTCTACCCATCCTGTCCTCTTTGTCATCGGTGGCCGGGATACGGTGCTGCCAACGGAGTCCATTCTCCGTCAAACACATATGCCGGGATTATCTTATATTCATATTCTTCAACAAGCAGGTCATATGGGCATGTTGGAAGATACCGGGAAAGCTGCCCGGGTTTTGGATGAGTTTTTGCAGCAGATACGCTAGGTTCATGAAAAAAACTTTACTCATAATAGCCTGCTTTTTATCCGTCGCCCTTCCCTCCATGGCTAAACATATCAAGGGAGGGGAGATCTATTATGAATACCTGGGGCCCGGCGCTGCTCCCAATACCGATAAATACCGGATCACCCTGAGACTTTTTGTCGTTTGCACGGGACTCACTGCGGGACAACTGGAGGAAGACGTCGCGATTGGCATCTTTCGCAACGCCGATAATTCGTCCGTCACCGGATCCCCCTTCAATTTCCATGTCAAAAGCGACAATACCATTAACCTGACCACACCCAATTCCTGTATCGTCAACCCCTCCCCCGTATGCTACCGGATCCGGATCTTTTACGAGGACATCGACCTCCCGCAGGACCCACAGGGATATACGGCCGTATTCCAGCGTTGCTGCCGCCTCGATAATATTACGAATGCAGCCCCGAACACGAATATCGGCGCCTCTTATACCTGCGTGATCCATGGCACCAACGCCCTCACAGCCGGGGAAACGAATTCCAGCCCGCAGTTCCTGGTAAAGGACACCGTCCTGATCTGCCAGAAAAGGCCCTTCCAACTGAGCTTTGGCGCGACGGATGCCGATAACGATTCCCTGTCCTACCAGTTCGTGCCCGCCTACCTGGGGGGAGACGCCAATGCCAATGCAATAGTGGCCTTCCCTCAATCACCGGACCAGATAGGCACCATCGGTTACCAGGGAGCCAATGGCTTTTCAGGCACCCAGCCCCTGGGCAGTAGCGTTACGATCGATCCCGTTAAGGGACTTATCTCGGGGCTGGCCCCCGCGGCGGGAGATTATGTCGTATGTGTATTATTGAAAGAATGGAGACATGGCGTCAATATCAGCCAGCACCGAAAAGATTTTATTATCCATATCGACGATCGCTGCGATTTTGCAGCAGCCGACCTCCGGCCCAGTTATACGGAATGCGGCGGACTGTCCTTTACTTTTGCCAACCTCGCGCCCCCTTCCCCGCTCATCCATTCCTATACCTGGGATTTTGGCGTCACGACCCAAACGAATGACAGTTCCCATGAGGTCACCCCTACTTTCGTGTACCCGGACAGCGGCACTTATTTCGTCAAGCTGATCGTCAACAAAGGAGAGGAATGCAGTGACAGCGCCCTCACGGCCCTCAAGGTCTACCCGGGATTTTTCCCCGGATTTAAGATCATTGGCTCCTGTATCCTCCTGCCCCTTCAATTCCAGGATACCACGAGTACAAAATACGGCGCTGTCACCGGCTGGCATTGGAATTTCGCGGATGAGACCACGGCAGCCGATAGTTCCCAACTGCAGAACCCTCAATGGAAATACAGCAGCACCGGCGATAAGCGGGTGCAATTGATCGTCGGGAATACCTTTGGCTGCCTGGATACGGTGTTCCGCACCGTCACGGTCATCGACAAACCCCCGATCGTCTTCCCCTTCAAAGATACCCTCATCTGCAGCATCGATACCCTGCAATTGCATGCACAGGGCACAGGCCTTTTCACCTGGACGCCCGGCCCCTATCTGTTAAATGAGACCACACCCGACCCGCTGGTCTTTCCAAAGACCACTACCGACTATACGGCTACCCTTAACGAGGACGGCTGTGTGAATACAGGCGTCGTCCATGTACGGGTCGTTGACTTTGTCACCCTCGATGCCGGCGCCGATACGACCATCTGTCTAACGGACAGCCTTATCCTAAGACCCACCGGTGACGGCCTCTACTTCCTATGGTCACCTGCCGCTAGCCTGGACAACCCAACCGCCAGAAATCCGCTGGCCGTTCCTACCGGAACGACCCCCTACACCGTAACGGCCAGTATCGGCAAATGCACGGCAACGGATATGGTGACGATCCATACGATGCCCTATCCCGGTAGTTTCGCCGGCAAGGATACGACCATCTGTTACGCGGATACGGCCCATCTGAATGCTTCCATCATCGGGGACCGATTCACCTGGTCGCCCGTAAATACCCTGAACGACCCCACGATCCTGACGCCTTCCGCCTTCCCGCTGACGACGACAAAATATACGCTCAAGGCCTATAATACCATGCCCGGCACCTGCCCCAAACCCGGCGTCTCCGTCGTAACGGTGAACGTCAAGGACAAAGTCCATGCCTTTGCCGGCAATGACACGGCTATCGTGGTAGGGCAACCGCTGCATCTCCATGGCACCGGCGACCCCTTCTATCTCTGGACCCCACCGACCAGCCTGAGCCGGGATAATATACAGGACCCCATCGCGATCCTGAATGACAGCATCACCTATATACTCAAAGCCTATGATGAAATAGGCTGCTATGGGATGGATACCATCCATATCACCGTATTTAAAACGGCCCCCGATGTATTCGTACCCAATGCCTTTACCCCCGGTGGCAAGAGCAACACCGTCTTCCGGCCGGTAACGCCCGGCATCGCCTCCCTCGATTATTTCCGCGTGTACAACCGCTGGGGTCAACTGGTGTTCACCACCTCCACGATCGGGAAAGGATGGGATGGCACCCTCGGCGGCAAGGTACAGGTCAGCGAGACCTATGTCTGGGTTGTAAAAGCCAAAGACTATACGGGAAAACCCGTCCTCCGCAAAGGCACCGTGCTGCTGTTACGGTGAGTTGTCAGTTGTGAGTTAGTTGTTTTAAAGAACTTTCTTATTTTTGCGAAAAGACATAAACGTTATTTATCATTGATTACTCACCACTCACGATTCACCACTCACATCTCGTCATGAATAAGATCGTCTTAATCACAGGGGCCACTTCGGGTTTTGGAAAAGCCTGCGCCAGGAAATTCGCGGCGGCGGGAGGTTATAATATCATCATTACGGGCAGAAGAAAAGACAGGCTGCAGGCCCTGGAAGAGGAATTGAAAGGGGAAGTTCTTTCCCTCGTCTTCGACGTACAGGACAAGACAGCCGTCTTTGCTGCGATCGGCAGCCTCCCGGCAGCCTGGAAAAAGATCGATCTCCTCGTCAACAATGCCGGGCTCGCCCTGGGCCGCGATTATTTCGAAGAAGCCAGCTTCGACGATTGGGAAACAATGATCGACACCAATGTAAAAGGCCTGATCTATGTCTCCAGGGCCGTACTACCCCTGATGATCGAACAAAAAAAAGGACATATCATCAATATGGGTTCCGTTGCCGGCAAAGAGGTCTATGAGAAAGGGAATATCTATTGCGCTTCCAAGCATGCGGTAGACGCCATCTCCAAAGCCATGCGCATCGACCTGCTGCGCCACCGGATAAAAGTGACGGCCATTCATCCCGGGGCCGCCGATACGGAATTCTCCCTGGTGCGCTTTTCAGGAAATAAAGAAGAGGCCGCAAAGATCTACCAGGGCTATACCCCGCTCAGTGCCGAAGATGTGGCCGATACCGTCTACTACTGTGCCACACTGCCCCCGCATGTCTGTATCAACGATCTGACCATTACCTGTACGGCACAGGCCAGCGCCCTTTATTTTCAAAAAGAATAGTTGAGATCATGGCGCCAGCGAGATCCTCACCTGGATGCCCGCCTTGGTAGTCGTGATCGGAGGTGTCGTGGATATTTTCGGGGTTGTCCTCCGCTGATCAAAATATAATTTCAGGTTGATCCGGTTGTTCAGGACATAATCCACCGAAGGGGAGATCGTGATCACCCGTTGTCCTCCCGTGGGCAGGCTGGCATTCTGATCCAGGTAACTGCTGGAGGTCGCATCATCCCGCACGCTCATGTCCAGCCTCAACGTAAGATCGTTCGACACTTTCTTTGCCGCAGGCGCGTTCCCGACCTGTTCCGTCGGCTTAGGACCAAAAGGCATGCGAACACCGCGCTTACGGTATCCCGCCCCGATAGTGATCTCGGTAGAATGCGTCTCGCTCAACTGGAAGTCGATCAGGCTCAGGCTGAGTGTTCTGGATTTACTATAGCCTACTTTCGCCTGCATCTGGTTGACAAAAGTCATATCGATATCGATCAGCGGCGCGAATTGCTCGCTGATCGTAATATTGGGAACGAGGAAGAACGGATAGAAATTACCCGTAAGCGTATCGACAAACCCGGGCTGGCCATATCCGGAAGGGTCGGCATAATTTAGCTGGGAATTGAAGCTGTTCATACTCAGCGCACTCGTGTAGGCATTGGTGATATTGAAGCTGCTGAAGATCTTACTGAACAGCGGCAGGCGGCCAAGTCCGTTATAACTGATCCGCCAGTTCGGCTTGGGCAGGTAGCCGGAAAAAGGATTGGAGGTGATATTTCCCCCGCTGCCGTCATTGATCAGCGCCACCTTGGAAGCATCCTTGCCCGTATAGGCCGCGATGAAGGCGGGGATCAATACATCCTGCGCATACTTGCCATAGCCGATGGAATACCCATCGGAACCTACAAGACCGCCCGTATATTTATTGATATTCCCCAGGCGCCGGGAGATCGTCATGCGGTTCTTCTCGAACTGCTGGAAGGTGGCGGACAACTCGTTCGGCTTGTACTTTTCAAACAAGGTATTGAAAGAAATAAAACTGACGCTGAAAGTACCCGCCTGGTAAGGGTTTAGTCGGGCAAGCCCGGTGCCGCCCACCGTATCCTTATACAACTCCGAATAATTCTTACCAAAGGTCTTGTCGAAATTAATGAGGATCCGCAGGTCGCGGATCGGCTCCAGGCTGGCCGTAACAGTGATCTTCTGCGTATAACTGATCAGGTTCTGGTTGTTGAAAGAAGTATCGGTACTCAACTTCCCTTTCCGCCCCAGCCTGTTGATAAAATTCGTATCGGGGCGCGCGCCGAAGACATAACCCCAACCCGGCTGCATCGAGTGGAAATTCATACCCAATGCCCGGGTACTGTCCAGGTATCCGTAGATGGAAGAAGAGGAATTATCCGCATAATTGAACGTGACATGCTTCAAAGAAGTGAGGATCCTTGCCAGAGCTTTGGGAACGCCCGTCAACCCGGCCATCGGATTCTTTTCCGCCTTCTTGTTCCTGGCCGTATCCTGCCCGCTCCTTACGGGAGGAAGAGGAGTGATCGGCGCCTGGTCGAGATCCCTCAGCAATCGCCATTTCCCATAGAGCCGCGTCAGGTCCAGTTCCGCCAGGACCGTTCGTTGCTGGCTATTCATCAGGCTGTTGCCCAGGGTCCTGGCGATCTGCGAAGCGCCCGTCCAGGTATAGGTCGCCGAATAACCCACCCGTATATTCGTCCAATCCAGCAAGGGGAGCTTACCGGTTGGCAGGGTATAGGTAGCATTCGCCGTCTGGTTGTAAAGGATGTTCCGGCCGCCTTTCCAGAAATTATCCCACATATGCCGGCGGCCTGTTTTATTCAATCGCCCGCTGTCTTCGTCTACCCATGCCCGGTTGGACGCGGTATAATCCAGGGCGAGCGACCGGGTCAAGTCCCAACGCAGGGTATACAACCGGTCGAAGGTGAAGAATTTATTGTAGGTCTCCGGAAGCACCCCTTTCGGTCCTCCCACATTTCGGGAACGATAGGCCCCGAATTGCCGGTCGATACTGCCCTGGAAACTCAATACGGTCGGGATGGGATTCACGTTAAAGTCCCGGATGAGGGCCAGCCAGGGCGAGCGGGTCCTGATCACCCTTTTAAAAGGTTCCCAGAATTTTGCGGTCCTGTTGTAAGTATAATTGAGCCCGGCCTTATGCGTCACCAGTTCATCTTCCTCGGCCAGCGGACTATGATGTTCCGAACGGGTATAGGAATAGCTGACATTGAAATTTTCGATGCTCCATACTTTTAATTTCTTCCCGGTGGGTGCGATCTTGTGCACGTTCGTAAAGTTCAGGGTCTGCACCGTCGTGGCATCTACCGCCTGTTCCTTGAGTGAGTCCTTCGAGGCCCCCGGCGCCGCCTTGACCTTATCCTTTAATTTTATATCCAGGTCATAAGGATCGTATTCGGGGGTACTCGTCGTCTTCGTGATCCCCGCATAGACAGGGATGGACATATTCGCCTTTTTTGGCAGCAGCTTGCCCAACTCGAGATTGGTCGCCGCATCTATCTGCGTATTATTGTCCAGCGAACGCTGGTTCGTACTCTGATCGATAGATCCGAAGCCGGCGGTCCGAACACTTCCCGAGATATTGAGGGTACCCAGGTCGGCCAGCTTGATATCCACCCTTCCCACCGCCGACCAGCCCCCCTTCTCGCTGATATCGGTGAGACGCAGTTCGTTAAACCATACTTCCGTACAGATCGAGGGCTGCCGCACATTCTGCACACCGAGGAAGAAAGCGCCCACCGAACCCAGGTTGGGATTACCCAGGATCGCATAGACCCTCCCGCTCGTATCCGTCTCCTTATAATAGACATTGCTGGACACGGCATTATTACGATTGATCTTTAGTTGGATCAGCCGGTTGAGGGCCAGGTTGAGGTTGTTCGCATCCGGCCAGATAATGTTGGGGTCGGTGGTCGTCGACCACCTCGTTATTTTCAACGGGATCCTAACCTCATAATAATTGCTGACAAAATCGCTGCCCAGCCGGATGACCGCATACAGGTCGTTGTCATTCAGATTGTCAATACCACCCGCCGACTCCGCATGGATGAACATATCCAGGGTGCCATAACGGCGAAGATCCAGTACCGTGGTCTTATACACGCCCCGTACATCTCCCTGCACCAGGTTACAGATCTGCAAGCTCATGGCCTGTTCGTTCAACAGCAGGTTCACATTGTTATTGCTCAGTTCCTGCTGACGATTGACGCCGGGAGGCGTTACATATTTAACAGGCGTCCGGCTGCTGTTCTGTTCGATATTGACGGCCGTGACATTCAGGTTCGTCGTACTGTTGGTCGGCAGGAGCGTATAGTCTCCGCTCGTATCGATCTTATAATTGAAACTTCTCCAGGTATTCCGCACCATTTCCAGTTTGGCAAAGCGGCATACGACAGTCGTATCGGCAAAGCCGGTCATATACATCCGTATGAACTGGATGGATTTAAAATCCGGGATATTGCCCACTTTCTGATTGTATTCGGAGATCGGTATCCGGAATTGGTACCAGGTCTGCTGTGCGCCGCCGCCTTTTGGCGTAAAGGTCCGCTGATCCGTAACGAAGTTTTGTCCCACCGCCAGGCTGGAAGGCTTGAGATCGACCTTATATTCGAAATACTCTTCCAGTTGATTCATGGTATTATCCCTGTTCAGATCTTCCTGGTCGGGATAGAGGGTATAGGCATTGATGGTAGTCTGACCTGCGGTTGCTACCGGCGAGTTCCCCTGCGGGTTGTTGACGTTCTTATAACGGCCAAGGATACCCACCTGTGCTTTATCATAAGCCGCATCGCGGTAGTTAATAAAATCGTCATTCGACGGATCGATCAATGCATCCAGGTATGCCTTGGAATTCGTTCCATAGATAGCGCCCAGGTTGGAAAGATAATTCTGGAATTTGTTCTTTTCCGCAGCGTCATCCATTCCATCCAGCCCCACATCCTGGAAAGGACGGTCGGAAGCGTCATTGCTAAAGGCCGTCGTCACCTGGATCGAATTGGCCGGCACCCTTCCCCATACCGAACTGCTGTCGATGGCCGAAGAAATATTCGGGGTATTGAGCCCGTTCTCGAACACTTTCTTCCCGTCCCGGAGGATGTCTTCGGACACACTGCCCAGGTCGAAATATAATTGTCCGCCGGCGCTGCCGGGATTATTAAGAAAAGGGCTTTGCATCCAGAACTGGATCACCTCGATATTATTCGTTTCAAAATCCGTCTGATCGATCGCACGCATGATCCCCCCCCAGCGCTTCTCGGGATTGCGAAGCTGGCCATCGGGGGTCAGGCTCCCCGGGCGGTTGTCGAAATTATAAGGTCCTTTGTCGTGGGGATAATACGCCATGTCGAACGTGATCAACTGCGACTGGCCGGTCAGTGCCGATTGTTCCGGGAAAAGGTCGGTTACCTGGATGGAAGCGATCTGCGGATTGCCCTGGACATTCTCATACTTCACCGGGTTGTTGGCGCTGTTCCGGTCCTGCAAGGTAGGCTCGATATTGTACCAGGCCAGTTTCGCACGGTTGAACCCATATTCCAGTGAATCGTTGAGGGATGCTTCGGGGAACAATCCATTGCCCTGGGGCGCGGATGCCAGCGCCCAACTCGTCAGCGGGAATCGCAGATCGATCGAACTGGTGGCCCCTTCGAAGTCGTCTACATAGACCGCACCGCTGCTGCCCTTGCCGATCTGCGCGGGATGTCCCGGTCGCAAAATGGCCGCTTCGCCATAGGCATTGATCGTACTTACTTCCTTTGTCGTATAGAAAGGCAGCTTATCCAGGAGCCGGGTCAGTTGCGGAGATTGCGTACGGTAGTTGAAATCCATGCCGTACATGGTATTCCGGATCGGGTCTTCCCCATAATTCGTCTTACTGAAAAATGGCCGCTCACTCAGTCTTTCGATCGTACCGCCGAGGGTCAGCGATTTGGTCGCCGAGGCCATGGCCAGGTAATCCAGCCGCAACCCCATAAAACTTCTTTGCTGGGTGCCGAAGCTGGCATTATTCTCATAAGAGACATTCACCGGCACCCCGGAATTGAGGATTGCCTGGTTGATGATCTCTACCGAACCCGAACTGTATTCGACCCGGTAGTCGACATTCTCCCGCAGCGTCTGCCCCCCGGCCGTTACGATCACGGACCCCGGCGGGACATTGAAAGCCCCGAGAGAAAGGCTGGAAGAGGCCTGCCCTTTGGCCGAGCCGCTCAGGATATACCGGTCGACATTCGCAAAGGTCTGCGCAACGGCCTTGATCGTATCATACAACTGATGATAGACATATTTATCCTTCAGCGCCTGCGGGGCGCCGTTAAATGCGATCGCCTCCAGGTCGTTCCCGAAAGGTTCCAACACGGGGAAGATGATCCGGCCCTGCTGGGACAGCACGGTAAGCCCTTCGAGATAATCGAAGACCCCGTCCGGCTGCGGATCGTTGCGTGCATTCAGCCGGTCCAGGTTGAGGACGGTCAATAAGGGGATATTTGCTTTTGGCCCTTCGGGCAGGTATCTTTTTGTGCCCTTGCTGGGCTCGTCATACAAAATGTTCAATTGGAAGCCGGCGGGCTGGATATTGGAAAGATAACTGCCCCCGGCCGTCTTTAAAGAATAGACGTTCTTCATCATCAGCCCCCAGAGCGGCAGGTTGGTACGCTGGGAAGTAGCCTTCAGCAATTTCAGGTATAAGACCTTGGAGGAGCCCGCCCCCGATCCCCTGGCCGTCGTATCGGGAGGAACATCCTGGGAAAACTCCCCCACCTGGAAGACCCGCCCGTTATAACTATACTGGTAGGCTACGGCCAGCACATCGTTAGCCTGCAGGGTCTGGTTGACAGAAATAAAACCTATCTGGGGATTGAAGTAATAATCGCTGGCCGACAGCTTGCGCGCATAGACCGTTTCGAAATCCTGCACCTGGGAGAGTCCCAGCGAATTGAGCAGTTGCGGAGCCTGTGCCGGGCTGCGGCTTCGCGGATCATTGATGATCCGGGAGTATTCGTCATTCGCCCCATTGAAAGGATAAGCCTGGCCCGACAGGGAATGGACATTAGGGTTAAAAGGCGCGCTTTCACCAAGATCCATCAGCCCCGCGATCGTCCTGGAGCCCGTATCGATCCCGTTCCGGTTGGTCACCCATACTTCCATGCGCAGGATCTGGACCTGGGAAGTAACGATGGGCAATTTGGACATGGCATTATTAAAATTGGTCCGGAAATACTGCGCCAGGAGAAAGTGCCGGTTCTCCTCATAATCATCCGCCTTGAAAGAATAGCTGGTGACGGCAGCTCCGCCCTGGGAGGCAATATTCTGTCGTTGGGACCGCTGGTTGGCCAGCACGCCGGTAACGGTCAATTTACCGAACTGCAATTGGGTCTTGAGCCCGAACAGGGATTGTGCCCCAGTGATCAGGGTACTCTTGGGGGTAAAGGATACGTTCCCCGCTTCGATCCTTTTAATGATCTCGTCCGGCCCCCCGGTATAATCCAGCTTCAACTGGTTCTCAAAATCAAAATTTGCCTGGGTATTATAAGAAATGGGGAGCTTCAGCTTATTGCCGATATTCCCGATCACATTCACATTGGCGGATTCCTGGAAGTCAAAACCTCCCGTTTTCCGGGCATTTTCCGGTAGCGTCGGGTTCTGGATATTCTGTCCCTGGTACCCGGCCGTGATATCCACATTCCCCTGGGGCCGGATATCTATTTTACCATTCCCGAAAATACGGTTGAACAGGCTCTCCGTGACCGCCAGCTTGGGCCGGAGCATCTTCCGGTTGAGCGCGTCAAGGGCATTGGCCCGTTTGCGGAAATAATCGTCCTCGGACTGCTGGCCCCGGAGCCGCATCAATTCGTCGAAAGTGAGATAGGTAGGCTTTCTATAATATTGGTTACCAACCTTCTCGACAATATAATACTGCTGCGTCTTAGGATCGTATTCGATGGAGTCCTTGATATTAGGGGGATCCTTGAGGTCGAAAGGGTTCCTGTTGGGGCTGGAAAAACGGTCTCCTCTTCTGTCTTTTATGGGGAAATGGAGGGTGTCAGCTTTTTTTTGGGAGCTGTCCATGGGGTTCCTTGCGGTATCCGTCCTTGCTTTGGTCGTATCCGCCCGCTGCCAGACATGCGCGGATGCAGTTGTACAAAAGACAACTGAAGCGGCGGCCTGTAGCACCGTTGCCAGTATTAGTGGAAACAAATAGCGGGTCAAAATTTTCCCCAAGAATTAGTTAAGTAGAGATAAAAACGATAGGCTACAAGATTTTTAAGGCTTTCTTTATGATGTCTTCCACTTTTTCAGCCCCAGTCCCCTCATTTACTATCTTTTTGATGGCTTGCTCTGCGGCAGGTCTGGCGATGCCAAGGGTGATAAGAGCATTAAACGCATCCTGTTCCAGGGTATTGTTTATCAACGTTGAATTATTTGTTTCGACCTTGATCCTGCCTGCTTTATCTTTTAGTTCGAGAATGATCCTTTCGGCTGATTTTTTACCGATGCCTTTGATGCTCTCCAATTGCCGGGTATTGCCCTGCAGAATGGCCCGGACGATCTCGTCCGGCTTCATGGAAGAAAGCATCATCCGGGCGGTCGAGGCCCCTACGCCGGATACGCTGAGCAATTGAATGAACATCTCTTTTTCGGCCGCTTCGAAGAACCCGTAAAGGATATGCGCATCTTCCCGGATATGCAGGTAGGTCAGCAGGACGCCCTTTTCCAGGTGCTGGATACTGGAATACGTGTTCAGGCTTACCTGTAATTCATATCCGACCCCGCCGGCCTCGATATGTACGAGAGCGGGTGATTTATAGACAAAGTCTCCTCGTAAAAAAGCGATCATGGTTTGCGAAAATAGGGGAAATTGTTCAGGGAGCATGGATCATAGTTCTTGGCCCCGACTTTGGACTTTTTTCCCCACCTTTGCAAAAATATTTTCTTAACCTGATTGGAACTATAATGAGCCAAAAAATGACCGCAGCCATCACGGCGATTGGAGGATATGTACCCGAAGACCGTCTCACAAATGCCGACCTGGAAAAAATAGTAGATACGAACGATGAATGGATACGCTCCCGTACCGGAGTTGAGGAAAGAAGGATCCTGAAGGGAGAGGGCAAAGCCACGTCCGACCTCTGTGTTCCCGTTGTACAGGAGATCTGCCGCAAACGGGGCATCAGCCCGGAAGAGATCGACTGCCTGATCGTGGCCACCGTAACGGCCGACATGCTTTTCCCTTCCACGGCCAATATCGTCTGCGATAAGGCAGGCGCCAAAAATGCCTGGGGCTTCGACCTCAGTGCCGCCTGTTCGGGGTTCTTGTACGCACTGACCACGGGCGCCATGTATATCGAAAGCGGCCGGTTCAAAAAAGTGGTCGTCATCGGCGCCGACAAAATGAGCGCCATTGTCGATTACAGCGACCGCACCACCTGTATCATCTTCGGCGACGGGGCCGGGGGCGTCCTGCTGGAGCCTAATTTTGAAGGATTTGGCGTGCTGGACAGTATCCTTAAAAGCGATGGCAGTGGCCGCACCCATTTACATATGAAAGCCGGGGGCTCCCTGCGCCCCTCCAGCCTGGAGACCGTTGCCGCCAAAGAGCATTTTATTTACCAGGAAGGTCAGGCCGTCTTCAAATTTGCCGTAAAAGGCATGGCCGACGTGAGCGCCGAACTGATGGAACGCAACAAACTGACCGCCGACGATATCAGTTGGCTCGTACCCCACCAGGCCAATAAGCGGATCATCGACGCCACGGCCAACCGGATGGGGCTTCCCGCTGAAAAAGTAATGATCAACATACAGCGGTATGGCAATACCACAGCCGGCACGATCCCCCTCTGCCTCTGGGATTGGGAAAGCAAACTGAAAAAAGGAGACAACCTCGTACTGTCTGCTTTCGGAGGCGGGTTTACCTGGGGAGCAACCCTTGTAAAATGGGGCAGTTAACAGCTTCAAGCCGCTAGCTGTCAGCTTCAGGATGGACGCAATTAAAAATTATTGATAACCTTAAAAAATGGCTTGAGGCTTGTCGCTTGCAGCTGACAGCTTGTAGCTTTCTCTATGACTGATCAAAAATTCCCCTTTAGCGGCTTCAGCTCCCTGTCCATCCATGCCGGGCATGAGCAGGACCCCCGATACGCGCACCTGACCCCCATTTATGCCAGCAGCACTTTCGTATACGATGATGCCGAACAGGGCATGCGGCGATTCTCGGGAGAAGAGCCCGGATATATCTATTCCCGCTGGGGCAATCCCAGCTTTACGGAGGCGGAAGAAAAGATCGCCGCCATGGAAGCCTTTGGTATCAAAGATGCGCAGGGTAACCCCTTACAGTTAAAAGCACTCCTGCATGCATCGGGCATGGCCGCCATTACGACCCTGCTCATGACCAATCTGAAGGCCGGGGACAAAGTGCTGACGCATTTCTCCCTGTACGGCGGCACCCAGGAAATCCTTCAAAATCTCCTGCCCTCTTTCGGCATATCCCCCGTCATCGTCGACCTGCGCAACCTGGAGACGGCAGCGGCAGCCCTCAAGGCCGATCCTGCGATCAAAATGGTCTACCTCGAGACACCTGCCAATCCCACGATCCAATGCGTAGACATCGAAGAGCTCGGCAAACTGGCCAAACAATACGGACTGATCGTTGCCTGTGACAACACTTTTGCCACACCCTACCTCCAACAACCCTTTCGTTATGGAGCCGACTTTGTCATCCACTCCACGACCAAGTTCCTGAACGGGCATGGTACGGCTATCGGCGGCGTCCTGCTCGGCAAAGACCTCGAATTCATGCGGACCCGGGCTTACAAGACCTATAAAACATTAGGCGGTAACGCCAACCCCTTCGACGCCTTTCTCCTCGTCAACGGCATGAAGACCCTGGAATTGAGGATGGACCGGCATTGCGCCAACGCCCTGGAGATCGCAAAATTCCTGGACAGGCATTCCGCCGTCGCCAGGGTGAATTACAACGGGCTCGAATCCCATCCCGACTATGCCGTCGCACGCAAACAAATGCGGCATCCCGGCGCCATGCTAAGCTTTGACTTAAAGGGAGGACTGCAGGCCGGCATTCAATGCATGAACAAACTGGCGATGTGTACCCGTACCGTTTCACTCGGCACCTGCGACACCCTGCTCTGTCACCCGGCTTCCATGACCCATACGAGCGTTCCGCAGGCCCAGCGTTTGCAATATGGCATCACGGACGGCCTGATCCGCATGAGCGTCGGCATCGAGAACCTGCCCGATATCCTGGCAGACCTCGAACAAGCATTAACCTTTTAATCCCTCACCATGAGCACCACATCCGACATCACGATACGTCCCGCCGTCAAAGGAGACTGCCCGAGATTACTGGAGCTGATCCGGGAACTGGCCGAGTATGAAAAGGCCCCGCAGGAAGTCACCGTGACCCTCGATCATTTTACGGAAAGCGGCTTTGGGAAAGCCCCTGTATGGAAAGCTTTCGTGGCCAGCGTAGACGGCAAGACGGAAGGATTCGCCCTGTATTATATCCGCTACAGCACCTGGAAGGGACAGCGCCTCTACCTGGAAGACCTGATCGTTACCGAAAAAATGCGTGGCCGCGGCGTGGGAAAATTATTGTTCGATCGCCTGCTCGAAGAAGTAAAGGAAAAGAAATTCAGCGGCATGGTATGGCAGGTATTGGATTGGAACGAACCCGCCATCAACTTCTATAAAAAGTATAATGCCAGCTTCGACGCGGGATGGATTAACTGCTCTGTCTAATCTTCTCCCGGGACTATGCGCATTAGCTGACGCTCTCCAATTGCATTTCTTTATTGATCGTACCGATCAGCTTGCTCAACACCTTACCGGGGCCTATTTCTGTGAAGCAGGTTGCTTCATCCGAGATCATCGCCTGCACGCTTTGCGTCCACCGTACGGCGCCCGTCAGTTGATCCACCAGATTTTTGCTGATCTCTTCTTTATCCACCACCGCCTTGGCCACTACGTTCTGATAGACGGGGCAGGTGGGATTATAAAAAGTAGTTTTACCGATAGCGGTTCTGAACTCTTCCCGCGCAGGCTCCATCAGGGGTGAATGAAAAGCACCTCCTACAGCCAGCATCAGGGCCCTCTTAGCGCCTGCCGCCTTCAGCCGCGCACTGGCGTCCTCCACACCCTTCACAGATCCGCTGATCACGAGTTGTCCGGGGCAATTGTAATTGGCAGGCACCACTACTTCACCTGTTTCTTCCTGTACCAGCGCACAAATATCTTCGACCACCTTATCTTCCAGTCCTAATACGGCAGCCATCGTGGAAGGCACGAGCGCACAAGCTTTCTCCATCGCCTGCGCCCGGATGCTTACGAGGTTAAGCCCGTCCTCGAAACTCAATACGCCATTGGCCACCAATGCAGAGAACTCCCCGAGGGAATGACCGG